>Ga0247682_1000016_pt1 | contig 89917 bp, 143 predicted proteins | sample CNK23_metaG_FD_190130 | JGI IMG/M metagenome (GOLD analysis project Ga0247682, IMG submission 190130) | Soil microbial communities from Purdue University Martell Research Forest, Indiana, United States - CNK23 | ecosystem: Environmental > Terrestrial > Soil > Temperate forest > Bulk soil...
ACCTCCTCGGTTGTAGCGCGGGAAAACTCCTCAGTTGAAGCGTGGGGAAACTCCTCAGTTGTAGCGCGGGAAAACTCCTCAGTTGAAGCGTGGGAAAACTCCTCGGTTGTAGCGCGGGGAAACTCCTCGGTTGAAGCGCGGGGAAACTCCTCAGTTGTAGCGCTGGGAAACTCCTCGGTTGTAGCGCGGGAAAACTCCTCAGTTGAAGCGCGGGGAAACTCCTCGGTTTCAGGTTTTGAATTTTCATTCATTTTAGTCCTTTCCACTACAGTTGTGCTGAAAAAACTATATCAATATGTAATTGTAAGGTTAAGATCAAAGGTTTCTATTCCTAAAAAACCTAAAACTGTCACAATTATTGATCATTCTAAAATTGAATTAAAACACGATAAAAAAACATTCGTAGAATATTATGAATTAGATGCCAAAAAAGTAATTCTTTATAAATCAGTTGATCCAAAAACTCTTTGTGATTTTAGAACTGGAACCATTAAGTATGAAGGAATTGTAGAATGTCCCGATTTTGATTCTTCAAATAAACGCGAATGTGGAGGCGGACTTCATTTGTGTGCAAAACCTTCACAAGCTTTAAGTTTTAATCAAGGACAACTATTAAAATGTGAAGTTGATTTAAAAGATATTGTGGTTTATTCCAAAAGTATTGAAAAAGTTCGATGCAAAAAGGTTAAAGTTTTAGGAAAATGTGATATTAAAGGGGAACTTTTGTGATAATTAAATCATTAAAGGACCCGAACTTTGAAATTGTAGTTCAGCAGTCTGAACAAAACTCGCTCTATAGTGTAACTTTATTAAAAAATGACAGACAAGCAGAATTTCAAGGGAATCTAGATCTTGAAACCGCAATGCAAGTCTTTGATTATTATCTCGATAGAATGCAGCATAATGATCTAACTGGATGGCAAGGAGCGATTGAATGATTGAACTCTTAAAAATGCGTAAGGATCAATGGATTGTAAAGCGTCAAAATAAATCGTATCCAATAAAAAATACTGAATCGGTATTTGTACATCTTATAGCTTTTGGGGTGAATTTTAAGACAATTGAAGATGCTTTTGTAAAAATGGAAATGGATAATTACAATTATTGTCGATTTGAAAAAGGCCGGGTAATTCTAGAAAAAAGAAATGACTAAAGTTTTAAAATAATAAACCGATAAGAATTATGAGGTAATTATGACAAAACTTGTGATTTTAAAAATGATAGTATTTTATGCAAATATTTATGGCGTGGACCCAAAATTGGCCGTAAGCGTTGCACAAATTGAATCAGGATTAAATCCAAATGCAATCAGTTCAACTTCAGATTATGGTGTATTTCAATTGAACTCTAATAGTTTTCCACAATATTCAAAACAAGAATTATTGATCCCTGAAATCAATATTATTGAAGGAATTAATTATCTTGCTAAAATGAAAAAAGAGTGTAAATTTAAAGATAATAATGAATGGTTAGCTTGTTATAATTTAGGAAAAAGAAAAGCAAGTAAAATTCATTATCCAAAATTGTGGCCTTATACCAAAAAAGTTCTCACCGCGATGAAGGAAATTTAAAATGACAACCAGGATAAGATATAAAAAAGAATTAGATGGAACTTTAGTAACTAAAATATTTAAAACTCCGAATAATGAAGTTCATGGAATAATTGAACCAAATGGTAAAATTTTTATTCAAAGTCTTGATGGAAAAATATTTCAGCAATCAGAGGAACATTATACAAATTTACAAAATGCTAAAAAAGTATTAAAAAAAGCGTTAATTTCATTGGGTTGTAATTTTCAAGAAGAGGTTCGCCCACAAATTAAAGATCACATAAATGAAGCAGCTAAAAAACAATATGAATCTGAAAATATGGGCGATAAATGAAAAAATTAGCACTTTTAATATTGCTTTTAATTCCAATCAGTCATTGCGGACCAAATCAAACCACCTTTGATCATGGAACTGTAAACTGTACGACCCAGCAAATAGCTCCTGGAACGCCGCTAGCGCTCGGTGGCGCGATGATTTCATGTCCAGACGGGACTACAAGCCTAATTTCAAATGGAACGATTATAACACCAATTCAATTTTGTCCGGGAAGTCCAAATTATCCCAATAGTTTTCCAGAAGTGGGATTTAAATTTGGAACTTCAATCTATGCGGTTTATTCGGCAAATGATGGATTTATGACTTTAATTCCACCGGGCCTATATCAATCAAATGCAATAGGATCGAATTGTACATTTACTGTAAATCCAAATGGAACTATAACAAATTAGGAGTAAAAATTGCAGACAATAGAATTCTTTTATGACGATGTGCAAGGCCGCGAATTAAATATTATCGCAACTATTGATGAAGGTCAAATTCATTTTAAAACTTATTTATTTGATAAAAAGATTCCTAATGGAAGTTTAACGACTTTAGATTTCAAAAATATTGAAAATTTCATTCGAAAAAATGCCGAGGATAACATTGAATTTGAAAGCGATTATTTTGATCGGCAATCAGATTAATGGTAAACTATCGAGATGAAATTTTGGATCACATTACAAAAGAGCGTGACTATTACAGAGAACAAACGCAGGAAATAAGGTTTCGTCGCAATAAAATGTACAAGGAAAGTTTTACTGATGAATGGCAGGAAATTACCGATGCGTATAGGACTGCACTATTTATGAAAATGTACGATCTTTTAATAGATAAATTAACGACTGTTCCATTTGATGAACTTTACATCGAATTAGAATCTTTAGAACTTGATAAAATTTTTGAATTGGATAATTAAATGAATTCATTCTCAATTGCAGATGTAAAGAAGGCTTTAAAACATTTAGAAGATAAATATAAATCTCTTTATGTAAAAATGGAAATAGATGAAAATAACCGATTGAATTTCCAAATAATGGATACTGAAGCAAATGCAGTAAAGATTGTAATTTACAGATCAAATGAAGAAGGGGAAGCGACGAAGTTTCCCGAGATAGTGGAGTCAAGAAGATTATGATTATTTTATTAATTGGAATTATTGTGGCTGCGACTTTTTTTAATTCAGCATTTTATGAGTATAGAGTACTAAAAAATACTGATCCTAAAGATATCGTAAATGATTGGGTAAATTTGCAATTAAAAAGGAGATATAAGTAATGTGTTGGCATAAATGGACAAAATGGTCTAAAACCTATGAATATCCAAATTTAATAATTAGATCTTTATGGCAAAAAAGAATTTGTTAAAAATGTGGAAGAGTCCAAGAAAGAATATGTTAAAATATTTTATTTATTCAATTTTAATAAATTTAGTTCTTTTATATTTTTATAGTATTTTGGTATTAAATCCATTAAAAGCCGCGTCAAAAATTGTAGCAAAAAATTGGTGTGAAATGATGAAAGTTGAGTGTAAATTTAAATGAGTGAAATAAAATATATTGTAGAGCCAGGACAAAAATTCGGCAATCTTGAGGCCATAATATTTTCTCATTCAAATAAAAGACAGGGAATTAGATTTTGGACTTTTAAATGTTATTGCGGAAAAGAATTTACAACAAATTTAACAAGAGTTAGAATTGGAAAAACTAAATCTTGTGGATGCTTAAAAAAAACTATTAATAGGGAAAGGCTTCAAATTATACCAGGACAAAAAATTGGCAGGTTAACTTTAATTGACTTTTCCCATCGAGATAATAAAAAACAAAAAATATATAAATGGAAATGCGATTGTGGAAATGAAACTATGGCAAAACTAAGCTGCGTGTATAGAGCGCGAAAAAGAAGCTGCGGGTGTTTAAGAACTGAATATTGGCAAAAGAATAATAGGATGAAATAAAGTGCTTATAGAGCCTATATTTGTTCTTTTTTGTAATACAATTGGAACTGAAACTCAAGGTAATGCCCAAATTCCATGTCAAAATGCAATTAATGCAACTTCAATTGAAACTAAAACAACACAAACATTTCAGGAATTAGAATCTTACAGTCAAAATTATGTGTATAAAAATATGGACCCAACTCTAATTAAATCATTAATAGCTGCCGGGTTTTTAGTAAATTCCTATTCTACTAAAACAGTCATAGCACAATTCCCACTTCAACCTTTCGAATTTAATTGCCATGTACAGCCAAATAATGTACAATATGGACTCAAACTGAAAATAGATTTTTAAACTTATTAAAGGAGATAAAAAATGAAAGTAAAAGTTAAATGTGAAGAAATTGAAGGCGAGGGACTTTTAGCACTTTTAGGAAAAAGAGTAACACTTTTTTGTATGAATTATATTTATACGGGAGAACTTGAAGGAGTAAATGATACTTGTGTAAAACTTCGAGACGCTTATATTGTTTATGAAACTGGAGCATTTACGGATACGAACTGGAAAGATGCCCAAAAACTTTCTAAAGAATTTTATGTTCAAACCGCAGCAATTGAAAGTTTTGGCGTTGTAAAATGACTAGAGGATTAAAACAAAAATACCGATATGGGTCGGGGTCGGGGTCGCGGTCGGGGTCGGGGTCGCGGTCGTGGTCGGGGTCGTAAAAGGAATCTGGTCTATTAAAAGGGTAATAATGAGTAAACTAAAAGTTTTAGCAAATAATGAGACGGTTCCTGAAGAACATCCAGGTTCTGCTTTTATTCAAGGATTTATAACTGCTTTCGAATTAATTGATGAAAATCTTGCAGCTGAATTAGTAAAATTAGCAGAATTTCAGCCTCACGGCGAAAGATTAATGACTTTAAAGCTTTATAAAGCAAAAATCGCGGGTATTTTAAAGGATATGGAACAAGATTATGATTAAAAGTGAAATTGCATTAAGAATTGAAATGGTGGAAGAATTATTAAAAAAAGGACAAATTAAAACTGCTCAGGAATATTTTAATATTTTGAATCAAAGGCAATTAATGCCAATGCAAAAATTTAAAAAAGGCGACAAAGTAAAAGCATTGGTAGATGAATCAATTAGGATTCCACTATTAGTTAAAGGTCAAATATTAACAATTGATTCTTATATTCCAACACTAAATTCTGATTATTTTGTTGTTTTAGAAGAATTCAAAGCAAGCTATCCATGGCATAATTTTAAAGAAAGTGATTTTGAATTAGAAAGTTTAAATTCGGGTTCGGCATTAAGAACTTATAGTAATACAGTCACTGCAAACGGCGGGATATTACAACCAAGAACTGGTTATCAAGCAAATTCAAATCCTCAATCATATGGAACTTTAAAAACTAAAGCCGATGCTAAAAAACTTCTAAAACATGAATATGATGATAAAGGATATTCGGAAGATGAAATTCGAAATGATTTTAAAACAGTTTTTAATTTAAGTGATGATGAAATCAAAGCGATTATAAAAGAAATTGAAGATGAAAATGCTAAATATCAATACACGTCACAATATATAAGTTTTAATCCCGGATATTCCATAACTTTACCAAATGGATTATCAGATCTTGAAGGTAAAAAACCTGAAACTAATGGGAATGTATGCATTCATCAGTGGGAAACTTATACCGGCCTAAGCCATACTGATACTTATTGCAAACTTTGTAATTTGGTTAAAAAATGAAAAATAAACTTTCGAATTCTGCAGCAAATCTCTATAATACCTGTGGCCGTAAATATAAATATCACTACCAAGATCGATTACGATCAAAATATATTTCCGGCGCGCTAATTATGGGGAGCGCATTCGACAAAGGAGTGAATGAACTTTTAACTTCTCGAGATTTGAAAAAAGCAACAGAAATCTTTGATTCAGAATTTGAAAATAATTGGATAAATTCCAAAAAATCATATATACCAACATCAGAATTCTTGGTTTACGCAAAAAAAGATTTTGATTATGAATTATTAAATGAAAATGATATTGTTCGGCTACAAAAGTTTTATTCTTTTGAGGAACATAAACCATTAACTTTATTCAATTATATTTTAGAACAAAAAGAAGAAAAAGGATTTGAAAATTTAGAATTAATTGAAAAGCAATATTATAATTTAGCGAATTGGTTATGCTTAAAAAGAAAAGCCCATCTAATGCTACAAGCCTATAATGAAAAAGTTTTACCAAAAATTAAATCAGTGATTGCAGTTCAAAAAGAATTCAACTTAGAAGGAAAATCTGGGGACACCTTGAATGGATTTATAGATTTAATTGTTGAATGGGAAGATGGTAAAAAATATGTACTAGATAATAAAACTTCAACATATGAATACGAGCCCGATTCAGCATCTAAAAGTCAGCAGCTTATTTTATATTTTTATGCAGCAAATAAAGAAGGTTTAAAACTTGATGGCGCGGGCTTTATAGTTTGCTATAAACAAATTCAAAAGAATCGTATAAAGATTTGCGAAAAATGCGGGAATAATGGAACAGGTGGTAGGCATAAAACTTGCGATAGAGAATTCCAAGAAATAGGTAAAATTGAAAAAGAAAGCTATCATAGTGCAGCAAAATTAATAGAAGGTAAAAAAGAAAGATGTAATGGTGCTTGGAAAGAAACCATTAAGCCTGAGGCGCGTGTTGAAATCATTTTGAATGAAATTGCCCCCCAATCTCAAAATCTTGTAATACAGACCTTCTTGGGCGCTAACGAGGGTATCAAAATGGGACATTTCGGACCTAATTTAGATTCTTGTATGAAGTATGGCCAAAAATGCGCCTATTACGATAAGTGTTGGTTTGGGAAAGATGATGAATTAATAACTTTGCCGGAAAAGAAAAATGACTGAACAACTTTTAATTCAATATATTAATAATCTAACAAAAGATTCAGATCTTTTAATTCGAGACAATCTTCATCCAAAACACATTGAACTCCAACAAATGGTAATTCGAGAAGATATTCCTGAAGTTATAAAGTTTTTAAAGAAAGTTTATAAAGCACTTAATTTTGAAAAATCGGCAGTCACTGGTCAAATGATGAAAGGTTATTTTGAGGGAATGGAACAAATTAAAAAAGAAATTTATGAGTAAAATTTTCTATGCTTTTATAATTACAATTATTGTTGCCTTTTTTACATTAAAAACAAATGCCGGGCAAAAAATATTGGTGTTTGAAATTGATACGGGCACTGACGGTTATTCTCACAAAGAAATTAGAGAACATATTAATTTAAATAATGAAGATCCTTTAAATTATTTCGATGGAAACGGACATGGAACTCATATTGCAGGGCTTCTTTTAAAAGGAGTTTGTTCAGAAGTTAAATTAAAATCTTGCTCTTGGTTTAAATTAAATGCAAATGGTGATTGGAATGAATATTTAAATTGTGTAAGAATTGCGGGCAGTTTAAAACCGGACTTTATAAACATTTCAAGTTCGGGATCAAATTATGATGCAGAAGAATTCCAAATCTTAAAAGAATTAAGCGATGGCGGAACTAAAATTATAGTAGCAAGCGGAAATAATGGTAAAGATCTTTCTAAAGAAATGAAAGTTTATCCAGCAAATTATGATATAAAAAATTTAATAGTTGTTGGGAATATTGAAGATAATGGCCAGCGAAGTCTGACTTCGAATTTTGGACTTTCAAATGAAGTTTATGAAAAAGGAGTAAAAGTTTATTCTACTTTGCCCGGAAACAAATGGGGATATATGACAGGTTCAAGCCAAAGCACAGCCCGGCACACAAATAAGTTACTTTTAGAAAAATGCCAGCAACTAAAAAAATAAGATATATAATTGTTTGGGATAAAAATGAACTTAATAAAGATGCGAATACAGTGGTTTTTTATAAAACTTATAAGATTGCTGAAGAAAAACGCTTGTTTGTTTCGGAAAAAGAAGGTAGTATATACAAAGTCGCAATTAATATTCCAAAAGGAGCTAGAGATGGTAAAAAAACAAATCGAAGAAGCTAAAGCTGAAATTAATGGAAATGTAGCCCAACCTGAAGAAAAGCAAGCAGATCCAGTTCCTAAAAATAAAGCATTTAGCGTACTTTTTGATGAAAAAACTAATAAATGGTTAGCGGTCGAAGTAATTTTTGATTATCAATCAGGAACTTTAGGCGGAATTCGCGTTGTAGAACAAAATCCTCAGAAATATATTGTAGTTGAAAGACTTCAAGTTCTTGTGAGTCAAAATTTTCTATGATACCAGAATTTAAGGAGCCAAAACTTACAATTACAACATATTTAGCAGTTTTAGTTTATTTTATATTTTCAATTTTTATATGGTTTCCGGTCGGATTATTAATGAGTTTAGTAAATCCAAAGTTGACAATTATGATATTTGTAATGTATTTTGTAAAGGAAGTTTCACGAATGTATTTGGGGATTAAAGCATGAAAAAATTAATTATAATTGCCGGACTATTTTTGACCATAGGGTGCACTGATGCTAATAAACTTTCCTATCAAACATTAGGTTCTAAATTCAAAGTAGAATGCTATTCAGGCGGATCTTTAATTTATTTTGGAGAAACAACAGGACAACACTTGACTTCAGAAGGCGGAACTTTTACATTTAAAGATTCAAAAAATAGAGCAATTGAAATTAATGCAAATTGTATTTTTAGTACGGATCTAAAATGACTGATACTAAATTCAAATATAATGATCATATAATCATAAAATATGGATTTCATCGAGGAATGTCTGGAAAAGTTCAAAATAGATGGACGACTAAAAAATTATTTAGTGAATTAAAAATTACCTATATGGTAAAAACAGATGTAGGAAATTTAGAAGTTTTTGTAAATGAAGATCAAATTGAAATTGTAGGGAGAAAATAAATGTTCAAATATGGAGATAAAGTAAAAGTTAAAGATGATTTTTATAATAATCCAGTAGGTAGAATTGTTGGAAGAATAAAAAATTTAGGAATAGAGGGAAATAAATATACTGTAGAAATGATTTTTTCTGGAAATACTCCATATACTGATAAAGTTTATAATGATTATTATAAAAAAGATTTAAAGAAAGTTGGTAAAAAATGAATCGAAGTGAGTCAATTTTAAAACTAGCCCCGGCCCTTTTAAAAGTTCAAAGAGAAATGGGTGACGCAAAAAAAGGTACAGCAAATACCTACTTTAAAAGCTCTTATGCTGATTTAAATTCTGTGAGAGAAACTGCATTGCCAGTTTTAAATGCAAATGGAATCGCATGTTTGCAACCAACGGTAGAAGTTAATATGAAAAATTTCGTAGAAACAGTTTTAGTTCATGAATCGGGAGAATGGCTTTCAAGTTTAACTGAGATTAAGAATTCTAAAGGTGATGCTCAAACTGAAGGCTCTGGAATCTCTTATGCTCGAAGATATGGTCTTCAAAGTCTATTAAATATTGGCGCGGTCGATGACGATGCAGAAAGTACTATGAATCGCTCTAAACCGGCCCAAGTTGAATCAAAAACAACCCAAACTGTCCAATCCACCACTGAAGTTAAAAAGGGTCCAGGTAGGCCAGCTAAAGCTGCTGTAGCAGTACCAACCCCGGCACTGGTAAAAGAAACTCCAGTAACAAAACTTCCAACTAAAGTCGCAAATGGATATTCTGGAAATGGAACGCATAATCAAACCGTTAATGAAGATGAATGGTAAGTTATTGCAGCGTCGTGGAAGGACACGAAATGGTAGGTACAGTCGAGAAAGCCCGAAAAGGCCATGGCTTTCATTTTAGTTGGAATCAAGCCCAACCTGCAATTTTTAAGGAATTTTATGACAAAAGATGAACGACTTTATTTAAATGATTTATCCAAAAAATTATATGGAAAAACTTCACATTGGCAAAAAATGCTAAAAGGTGATAAAAAACCCATGGAAGAAATTCTAGAGGATGGAACTTCAAGGGTTTATACGGGACTTCATTATTCAACTATTGAAGAAGTAAAAAAGATTATGGAAGATCTTTCCAAGGAAGAAGATGAATTAAAAGCTAAAAATGAATTGGAAGCAGAGGCATTAAAACAAGCCGCTGAAATTAAAGAAAAGGCAGGCCAGCCTGGGCATTTTGTTTTAGATAATGAATCTTTTGATAAATTGGCAGAAGAATTAAAAGAAGAAAAACATGATCCAGTAATAGATGTTTTAGAAACTGTTGGGGATTAAAAATGCAGACGCGTGATTTTTGTTTCTGGTTGCAAGGATTTTTTGAAATTTCAGATTGCGGGCCAAAAAAAGCTGATTCAGCACTTTCTCATAGAGAAGTTGAAATGATTCGAGATCATTTAAAATTAGTTTTCAAACACGATCCAACTATTGCACAACCAAAGCAAGAAATTTCCCAAACTCCAACAACCGGAGTACAAACTGGGCTTTCTCAAGTTATGCAACAAATTCAAGCCGGGCAATCCTATGGCACTACTTTTCAAGGTGCTATCTGCTAATGAAAGAAATTATTCCACCAAATAGAACTTTAACTCCAGAAGAATATGAAGCAAAGCTTTTGGAGATTGAAAATAAGCCAGAAAAAACTGACCCACTAGACGTTCATGCGGCAATGGTTAAATATTATATTCCTCGTTTAAAAATTCAAATTGGTAATCTTTCTAAAAAGCAACTTCTGACAATGGTTACCGATTTGGCCGGAAGTTCCTATAATGATGAATCAGATGTAAATAAAATTCTAGCAATGTCTAAAGATTTAGGTCTGGGGGCTCTTCAAAGAGTTCTAACCGGCGCCATTGTAAATCCTTTTGATGAAATTGAACTAAAACTCTCATTTGATAAAGAAAAACGATTATTTCAACTATTTGACAGTTTATTAACGAACAAGTATTTTAATTGTTTGGTGGTCGGCCTTTCAAATGCGGGTGAAAATAAAAAACAAGAATTAGAAGATTTTATCTTGCATAAAATTGATACAAATAGTACTCTATTTAAGAAACGAACTGCTGCTGAAAAAGATAGTTTTTTTACTTCAAATAAACTTTTATGCAGTAAATTTTTAATGATTTTAGTAAAAACTAACGAATATAGAGAAAGGGAAATAAATGAAGCTATTAAAAAATGAAGTAAAGCTTTTAGCAAAAGTTAGAGTTTTCTTGGATAATTATGGTAAAATGAAATATAAAGATAAATTCTTTGATATTGAAAATAAAAAAGCTGAAGAAATATTTAAAATGACTGAATTAATTACAAAAATCTTAAAGGAGCAATAAAAAATGGCTGAAGGTCAAAAATCTGTAGCAATTGGACAATTAAGAGAAACGAAGAAAGGCACGAAAGTAATTCGTTTGGGAAATCAAAATCCTGATAAACCGGACTATGATTATACAGTTGATATTCGAGTAAAAGATCGAACGGGAAAAGTAATTGCAAAAGCTACTAATCCATGGGTAAATTTAATTAATCCTCATCCAAAAGCACCAGGTTTCATTCTTAATGATTTAAAAATTTTCGTGGATGAAGAATAAAAATATGAAGTAAGGACTCCTCCTTCCCACTTACTTTGTAGCCCCGTTAAAAGTCACCGCTTCTAGCTTTGAACTTTCTTCGGGGTATTTTTTTAAGCTAAGCCAGAACCCTGATGCATTGCTATGGGTTTAAAGTAGGGCCATAAGGACTTGATGTTTTAATAAGGTGTCATGGCGTGTGGCTAGGACTAAACCACTACTTATTAATTCGTGCTGGCTTTTTAACTTTAAGGAACAATGATGCAAATGGCAAATGAAAAATACATCAGATTAGCTAAAAATTTTACAGATCGAGGAATTCTAATTACACCAGATAAAATCAAAGATCACGTAAAGAATCCAGAAATTCCACATTACATCTCTCCATATTATTATAATCAAGAACATTTTAATAAATTCAAAGAAACTGGAAGTGTTGCCGGTTTTGAGAATCTTTTTACCGATAAAATTTGGTGGGACTTTGACTCCAAAGAAAAACTCACTTTTGCTAAAAATGATACTTTAACTTTAATTGAAAGACTTTCCAAACATGTTGATCAAAATAAAATTGAAATATTTTTTTCTGGATCAAAAGGATTTCATGTTGTTTTAAACTTAAATCGTGAATTAAATCAAAAACAAGTTAAAAAAGTTGCAATGGATTTCGCTAAAGATCTCAAAACTTTTGATACTGTAGTTTATAACGAAAATCGCTATCTAAGACTCGTTGGAACGAAACATCAAGAAACTGATTTCTATAAAATCCCATTAACATTTGATGAACTAAAAAATCTAAAAAAACCTAGTGATCTTTATGAAAAGGCCAAATCGCCCGCAAAAGACTACAAATCACTTGAAAAAGTAGAAATGGATGATTCCTGGTTTGAAATTAAAGAAGTTGAAGCTGAAATTAAATCTCAATCTTTATCAATGGATTTCGATCTTTCCACAAAACCAAGGAATTGGAAAGCTTCAAAATGGGCATTGATGCAAGGATTTTTCAAAGGCGGTGAAAGAGATAATTCCATGATGGTTTTGTCCGCGACTTTAAAAGCAATGGGCTACGATGAAACTCAAACTTATAGTCTTTGTAAAGATGCACTTAAAAAGTCTTGGAAACGCTATGGAGAAGGTGAATTTTCAAAAGAAGATCTATGGAATATTATAGAGCGCACTTTTTCTAAAAAAGATCTGGGTCAATATTCTGAAAAAACTGACATGTTTCTTCAAAAGAAAGCAGAAGAACTGGGAATTAAAGAACTTACAACTTCTGAAATTGTAGACATAAAAGGAGCTTTAAGAATCTATAAAGATTATGCCAAAAATATTTCAAAACTTACTTTAAGAACCGGCATTAAAGAGTTAGATGAAAAGCAAAGAATAACTGTTGGAATGGCTTTTGGAATTGTGGCTGCCCCAGGAAGCGGAAAAACCACACTAGCCCTCACAATGCTCCATTCAATGTCTAAAGAAGGAGAACTTTGTATATTTTTCTCCTACGATATGTATGCACCATTAATTGTCCAAAAAATTATACAGAAGCACTGGAAAGGTAAAGAAAATATTAATGAAGTCTTTAAAAAATACGAAGCAAATGATCAAGAATTTGTAGACAAGGTCGAGGCCTTGATAACTTCAGAATATCCTAATGTAAAATTTTGTTTTGAAACAGGTCAAAGTATTGAAGATATTTATATTGCAATTAGAAATGCAGAACAAACTTATGGAAAGAAATGTAAATTTGTCGTAATTGATTATAATGAACTTGTGATTTCAGATGTGGCCGATCCAACTCAAGGGTCAAATAAAACTGCGCAACAAGTAAGAGCTATGGCCCAAAAAGAACAACTTTGCGTCCTAAGTCTTTTCCAACCTTCAAAGGTCACAGGAGATCCTTCCTCTGAAATTATGTCTTATCGCGCAGCAAAAGGTGGCAGTGGAATTGAACAAAGCCTCCGTTTAATGCTTGGAGTTTCAAGGCCTGGATATGATCCAAATGATCCGGACAATGATAAATTCTTAAATCTTAAAGTATTAAAAAACAATATGGGTCAAATTTTTGCCGTAGATCTTCATTGGGATGGTTACAAAGGGGAAATTAGATCTTTAACTCCAAGTGAAAAAGTTGAACTTGGAACTTTAAGACAAGCAAAAAAAGATGAAAAGGCTGGGAATGATGAACCGTGGTAAACTCTTTGATATTTTTTTGGGAGAAAATGTTATAATTACAATTGACACTTTAAGTTCTGTAACTCATACTTCAGAACATGGAACTATAATTGAATCTTATCCAACGGAATACTCTGGAATCCTACTGGATTATGATGAAGAAAACTTTTACCTCGGCGATTTAATTTCCGGCGTCCGAGAGGCGATTCCAAAAGCGCGCAGGATTAATATAAAACTAGATGATGGAATGGAAATTGTAAATAAAGTTTTGGAACAAATGCCAGATCCCCAAACTGAGGAGGATGTAAATTGAAAAGAGAAGAACAAATTCAAAAAGCTGCTAAAGAAATAGTTCAACAAACTTTCAAAGTGGTTGATGAATATTTTATAAGTCATGGTGATGAAGAAATGTATTGGATAAAATTAGGAGCACAATGGGCCGATGAAAATCCAAGATGGGAATTTGAAGGCGCAGATGTACTAACTTCTTTAGATTCTAAAATTCAAAGTCTTGAAGAAAAACTATTAAAAGCAAAAGAAGCTCTAAAAGAAATATTGGAATTTCATTTTTATGGACATCACGCTAAAAAATTTAAACAAATATTAAAAGAATTAAATGACCCCCGAACTTAATGAAAAACTGACCCTCGTTGAATGCGCATTAATCTCCGAAGCAGATTATCTTGAAGTTTCGTATCAGAATGGGTATATTTATATTTTACTATCAAAACGTGAGTACAAATATTATACTTTAAGTGAAAGAATTTATTCAGTGTTTGAATTATTAAAACTTACGGTGCCTGAAATTTTATATGAACATCCATTTTTGATTGAAACTTTTAGCGAACCTGAATTAACCAATTTAATGAAAATGTATTTATGAAAAAATATTTAATATCTAAAAAAGATCAAATTGAATATAAAAATGCTACCGGACTTGATTTAAAAAAAGAAAAACGCCGCACAGGGACTTCAACAGCGATTGCTTTGGAAACTATTGCAAAATCTATTAGAAATCCAAACGAAGAAATTAGAATAATTGATCATTTTCCAACTAGACAAGCCGATAAACATTTAATGAAAACAATTTATTATATGATTGAATCTTTAAATTTAGTTGGATTTGAATTTAATAAAACTGAATTAACTATAAAATTTAATCTTTATGAATGAAGAACTTCTTTATGGAAAATCTAAAATAAATCGAATCGTAAGCCTGGAGGTTAATGATAATGAAATTGAAATCTTCATTCGTGATGAAAATGGTGATCTTCAAAAACAATATACAACTACTCGCCATTGGATTCTAACAAATGATCCAAAATCTCAATGGAAAAAATTAAAAGGAAACAATTATTACCAATATGGATGCCAGTTTGAATGCCGCCGAGAATTTGAAAAAAAGCGAAGAGATTTAAAAAAAGCTGGTAAAGACATTTATTCCATTTATGATCCAAAAGAAAGTTCAATGGTTCTAAAAGGAATTTGCTATTACAAAGATCTAAAGCCCTCAGATTTAGCAATTCTTTCATTCGATTTAGAAACTACCGGACTTTTTCATAATAAAGATAGTAAAGTTTTATTAATTTCTAATACTTTTAGAGATTCAAAGGGGCAAATCATAAAAAAACTATTCTGCTACGACGAATTTCCATGCCAAGAAACAATGCTGCTTGCCTGGTGTGACTGGATTATGAGAATGGATCCCGATATTATTACGGGGCATAATATAAATAGTTTTGATTTTAGGTATTTAAATTTTATAGCAGATGGGCTTCCATTAAAATTAGGCCGCGATAATTCTCCCCTTGAAATTACTCATTATGAATCCAAATTCCGCAAAGACGGGTCCCAAGATCTTCCTTATAATAAATGCAAAATTTATGGCAGGGAGATTGTGGATACGATGTTCCTCGCATATAAATATGACTTCGCTAGAAATTATCCAAGTTATGGATTAAAACCAATTATTGCTTATGAAAAACTAGAAAAACCCGGCAGAACTTTTTACGATGCTTCAAAAATCAGGGAAAATTATAAAAATCCTATAGAATGGGAAAAAATTAAGGAATATGCAAAAGATGATGCCGATGATTCTTTAGCACTTTTTGACCTTATGGCCCCAGCTCAATTTTACCTAGCCCGCAGCATACCTAAATCTTTCCAAGCAATTACTGAAAGTGCAACTGGTAGTCAATTAAATTCATTTTTAGTTCGGTCTTATTTACAAAATGGACATTCAATCCCTAAAGCTTCTCAATTAGATAAGGTAAAAGGGGGAATTTCCTTTGGAATCCCTGGAATCTATTCAAATGTTATTAAAATCGATTTAAAATCTGCTTATCCAAGTCAAATCCTCAGATTCAAACTATTCGATCCTGAGAAAGATCCTGAAGGTAATTTTTATAAAATGGTCCATCATTTCACATATGAACGATTTGATCTAAAAGCGCAATATAAGGCCACTGGCGATAAATATTTCTCCGACCGGGAGCAAGCATCGAAAATTGTAATAAATAGCGCCTACGGGCTTATGAACACTCCAGGACTAAATTTTAATAATAGTTCAATTGCAAATAAAATCACAGAAGAAACTAGACAAACTATAGAAATGGCATTACAATGGGCTTCAGGTAAAGGAATGGATTTTTATAAGCAATATATGAAAGAAGAGGAAATTGATGTATAATGTATATATTACTTACAATAAAAAATATAATCCTACTAAATGGACTATTAATTCCTATAAAGAAGTTTTACAACAAATATTAAATTTAAATAGATATCCAGTAAAATCAATAAAAATTGTTAAAAAATGATTTATAATTTCCAAATTTGCAATACAGATACCGATTCAATCAGTTTTTGTACTGAAAATCAAAAATACATTGTAAAAAGAGCCCGAGAAGAGTTAGTGAAAGAAATTAATGAAATTAGCCCGGAATTTATGGAATGGGCCGATGATGGTTATTATAAAAAATTTATTATCCTAAAAGCTAAAAACTATATAACCCAAGATGAAGATGGAAAAGTAAAATACAAAGGTTCCGGCCTCAAATCATCCAAACTTGAACCTGCTCTCAAAGAATTCCTGTATAAAATCATCGATTCCATTTTAAATGAAACCTACAATTATTCTGAAATCTATCAAGAATATGTGAACGAAATTCTAAATTTAAAAGATATAAAACGTTGGGTGAGTAAAAAAACAATCTCAAATAAAACTATGACTTCTGAACGATCCAATGAGACTAAAATAAAATATGCAATTCAGGGAAAAGAATATGTGGAAGGGGACAAAGTATCAACTTATTTTAAAAAAGATGGAAGTTTAAGTCTTATTGAAGATTATAAAAACGATCACGATCCAGAACAACTTCTAGGACGATTATACTCGGTTTCAAAAATATTTACTGGAAAAGACCAAAAAACACATGGAATTATTCCAAAAGAGACTTTTTTAAACTATTCATTAAAAAAGAACTTTAAATTACTTCAGGAATTTGGTAATATAAAGAAATGACTTTTTGTAAATATTGTGGTGATGAAATTAGAAGTACTGGAGGTTGTATGAAAATCAATTGTCAGCAAATTTCCATGGGAATAACAAATCAGACGCAATATAATCAAAATCCTCATAGAACTTGTAATTGTCATCAATGTACTTGGCTTAGAGCTTCACAAATAGATAGAGAACTAGTTAAACTGAAAATTTTAGGTAATGATGGAGAATAATAAAAATTGCAAAACATGATTGGATTTGTAAAGTTCCACCATTTAAATTTCCTAGAAAATGTGTAAAATGTGGTCTAAGAGAATTAGCAACTGAAGAAAATGAATTAGAACTTGCTGAAGGTTATGATGAAATATGATTTAAGTGAATTCGAAAAACTAGTAGGATCTAGCCACCTAAGAAAGGCTGAAACTGAAGACTTGGTCCTTTATACTTATACCGAATTAACTACTTATGAAAAGTATTGGAATGATTTCACAAGAAACTCAAGAGGTTTAATTCTAGAAAAATCTACAGGCCAAGTTGTTGCAAAACCTTTTCCTAAATTTTTCAATCTGGGAGAAATGCCTGAAACCCAACTTCCTAATCTTCCAAATGAAGCATATAAAGTTTATGAAAAGGTTGACGGATCTTTAGGAATTATTTATTTTCATAAAGGATGGAAAATTGCAACTAGAGGATCTTTCTCCAGCCCACAGGCTTTAAAAGCCACTGAATTGCTAAAAAAATACGAATTATACTATTTAAGAACCGATTGCACTTTTTTGGTCGAAATTATCTATCCAGATAATAAAATCGTCGTTAATTATAAAGGTGAAGAAAAATTAGTATTTCTGGGTGGTTATGAAAATGACACCGGAAAAGAATTAATATTCGAAGAATGCCCGATTAATGGAATGGAATCAGCAAAATCTTACAATTATACAATAAATGAAATGATTGAGTTGCAAAAAACTTTATCAAAGGATCAAGAAGGATTCGTTGTAAGATTTGAATCTGGGCTTCGATTAAAAATTAAAGGTAAAGAGTATTTAAAAATTCATAAAATTATTTCAAATTTAAGTCCTATAAGTTTCTGGGAAACAATGATCGAAGGAAAAGTTCCAAAAGAATACCTCGTTCAAATTCCAGAAGAATTTAAAAAAGACTTTGAATCAATTGTAGAAACTTTAGAAAATAATTATGAAATAGTTCAATCAGAATTAATGCAAGATTTTGAAAAACTTCCAATTACCCAAGATAATGATTGTAGAAAACAAATTGGATTATTTCTAAAAACGGATCATGATCTAAAGCACCCAGATGGAATGTTCCCGTTTTATTTGGGAAATCATAAAGCTGTAAATAGTTATATAATGAAAAGAATTCGACCACATGGAAATAATTTAGAATTAAAGAATCAATCGGACTTCCAATTAGAATGAATAAAATAACTGACCATAATTGTGCTTGGAAAAGTCAAGAAAAATATAATGATATATTTAATAAACAATTTTATAAAATAAATACTTATATGTGTGATTTTTTTAAAAAACAAAAAACATATGATTCTCAGGTATATAAATATCCATTTAAAACTTTTAAAAAGGACGTCTAATGGCCGAACATTTTAAAGTGAAATTAATAACTGATTTATCAAAAATTGATAAAACTTTCACATTTCCAACTTCAGATTTCGCGACTTTAACTCCCGATGGAAAATTTATTCAACTGGAATATGTTGAAGAAGATACAAAAGTTGAACCCTATAAAGTTCGACCGGGGATCTGGGCTATTCAAAAAACAATGCAAGGTCTCAAGCTTTTTGAAACCTCTTTCATTGAAGATAAAGTTTTAGAAGAATTCGCACAAACTAAAGATGTGCTGGATAAAATTGACTGCTTTTTTAATCGATTGCATATTTATAAAAAACGAAATATTGAAGTTCCCATCCGCCGCATGTTACTATATGGCCCCGCAGGGACTGGAAAAACAACCATACTTTCAGTTTCATCTCGAAAATATGTAAAAGATAATGAAACTGCTGTAATTCTCTGGCATACTGATAAATTTGAATCCTACCAAGTAAAGGATTTTATTAAAGCTTTTGATTATACGGAAGTTAAGAAACTTATTTTAATTGTGGAAGATATTGGAGGGGTTGAGCAAAAAGAAGTAAACAGACCTTCAGATTCAAGCCTTCTTTCCCTTTTAGACAATCAAGAAAAGACCTTTAAAATCCCCACAATGATTATTGCGACCACAAATCATCCTGAAACGTTCCTAGGGAACCTTATGAATAGGCCTGGAAGGTTCTCAGACAAGATTGAGGTCACTTTTCCGGGGTCCAAGGCACGTCAAGCCCTTTTAGCATTTTTCGCGCAAGGTGAGACCATTACGGACGAATTAAACACTCTTATTGGATCTGAGAAATGTAAGGAATTCACAGTAGATCATTTAAAGGAAATATTCCTACGATCTGATCTTTATGGGAGAACCCCCCTAGAAGTAACCCATGAATTATTAGCTGAAATTAAAAAGTATGAAAATGCATTCTCAGGAAAAAATACTCGTATGGGATTTGCAATTGATTAAATTAAATCATGAAGAAGCGCAAGCTTTTAATAAAAAATTTAATCGTAGAAGCTGGAAAATTGTTGAAGAAGATGATTATCGAATGAATGATCATGATTTTAGATTTCAGGGATTTGAATTTTTAATAAATGAACAAAGAGATCAAATTCAGCCTTATTCCTGCCGGGCAGATTTAGTGGATTTTAATGATTAAATTAAATGAATATAAAGATTCTAAAGCAATAAAAGAAACTCAGCGAGAAACGGTGAAGATTATTGAAAAATTAACTAATTGTATAGAATCATTGAAAGATTATTCAAAACATATTAATATAATGGAATCTATTAGCATTTTACATAATTCTAGAACCCTTTTTGAAATAAAGTTAGATAAATTAAAAAAGGAAGAAAAGTGAACTATTGGCGTCAATTAAATAAAAAGCAATTTTGGCTAAGCCGCCATCAAGTACAAATACCAAATGGAAAAAAAGTTCAATATACTTGTAGATGTGGAAAAAATAAAGGTATTTTAATTGGAAAATACTACTATATTATGTTTTGTAATTGCGAACCAGATGGATTTTTAGTAAAAACATTTAATGGTGAGATTAATGATTATAATATTCATACGATAGGTTTATTAAAATGAAAAGAAGTGAAATGGTTGATGAAATTCACCAATATTTGTGGAGTAATTTTCCTACTATTGAAGCATCTGATATTTTAGATATTATTGAAAGAAAAGGAATGCTTCCTCCATCAAGAATATTTAAATCAATTCCGTGGGGATTTCAAATGGAATGGGAACCTGAAGATGAAAATTAATTGGACTAAATTAGCAGCCCGCATTCCTAAAAAACTTAAAGCGGGTAAAAATACGTTTGAAATTCAATGGGTTTCCAAATTTCCTGATGATAAAGATCAAATTGGTGAATCAGATTATAATAATAGAGTTATAAAGTTAATAAAAGGACGAACTTCAAAACAAACAGTTCATACGTATATTCATGAATGTATTCATATATTTTCGGATGAATTTAAATTAAAAATAAGTGAAAAACAAACTGAAGGATTGGAAAAAACCTTGCAATTCTGGCTAACTAGTGGTAATATATTCAAATGAGACCTGATAAGGAATCTGGTAATATTTTAAATAAATATATTGAATTAGCAAAAAAATTGGGTAAATTTCCAACTCGAACTGAATTTGAACCAATTGTAAGTGAAAGACAGTATAGAAAACATTTTAAAACTTTAACTAATTTAAAAAATTTAGTACTTAAAAATTGCCCAGAATTTGGGGGACTTCCGGAAATAGTTAAAACTCCTAAAATTTTAATATTTGACATTGAAACTGCTCCAATTTTAGCACATGTTTGGGGACTTTTTGATCAAAATGTGGGTTTAAATCAAATTGAAACCGATTGGCACGTTTTAAGCTGGTCCGCAAAATGGCTAGGAGATCCACCATCAAAAGTTATGTATCAAGATCAAAGAAATGCTAAAGATGTAACTAATGATAAAAAAATTCTAGAGTCTATTAGAGATTTATTGGATGAAGCAGATTTAGTTGTAACTCAAAATGGAATTAAGTTTGATTCTAAAAAATTAAATGCCCGCTTTTTATTTCATGAAATTCCATCTCCCAGCAGTTATAGGCACCGAGACACTTTAAGAATGGCCAAAAGACATTTTAATTTTACAAGTTATAAATTAGAATATATGACTGATAAATTTTGCAAAAAGTATAAGAAATTAAAGCATAAAAAATTCCCAGGCCATGAATTATGGAAGGAATGTTTAAAAGGAAATAAAGAGGCCTGGAATGAAATGTCAAAATATAATAAACATGACGTTTTAGCGACTGAAGAACTTTATAATGTTTTAAAACAATGGGATTTTAGAAAATATTCATGAAAAAATATAGAAATACTTGGAATTCAAATAACTCTGATTCAGTAAATGAAATTGAAGATTTGAAAAATCGTTTAAAATTTGCTAATAATAAAATTAAAGATATGACCGATTTTATAGAATCTTATTTAAAATCTCAACCAACCGATGCCAATGGAAATTATGATAAAATAAATAATTTTCAAGCTTACGAAGCAAAGCAATTACTAGATTTTTATAAATATGGTGAAACGGATAAATGAAAAAAACTGAAAAAGAAGAAATTAAAGATGAAACTGTTTATAAACCACTTCAGTATGTAAATATGCCAGAAGTGTTTCAAAATGCTGCGGGTGTTCCAGGAATTCCCCTTGGATATTCTAGTATGATTTATGGGCTTTCCGACTCAGGGAAGACTGAAATTCTTCTTAAAGTTGCAAAAGAAGCAATCGCCCAAGATATAAAACCTTATTTAATAATTACTGAAAATAAAATGGATCGAGCCCGGCTTGAAGATTTTGGACTTAAAAATGGTGAAAATTGCGTAATTGAAGAACAAACTAAAACATTAGAAGCTGTTTATAATTATATTTCAATGCGAGTTCAAGATATTATAAAAGGTCGTATAAAACAAAATGTCATAGTTTTATGGGATTCTTGGGCCGGAACTTATGCCGAAGGAACTTTTTCTGTCGATGAAGAAACGGGAGAAATTACACAAAAATTTAGTGTTATGAAAAATGCCCAGGTAGGCGGACTTTATAATCCAATAGTAATGGAAAGAATTTCAAGAACTAGAGAAATTACATGTGATTATTCTTTAGGACTTCTAACTTTAAATCAAGCCTATACTGCGCCTGCAATTCCCCCAGCTACAATCCCTTCAACAGTTCCTAATGGGGGAAATAAAATCTGGTTCCCTTTAGGGCTTTCTCTTTCAATTCGAGAAGGTCAAAGATACGAAACAACTAAAGATAAAAAGAAATATAGAGTTGGATTAGTTGCAAAATTAAAAGTTGAAAAAAATCATATAAATGGAATTTATTCTGAAGGAGAAATTTTACTAGCTGGATCTGAAATGCTAGAAAATACTGAGAAAAATATTAAAGAAATTAAGGAAAAGTTTAAAAATGTCATTATTTAAAACTCCAATTTATTCAGAAGAAGATTTAGAAATATTAAAAAAGCAAGCTAAGGAAAATGCAAAATTAATAGGTAGATTTTTTAAACCTGAGGATTTTTTACAAGAAAATCCTACTGAATTTGCATTCAATGTTCCTCAAAGAGAACTTATTGCTAAAATTGCTAATATGAAAATAGTTCAAAATTTCGAACCCAATGATTATCAAGATATTGATGAAGAATTACAAAAAGAAATTAATCTTTATGTTTTAGTGGATTCTAGTGGATATATATGCTATACTGGATATTCAGAAGAATTAGTTAAATCTTATAAAGAATCTAATGGTTTTAATGATAAAACTGTTATAAAATTAACCGGCTTTTTGCCAGAAAAGGAAAAATAAAATGTCTACAACTCCCGCTTCTACCCAATATTATGCAGTCGAACATTCCCTTTTAGTTGAAGTTTTGAATCATTTAGCAAAAGATCCAGCAGCATCTTTGTATTCGAGATTGAGTCAAGCTCCGAAGGTAGTAACTCAAGAAGCACCCGCTGTAACTCCAGCAACTGAAACTAACACTCCAGCCCAAGGAACAACACCAGCTAATTAAAAGGAATTTAAATGTCCGGCATAAGGCACAATGAAGGAAAACCTCCAGTTAATTTAATTTTATCAAAAGCTTTATTAGAAGTTGCAAAAGTTGCTCAATTTGGCGCCCAAAAATATAACCCCCATAACTACCGTAAAGGAATGCGGTGGTCTTTTTTTATAGATTCAATGTTGAGGCATTTAATAAAGCGGGGGACCGGACAAATTATTGATTTTGATGAAACCTGTGAGGGTTGTCAAAATAAAAATTGTAAAGATCATTCAGGATTAAAGCATACAAGTCATATCGCATGGAATGCTTTAGCACTTTGTGAATTTGAAGTTGAAAAAATAGGAATTGATGATATTTTTGTCGGTTATAATAAAGAAAATGAAGAGCACTCAGAAAATGCGGCGGGAAGTTAAATGAAGTCTTGTAAAATAGTAAACCGGATCGCGGTAGTCGGCACTCATGGGGCCGGGAAAAGTACTTTAAGCTATCACCTAACTTCTCTTCTAAAGCAGCACAATCCGGCTAAATCTGTAATTTGTTTGGAAGAAAATGTAAGAAGTATCGCAAAACTTACAAATAATGATTTAACTTCTTATGATTTTACAAAATTAGCATTTCATGAACAAATTTGTAGGGAAATTAAAGCAGCACTCTTATACGATGTAATGGTGGTTGATAGAACTTTACTAGATTATGCAATTTATGGTAAATTAAATGGACATCATGGATTTTTAGATCAAACTTATACACCATTATTTAGTTTTAATAAAATTTACTTTCTGCGACCTGATAAAAATGATGCTCCAATTGCAGACGATGGATTTCGGGACACAAATTTAGAATTTCGTAATAAAGTGGATCAAGAGTTTGAAAAGTTTTTTAAAGAGGGGAAAGAATTTCATCCAATTGAAATAAAGACTTCTGAAATTTTTAGCCATGATTATTTAAAGGATTTACAATGAAATTTAAAAAAGGACAACAAGTTATCAGATATTCCGGTCAATCAAGCGGAAATGAAACTAAAATGATCATTGGGGATATAGGAATTATTTCTAAAGATCAAGAATTTCCAGGTAAAGTAGAAATTAATGAATTCCCCGGAACTTGTGGACATGATCCCTATAGATTATTACGAATTGATAATTTACCGATAAAATTAAAAAAATATATTATTAAAAATGTCAAAGAATTAAATCATGAAGAAACCTATGTGAGACTTCAAATTCTTTCATCTTTTATTGAAGGATATAAATTAGGAAATGAAAATGCTTAATAAATTAGCAAAAGAAATTCATGAAAATAATAAAGCTAAAGGCTTTTATGATGGACCTGAAAGAACGCCTTTAGAATATCATATGCTAATAGTAACAGAACTTGCAGAAGCTTCAGAATCAGTTAGAAAAGGAGAATCTGACTATTATTTAGTTGATAGAAAGCCAGAAGGGGAAGCAGTTGAAATCACCGATGCTTTAATTAGAATTTTAGACTACGCCGCATTTAAAAATTGGGACCTTGATTTTATTATAAAACAAAAACTAGATTATAATAAAACCCGAACTTATAGACATGGTGGAAAGAAACTTTGATCCATTTGGATTCTGTTATATTTTATTCTATAGGAGCTGCGATTTGTTTTGTGATGGCGGAAATTATAAGACCTAAACCAGTAAATGATGATGTTTTTAATTTAAAACCCGGACAAATGATGGTTCCAACTTCTTGGAAACAAGATGATCATGAAACACATTCAAAATTACGTCAAGCTTATGAAGAAAAATGGAAAAAAGCAGCTTTAGAAACAATTGAATTAGCAAAAGAAATGCAAAAACCCCGAACAATAGCGGTGATTAATGACAAAAACACGCCACGCAAAGCCCGACGAGTTTCAAAAAGAACAAATACGCCACTTAAAAAAAGAAATCAGGCGAAAAGATCAGCAAATTCGAAGCCTAGAAAAGGAACTAGGGTACTCACAGAATACGAGCAAGCGGCAGCAAAACATAAAAGAAACCAAAGAGTTAGATATTGACCAATGTCAAAATTGTGGCAAAGGCGTTCTAAAATATTCAGATTTAGGAATTAGAACTATAACCATTTGTACAATTTGTTCTTACCGGAAAGTAAGTAAATGAAATTATTTATAGCACATTTAGCAATCATTATTTTAAATTGGGCGCAACCCTTAAATACAGTAACATGGCTAGGTCAAGTTTCTGATAGAGAAAATGTATTTGAATATGATGGTTATTATAAAGGATGTATAATAGGCTTTACTCATGATATGGAATTGGAAAATCATAAACAAGCTATGAGTTTTTGCAGAAATAATTTAAAAGAAAAAAAAGAGTACGATAAAGCGCATAAAAATGGCCCTTAAAAAACCGAAGTTAACTCAAAAAGAGAAATTTAAGCTTCTGGAACAAAATGAAGAAGCCTTTGAAAAATACCGCTTAAACTTCGTAAAAGCCCAACTACGCCGCGCAAGTGTATGGAAATGGCCCGCAGCTGGAATTGCAATGGATAAGGCCAAATTAGACGGTATGTATAAATGTTCGGGTTGCGGAAAGTACTTTTCCCCTAAAAAAGTCAATCGGGACCATATAGAACCAGTAGAAAATCCAGTCACTGGTTATACTGATTTAGATAATTATGTGAAAAGATTATTAGTAAAAAGTGATCAATATCAAATACTTTGCGAAGATTTATGCCATCCGGCGAAAACTTTAACCGAAAATACCCTTCGCCAGCAATACGGACAAAAAGCAATAAAAACTCGAAATAAAAAGAAAAAAAGCTTGAAAAAGAATAAAATATTAGGTAAAATAAAAAAATAATGAAATCTTTTATTGTTACTATTTTATCTAAACTTAAATTTTTAGATTCAAATTCAGAATTAAATATGGAAATCCTAATGTTATGGATTTTTATGTTTATTTCAGCTTTTAGAGCGCTTTTTGCAAATTTAACTTTGCATATAACTCCAAATATTACCTGGGTAATTCCAGATTCCGGAATGGCAACAACCCTTCCTATTTTATATTCACTTTTGAGCACTGCGCATCAAAATTATTTAACAAATAAAGGAAAATAAATGACATTAAAACGATTTTTATTTTACGCCGGAGTTTTTCTAGCATCTTACGGAGTTACAAAATTAGTAGTAAATCATAATCCTACTGATTTAACAAAAAATACCGTAATGATTGTAAATAAACAAATGAATTCTGGGGGAACTGGAGTTATTTATGAATCTGGGAAATCAGGATCGTATGTATTAACAAATCGCCACGTTTGCCATGTGGTTGAAAATGGCGGAGTAGTCCGCACAACTACAGGAGATTACCAAGTAACTTCTTATGTGGAATCCCAAGTGAGTGATCTTTGTTTAATTTATCTTCCGGCTGATCTAAAGCAAAATACAAAACTTGCTAAATCTGAACCTAAAGTATTTAGTCCTTCAAAGGTTTCAGGCCATCCAGCCCTGATGCCTACAATTATCAGTATGGGACACTTTTCTGAGCGTCAAATCATTACTATTATGACTGGAACCCGTCCTTGCACTCCTGTTGATGCCGAAGATCCAGTAAATAATCTTTATTGTTCATTTTTTGGGGTTGTGCCGGTTCTTAAATCCTATGATTCACAATTAGTTTCCAGCACAATTATGCCCGGGTCTTCAGGTTCAGGAGTCTATAATAATAATAATGAGCTTTCTGGTGTAGTTTTTGCGGGCAGCGGGGAATTCGGCTACGGATGGATTGTAACTTATGATCAAGTGAAAGCATTCCTAAATGTTGAATCTCAAAATAGTAACTTTGTAAATGTGGATCAAACTTTAGGACAAAAAGCACAACCTGAAGGTACTACAAAAGAAATGCTTAAAAAATGTGTAAATGCGGATAATTCTGTAGTACTTAATATTTGCAGAGTTTTAAAGCGTGATTTGGTTTGGAATCGATAAAGGAAATATAATGAAAAAATTAACATTAGTGTCATCATTTGTAAGTGCAAGTTTAGCAATAAGTATTGGAGTTTTAACTGCCTGTTTTGCGAAAAGTCCAGAGACAATGACTAGATCTACAACAGTTGCTGTAATTTTTGGTATTTTTAGCTTGGCCTGTTGGGGACTTTCATTTACGGCTAAGGAATAAAATGATCACACTTTTTACTGCTATTGGTTCCTTAATTTTAGCGCTATTATCAGTTATAAGCTATCTTTTTAACAAAAATAAGACTTTGGCCGGGCAAGCTCAAGAAAACACCGTAAAAGCCCAAGTAAATGCAAATGATGCCCAAATTAAAGCAAATCAAGATCAAATTCAGCAGATTAAGGATCAAACTGCAGCACAAGAGAAAAATGAAACAAATGATAGCATTTTAAATGATTTGAATAAACCTAAATGAGCAATGTTTTAGGGATTTTATTAATTATTGGATTTATTATTTATATTAAAGAAATTTGGATTAAAAATGAGTAAGTTAATAATTTTAGTAATTTTAAGCTTAAGCCTAAATAGTTTTGCTAGATCCGAATTTTTTGATTATAATGAAAAACCTATAACAAGAAAACAAGCTGTAAAACTAACAAAACAATCAGTATTGGAGACTAATTTTTATAGAATTGAACGAGCCGCGAAAAATGGTGAATGTAATTTTTCTGGCTATAAAATTGATGAAAATGTAAAAAAACAATTAGAATCGTTGGGATATGAAGTAACTTCTGATGAAAAGGGTGGATATTTAATAACATGGTGCGATTAATTCTGATATTAGGACTGCTATTTACAATTGGATGTAATAAAAAACCAATAACATATTCAAAATCTAAAAATCCAGAACCAAGTCCATTAGAAGAATGTAGAACTATTTGTAAGCAAAAATATAACACTGATGTCGATGGAGCAGTTTATGGCGATGATGGCCATGCAACATACTGCTATTGCGAATGATTAAATTTATTCTAATTTTTACATTAACTTCCAATTTAGCCTTCGCCCAAAATGCTGTTCATATGAATAAAGGAGATACTGCACAATTCGAAGGCGACCTCCTGACTCTCGACACTACAAAACAACTCTATAATGATTCCCTAGAAAAAACTTCATTACAAAAGCAATTAGATCTTATAAATCAAAATGTAAATCTTTTGCAACAAGATAAAACTTTACTTTTGGATCAAAATTCAAAATTAATCCAAGCCGGGCAAAGTGAAAAAACAATAAGCACAATTGAAAAAGGTGCTTGGTTTTTGGCCGGGATGTTATTAACGGGATTGGCAATTAAAGGGGCGGCAAGCTTAAGGCCATGAAAAAAATTTTAATTGGCATTATATTAGGATTTATAATTCATTCAGGTTTAAGTACCTTATATGATTATAAATTCTGGACAAATACATTTAAATGTCATGAAAAAACCGAAGAAGCTGATCAAAAATGTGTAGAATATTATGCACCAATTTTAAGTATTTTAAAATATCCACTAGCTCATATTAGTTATGATTTTAAACAATGGGGAATAAGATACCCATGATTCATCTTTCTGATCCAGAATCAACAGTTTTAGGTTCCCGGCTATTTTTATTACTATTTGCAATTTGTGATAAATTATATGGCAACCCTTAAACCAATCACAGAAGTTTCCTCAGAAGAACTGTTAAAATTAATAAAAGATAATCCCATTGAAGTTTCAAAATATGAACATCATAATGATTGTATGGAATTTTTAAGTGTTTATGGAATAAAACAAGGCGAACATCGAATTCTATTCAATTTAATCTACCGGCTGTATAAAAAATGGTCCAAGACGCCTGTTGGAAAAAGATCACTAGCCGATGCAATGGTGTTACTATTTCCCACTATTAAATACGGGCAATCAAACGTCTATTTGATAAATAAAGAAAAATCCTTTTTTTTAGAAACCGGAGCAAAGAAAAAGAAACAGAATAAAACTAAACGAAAACCATGGCTTAAGCATTTTAAACTATTTATTGATAAATTTGAATTAAAAAGTGGTAGATTTTATGTAAAAGATGTAGTATTATATAATCTATACGATAAATGGACTTATAAAAATAATAAACACAATCCTTTAGGTTTTCAGCAATTCTTAAAATTCTGTAGATTATTTTTTAAGAATCCTACACCGAAAATTATAAGAGGAAATCAATGGTTCGCTGTGGATTCTGAAGTCCAGAAATATTTTACGCCCGAGTTAATAAAACTGATGGAAAAAAAGTGAAAATACCTAATGATCTAACTCCATTTGAGATAATAGGTGGGATTTCTTCCATAATTAGAGGAATCCCAGGAGAATCATTACAAGGAAAAAATATGTATGAAATACCTGATGAAATTTTTGAAAGGATAATACAAGAGTATAAAGATCTCTTTAATAAAAATAATGAAGAAAAAACCAACACGTCGAAGTAAAACACAATTTCCAGCTCTCGATCCAAAATTCAATCTTAAAACACGAAGCGACTTAATTGAAATTGAATCAAGCGAAAATTTACCAGAATCCTGGATTGATTCAAAATCTGGAAAAAATTGGACCAAAGATGCTCTAAAACAATATCTAAATGATTTCAATAATGAGTTTGTAAATGCAGACTTTAAAACAAATGTAAAAGAAGGTCGCAAAAGGATTCATAAGAAAAAACGAGTCGAGCACAAAAAAAATAAACATCTAAAGAAACTTATTAATGATTTTTTAGCAAATATAAAAAGATTCATAAATATTCTAAATGAATCTCAAATCACAAATAATAGTAAATCTAAATTAAAAAAATCAGTGAATAAGTTTAAAAAACAATTGAGAACTCAGATTAAAAAAGAGTTTAAGTTTATTGAAGATTCATATAAAACTCAGTCCGAGTACGATAATAATCACAGAAATATGTGTATTTTAACTAAGCAGAAAGCTATGGGACAATTAAAAAGTTTGGATGCTCTTCCAGAAACTATAATGCAAAAAAAAGATACTGAAAATGATCTAATAGAAATGATTGATCGAAAGAAATTAGGAATTGAAGATGAGAGCTGAAGAAGCAAGAAAAAAATCAGAGAGTTCAAAAGAATTTGGCGCAAATTATCAAAGAAATTATATTTTAACACAAATAGAAAAAGAAACTAAAGTTGGAAATTTTGAATATAGGCTTATTTTCATGGATGGATATAAATTATTTGAAGAAGATTATGTATTTTTTGAAAATTTAGGATATAAAGTTCAAAGGCCTGTAGAAAAGATATGGAAACCTATGAATGAAAAATCAAAACTTGAATACTACATGGAACCGGGAAAAATTAGCTGGTAATTATTTCTTAAAAAATTCCACAAACACAAGAGCTATTGTAGCCAAAAGACTTAAAAACATTACAAATTTATAAATTCCTTTAATTTGGGAAACTGAATCCTGGAGTGGTTGAATTTTTTGTTCGTCTAAATGATTTACTAATTCTTCTAAAGAATCTGACCGTCTTATATGAACATCCAAACTTACTTGTTGTTTTCCAGAAGTGACTTTTAATTCCCCAATATCCTTTTTAATATCTTTTACATCTTCATGAATTAATTTTAAAATATCATCACTCATGATTCTTCCTCATCAGGTGTTAAAAGTTTTCGAGAGATTGGATTCTGAAGCAATGCAAAAATGGCGCGATTTTTAGCATCTGAATCATTATCATCTACAGCTTTTTTTAAATATTGACCCATATAATTCATTCCCACTTCTTTTTGTAACTTTTCAGCCACGTCATTTAAACTTTCAGGAGTTGCATTATAAAGATTGGCGGCAGTTTTAGTAACATTTTCCGCCGGATTACTATTTTTCTGATTTGTAATAGAATTTGTATTTTGAATTTTTTCCTGAGACCAAGGATTAATAATTAAAGTCTTTGGAGTTTGGGGAAGAACTTTTTGAACGATAGTTCCAAGCGGGGTATTCACGTCTTTAGCTGCATTTAAACCTTTAGCGGCAAATGCTTCACCGGGACCAAATGCTTTCTGAGCAAGACTGGCTTTATCAAGAGGAATTCCACCACGAGTTAACTTTTGAAGGCTAGGAAGCATTGAACTTAAATTTCCAATTGTACTATTAATCTGATGAATTTGATCGCCAGTTCCATCTTCGGCAGCATTGGCTAAATCTTCAATGTGTTGGCGAACTATTCCACCAAGTCGTTTATAAAGATCAGCCTCGGCAGAAGCTGATCCGTTATTATAAATTTGTGGTTTTAAATTCTGCGCGGCAGTGGTCAATTCTTGTTTAATTTGATTTAATTGTTGAAGATTTCCATCGGCGGCCTCTAATTTTTGAGCATATTCCCCGTATTGTTGTTGAATTTTTCGTAAAATAACATTTTTCTGACTAGTTTGGGGAACTTCATCAAAAACTGATTGCATAACATTTGGGGTTTTTGTAGTAATGGGACCAACATCATCCATAATCTGAGGAAGATTTTGTTCTAATTTAGATTGTGCTGAAGAAAATAAAGGAGTAAGCTTTTGATAATTACTTTGTAAAGCATTTAAAGCATTATCATACCATTTGCCTTGGCCGCCTTTAAGAACTCCTTGTTCAATTCCCGTGGTCCCAGTACCTTTAATAATATCACTGCCTCGGTCAACTGTATTGGTCATGGGATTATAACGAGTGGTTAAATCTTTAGCAGAATTCATTCCCATTGCTTCCTGAGCAAGCCTTGAACCTGAATTTTCTAAACCAGTAGTTGTTGGGGTTAAAACATCGGCTAACTTACCACCCACTGCACCTAATCCAGCACCTAAAGCCGCACTTCCTGCAGCGCCAGTAAGCGTAGGATCAGCATTTGAACCTAAATAGTTAGATTCACCAAGACCCGCCCCTAAAGTCGCCCCCTGAGCCACATTAGAAGCAATACCAGCGCCTTTTAAAGCACCTGCACCTGCAATTGTGGGGGCAATGGAACCAACTAAATCTCCTGCCATATAACTTATAGGATTTTGATCTTTGGCAGCTTGTTCGGTAGCTAATTGAGAATTCATTCCTTCTTGAAATGTAGGAGTATAATCAGGAACTTTTGAAGGCTTTGCAGCTAAATCCGGGCGCAAACCAATTGATTGATCAGCAGATTCTTGAGAAGCTCCAATTCCTAAAGCCCCGGCCAAAGCAGACCCAACTCCTGCAATTCTAGGAGAAAGTCCAGCAGTAATGCCATGAAGAGCGCCAATTCCCTTAGATTCTAAAGGTGAATAGGTTTCAGAATCTTTAGCCGCCATATCAGCAGGAGTCGGGGCATCATGAGCTTGTTGGAAAATAGCCTTTAAATCCCTACCATCATGTTTAATGGAATCTACAGGATCATTTCCAGCAGCTGCTTGAAATATAGCTTTTAAATCATCAGCCATTAGTAATTTACATCCTTAATAACACCTTGATTAATTAAAGCTTTAATTGCATCTTGTCGGGAAAGACCTTTAGCCTGCATAACAGCATTAATCCCGCGTTCTTCATTAGGATTATAAAGTCCTAACATATCAGAATGTCTATAAAGCATATTTTTATAAGCATCAGGATTCATACTATTTTGATAAGATTTTGCAGTATTGCCCACATTATCGCGAATAATGCCATGGGCAACATCTCCTAAACCTTGGAGATATTTTTTATTTAATTCAATAAATTTACCCTGATTAGCCCCAACTGGAACATTTGCTAATTTCTGAGCAAATTGAGCCATATGAGAAGCTAATGTTGGATTTGAAAGTTCGTTCATTTGTCCCTCAGTTGGAACTCCACCACTTGCAATTTTTCCAACTTCAGTATTAAATAATTGTACTTGTGAAGGAGTCCATTTATCAGTATCTGGAAATTCTTCAAGCATTTTCTGGGCATTTTGGATAGAAACTAAATTTCTTTGTGCCATCATAACTGCTTGTTTTCCGCGAGTTGTAGACATTGCATTTTCAGCTTTAACTTCAGCACTTTTTTCATTGTTAGCTTGTTTTGTTTCCTGAGAAGCTTTTGCTGCTGCCACTCTTCCTTTATTTGCTTCTAATTCTCTTTCCATTGCGGCTTTTTGATTAGAATCTGCAATTTCTTTTTTAGTTTTAGAACTCAAATCTGCACGACTATTAGCGCCAGTTTGCTGCATTACAACTTTTTGAATTGCAGTCTGAAGTGCTGCATCTTTAGCTAAAAAGGGCGCGACTTTATAAAGATCAGAAGCTGAAGCAGTAGGAGGAACTTGTAGTCCTTTAGAAGTCATATATTGTTTTACAACTTGAGACATAGGACTATTAGGATCATTTTGCTGATTTGCAATTTGTTCTTCATATTTTTGAACTGGTAATCCAACATTTTTATCATTAGAAGAAATTACACCTAAAGCTGGATTGGGACTTACATTTGTTCCATTTCGGCCAGCAAGACCAGCACCAGCTAATGCACCATATTTAGCAACTTCTTGACCTAAAATATTAGCATCGCGTTCTTTTTGGGCTTGAGTTAAATCATTTTTATTATTTTTAGTGAAATCAATCATTTTTTGAAGATCAGGACTAACTTGTAATCCAGCGGCAGCATCACTTTGAGGATTTTCTTTTAAAGCTTCTTCTGCCTTTAAAGTCATTCCTGGTAAATGTCTAACGGTCGAATCTTCTGGAGTTTCTTCATCTTCAGAATCATCAGATTCTTCATCAGAAGCTAATTCACGTTTTTTCTCAGGATTATTATCATTTGCAGCTTCTTCAGATTTAAAATCCTCATTAGTCATTTCTTCTTCTAAAGCTTTATCATCAGGATTTTCAGACATTTCAACATCTGCAATTTTTGTAGGATTCGCGCCAGAAACCATCTGTTCATCACCTTGAATTTGTTCTTGCCCGGCGCCATTAGCTTTTAATTGTGCTAATTCTGCAGCATTTGCAGCCTCTTGTTCGGGAGTTAAATCAGGATAAATAGGATCTTGTGGAACATCTCCAGCAACTCCGCCATCAGCCATTCCTTGTCCTTGACCATTTACTGCATAATTAGCAAAATTCTGATAAGGAGTTGGGGAAGCTTGCGCCGGGGCTGCAGGCATTGCCGCATCCTGAGAACCTTTAGACATTGAATTTTCATAAGCTAAATCTGCAACTACTCCAGGAACATTAGGATTAGCAGCTTTCCAAGCTTGATAATTGGGATCATTAGCATATTTACTAACTGGAGCACCAGGAGTTCCTTGGTCAAAATGAGCTTCTGGATTATTTAAAGCTAAATATCGTTTATAAAGCTCAATATTATCATGTGGAATATAATAAGGAAGTTTTCCATTATTTGGAGCGGCTTTATTAATTTCTCCACCTTGAGCATAATGCTTTATATTACCTTCTGGAATAAAACCAGTAATAGATCCGCCTTGATTCATATGAGCATTGGCCATTTTATTCATTTTTTTATTGCCATATTTTTTGCGGCCAATAGAAGCAGCTAAAGCTGCAGGATTAGTAACGCCTTTTTGGTGTGAGAGTTTATTTTCTAATTTAGCAAATCTTTCACCAGAACCAACTTTACCACCAGAAGACATCTTTTCAGATCCTTCTTCAGCAATAAATTTATCAAAAGCTTTTTTAAGATCTTTTAAATTATTAAGATTATGCTCTTTTTTCTTAGGAACTTTTCCGCCTTTATTAAAGGGTTTAGATTCTTCATCATCTTGTAATTTTTTAGAATCTTCACGTTTTGTAATTTCTTCAGATTCAGCATCTTTTTCATCTTGAGATTGAGGAGGAAGAGCTGTTTGAATTTCAACTAGACCGCCATCAGAGTATTGATATTTATGAGTTGAGCCTGAAATTCCACCGTCAAATAAAGGCTGATCTCCAGGGCTTTCAAAGTTTTTTCTATTTTGCTGACGAATTTTATCATATTTATCTTGTAAAGTTGGATCAGGAGTTGGTTGAGGTTTTGGAGTAGAAAATGCTTTTTGAAATGCATCTGCAAGATTACTCATAACTGAATCATCAGATTCAACTTTTCCACCATCTTTCATGGATTGACCATTACCTTGCATTTCTAAATATTTTTTATATAAATCGTGAATATTTTTCATGAATCTTGTCCATTAATGTGATGTTTCAAATTATTATGAGCTTCAATAATTTTTAAAATATGTTTTCCCATTTTAGATTCAGCTAAAGTACGTGGAAGAACAATCTCGCCCGGACTTAAAACCGCTTTTACGATATCATTTGCTGGAGAATCTCCATCTACTGGAGCATGACCGGGAACATGACCACCGGCTTTAAAATCTAATCGACCGCCGTCATACATACCAGTAGCCGCACCAAAAGCGCTGCCAGCTAATCCTCCGATACCTGCGCCTAAATTAGTGGCAGCTTGAGATTGGTTTTGAGCAGTTTGCTGATTTATTCCACCTAAATTACTATATCCACCAGCTTTGATCCGATCAACCCCAACATTTGCTCCATATTGAGCCATTGCATTTTGTTTATTTTGTTGTTGAGCTTGATTATTTGCGCTAACATTTTGATTGCTAGCATTTTGAGCATTAGCTAAATTTGCAGCTTGTGCTTGATTTTGAGCATTAACATTTTGAGATTGAACACCCAATTGATTTTGAATATTAAATCTTTGCATTGCCTGATTAGCTTGTTGTTGCTGAAAAGCTTGTCCAAATTGCTGTTGCTGAAGACCTGAAGCCATTTGACCTAAATTTCCAATAGCTTGTTGCTGAGCTTGTTGAGCCATTTGCGCCTGTTGATCAGCATTTGTTGACATTTGATTGGATTCATTTTGAGCGGCAGCTAATTTTTGAGCCAAAGCAGAACCAGAATCACTTAATCCTTGTTGCTGCATTTGTTGCTGAATTGAAGCTAAACGGGCTTTAGTTTGATTTTGAGCCCCAAGTTGAGCTTGATTTAATTGCGCGCGGTCAGCTTGAGTAAATCCAGTGTTAGCTCTTTGTTGCATTTGTTGCAAAGCTTGATTCTGAGCTTGTTGATAAGCAGGACTAGTAGTAATAGCTGCTGGAAGTTGAGCAGTAATATTTGACTGCATTGCTGGAGTAAGAATTCCAGCTTGTGCATATTTTTGTAAAATTAAAGGAGCTGAAATATCAGGGGCTGCTTGGATTTCTTGAAGAATATTATTGGCCATTACGGCATCATTATGCGCATCTCCAGCCGCCGCATTTCCAGCGCCTGAAAGTCCTCCAATTATACTACCAATTGCTGAACCAATACCGGAAGCTGATGAATCTGCCATTTTTTATATACTCCTAAGAATTATTCCCGGTCACTCCTGCAATCCCTGGGTATGCAGAAGCTTGGGGTTGAATATTTATTGTTCCTAAATTACCAAATTGATTTTGAGCTTGCGCCTGAGCTGCTTGCATTGCAGCAGTTTGAGTTGCTAAATTATTTTTAGCCCAATTAATATTACTGTAAATATCTCCACCTGTAGCGGCTCCATTTGTTAATGCGGCAACTGCTGCATTTCTAGCGCCTAAATTTCCACCAGTAGGACTATTCCAAATACCTTCAATATTTTCAGCTTGATTATAAGAAGCCGTTGCTGGAGCTAAAAGTTGATTATAATTAGTACCCGTTGCATTTATTGCATTTTGAAGTCCAGATTGATCACCAATCATAGCTTGAGAGTTTTGAAATTGACTCGCTTGTCCTGGATTTTGGAAATTCTGAAAAGCAGTTTGTGCATTAGAAGGAGCATATTGCCCGGCTAAAGATTGAAGAGCTTGCATTTGAGCATATTGTTGAGCATTTGCTGTATTTGAAACATTTGCAGCTAATGGATTTTCTTTTAAAAATTGCGCGGCAGCAGAAGAACCAGCACCAGCTGCTCCATTACCATTTAAAACGTCATAAACATTTTCACCTTGAGTAAGTCCTAATAAATTTGCTTCGTCCTGGGTGACATTTCCAGACTGTAAATCTTTTAAGGCATTTTGATATTGAGTATTTCTTTGATTTTGAAGATTTGTTGCATTTTGTTGTAAAGTATTATTTTCATTTGTAACTGTAGAACCTAATTGATTCTGTAAAGCTGTGCCAAATTGTTGAGCCTGATTTGTTTGTTGTTGACCTTGGGCCGCAGCCCCCTGAACGGCACTGCCAACTTGTCCTTGTAAAGTTAAAGCATTTCTTTTTGCGGCTTGAAGACTGGGATCATTTGATTGTCCTAAAAGTAAAGAGTCAAGTCCAGCTTGACCTTGGGAATATTGCGGATTTGCAATCAATTGTCTAAGAAGTCCTTGTTGACCGCCAGCAGTCTGAAGTGCTTGTCCCATTTGTGCAACATTTGCTGCTTGATTTTGAAGTCCTGAAGCATTTGCTAATGCTGTAGGACCTTGATATTGGCCGCTTAAAAGACTTTGAAATTGCTGTCCTGCTTGAACATTTTGTGGATTATTTGTAACTCCGGCAATATTTGCATATTGAGTGGGATCATTTAAAACATTTTGAGCTAATTGCTGATTAACTTGAGTATTTGCCTGATTGGCCTGAGTTCCTTGTTGGAATTGATTCTGAGCATTTTTTAAATTAGATTGTGCTGAAGATTCAACATTTTGAATATTATTACCAATTGCAGAACCTAATTGATTCCCCTTATTGGCATTAACAATCGATTGAATATTAGTAAATCCAGAACCTTGTTGCTTATTAGGATTATAACCACCAGCGCCTTGTGACTGATTTCCGCCGCCTTGGCCAGCATTTTGACCCGTAGAATTTCCGGTGGCACCTGATTGAGATTGAGTGGGAGCTTGTCCGGCCTGATTAGCATTTGTAGTTCCGGAAGTCTGAGAACCCGCCTGATTGACGCTATTTGGCCCATTACCATTTTGGTTATTTTGATCATTTCCAAGATCGTCGGGAGTTATAACGCTAGCCATCTAAAATCCTATGAAAACCTTACTAATTAGTTGTTAAAATCACTACTTAAGCTAATTTTGCTGGAATGCTATTATTCGCAAAGAATATTGCTGCCCGGCTTGCAAACCAGTAACTGATTGAATATTAAAGATATTATTAGCTTGAACTCCTGAGACCATAACTCCACCACTGGGATAAGTTGCTGAATTTGTTCGATTTGTGGCCCGGCCAACTATTACAAAATCAACATTAGTTGTGGTATTTAATTTAAAAGCAGTGGCCTGAACTGGTTTTCCGGTAGAATCTACAGTCACTAAAACATCAGAAACTGTAGCTAAAAAATTATCCCGAATTGTAAGATTATTATTTAAAGCATTATAAAGAACACTAACTCCATTATTTAAAGATAAAGAAAGTTGTGCTACTAAACTTTGGAACTGTTTAGTATAATCTGTTGAAATTATTTGTTTCCAAGAAGGCAAGCGCATTATCTATAGACCCTTGAACTTTGTGTATTTTCGCCAACCACTACAACGCCTTGAAGTGACCATTTTTCACGCGCAACTTGAGAACCAAACTGTATGTTAAGAAATCTGCAGCGCTGAGCATTTCTAGGAACATAGGTTCTAAAAGGTGCTGAGTTTCCAGCTCCGCCAAAAAATCCGTAGCCAAATCCTGGGATATTAAATTGTCCATTAACTGGCGCAGGAAATCCCGTGTAACCAAAAATTCCATTCCCCGTTCCAAAAACAGGCACAGCAGTAAACGCCGGTAATAAATCACTAGCAAAACTAAGAACAGCTGAAGTAAAATCTTTTTGTTCAAAAAATAGCAAAGATTCTCTAAAATGTTTAAAACTAAGTGCATCTCCCATATCTTGCGGGGTGTACTGAATAAGTGTAGGAATCGCTTTAAAGATCGTAATAGGCCCTTGGATGAATGGTAAAGTGAGATTTAAGGTAATTGTCTTAGTTGCAAGGTTTACATTCGTTATAATGGCTTCCTGAAGCGTATTATAGGTAATTAATTGGTATCTCTTAAAAGCGGTACCTGGATCTTGATTTAAAGTATTTACAACTCCATTAAAACTAGCCTCAACATCTAAGAAATCTTCATTATTAACAATATAAACAATATTAGGAATCCATTCACCTTGAGTTCCAGCAACTGTCACATGAACGGGAACTGTAAAGGTATTAGGGGTTAAAACTGTTACGGTTTTTAATCCATCAATAGACGGTGTAGAATTTGATCCGCTGATTAAAATTTGCTGCCCAGAAATTAATCCATGACCCGGGGAAGTAATAACAGTAGGATTTGCTGCGGAAATTGCAGTAATTGCCATCATTCCATTTACTGAAACATTTACTGGAATTGAAAAAGTTGTCGAACTTATGACAGTAACCTGATAAACACCATCAATTGAAGGCGTGGAATTTGATCCAGTAATTGTAATACTTCGGCCAGTGGTAAGTCCATGGGGAACTGAGGTCGTTAAAACTGTAGGACTTGTGGGGGTAACATTTACTATTTCAAAAGTTCCATTAATCGCTTCATATTGAGTATAATCAGATCCAGGAAAAGCACCAGGCTGAGAAAGTCTACCGGGATCAGTTGCAATTTTTGCAATTAAAGCATCTAGTTTAAGCCGCGCATCATCACCTTCAACCATTGTTAAAATTGAGGAATAACTATGGGTGGCCCCTAAAGATCCAGCAGTTGTAACTCTAACGGGTATTGAAAAGGTATTAGCACTTAAAACTGTTACAACTTGAAGTCCATCGATAGAAGGTACTGAATTAGAACCCGTAATATCAATAATTTCACCAGTTGTAAATCCATGATTAATATTAGTAGTTATAATCGTAGGATTTGCTGCTGAAATATTTGTAATTTTAAGACTTAAAGCTGTATCTGAATCTAAAACTGATAATAATGAATTATAATTAAAAACAGTTAAAGTTTGATCCTGAGTAATTACATCTCCAACTGCAGCTTCTGTAATATTTTGAAGAATTATTTTATTTCCAATTAAATTAGTGGGAGTAATTTCTTGAATAAATTCACGATCTGCATAATCCGTTCGATCAAAATTTTTACGTTCTTGTTCTAAAAAATTTGTGTCCCCAGCGCCTAAATATTGTCTATCATCGGCAGCATTAATTACGCCGCAATTATCAGTTTTTGCAAAAGTTGTCCAAGTATTTGTTAAAGTAGAATACCTATAAGCAACTGTTGCATATACATCATCAAAAGCAGAAACCGTATAAGTAGTGTAAGAATTATCTGATTCATAACCTATGCCCCAAGTGGCGGATAAAAAGTTTGTGTATTGTGGAGTTGCTTTGGGAAGAATGTCAACGTCAATTGGTCGCGAAATAATATTTACGCCAGATTCAGAAGTTGAAGTAATTCCTTGAGTGGTCCATCCATAAATTAAATTATTAGAAACATCCAAAGAATCGGGCGCTAAAAGAATGCAACTTAAATCAAAAAGTGCTAAATTAAAAGGTGCAACTTCTCCAGAAATTCTATAAAGCCCGTCAGATTTATAAACAAATAAACTGTCGCGCAATGGAAAAATACGAAGAATCGGCTGATCTTGAGCGCCAACATCAATAAAATTCACTAATGGAACTGCTTCAGGCTGGAGAATTTTTGAATAATAGATTCTATTAGGTTTTGATAAATTTGTAGCGGTTAAAGTGTCAACTAAAGTGCTTAAAGCTCCAGTAGTCCCAGCAATGGTAACATTTACCGGAATAGAAAATGTAGTAGGACTAATGTAAGTAATATTGTATAAACCGTTAATAGACGGTGTAGAATTGGAGCCACTGATTACCACCTGTTCATTATTAGATAAATCATGGGGAGTGCTGGTAGTCACAACTGTTGGATTTGTAGCTGTATTTCCACTTATAAAAATCTGAGGACTAATATTTGGATTAAAACTAGCACCAACTGCATCACTACTTCCTAAAATAGAAAATGCTGGATCACCAATAGCTCGACCTTGAAGTTCAATTTGTCCGGGAACTGATTGAACATCGGATAAATTAAAAGCACTGACAATTCCATTTGGTTGAGAATTAATAACATTTATCAGACTCTGGGCCGTTTCATTTACAGCAACGGCGGGGCTAATAGAATTTGATAATAAAACTTGTTGCTGAGAAGCATTTTGTCCCGCACCTTGTTGGGTAACTAAAATTGAAAATCCTGAAGTGCCAGCAGTTGCATCAGTTGTAACGCCTTCACCAACTGTAGTGACTGTAATAACATTTGTTGAAACTGTAGAAGTAAAATCTAAAATTAAAGAATCAATTACATTGTTTGTTTTTTGAGCAACAGTATTAGCAGAATCACCTATATTAATATTTATAGCAATGCCAGTTTTTCCGGAAACCATTGGATCAGTTCCAGAACCACTAACTATATACCAAAAATAATATTGATTTAAATCATCGGCGGAATTTAAAGTAAAATATTTACCCGCTAATGACCCTGCAACATCTGCAACCGTTGTAATTTGAGTAATTTCTGGTTTTCCAACAACAAAGAAAAAAGTTTCGGTGGTAATTCCATTAGTAATGGTTATACTGGGATGACCACCACCATTAAATTCGGCAATCATTTGCGCAACACCTAATAAATTTAAACTTTGTGTAAAAAGTGTCGCGGTGTTGGCATAAAATACACAGTTTTTAAAAAGATTAATATCTAAAGCAAAGGGAGGAATATTATTAGCTTGTAAAATTCCTTCACCAGTAGTAGCATTTGTATAAAGAAATGCCCCGGCAAACTGCGGCGGGGTAATATCTAAAATGGTTATAGTTCCGGCTGCTATTTGAGCATCAGTAGGAAATCCCTCAAAAACTAATTGAAGTTCATCATTAGGAAAAACATCAGTCGCTAAAATTTGGGTTCCAGTGGCCTGAGCGATTGGTGATCTATAAATTTGATAAAAATCTGATGTTGTAACTCCAGGGGGTACTGTAAAAGTTACAAAGACATTAGCAGTAGTTGTAAGTTGAATTGGAGAAATAAATCGAGTTTGAGAATTAGAACTAATAATTGGAGGAGTTCCAGTATCAGGTTCTGATTGCAATTGTGTAATAATTGCTTGTAAATAAACTTGTAATGCAACTAATTCAGCATCCGTTGGGGGTAAATCAGGAACTCCAGGTTGGGCAATTGTTTCATAATTAAAATCATTAATAGTGGGATTTAAAAAAGTTACAGGACCGGTAGCAGTGGTATTAAAATTAATTCCAGCTTCAAAATGAAGAGTATCACCGACAACTGTAGCAGTTGCATTATTTGAAATTGTAATATTACCAATACCAATAGCAGTGACATAAGTTAAAGGAGGAATTGCCCCACCTGTATCGGTTACAATAGAACCAATTTGAATTCCAGAGCTTGAAGCTATTGAAGTTATAATATTGGCATCAACTCCCGGGACTGTAGTCATTACAGTAAATCCAGTTGTTCCAGCCACCGCATTAGTACTAGCTCCAACTTTTGAATTTGTAATGGTTACGGTATTTGTTCCAGCATTAGATGCAGTAAAATCACCATTAAATCCATTCATAGCAGAAGCAATGGCAGTTGCTACTTGAATTGCAGTAGCATTTGTTATAACATTTACTCTGATTCCAGTTCTATTGGGAATCATTGGATCAGTGCCGGTGTTATCAACATTTATCCAGACATAATAATCTGTGACATTATCAGCATTGCTATTCGTAAAATAAGTACCCGTTAAAGAACCCGAAGTATCAGCAATAGTTTGAACTGTAGTGACTTGTTGAGCACCAGTTGTAGTATTTCCAGTAGTAGAAAAAGCAGGAACAATGGTAGAAATTGTCTGACCAACTAATACACCAGAAGAATCAGGTACTGTATTTAAAGTTCCGGTAGCAGGAGTAAATCCTAATAAATTTATATGATCGCCCGAAATAAAATAATCTGCTGGATTTCCAGAAGAAAAACTAATAGTTGCAACTCCATTATTAATACTAATTCCATTTATTTGTAAAGGAGTGGTGGCAGCAGTATCAGCTAATTGAATGTCATGGTCTAATTTTTGCACTAAAACAATTAAATTATTCTGTAAATCTGTAGCAGAAGCTGATGCGGGTAAATTTAAAGTCGTGAAATAATTTCCATCATTTATAATGCTAGGATTTGCTGAATTATTAGAAATATTATCTAATTGAATTAAAAGATTATTAAAATCTAATAATTCTAAATCAATAAGAGGATTATAGATTACAGATCTAGCACTGGGGGTTCCTAAAATTTCATTTCCATTAGCATCATTAAATCCCCAAACTTGACGATAAGCAACTGCACTATCTTGAGGTAAGAAGTCTGATTCATTTCCTAAAGTTAAATCTAATCTTGTTGAAATATCTAGTGCTGGAATTCCCCCGGCGGGTGTAATAAAAGGACAAGCCGTTGTAAAGTCCGCAGCAGTTTTAGCTGAGATAACTTGAATTCCTTCTTTAGAAGTAAAGAAAAGATTTCCATTAGCTTCAATGTAACGAATTCTTCTTCCTGGAGCCGGTTCTAAAAAAGTTCCGCAAAATGTATCAAATATTGACTGTTTAAGAGCATTTAAAACTAAAGTATCCCATTGAAGTGAAGAATCAAAATGACGAATAATTCGACCTTTATAGGTCATCAATTGTTTTGCAACATCAGAACTTGTGCCGAAAGGAGTTCCATAAAGAGGATAACCACGTCGAGATTCGACAGTGGAGTCACGTTTAATAATTACATTACTTGCTTGTAAAAGTGAGCCAGGAGGAGTGACCTGAGGATCAAGAAAGTTAGGTGAGGTGTTTAGACCTATCGCCTTTAAAACTATATTATTTGCCATAAGTCATAACCTATTGAAATCATTATTATAAACGGCGGAAGCGTCCAAGTTGACCCTGATGTAGTAAAGAATGGCGACCTGAAACTTTTTGAACATTACCATCGTCGCGAGTGCTCATTAAATTTCCCTGACGTTGTTCAATTTCAGCAATCTTTTGATTAGAAGCTTGAAGTCCAGCTTGATCCCCCAGAGCCGCTAAGATTCGGGCCGAAGTCCGCTCAGCGAGTCCATTATGCAAATCTGGGGGAATTTGGGGAATAATGCATTCATTTGCTAAACAAATATAATCACCGGGAATTAAAGGTGAAAGCATATATTGAATTCCAACATTAGGAATCGTATTGACAGTTCCTGAAGGAATTAATAGTGAACTTTGGGGAATTGTAATAGTAGTTCCGCTAATTCCATTTGGAGGAATGATCACATCATATTTATAAGTTCTATGGCCCGGATTTGTTTGTAGAAAATCAATCATTGCACCTGGGGTAAATAACGAAGAAGTTTCATTAGTTTCCTGGTCAGTATAAGTCGTGGGTAAAGATTGAAAATTAATACCAATTGTTGCATTTGTAACTTGATTTACTGTAGAATAAGTCGAAGGGATTATAAATCCAGTAGTATTTGGGCACCCTAAAATTGTATAAATATTAGGAAATGAAACAGTCACAACATTTGAAAGTGCAATGGCAGTATCTGGCAATCCTAATGAATTAATTGAAGTCGCTAAATTTGCAGCCGTTAAAGTTCCAGTGGCCGCGATTTGAAACTGATTTAAACAAGTAAAAGTTCCAGTGGTTCCAGAAGTTGCAATTTCAACGGGAATTGTGAAAGTTGTAGGACTTAAAACTGTAACAATTTGATTTCCATCAATACTGGGATTGCAATCAGATCCAGAAATTACTACTGTTTGGAAATCTGATAATTGATGTGGTGCAGAAGTTGTAACTAAAGTTGAGGTTGTGCTATTAAAAGCAATAGCACTAATTGTTCCACCTAAAGTATCCACTGCAGTAAAAGGAATATTTACAACTCCAGGACCAGCCGCATTTGCATCAACTCCCAAAGTCACAATATCTAAAGGATTAATTAAAGAATTATTAAGTGTAATTGTTTGAAAGAAATTATTAATTACAGCGGCGCGATCATTTTTTACCAATTGATTCGGGCGCAAATAATAAACTAAAATTAAATTACCGGTAGGGTTAGAAATTAATCCTGGGGTAAGAACTATTGAATTTCCTTCAATGAAAAATTTATGAATTGCCTGATTTGTTCCAATATTTCTTTGATAAAATGCCCGGTCTTCTTCCGCCACTTGAGTCATTTCAAACATATTACCAGAAGTATCTTGCCAAAAAACTGAACGTAATTTTTGACCAATCGCGCGGGAAGGAATTGAATAATTGCTGACATTTGTTAAAAGAGGAATTGTATTATAACTTACAAAATATTCGGAATGGAATTGGATCACCGAAGGGACTTGAGAAATGAACATCTCTTCGTTTGCGAAAGAAAGCACGTCCAAAGCAGTGAATGTGTTTTGTGATAAAGGAAATGAAATCTTCCGCTGAACGGAATTAATTATATCCTGGGATGTATAAAAGGGATTAGTGGTAGGGGGAGTAAACGTAAAAGCCATTTATTTTATCCTTAAATTCTTAAATTAAACGGAGGACAAAATTAGCTTATTGCTTCTCCATTTGTTTTTTCATGCGAAGTAAATGCTGAAGATGTTCTTCAACTTCTTGAATACTCATTCCTTTATACATCGGAGGAGCATCATCGCCCATATCGCCTTCAGTTTCTTCTCTTTCTTCATCAGCAGATTCAGCAGCTTCTTCTAGAGGAGATTCAACTTTTCCACCGGAAGCATAACCATGTTCAGATTCATCAGAATCTTCATGTTCTTTTCCGTAATCTTCACCTTCACCGGAATAAGTCACATCAGAAGCATCAGCTTCATTGGGGCCAATTTCGCCGCCTTTAAAATAACCAGGGCCCATTTTAGCATCAGAAGATCCATCATATTCAACATGTTCAGGTTCATCAGGATCTTGGGGACTTTGTTTATCAGTCATGGGCATTCCAGTGGAATATGCTTCATTAGGATTTGGAGCCATGAAACCATCATCATGAGGAGTTCCCTCATAAGTAGCATGTTCAGTTTCATTAGGATCGGTATTCATTGAAATACCGCCTTCTGACATCATTTGATCATCATCAGATTGACCAGCAATTTGTTTAGCTTTATCAAGTCCAGCAGAAAGTCCTTCAGGGGAATTGGACATTACTGAAACTTTTTTCATTCCAGCGGGGCTAGAAGCCATTTTATCTGACATTGCATCAGAAAGAGAATCCTTCAAATCTTTAAGAACACCCATTTTGGCGTGTTTTTCAGAAGGTTTCATGTCCCGCTTTTTAGCTAGCATTTCATGGAATTTATTCATTTTAATAATTCCTTATTTAGTATAAGTATTTTGAGTAGAACCCGTACCAGAAGTTGTAATCGTAGGCGCGGTATCCCTTACGGTAACCTGCACATTACATTGCAAAGTTCCAGCTTCAAGGGCGCTTAAATAAAATTTGCAACCTTCAAGGGTTTCATTAGTTTTAGTTGGAAATTGAGCTTTTCCATTCAAATCACCAATTGTTTGATCTGGAATAGTCATAACTACGCAAAGAACTGCCATGGGATCTCCTTAAATTAATTCAATATAAGTTGTTAAATCATTCATTTTATTTACTTTTTAAATGGTCCACTTTTTAAACTATTGCGCATTTTACCAAATTTAGGCAATTTTGGAGCACCACCAAGTCCTGGAACATTAGGATTTCCCATAGGTTGCGCTTGAGGCGTTGGAGGAATTAATCTAGGTGCGGCAGGTTGAGGCATATGAGTCATTGCCATAGGATTTGGGGGCATCGGAAGTTTCATTATAGGATTAACGCTTGGTGGGGCCATTGGGGGCTTTAAACCACCAGCCATAGGTGCGACCATGGATCCAGCAACCGGCGGAAGCCCTTTAGTTTTATCACCCTGAAGGGCATGCAAGTAGTTTAATTGTTTATTGTTTCCTTTTGGAAATGGCATTTATTTTTCTCCTTTAAGGGCTTTTTTAGTTTTTGAAAACTTAACTTTTTTTGGTAAATGAAGTCCCTTTGAAGCCTGATCAAATTCTTTTACTTCAGAAGGTGTAATTCCCGCCTTTTTAGCACCAGGGCTATGAAAAAATCTTTCTTGCTGTAAACTTTTATATGGCATAAATTATTCCTTAAATTGGATATTCATAATTAACTTGTAATATGTCACCAGTGTTTACAATTGCAGTTCCTGTTTGTTTTACAAAATTTGAAGTAGTGGCCATAAAATATAATTTTGTATTATCAGAACCATCATAAAAAATATAACCATTGTCATTTCCACCAGTGTCAACTCCAACATATGTACCAACTATTACCTGAGCAGAGCCCCAAACGGTTGTGTTAATATTTGTTGCTAATGAAATAGATGCAACTGCAGCAACTGGGGTACCAATTGCAACTGAACCTCTAGCTCTATAAACACCACTAGCAATATGTCTACCAACAGAAATAGTAACTGTTCCAAAATTATTGTATGTATCAGAAGCTGATGCCCAACTAGTTCCCGATGGAGAAGATTGCCATGAAGGAGCAGAAGTTCCACCATTAGAAGTTAAAACTTGTCCGGAGGAACCATTTGCTAGTCTTGTACCAGCTCCAGAAGCTCCACCATAAATAATGTCTCCACCCGTTGTCATGGGAGAAAGATTATTAAAACTTGTGGATTTAGAACTTACATCAGATAAATTATTAGCTTTTAATAAATAATCTGCTGGATTTCTTGCAAATTGGGTAAAAGTTAAAGGATCAGTTCCAACTGTATTTACTAAAGAAGTAATAACCCATTGAGTTGTGCCGTTTACGGTTCCATTAATAACAGGAATTGCACCAGTATTATTAATGTCAGAAGGACTATCATAGTCAAGGGCTCGAGTTAAAATTATTGGTAAAGCAAGTGCTTGAACTTGGGTGATATAATAAATTCCATTAAAAGCACCTGAAGGACTTTGTGTATCATTTTTAACTAAAAGTCTTTGACCTAAAGCTGTAAAAGTAAAACCATCAACTGTTAAAGGAGTATTAGTTGAATTTGATGTTAAAGTTGCGCCAATTCCACTCACGCCATTATTATAAGTGAATCCAGAAGTATCAGAAGCCGCAGTAGTGGCTGCCTGAACTGCAACGGCGGGATTAATTCCAGCAACTGCATTATCAACGTAATGTTTAGTCGCGGCATCTTGTGCCGCAGATGGATCTGTCACGTTATTAATTAAATGGGAATTCATATTAAGGGCTTGAGATTGAGCCCCGATTGAAGTCAAACTAGATGTAACTACTGTTGAATTTAAAGTTGTACCAGTTAAAGTTCCAGCAGCGGCAGTAACGGTAATAGCAGCAGATCCATCAAAGTTAACTCCATTAATAGCACGAGGAGTTGTAAGAGTTGCAGCAGATCCTGTTGTATTTTGGTTTAAAGTCGGCACATCACCAGCCGCAATAGTTCCCCAAGAAGGTGCTGCAGAAATTGTACCAGTTCCAGTTTGAACTAAAAAATTCTTTGTTGCGGTAGTATTTCCTGCTAAACGAACTGCAGTGGGTGTAGCATCTTCATAAATTATATCACCCAATGTTGTCATTGGATTTGTAAAACCAGCGGTTCCATTTGAAGCAGCGGTGATTAATCCTTTAGCATTTACTGTAATATTAGCATTTGTAAAAGAACCAACATTTGAATTTACAGTCGCAAGAGTTGTCACCAAAGACCCAGCGGTTGTAGTAATATCTCCAGTTAAAGCTGGAAATTGCCCCGCAGCTAAAGTGCCCGTTAATTGAGTTGCGGGCAAACTTAAAGAAGAAAGAGTTGTAAGTGTAGAATTAGAACTAGCAGTTATGTTTGTCGCAGTTCCAGTAATTGATCCAGAAGGAATAACATAATCAGTTCCAGCACTGGCCGCTGAAATTGCCGTTCCATTACCTTTTAAAATACCCGTAATAGTAGTGCTAACAGTTATGGCAGGGGTTGTAGTAGAAGTTGCAACAGTTCCAGTAAATCCATTAGCAGAAACTACTGATACTGAGGTGACAGTTCCACCACTACTATGAGTATCAACATAATTCTTTGTAGCAGCATCTTGAGCAGAAACTGGATCTGTAACGTTTGAAATTAAAGTAGAATTAACATCTATTAAGGACCCATTAATATTAATAATACCACGTATGCCAGCAGCAGTTCCCGTTTGAAGGTTAATATCTCCCGAATTACCTGTATTAGCATTTCCAGTTTCAAATCTAAGAGATCCAGTACTAGAAAAGTTTTTAGTAAATATTCCTAAATCAACTGCTGTATGGGTAGCTTGATAAGCCGTTCCTACACTCATACCAGATGGTGTGGTTCCGCCGACACCTATTTGTCCTAAATCAAAAGATGAATTAGCAAATATTACTTGAGTACCAACAATATTATTAAAAGAATTACCTATTTGACCTAAATCATATGTTTGTGGCGCAGCTGCTAAAATATTTTGATTTATCGCTGTGGGACTTGTTAAATTACTTAATGTAGTATTAGCACCGGTTATAGTATTATCTACATAATTTTTAGTGGCGGCATCTTGGGGATTTGTAGGATCAGTAACGTTATTTATTTGTTTGTTATTTACATTTAAATTTCCACCAGAAAAATCTAATAATACAGTTCCGCCGCCATTTTTTAATTGACGGTTTTCTAAATCAATTACAGTTGTTCCATCATTTCCTGAAATAGTACTTATTGCAGCACTGAGCCATGCAAGTCCAGTACTTCCTAAAGTTAAAGTATCATTTCCACTAGGAAGAAGTGATTGATTTATAGAAGTAGTTACTAAATTATTTAAAGAAGTGGTTGCATAAGTTCCAGATAAAGATGGAATATCTGCAGCAACTAAAGATCTAAAAGTAGGCGCGCCCGAGGAACCATTTGGTGCAGCAAAAATTGTATTAGCCGTTTGTGAAGCAAAACTACCCGTCAAAGTTCCAGAAGTTGTAACGGGACTTCCTGAAACAGTGAAAACAGATCCAGGTAATGAAAGTCCAACAGAAGTGACAGTTCCTCCGCCACCGCCACCACCTGAAGATTGCCCGACTAATAAACCATTAAAAATTAACGGTTGAAAACCCATTTTATGCAGTCCTCGTGGCAGTTTTCATTGTTGATCTTGTACCATCAGTATAAATAATTACAAACGTATAAAGTGGAAATGCACCAGATTGTTCAGAAAAAACATAAGTTTCTGTATCATTTGCAATAGTTGTTGTAGAAATTGTTAAAGTAACTTGTCTTCCAACTAATCCAACTAAAAATCCATTAACTGTTTTTGTAGCATCAACATCATTAAATTCATACTGCGCTGTTTCGCCGGGATCTGTAGATGACATTGGTTTTGCTGAACGATTACTCATTTAATTATCCAATCTTTGTAATTTTAACTTGTGTATAGATTTCATTTACACCAAATCCAACTTGATGTCCAAATCCATTAGAACTTTGTGTAGTATTAACTTGATGTTGGATTTGAAAAGATGCAGTACCTACTAAAACCAATGATCCCTTTAGTTGAGATCTACTTTGATTTATAGATGCAGCATTAATGGTTATTTCAGATGTACCAATAATTGCATCAGAACTTGACGTGGTATTAAATAATTTAATTTGATGCTGAAAAACTCCATATGCAGGTGCAGAAGCTTCAATATCATATGTACCAGCTGTTAATGTAAAATTATTAGTTCCATTATTTGTAATCCAACCAGGAGAATTTGCAGTTGTAAGAGTGTTTAAATCTCTAACTTGCCAAGATCCAGATGTAGCGGTTCCTCCATTTGTTCCAGAAGATTTTTGATCAGAAACATAAGCAATTTGAGGATTACTCGAACTTCCAGTATTTGTAATTGTAGTAGTTCCGCCAGAAGATGAAACATTAATTCCAGTTCCAGCCGCGATAACTTGGGCTGCAGTGCTATCACCATTAATCGAGGTAATTCCACCACCGCCACCGGAAGCCGTTTGAATTTGAGTAACAGTCCATTCAATTGAAGGAGCAAAGCTATCAGATCCCATATATCCATGACCTGTTGATGCGGCCATTTTAATCTTTACTGTTACGGGGGAAGTAGTGCCCGGTACATAAATACCATTAAAATAATAATTTTTATATTTAATTGTTGATGCTGCAGATCCAACAACATCACTTCCAGTCATCTGGATAACAGTTGTTCCATCCGTTAATTGAAAATCAACGCTAGCCCCTCCCGTTGAATTGTTACCTTGAAAACCCGCAGTAATAATGTATGCTGCAGTTGAAGATGCTGGAGTAAATGTAATACCGGGTAAATTTGAAGCTGCTGCAGTTACTGTTAATCCACTAGCTTGTCTTTGAGTTAAGGTATTAAGGCCGGTATTAGAAGGATCAGCAAAAGATGATGATGTAGTATCCCAAACTGTAGCTGCGGGCATATAACCAGAATAATAAACAGGACTAGGAGGACTTACCCAAGCCGGAATTCCAGCAACTACTTCTAAAACTTGTCCAGAAGAACCAACCCCAAGTCTTGTAGGAGTTCCTAAATTATCTGAAGAATAAATTATATCTCCAGTGGAGGTCATTGGGTTTGTAAGGGCCGTAAAAGTTCCCCAGGTAGGAATGCCACCTGAGACCTTTAAAATCGTGTTATTGGCGCCAATAGGAAGTCTAGAAGCTACTCCAGGAGCAGATTCATACTCCATATCTCCAGTAGTTGTCATAGGGCTTAAATTATTATAGGCGGCGGGGGCTGAAGTGGCATTAGTTCCGCCATTTGCAATAGGAAGGGGTGTACCACTATAGGATAATGTTAAAGTCCCGGAAGTTGTTACTGGTGAGCCTGAAACAGTAAAAATTGAAGGTGCGGCTAAAGCAACAGAAGTAACAGTACCTGTTGCGGTTGATAAATTATAATATCCTAAAGTACTGGAACCATTAGTACCATAATATTGATTAGCAGTCGGACTAGCCACATCACCTTTTAAAGTAATGGTCCCAGAGGTATTTAAAATTGAATCAGCAAAAGTAAGCGAACTTTGTTTTCCATTTAATTGAGTTTGAATGGAGCTTGTGACTCCAGAAACATAGCCTAATTCAGTATTAGTAACGGTGGAGGCTTCTAAATCGCCCGTTGATGAATTAAACTGTGCAGCGCGATTGACAGTTCCAACAATATGATTGGAGCCCACTGGAATTGTTTTATTTGTAAGAGTTTGAGGACCTGAAAGACTTGTAAAATTTACTGGGCCGCCAGCTTGAAAAAAATTAAATTGACCTGAAGTTGTATCATAATCAATATCACCAACTGAAGCAACTAAAGTGGTAGCATTAGGAACTAAATTTGTTCCGTATTTATTTTTCTTAAAATTTGCATCTGAAGACATTGATATCCTTAACTATTTAGAACTGCAAGTGCTCTGAAATTTATCGTTCCCTGATGGCCAGTTCCAGAAATTGAGGTTGTAGAAAATTGAAGTTGACCAACATCTGAAACAGTAAAAGTAATATCAGCACCGCTTGAGCTAGAACTTGCGAATTCATCAGTAATTTGCCATAAATTCCCAGGACTCTGAGTAGGATCATAATTTAGAATTAAAATACCAGATTGACTGACTTTTGTGGAATTTGTAGATCTTTGCACGCCGTAAAAAATGATACTTCCTTGAACCGCTGAAACTGGAAATTCTAAATTAGGAATAGGTACATTTGTATTAACATTTGAAGTCATTACAAAATTTTGGGGAGGAATATCAAAAGGCCCAGCAGAAATTGTGAGAGCTTCTGCAATTAATTCAATAGCTTGAATTATTGAACTCGACCAGTTTGGCGACGTTCCACTATCGGGCACCGATACATTGATTCCGTTTATATTGATTATAGGCATTTAAATCCTTGCAAGAAGATTACAAGGATAGTTGTTAAATGAGATAAATACAGGAAAGGCTTAGATTTTTACTTTTTTATCTTCTTGATTTTGCGCGGTTTTTTTAAATATTGTATTACATTCAAATATCGATAAGGAATGGTATTTAAATGAATATAAGTCAAACAATATTCTTCAAATTTACTATCTTCATTTATACATACCCAATTTTTACCATCATTACTACCAATAATTTGAACTTGAGGTCGAAACTTCTTCATTTTAATAAAGTTCCTACAAAATAAATCCCAAACATGCACATTAAAACTGTTGGAGTCATTGTTAAAATTGCCATAACGTTCCAAATCATTTAAATCCTCCAACATAATTACGAAATACTAATTCATCATTAAATACTTTATATTCTTTTATCGAAAACCCTTTTTTATAATGCTCCAAATAAAATTTAATAGCTTTTAAATGATCATAATCCTTATAGAAATCATCTACAATTAAACCGATGCATTTATTATCTTCAATCCCATTATCATCACAAAGAAGCATTCCGATTATTCGAACTTTTACCTCGCTCAAAGGAATTAAGGGCTCAAAACTAATGACAAATACATCTAGATCATCCCCGTCAGCTTGAATTGGAAGATCTTTGATAAATCCATAATTTTGAGGGCAAGGGATCGGAAGAACCCTATCTAGCATTAAAACACCGGTTTCTTTATTTTTTTCAGATTTAAGGTAAGATCCTTTTCCAATTTCTATAACCGCAGTAAATTCCATTAATCCTCCAAATCGTTCTGAAAGAAACTGTCATAATAAAAACTGACTGCTAAAAGATAAGTTCCAATAAAAAGTGCGAATTCCATTATAATTTATCTCCAATTTTTTTCATTTTGATTAATGCTGAATTTGCTTCACTTTGTACATCATCAACATGCATTGGTCCAAATGTTATTTTATTTAAAGATTCAATGGCAATATCTAAACATTTAAATAAATCATCTAATTCATGCCGCGCTCTTAGAATAAATTCACCATCGTCGCAATGCCATTGATGAACACCTCTAGAAGTACCCCAATGTTTACTTAAACTAGCTCTTGGCGGTACAATATCTGTATTAAATGGATAATTCGATGTGCCCTTCCAATCTTTTTTAGGTGCTGATTTTTCTAAGGATTCTCTAAGTTTTTTAAACATTATAATTTCCTCAAAATTACTTCGTAAATTGGTTTTTTCAATTTTAACATATTATCTTTCATATTACTAGAACCTTTAGATTTTCCATCCCAAATTAAAAGTAAGGCATCTGAATAATCTGCCATTTCTTTATTTCTTCTGGGACCAGCTGCTTTTCCGTGTTCATTCCAATCTGCGGGGAAATACTTTACTGATAGGGCCATATGAGAAGCATAATAATCTCCTTCAGTATCAACACCTTCAGCTCCACCACAAATGACTTCAGTAATAAGTTTATTAATTCCAAATAATACTAATGATGAATGTATTAGTTCAAAAGTTGGATATAAGTCTCTAGATCCAGCAATGATTATTTTCATAAAACTCCTTGTATATTCAGAAATTATAAGTTACTATCAAACAATTGTAAAGGAGAATTTAATGAAATCTGGATGGAAAATAGAATTTCTAGATAATATTGAAAGAATAGATAAATGGAGGGAGACTGCTTATTGGGCCATTGGCATTATTGAAAACTATGAATCAGCGTTAGAAACAATTTCTTATATGGGTCCAGATGAAGCGGAAACTGAAGCAAAAATTGTAGCAAAAGAAGCTTTGGAGAAAAATAATGCCTGAACTAATTTTAATGGTCGGCCCCGCAGGTTCTGGAAAATCCACATTAAGCCGCACGTTTGGATCTAAATACGTAAGAATTAATCAAGATGAACTTGGAAAAGAAGGCCATAAAGAACAATTTAATCTTTCATTGCATGCTGGACATAATATAATTATTGATCGAATGTCATTTTCCAAAGAACAACGAGCCCGTTATCTCGAGCCCGCAAAAAAAGCGGGCTATAAGTGCTACATTAAAGTGCTACATGAAAACTTCGATACATGCTTGGAAAGAATGAAGAAAAGAGAATTTCACCCTACTATAAAAGATGAAAAAACTGCTAAAAAGGTTTTAAACTTCTTTTTTTCAAAATATGAACGTCCAACTCCAGATGAAGCTGATGAAATTGAATTTCGATATCCTGAAGGCGAAAAACCACTTGCTGTCATTTGCGATTTGGATGGAACTTTGTGTGATATTGATCATAGACTTCATTTTATTCATCCGCCCGAAGGAGTTAAAAAAGATTGGAAAAGTTTTTCTGAATCTTTAAGAACCGACGGTATAAATCAATGGTGTAGAGAAATTTTATGGAATTTTGAAGATAAAGGAAAAAATATTGTATTATGTTCAGGAAGGTCTGATAATTATAAAGATTTAACTATTGATTGGTTAAATAATAATCATATTTATTATACTAATCTTTTCATGCGACACCGAGATGATTATAGGAAAGATGACATTGTAAAAGAAGTGATTTTAGATTTTGAAATTCTAACTCGTTATAGGCCGTATTTTTTTATAGATGATAGAAAATCAGTGGTGGACATGTGGCGTAAAAGAGGATATACTTGTCTTCAATGTGCAGATGGGAACTTTTAAATGATTAAAATTCAAACATTAGATTTAATTGAAAATAAAGAACATATTGTAAAATCTACAATTTTTCCCGATGGAACTTCACAAGTTTGGAAATTACCAGAAGAAATTATTAATTCATTAAATTTAAAAATAACTTGGAATTTCGAAGCTGAAAGAGAATTAATTGATCTTAGAAGTTTACGAGCATTAACTTTAAAAAATTCTCATGTTCATTGCCATATTCCATACTTACCTTATGCCCGGCAAGATAAAAATGTAACAAATAATACAAGCTTTAATTTAGATATTTTTGCTGAAATTTTAAATCTATGTCAATTTAATCTTATAACCGCAGTTGATGTTCATAATAAAGAACAAACTTATAAACTTATTAAAAATTTTCAAAATATCCCAGTAACTGAACAAATTAATAAGTTAGCTGATGAATACGATGTTGTGTTATTTCCAGATAAAGGAGCAACTGAAAGATATAATGCTAAGATCACAAATTCAAAACAGTTTACTTGTGTTAAAGAAAGAGACCAAACAACTGGTCAAATTTTAAATCATAAATGCCCAGAATTAGCATATCCAATGGTTAATTCAGTTTTAATTGTGGATGATATTTGTGATGGCGGCGCAACTTTTATAAGTGTTGCTAAAATGTTAAAAGCCCAAAAAGATTTTAAAATAGGATTATTTGTAACTCATGGAATTTTTAGCAAAGGAAAACAAGTTTTACTTGACGCCGGCATTCAAAACATATACTGTACTAATAGTCTGCTAAAAAATGAAGATGGATTTAAAGTATGAAAACACAAAAAGACCTTATTGATTTTTTTAATGGAGTAGATACAAAAAACTCATCAATTACTCCTGAACAAAAGGCATTCCTCCAATCTATAGGTAGATATCATCCATCTATTACTCAACAAGAAATGAATGAAATTACTAATGCGTTTTCTGGGAATTTAGCAGGTCATGATGTTAGAATTGGATATTATGGAGGAATGGCAAGTATGGCTAATTCTAAGCAATTACCTAGGGTTCAAGCCGCAACTCCTTTAAAATCAGGTATTAAATACGTAAAAATGTCACTTTTTGATGCACCTAATGGATCAGTTCTAGTGCATGCTTGTAATGCCCAAGGTGTTTGGGGATCTGGAATTGCTAAAGAATTTAAATCAGTATTTCCAAAAGCTTTTGATGAATACAATAATTATTGTAATATGAATTTACCATATCATTCAGTTGGCACAACTTTAATTACAAAGCCTGAAAATTCATACCGAGTTGGATGTTTAATCACTTCTTCTGATTTCGGTGCCCGATTAAATGCAGAACAATTAATTCTAACGCATACTAAACACGCACTAGATAAATTAGGTGAAATGTGTAATGATAATACAATTTACTCAAATAAATTTAATAGTGGATTTTTTAAAGTTCCTTGGGAAAAAACTGAGAAACTTATTAATGATTTTGTTAAAAAATATAACCGAGTATGGGTCATTTGTGATCCAGACTTACAGGAGAAAAAATAAATGCTTTTATTTGCAATTTTAGGATTAGCCGGACTATTAACAATAACAATGTTATCCACATTGTTTCTAAGAAAAGTGGTTCCAACAAATGAAGTACATATTGTCCAATCAGCTAAGAAAACGACTTCTTACGGAAAAGATACTGGAAATGGAAATACTTATTATGAATGGCCAATTTGGTTGCCATTTTTAGGTGTTAGAAAATCTCAAATGCCAACAAGCGTTTTTAATTTAAATATTAAAGATTACGAAGCTTATGATAAAGGTAGATTGCCATTTGTTGTAGATGTGATGGCATTTTTTAGAATCGATGATTCAAATGTTGCAGCTTCAAGAGTTGCTAGTTTTCAAGAACTTGATGCACAACTTCAAGCAATTGTTAAAGGATCTATTAGAACAATTTTAGCAAATAATGATATTGAAACTATTTTGGCCAGCCGCGCAGTGTTTGGCGAACAGTTTACCGAGGAAGTTAAAGAACAACTTAAACACTGGGGGGTTTGTGCAGTAAAAAATATTGAATTAATGGATATTCGAGATCATCAAACGAGCCAAGTTATTCATAACATTATGGAAAAAAAGAAATCTCATATTGAAATGGAATCTCGTACAGAGGTTGCCAAGAATATGAAATTAGCACAAACTGCTGAAATTGAGGCTAAACGAGAAGTAGATCTTAGCCAGCAAGAAGCCCAGCAAACTGTAGGTTTAAGAATGGTTGATACTCAAAGAGAAGTTGAACTTTCAAAACAAGCATCATTACAAGCTGTTAAAGAACAGGAACGTCTTACTAAAGAAAAAGAAATGAATGTTGTAAGAGTTGAGCATGTAAAAACTGCTGAAATCAATCGGGACATGGCGGTAGTCCAAGCAGATCAATCTAAACAAACAACAATTTTGGCCGCCGAGGGAGAAAAACAAAAAACAGTTTTGACCGCTGAAGGTCAACTTGAATCACAAAAACGAAACGCTGAAGGTATTACATTAACCGGTCAAGCTAAAGCAAATGCAGAAAAAGCAATGCAATTAGCTCCTGTAGAAGCTCAAGTTGTTTTGGCGAAAGAAATTGGTCAAAATGAATCATACCAAAAGTATTTGATTACAATTAAACAAGTTGAAGCTCAGCAAGCAATTGGTGTGGAACAAGCTAAAGCGCTTGATAAAGCAGAAATTAAAGTAATTGCAAATACTGGATCTAATATTAGTTCTGGATTAAATAATGTAATGGATCTATTTTCAGCTAAAGGTGGCCAACAAATTGGTGCAGCACTTGAATCTTTAGCAAATACTGATACTGGTAAAGCATTGATTGAAAAAGTTGTAACACCTAAAAAACCAGCCAATGGTAGTGCTAATTTGTGAGAAATAAACAAATTTTAGAAATGTCTACAAATGGAGAAAAAATGAATTATAATCCAATGCTACTTTGTGATTTTTATAAAATTAGTCACCGGGCAATGTATCCAGAAGGAACTGAAACCGTCTATTCAACTTGGACACCCAGGGCTTCAAGAATGAAAGGTGTAAATGAAGTTGTAAACTTTGGTCTTCAAAAATTTGTTAAAGAATATTTGATTTCTTATTTTAATAAAAACTTTTTTAATAAAAGTAAGAAATATCTTGTAGATGATTATAAGAGAATTATTAAAGGAACATTGGGAGTTGAAAATCCTGATACTCAACATATTGAAGATCTTCGAGATTTAGGATATTTACCACTTTCAATTAAAGCTCTTCCAGAAGGAACTAAAGTTCCGCTTCGAACTCCAGTGATGACAATTCAAAATACCAACCCTAAATTCTTCTGGCTTACTAATTTCATTGAATCTTTAGCGAGTTCTGAACTTTGGCAAGCATCAACTTCTGCAACAATTGCCCATGAATATCGTAAAATTCTTGATAAATATGCAATGGAAACTGTAGGAAATACAGATTTCGTTCAATTCCAAGGCCACGATTTTTCATTTCGCGGAATGAGCAGTCTTGAATCTGCAGTAAATTCAGGCCTGGGTCATCTTCTTTCTTTTGTAGGAACTGACACAATTCCAGCAATTCAAGGGGCCGAGCACTTTTATAATGCAAATGTTGAAAAAGAACTAGTGGGGACTTCAATTCCAGCCACTGAACATTCAATCCAATGCACTTATCAAGATGATATGAAATATCTAGAAACCATGCTTACAAAAGTTCATCCTAATGGTTTTGTTTCCATTGTAAGTGATGGTTATGACTTTTGGAATGTTATTGGAAATGTTTTACCAGCTTTTAAAGATAAGATAATGGCGCGCAGTGGTGGCCCGATCGGGGACCGAGTAGTAATTCGTCCTGACTCGGGAGATCCTGTTAAAATCGTTTGTGGTGACCCTAGCGCCTCGCCAGACAGTTTAGAACATAAAGGTGCGGTGGAGGCATTATATGATATTTTCGGTGGATCAATTACAACTAATGGTTATAAGTTGCTTGATTCCCATATTGGTCTTATCTATGGCGATGCTATTACGCTGGAACGATGCAAAGAGATTTGCGGACGACTTAAGTCTAAGGGTTTTGCGAGCATTAACTGTGTTTATGGGATTGGTTCTTTTACTTATCAGTACAATACTCGTGATACATTTGGTTACGCATTAAAATCCACACTTGCAGTAATTAATGGTGATGAAAAGATGATTTTTAAGGACCCAAAAACTGATGATGGAACTAAAAAGAGCCAAAAAGGACGAGTTGCAGTTTTTAAAAATGAAAATAATGTTATTGAATGGGAAGATAATTTATGGCTAAATGGACCTAATTCAAGATTAACTGGTAACCTTCTACAAGAAGTTTTTCGAGATGGAAAATTATTGGTGGATGAGAATTTTAGCACGATTAGAGATAGGTTGAAGAATAGTTAATTTATAATCTTAAGGAGATTAAAATGTTTGGAATGAATAAAGCCGCGAAAGTTAAAATCGACCGATCAACGGAACAAGTTTTGGAATTGGAAGCCCAAAAGAAACGTTTAGAAATGGAACGTGATCAAATTCAAATTGAACTTCAAAATCAAAAGAAGCGAGAAGGAATGAAACTTGAAGAAGAAGCTCATAAACAAAAGCTTAAACTTCAAGAAGAAACCGCAGTATTTAATCGTGAAAAGTTGATTTGGGAAAAAGAAAAACAAGAACTTATTGACCGCGCGGCTCGTGAACGTAAAGAATTTGAAGAAACCCATAAACGTGAATCTGAACTTAAAACTCAAGAAGCTGTAACTCTTACAAAACTTGAAGCTCAGCAAAAAATTAAACAAGCTGAAATTGATAAAGCTCGCGAAGTAAATGAAGTGAGAACTAAAGCTGCTGAAGAACTTTCTGCAACTAAATCAAGTTTAGCCGAAGATTATTATAATAAACTAACTGCCGCTTTTCAAGATATTCAAATGAATGGCGATAAAAATAGTAAGTTTGTTCAAGAATTAGCTTTAAAAGTTTTTGATCGAGTTCCAAGTTCTGATGTGAGAGTCGATGTAAATCAACCTAAACTTGTGCAAGGATCTAGTAATTAATGTCTGTAATGCAAAATTTAGGCGTAAACCAACAACATTATTATAGTCAGGGTGATCAATTAGGACGATGCCCTCAATGTTATGGAACTACGGTTCAAAATATTGGCACATTAAATGTAAATGGGACTGTGCAAGATGTAAATAATTGTACAAGTTGTAATAGAATTTTCACTGGAACAAATGGTGGAATTCAATCTTTAGTGCAAGAAGCGCAAAAACTCTATAATACTCAAAATGTTGGATTTCAATCTCAAATGGCAATGGGTCAAAATTTAGGACAAGCTGGAATGCAATACCAACCGCCAGATAATAGTTATAAATTTGACCAAATGAATACTAATTTACAGCTACTTTTAAATCAAATATCAACTTTAACTCAAGAAATCTTAAGGATTGCAAATCAAAACCAGGACCTAATGACAAAATTAGCAACTGATCCACTTGTAAATATTAGGAAAAGAGTTTCAGACTTTAATCTTGAATGAATAAAATAAACATTTATACAGCAGCAGGAGGCATGGAAATCTGTTATCTAATGGATCTCCCAGATAAAATCGCCCGAAATAAAATCCAAAATGGTCGATTAATAGTTCCAAGTATTAAAAAATCAAATGCTGGGGTATTATATAATGAAAATCCATGGGAAATTATAAGTCAACAAATTACCCAAGCCGAATATAAATTAAATGAATTTTATAGACAGAATGCTATGGAACAAGTTGATTATAAACGACATTATCTGGAAGACCAACCCATTTATAAGGCTGAAAAAAACCAGATTCTTTTAGAATTTAAAACGATGCTCGCCAAAAAAACTCCATTTGCATTTATAAAGGATTTGAATCTTAAAAAAATCGATGAATTATCAAATGAATATGCAATAAAATTCGGGGATAATGATTTTATTGGAGTTGAGGCAAATTTAAGCCCTTACCAGAAATTCTTCTCAATTATAAATTTAAGTGATTTAATATTTTATATGGTAGAATTTAAAGATATAACGAGTGATTCCACAATTTATAAAGGAAAATTAATAAATGTTAATCCAGATAATTGGATTTGTTATAGATATGAAAATTTGGAATATTTGAAAGAATTAAATCAATTGAACTATTTTAATCGGTTGGATAATAAATGATTGATCCTTTTGATTTAGATTTTTATAAACAATGGATTCTAACTGGAACTGTTATATTTAAAATTGTTTCTGATGAAAATGGTAATATTACTAAAGAAATAGTAGATCCAAATGATTTAAGTGGACAAGAATTTGAACATTTAGAAATAATTGAAACTTTTAAAAGGAAAAATGAATGAAAAATTTAAAAGATCTAACCGAAGATCAATTAATGGAAATGCATACAGAAGCTTTATTTGAGATTAGTTACCATACCGCAGAAATTAAACACCTGGAAACTCATATTAATGAAGCAGTTGAAACTATGCAGGCTGTTGATGAAGAAATGGATTCTAGACAAAATGGGCCAAAATTAAAGCCAGTTAATAATTAAACTTTATATCTCCAATAATAACCAGCGGCTTGTAATCTTTCACCCCTGATAACCCGCCTAACCTGCTTTGGTTGAAATCCTTTATTAGTTAAGTCTTCGCAATTATCAAAAGTTACTATTTCTCCGGTTTCAACATTAATACCCTCAATAGGCTTTAAAAAATCATGTTTAAAAGCTCCTATAAGGTCTAGAGCTTGTTTTTTATAGAAATCTGGGTCATCTACTGTTTTATAGAACCAGCACTGTTTCTGGCCCGTTTTAGCAGTTTTATTCAAAGCGGAATAAATAGAAGATACTGAAAAACCATCACGGCGGGCATCATGAACTCTACTATAAAACTTAACCGATCCATCATAGATTGATACTGCAACTATTGGAACTGCCTGGGATTCACCAGCTTTTTGATTAGATTCTTCTCTTTGTTTTCGTTTTTCAGGATCAGCCCATTCTTTTAACATTGTTTTTTTATTATTTTCTGCTAATCTTTCCCATCTAGTGGGGTCAATTGTATTATAACCATTTGGTTCCATAGTATTAAATAGGTCTATAAAATACATTTCCAATTCTTCTAAATCAGATTTAATAAAAACAGTGCATATTTCTTCAATTTTAAAACTAGACTCACCATATTTTTTAATGGCTTTATGGAAATAACAATTAGTATCTTTTTTAGCTAGATACTTGTGATTACTCCAACGAATCTCTGCGGTGTTCTTGGTAGAACCCACATACATTTTTTTATTAGTTTTATTTGTTATTAAATAAATACAACCTTCACGTTTCATATTTCTATCATACCATTATTTCTAAGTGACAATCAAGATAAAAAATTAGGGACTGCAAAAATACAATCCCTAATCTTGTAACTACTTAATTACTGTTAACAATATTGAACAAAACAGTGTTCCGACCAGGCGCACTTGTAAACAAGGCTTGGTCTGACCAAAGACGCAATTCGTAGCCCGCAGCATCCGACAAATCTCTAAAGAACTCATCACCTTGTGACGGTCGTTTAAAGGTAACATCAGAGCTACCAACACGGCACCATTCATCCATAGCAAGTACGAATGCATAACCTTGTTTAATATAAATAGATGCTTCGATTTCAATAGCACCGGTTAAAGTATTAAACACAAGTTTTTCAGAACCGTTTTCAGCAACTGATACTTTATAGCTACCATCGTATTTACGAAGAGCAGCTTGATCAGACATCATATTTGTCCAACCGCGAGGATTACAGTAACAAACGGCTTTACCGTCCATACCTTTTTCCATTGCACGTTCAGTGGCTTGAGTAATTTTTGTAAAGCTCAAAGCACCTGATTGAGCATCGTATTGGTTACCACGGAAAAGGTTGAATTGAGCGGTATCGATATTAAACAATAAACCTGAGGTCATTGTTAAAATTTTGTGGATACCAGGGAATTCATTACCAAAAGCACCTTTATGCCAGATAACATCTGTAGCAACAACACCTGGAATAGCACTTACAGTCGTAATGGTTTGCGCCAAAAAGTCAACTGAAGCTACCGTAGAAGTTCCACGGCTAACTGTGCCTGCGGCGTTACGGATTTCAATTGGCATTCCTTCAGCACCGGCCCAAATACCAGGAGCCCATTCGGCAGTGGTAATCGTTAAAAGAGTTCCAGCAGCGGCAGAAACCGTTGCATAACCCATTTGACCGTAAAGAAGTTCGATTTCGAGTTTCTTAGTAACTGAACGAAGCATATTTGAAACGAGGTATTTTGTACCGTCTTCAAAAGCTTTGGCAGTTCCTTGAGCCGCGCGACTTGCAGCGGTATAACCAAGAACTGAACGGAGAACCAAGGGGTTACCACGAACTTCAGCATCTTTAGTTTGACCGGCAATCGCAGGATTCAAATTAAAAGCATCATCAGTGCTGTTCGCAAAGGTAACGCCATGTTCCATTCCAAGAATAACAGGCTGGTGATATAAATTACCAGGTTGTTTATCTTTGGGAAGGAAAGGGATTTTATTGAGCAATTTAACTCCATCAGGAATTAATTGTTCTAATTTATTTGCATAAGTTTCTTTAAAAAAGCCATTCAGATTCCCAACTTCATTTCCTGGGGTTCCGAACGTATTTGCACTTTGACCTAAAGCCATTTTCTATATCTCCTATTAAATTATTGTTTAGTTGTGTAGCGAACGATCAAAACGTCGTTAGCTGCAAGTGAGGACAAACCAGCGATTTCAATTGCACCTAAATCATTAGGCGGTCCAACCGTCAATGAAGTAGAATCTACAATAGAGATGCTAGATTGTTGAAATTGAGTAACTAAGTTTGAGCTATCGACTTTTACCGAAGCTAAATAAACTGCAGTTACCGGTTCATAAACCAGTACGAAACAATTTCCGCCTGAAATTACGTATGAACCATTATCAGAACCGCGAATAGCCAATTCTTCAACCTTGAGGCTTTGATATTGGGTATTGGCGTTTTTTGGATAAAATCCATCTGCCATTTTTTTCTCCTAAAATTTTGTTTACAAATTGTTTATTTTTGTTATAATCAACTCATAAGTATGTATTTCTTCGGAGATACTCTTAAGTCCAGAAGGATATTAAGGGTCTATAGAAGAATAATCGCTTAATCGTCTAGTATTAGTTGTTAAATTGATTGGTTTTTTGGGTTCCACATGGATATCTCTAGCTTATAATTGGACGTAAGAGTGCTAGCTGCCCAATGTTTTATATTAATAAAAAACCCGGCCATTTTTAGACCGGGCATTCTGGGATAAGTCTTTAAATTTACTATTAAACTGGGGTAGGAGTTGGGGTATTTAAATTTTCCTGAGTTCTATACTTCAATGAAATCACATCATTAGCAGCTAAAGCGCCAGGATAACCACTCAAAAGAATTGAACTTTGATCACTAACGCTGGTTCTGGTATTAAAATTAAAGCCAGTTAAAGCACCCTGGGAGTCAACAATTGAAATGCTCGCCTGATTAAAATCATAAACAGAATTAGACGCATCGACTTTTACAGCGGCGGTATAAACGGCATTTACAGGTTCGCCAATTAAAACTGTAATATTTTGAGTTGCAAAAGAACCGGCAGTTCCAGCAACTGAAACGTTTACAGGAACTGAGAACGTCGTAGCACTAATAACTGTTACAACTTGAGCACCATTAATACTAGGGGTTGAATTAGAACCTGAGATCGTAATGGTTTGTCCCGTTTGTAAACCATGGGGAGTAGCAGTCGTAACAACCGTGGGATTAGCCGCCGTATTGCCAGTAATCGTAATAGGGGTTCCAGCTACCGACGTAAACATATTAAAATCAGAACCACGAATAAATAAAGATTCTACTTTAAGTGTTTGTTTCGCGGGCAACTGATTTTTTGGATCAAAACCAATAGACATATTTAAAAGCTCCTAATAATTAGTTGAAACGTTTCGATATTAGTTGTTAAATTGATTAAACTTTGCGGACTATCTGAAATTTAATGAGGGATTTAAAGAAAGTAGCAATTCTTTCAAATAATGGTATTTTTTCTAGTTTTACATCTAAAACATTAGAACTTTTAGAATTTTCAAACTGTTTAGCCCGAAGGTTAAATTTTTTTAGACCGGCATAAACCTGCTCAATTATTGCATTATTTATGGCCATTTGGGTTTTAAGGTTTTCGGCTTCTTTCCAAGTTAAAGATCCATTAAAACGCTCAATTTTATTTTCTAAAACTATAATATCTTTATATAATTTAGAAATCTCAGCATCTTTTTCATCTAATAATTTACAAACTTTAATTCGTTCTGATTCTGGGAAAGATGTTGGAAAATTAATGGTATTATTCACTTTTAAAACTCCGATTTCATTTTTCATTAAATTGGAATCCTGATCAATATAAGCTTTATCAAATGCCGGAAGTTCGTCTATTGGTTTTCCGGCCGGCACCAAATTAAAAGCATCCCAATCCGCATTAACAAAAGTTGTTCCAATATAATCTTCATTATTTGCCATTTAAATTACCAGGGTTTAAAGAATTGTTTATAAGTAACTTTCTTTTCTTCTTTTTTCTCAGGTTCCGCGACTTTTCCGGTGCTAGGGGCTTTTCCAGGAGCTTTCACTGCTGGATTTTGATTAGCTGCAGTTTTAACGCGTTTTACAGCGGTTTTACGAAGTCTATCAACAATTTCCTTGCCAAAGAATTCTTCCAAAGCATCTTCAGGAAGAGCAAGTGCATGTTCTCTATAATCATTTTTTAATTCTTCAGCAACAAATGGGATAATATCATTAATAGAAACTTCTTTATTAGCATTTACGGCTAATTGGGCATAATCAAGAATCTTTTTTACGGCAGCAGGGCTGCGGGGAATTTTATTAGAATTTAAAGCATTTGTAATCTGATCGTCAAATTCACGCTCATATTTATCAGCCATTGCCTGGCGTTCTTGCTCTTCGCGGGTTTTTGATTCATTTTCTTGTTTTTCACGTAATTGGCGTAATTCTTCTTTAGCAGCTTCTAAAGCTAATTGTTCGGGAGATTTCTGACTATTTTCAATCTCAGTTTCAATATACTTCTTTATAGCATCTTTTACATCTACACCGAACGCTGGGTCAGATAGAACCTTAAAAGGATCTTCTTTAATTTGTTTTGCTAACTTTTGAACATCTTTTTCTAATTCTGAGTAGGATTGAGCCCGTTTTTGACCCATTTTAGCCATTTGAAGCTCACGAGTTAAATATTCTTTAATTTTAGGGTCATCAGGCAATTCAAATGGAAGATTTTCAACATAATCCTGGCCATCGATTTTAAGTGTAAGAGATTTAAGGGTTTTTTTAGCTTCAACTTTAGCAGCTTTAGGGGCATTAGGATCATTTAAAACCGCCTGAGCAGCTGCAGCCTGTTTTGGAGCTGTTTGTGCAACAGGAGTCGGATTAGGAGCTTTGGGAGCGTTTTGCGCATGAATCTGAGCTGCGGTCGCCTGACCGGCTGCACTGGTACCTAATGTAGCTGTTGAAGGGGCTGAAGATGTTGGGGCTGAGGGAGTTGATGAATTTGAATCGGCCATAAAAAATAATCCTTTTAAAAAGTCCCAAAATGGGATATTATTTATAAAGTGATCGTTTCGGGAATCGAAATGGATCATAATAAGTTGTTAAAGGTTTAAAAATGAAAATATTAATTCAAATTTTAAAAGTTATTTTTAGTAAAACTGAATCTGATTTTCCAGAATTAGGTAAATTACCTAATAGCATTAAAAAATGATTCCCCATGACAACTAAAGAAAAAAGCGCCTAGATTAATAGGCGCGTGTTTTTTTATTCTTCCCCAACAATTGCAGTCAAATAATCCATAATACTAGGCCAAATATTTGTGGCAAAATCTGATGGAAGTGGGGCAGTGTCTGTGCTACTAGTCGCCATTGAAAAATCAGAGGCAGCATTTGTATCTTCATTAGCGGCGCGAGTTAATAAACTTGTAATATACTGAATATCACTTACAACGGTCTGAAGTGCGGCAGTCATTTCGGAAGCAAAATCTTCAGGTGGATCAGTAAATGTATTAGTTTCTGGATCATAAGTTGAACCAATTTGAGGTTGTGGACTAAATGAATTATTAGTATAATCAATATAATAATCATATCCAGGTTCAAGACTTTCAGCAGATGCAAGATCATCATAAACTGCCATAATTTGAACAGTTTCCACATCATCTCCATTTACACCAATAATTGCAACATCAATAGTAGGCATTTTTATCTCCTATAAAATTTGTTTAATATTTAATTTTTTTAATAAATTATAAAGATCTTTTGGACTAATAGTTGCTGGATTTAAATTAAAATCTTCTGGATCGATTTCATTTAAACATCTATAAACTATTTCAGAACAAAATGCACTTGATAATTTATCTCGAAGTAAGTTGTTAATATTTATTTTAAACTTACTTAAAATTTCATCTATACCGAGCAGTAAAACTCCTAATAAACTGTAAGGAATTCCAACATTATCAACGTAATATTGTTTTAAAGAAATAAATTTTTGATCATCAATTTCCAACTGAAATTCATAAATAGGTTGAGTAGTGGAAAGAAAAAGTGGTTCACCAATAAAACCTACACCGCGCCAATTTGATTGATAAATTATAGTTCTATCTAATTCTTGGGAATAAAATTTTATATAGGTATGATCAAAAGGAGCATTGTCAATTTTTTCAATTAATTCACCATGCAATGAAAATTTCTTTGGATGAGAAAATCCAATTACTAAATTCATAAACTGGCTAAAAGAGATTGAGCCTGAGAAACTAAATTTGAAATAACTTGAGAAGTTAAAAAAGGCGCCATTTCTGGAGTTAATTGAATATTTTGTAAAGCAGTTATTGCGCAATAAAGAGAACCAGTTTGGCCATAACCTAATACATTTGTTAAGGTGTCCGCAATTAATTGGGTTTTTCCGGCCTGAGTAATTCCCATTAAAACATTTTGCGCCGCATATTGGACCATTATAGTATTAAATCCTAAAATCGCTTTTTGAATTTTTAATTGTACTTGAATTTGTGGATCAACGGGAGGACTAGCAGGTGCTGCAAAAACTCCACCTGATAAAATAAATCCAGGATTAACTAATTGATTTGGATAATTTGATTGGGGAACAATTTGATCATATTTACCAGTATTTAATAACATTGTTACAAAATCAGAATCTGCAAATATAATAGTTTGAACTACACCATTTAATAAACAAATTTGATTACTTGCGCCCATAACTCATTCCTAACAATTGTTTAATATAAAATTTAATTTTCTGAAATAAATTCATTTCTATAATTAGTGCATTATGTATTAATTGCTTAGTTTCTTTTTTAAAATCTAAATGTTTAAAATCAACAAAATGTCCAATTTGGGGATCATATTCTTTTTTAAGATTTTCAGCATATCCAAGGTTTTTAAAATGTTGAATATCTTTTTTTAAAACTAATATACGATTTTTAACTTTACCTTCAAGATCAACTTCCAGCATAACAATAGAATTTTTAATAGCTTCTAATTCCGCATGAACTAATTCTTTTATATCTACATTCATTTATTCATTCCATTCTAATATTATACAACCATTTGATCCATTACCACCAGCCCCTGAAGCTCCACCAATTCCGCCTGTAGTTCCGGCCCCACCACCTCCGCCTCCACCACCTCCGCCACCTCCACGGCCACCTAAACCATTTATACCAGCAGTTCCTGCGCCGCCAACTTGACCAGTACCACCACTATTACCATTTCCGCCATTTCCACCATTACCACCTAATCCACTACCTATTGGATTTCCTGAACCATAAAAATTAATTTCATCACCAAGCCCGCCATCGCTTCCACCAGACCCTCCTGCTCCGGCACCGGCTGTTCCACCAGCTGTTCCGCCAGTTCCACCAGTTGCAGCTCCTGGGGTTGTTGTATTAAAAAATGAACTTGAATTAAATTGACCATTATTACCGGAATTACCATTAGTACTTGTTCCACCGCCCGCTGCACCAACCGTGTCAGTTAAACCGGCCTGGGACACTTGTCCATAGGAAGCTCCGGCAGTTCCAACACCAACTCCACCAGTACCACCCGCTGCAGCTCCGCCACCTCGACCTTCACCACCGCCAGCAGCCACTGCTCCTGCTGCGCCATTTGCAGTTGTATCATTTTGAAAATTAACGATGGTGTCAAAAGCCGTTATACCGCCAGCTCCGCCATTATTACCGGCAATGCCATTAGCGCCGGGATTACCACCATTAGAACTACCTCCGCCAGTTCCACCAACTCCAACTGTTATTGTATATATTGTATTAGGTGTGACTGCAGCTTGTGCATATTGAAAACATGATCCACCGCCTGAACCACCACCATTACCACTTCCACCTCCGCCGCCTGATGCTCCAGTTCTTCCTCCGCCACCGCCACCTCCAGATGCTCCACCACCAGCTCCAGGTCTTCCATAAACTTTTACTCTTGTAACCCCAGCGGGGCATGTCCAAGTTGTGGAAGAATTAAAAATTTTTGTAATAGTTTTAGACATTAATTACTCAACCCACTCAACTATTATCATTCCATTACTACCATTTCCACCATTTCCACCAGCTCCACCATTACCTCCAGTAGTAGAACCTCCGCCTCCGCCACCTCCGCCGCCACCTCCGCCACCACCTCGACCATTTAATCCATTAACTCCAGAAGATGCAGAAACTCCATTAGCTCCAGCACCTGCACTATTACCATTTCCACCTTTTCCTGCAGCTCCGCCTTGGCCCCCAGAAGGCGCACCTTGGCCATAAATTGAATATTCATCAGAAGTACCACCAGCACCTCCGCCAGAGCCCGAACCACCACCACCTTGCGTGCCGCCAGATCCTGTACCACCGGTACCGCCCGCAGTTCCACCAGCGGTAGTGACATTGTATAATAATGAGATTGAGCTTACACCTGCTGCACCAGTTCCACCGGTTGCCGTTGCATTTCCCGCACCAGCAGCGCCGCTATTACCTGGATTAATTGCAGTTAATCCATAGGAAGTTCCAACTGTTCCAGTACTACCTGCAGTTCCGCCAGTTCCAGATGCTCCAGCTCCACCACCACCTGGAGTTCCAGATGCACCACTACCACCTATGCCTGATTTACCAAATGAAACAACTGCTCCAAAACTTGATACTGCTCCATTTCCACCATTACTAGCAGAAGTTCCGGCAGTTCCAGCACCTGATGCTCCAGTTCCACCAGAACCCGCACCACCCCCTGAACCACCACCGCCAATTGTTATTGTTATAGAGGAATTTGGAGTCACATTTAAATATGCAGTTTGAAAACCACAGGAACCACCACCTGGTCCACCACGTCCCCCACCACCTCCACCGCCAGTAGCTCCACCAAATCCAGAACCACCACCACCGCCACCAGCGCCTCCGCCAGAACCTGGGCGACCATAAACCTTTACTTGAGTAATACCAGAAGGAACTACAAATGTTCCAGAAGCTGCAAATATTTTTGTAACAATTCTTGATTGACTCATTATTTTAAATCCTGGTTTGGATATACATATGAAATTTTTCTAGTTTTAATATCCATAACCCTTACTCGTCCTTTATTTGGGGCTGTTTTTCCTTTTTGAAATCCAATTTTTAATAATCTTTCTTTTTCTTTAGTAGAAGCTGGAATTCCTTTTTTAGGACTAGGTTTATTTCTTTTTTTCCCTTTATTATAAGTGTTACCTTTTAATGAATTAGAAATTTTTTGCCTAGTTTCTAAACTAACTTCATGCCCTATCAAAGATTTGCTTATTTTTTGTTTATGCTCATGATTTAATGGTTTATTTTTTAATTTTTCAGATCTTTTATTTAAAGTCTCTATAGAAGGTAAATAACCACCATGATCTCTATTATATCCATTGGGATTTAAACAATTAAATGTCTTTATATAATAAATTTCTTTTTCAATTAATTCTTGTTTGGTTAATACTGTTTCTAAAATTTCAAAGGTAAAATTTTCAATACCGTATTGAATCATCTTTTGAACAATAAGATGATGCGTACCTTTTTTATTTTTAACCATTGACTTATATGTTGAAAATCTAGCTTTAAATCCGACTGTTGTAATACCGATATAAATTTTTCCATTAATTTTACAAGTAATCCTATAAACCTGCATCATGCCATCCACCATCCACCGATGGAATCTGAAATTAAGGTCCAGGAGCCAAAATTAGTTTGTAAAAGTTTATTTACATTTAAACCTTCAATAGTATCAGTTCCAGATGGGACAAGTGTAATATTATTAGTATTTGCATCTCCTGAAATATCTTTAAAAATATAAGCACGATCTGAAATTGTACTAATTGCTGGTAAATTTATAGTAATTGCAACTGAAGCCGTAGTTATAAAATAAATTGAAAATGCATCCGTTGATAAAATTGTATATGGACTAGAGGTAATAGAAAATCCAGCATATGACATTCTAGTATCCATATTAAGTTTACCAGAAACATCTCTTAATGTATAGTCTCTATTACCAGTATTAGCCGTTCCATCAAAAGTTCTAGTAAAACCATTGGCCCCCATCCAAGAAAATCTATTTGTTGAATCTGCATATTGTGAATATCCAGTAGCGGGGATAGAAGGGGCAGCAGATTGTGTATTGTATTGAATAAATCCAGCACCGCCAGTTCCATTGATCGTTAAACTTGTGCTAGTTAAAGTTCCAGAAAAAGTTTTATTTCCCGCAAAAGTTTGAGTTGTAGTTGAAACTACTCCGGGATGAGTTCCATCAGCGGGTTGTAGGTTTAAAACTTGACCTGAAAGACTAGCCGCATTTGCATTTGGACTTGAACCAACAGCAATTAATGTTATGTCACCAGTATTTGTACCAGTAACTGTTCCATTAATTGAAGATGTTCCACCAATAGTTAAATTAAATGCATTATTAACACCAGTGCCACCATTAGTAGATGGTAAAATCCCAGAAACTTGAGTAGTTAAAGAAATAGTTCCAGAAAGTTGAGAAGTTGGTAAAACTAATGAAGGAAGTGAGGTTAAAGTACTATTAGAAGTTGCTGTAATATTTGCAGCATTTCCTGAGATATTTCCAGTGACCTGAGCGCCAGGAAGTGAAAGTGCGGAAAGTGTAACTAAAGTTGAATTAGAAGTTGCTATTATATTCCCAGCATTTCCACTAATATTTCCTGTAACTTGTGCTCCAGGTAAACTCAAAGCGGAAAGAGTTGTAAGTGTGGAGTTTGAAGTAGCAGTTATATTTGCAGCGGTGCCGGTGGTATTTTGATTTAAAGTTGGCACATCCCCAGGAACTATTGAACGAAATGTGGGAGAATTTGCCCCACCTGAAGTGGGTCCAGTAAAAAATGTATTAGCTGTTTGGTTAGTAAAGGTTCCAGTTAAAGTTCCGGTTGAAGTTACAGGTGATCCACTTACTGAAAAAACTGTTCCTGGTAAAGAAAGAGCAACTGAGGTTACCGTACCAACCGCTTCAACTGCTGGTAATGCAAATCCAATTCTAGGTCTATTATCAACAATTTGTCCATTAGGAATTATACTAGTACTTCCCTGTTGAACTATAATTGAAGCAATAAGAACAACACCATCAGTAAAATATGAAGGAGGTGTTGGAATATTTCCTGTTTGAGCAGCAACTAAGGTTGAATAAGTTGCTTGAGAATAAACAAATAAATATTTTTGATTAGATCCTTGGCCAATAATATATAATGTATGACGAGCAAAGTTTGAAGTTGGTATGTTTGCTAAAGTTCCAGAACTATTATCATAATGATTAACATCTACTACATTACTTGAACCAATTGTCCAACCACCAGATCCATTTTGAAAAAATGTTTGAAATGTTATATTGGTTCCAGCTGACGGTAAAAAGTTATTATTACCAAAATAATATGATCCAGAAGTTACATCTAAATGTTTTACTGTTGCATTTTCAGAAACAATACAACCAAATGCAAAAACAGGACCTAATGCTTCTCTAATAAAATTATCATTTAAATTACCATAATTAGACGCATCTAATGGAGAATCATCAATAAATTCAATACCTGTTGAATTTGTTACAACTCTTCCTAATAAAATATTATTTTCAGTATTTGGAAAATTAGAATTGGCAGTAAGTGTGCCTCCTGATGTAAAGTAAATATAATTAGATGTTGATGCAGTTAATGTTATGCTTGTAGCTGACCATGTAAAAAACTTTGCTGGAATGCCAATTGAAAAATATCCAGTTCCGGATGCAACATCTACAACAAATCCTCCGCCATTTGACAGATCACCACCACTATATAATCCCATAGTGGGACCTTGTAGAATTAAATCCGTAACATCTGTTCTACTATTAAAATCTGGACCAAAGGCTAAATCTCCAGTAAATGTAATTCCATCAGTTGGATCAGTAAAAAAAACTGAAACTAAACTACTATTTATTATAGAATTAGCAGCTTCGAAACTACCTTCTATACTACCAGTTGCTGTTGTTTGTTGAATAACTATATCATTATTATTTGAATCAGTATGAACACCAGTTATTGCAATATTAGATGCAATACCTGAATTTTCAACCCAAATACATTTATCCATATTGATAAAATTACTACCAACAACTGTGACATCTGCCCCATTAAATAAATGTAAGGCATTACCTGCTGGAGATGCAAAAGGTCCTATAAAAAAAGAATCGCTCAATAAAACTTTTGAACCATCTCCATTACATTCAATAAAATCTTCAGGATTAGAACTTGAATGACCTGTATTTAAAAATAAACCAGATAAAACTAATCTACTTCTAACTCCACCAGAAGCATCAACTTTAAATCCATCAGTAAAAATAACATCTGGAATGGTAACGCAATTTTGTACTTGAACAATTGTTTCATGACTAGAATTACCATTAGCATATAGTAAAGTTGTATTATTACCAAAAACACAATCTTTTACTAAAAATTCTGAAGAATCAGAACTAGAGGTATACTGAATTCCTATTCCAGATAAACCGGTTGCTCCAAAGATTGTTAATCTAGCAACTGTAGAAAAATCAGCACCTATAATAAATGCTTGATTATTATTAGAAGGAACTAATATTGTTGCTTGTTGTGTGTAGCCAGTTAAAGAAACATAAGGTTTTAGTGTAATTTGAGATTCAGTATAAACTCCAGGACCTATTAAAATTTCAAATGGATTTGTTGGACTATTTGTAGTAATAGATGCCAATGCTGCATTTACTGAAGAAAATTCTCCAGCACCTGGATTTTGTTTGACTTTTACTAGATTTGTGGTTGAAAGTCTGGCATCATTTCCTTCAGTAATAGTATTTGCGGTTGATCCATAAACAGGCGATAAAGAATATCCAGTATTTTGTAAACCATTAATTGCTGGAAAATTATCAACATATTGTTTAGTTGCCGTTTGTAAATTTATAGTGGGATTTGCACCAAGGGTTATTTGTTGGGTTGAAAAATCACCCGAACCATCGCGTTTAACTATTGTATTAGGAGTATTTGAAGAAGTTGCTGCATTGGCAGCAGTTGCGCCAGATGCAACATTTGCAGCACTAACACCACCAACAAAATTAACAGTTGCTGGTACTGAACCCGGACCCGAGGCACTAACATCACCAATTAAACCAGTAATAGCATTTGAAGCAGAAGCGGGAGTTGCTACTTCAATCCAAGCAGTTCCATTCCAAACATAAATGGCATCAGTATCTAAGGTTACACGGGTATCACCATTTGAATTTCCATTTAAGGGTAATGACCCGGCATTTGCAACAGGATCTTTCCAACTAGGAGAACCACTATCGGGAATATTTATAAAAGTACTAGCCATTTAAAATTACCTACGTTTGGTATTAAGATTTGCGTACATTGTACCGGTGCCACTTGTGGGGGTATAAACTAATCGAATCCAAGTAAAGCCTGGTAAATCATAATTAACCATATAAGTTCCAGCTTCAGTAATATTTGTTACAGTTTTTGGAATTATAGTCCAGTTTGTGGGATTTTGTGCGGAACTAGCAACTACATCATTTGATGCTTCAAGTTCAACAACACCTACAGGACTTCCAGTAAAAGATGCCTGAACTGAAAAAGTAACACCTTCGTCGATATTTTTATAAAGAGAAGTAATTAGTGTTGACATATCCCCGCTAACACCGCTACTACCACCTACTATATCAATTGTGCCCAAATGTACTGGCAAAGCCATAACTTACACCACTATTCCTTTAAAGTTTTTTATATTTTTATCTTGTTCATCTATATATTTTCTTGGATCTTTTGAAGCTTTATGCATTGAAAGACTAATTCCTTTTAATGCTTTTCGCATCTTACCGAATTTCTTAGGTTTTTCATCCGCGTAGGAATCTTTAAGAATTGGTTTCATTGAAGTAAAAGTATTTGCAGAATCCATTTAAACCTCTTATTATTAAGTTATTAATTAAGGCTTCACGTTGCCCATTTGAGATTGTTGCAGCGCTGGGTTCGCCAAGAGCCCAGCCTTCACGACCGCAGGCTTTGGAAGACCTTCATTTTTGATCCCTGGCCCGGTCATTTGATTCACACCTTTAGGAGCGCCCGCGCCAGGTTGCAACATAGGTGCTGCTGGAGCGCCTTGTAATGAAGCCTGGGGGGGATTCTGAGGTGGTGGAGGATTTGGTTGTCCACCGGGGGGATTAGGATTATTAGGCTGAAGTGGAGGTAAGGGTTGTTCTCCGCGCATTTGTAAAAGGGCGGGATCCGTTTGTCTTAAAGCATTTAAATGAGCTTCAATGTGATCCATAACATTACTAATAAAGGCAGGATCATTCCTTAAATCAGGATCTGCTAAAACTGCTGAATGTTCATCAATATGAACACTATGTTTATCCATAGGACTTACAACTGGATTAATGCCATCTAATAATTGCTCATTTTCTTTCTTAATAAGCATTAAATCATCAGTTTCACCTTCATACATAGCTTCAATTCGGCCAGTATTAATAACTTGGAAATATTGCTGAGGATTCTTAATAATTTTCATTTGCATCATTTGTTCTGCCATTTGAACTCGGCCTGCAATTGTATTATGAGTTACAGTAAAATCACCCAAAACAAAATGGGGTTCTTCAACTAAAGTGAAACCATAATAAGTTCCTTCACCAACTAAAGTGACTTTAATTCCATAATTAAGCCAATCACGACTTTTTTCTTTTTTCTGAACTTGTTTTCTAGGAAGTTTACAAGGAATTTCCCAAGTATTTCCACCAATTGTTATTTTATTAACTTCTCCTGTAATAGGGCCAGTTAATTTACTAGAACTTGTTGAAACTTTTTTGGAAGTAGTTCTAAATCCTAAAGATTCAGATAAAAATACAACTTCTTGTGAAAGCCGATCATTTTTTTGAGTAAAAACATAAGTTTCATCAATTCTATAACCATCGGTATCAATTAAACCTGCCAATAGATCCAAACGATCTTTACGAGAAGAAAGCAAATAACATGATGGAATATGTTTATTATTAATTAATTCCATAGATCTTAATTCATTCATAAAAGAATTTCGATCAGAAGGACCATGGGATTTACCAGAAGTAATGTGATAGTTTTTAGATTTATTAGGTTGTCGATTTTCTTCAACTCTAACTTCTAATCCCAATGAATGACCATAATTAATCCAAGCATCAGCTAATTCATTATCCATGGTTGTCAATGCGGTTGTTCTAGAGGTTCCATCACCAAGCCAAGCCCCTAAAATATAAGCAGGAACTTCGAATTTCTTTTTATCAAATTCAACTCCAGTTTTAAACCCTTGTAACAATCTTTTATGTCTATCGGGAAGTTTTAAATAATCTCTAACTGTAATATCTAAAATATCACCTTTTTTAACATCATAACGATAATCATCCGAACAATATTTTAATGTTAAAATATGACTTTCATTACAACCATATTTAATTTTTCTATTAGGATCTTTAGATTCAACTTCATACATCATTTCCTGGCCACTATTAACATTTGAAACTGTCCGAGGAATTGAATCTGGTCCCATAACTAAATCATTAATTTTAACATCTTGAACCAGTTTAATAGATCCATCGTACATTAAAACCGGTGTATCCTTAGCCAAACACCGAGCTAAAGGATTACCCATATCAACTACAACGCGATTAACTGCTGAGATTTTTTCTCCAGTAAATTCTTTAGTTAAATTTCTATTATTTTTTCCAACTAAAGTAATCATTTTAGGAGTATTTGCAAAATCTTTAAGAATTTGAATAGTACCAGTGCCCACTTCTTCAATTAATTTTACATAATTTGCTTGAAGACCTGAAATAAATTGAAGGGCTTGAGATTGAACTAAAGCTAAGGCAGTTCCTGATTTTAAACTCGCTTCAGGATTACCGCGTGCGACTGAATTTACACCTGAAATAGTTTCAGAAGCCTGAATTAACATATCAAGGAATTTAAATACTTCAGCGGGAGTTTGAGTTAAATTTAAAGCTTCGGGTTTTGCTTTAGATTTAATAACATTCATTCCACCTTTGAGGCTTGCAACTTGTATATCAGCATCTTCTGGCATCCAAATATTTTGCACACCAAAAGTGTTTTGATTAGTCATAATTGTGGAATAAAGAGCATTGATACCTTCCTGAATAGGATAAATATCAAACATTGGACTATAACCATAAGGTGTTCCTAAAATATCATTAGGAGTAATTCTATAAACGGGAATTTCACGATAAGGCATTTTAGCATCTAAAAATACACATTCAGCATCACAAAATAACATATAACGGCCATTAGGCATACTTTCTGTAACTTTATGAAAAAATTCATAAATTGCAATATCATCAGTATCATCATTAGACCAAACTGCAATTCTATAGACACTGGATTGATTTTTAGGTTTCATTCCGCGAATTTTTTCAGCAAATTCTGGATATTTAGCCATTAAATCATATTTATTAATCCATTGGCGGGTAAGAATCCAATCATTATTCCAAGACTCTTTAGTTCCATCAACAACAACATCTAAAGGACTTAAAGTACAATATTCTAATTCACCATCACGAATAGGTTGATTTGTTTCAGGATCAACATCATAAATCTCGCCAGCAGTTGCATTCCAGGCAAGTTTTACATATCCCTGGCCCATAACAATAGCCATTTCGGTGGCACTTTTAATACAATCTTCTAACTTTTTCTCGCGCATGTAATAATCAAGAATTTGATTAGCAAGAATTGTTTGGGCATAAGATTTATAGTCAGTATTAATAGCCCTGGCATCCATTGTAGGCCTGGAAGAAGTGATCATTGTATAAATATGTTGGGCTAAGTTCCTATAATGATTAATAGGAATTTGAGTTAATTCTCCTTGTTCCCCAGTAAAATTAACCCGGTGACCATTACCCACGTAATCATTAAGATAAGCTCCATAATAGAATCTCCATTGATTTTGCAGTTTGTCTAAATAATTATTGCTGCGCAGAACATTAAAAAATGTATCAGCTTTCCCAAGTAAAATACTAGCTGCATCGTTACAGTCTTTAGCAGCAAAGTAGGAATCAGTGCTTCCAACTACCGTATCATCTGGACCATGAATATCTGCCATTTAAAACCTCTTTCTATTAAAGCCGAAAATTGCTTTTAATTTATCAATGTCTGTATTATTTCTTTTTTCAAAAGATTCTTTATCTCTTACAACTAATCCAACCATATTAAGATCATAATTTGCTGGATAAGGATTTTTTCTAAATTCAATATGCCGCGCCAAATAAATTAAAGCAGCAACTGTATCATAATGAGATCCATCTGAAGATCTTGCAAATTTATCTTTATTTTTATTCCATTTCACATTATTTAAATGACGAATCAAAGTTTTGCAGCGCGGGTGAATAATAATTTTTTTAGAAGCAATTAAAACACGCACGTTATTAACTGCAGCCTCTAAATTATCTTTTTTTGCTAAAGAAAAATTAATCCATTGTTCTGATTTAAAAAGCATTTTACTTTGTTGAGAAATTTCATTTATGAATAAATAATCTGTATCACTAACTCTTTGGTAAGGTTTTCTATATTCTAAAGTAATAGGATTAGTCCAAAGTTCTTTTTCTTTTTTATTAATTTCTTCAACTAAAGTTTTTGTATGAACATCTTCTTGTTGGAAATCTAAAACTGTTTCATCTTCAATAATTACTTTATTGGCCCTGAAATCATAATATGCATAAAGAACTGCAGTCCAATCTTTTCCACCAACATCCATAGATTCATAAGCATCAAAATAAGGAGGTTTTGGCCATTCCCTAACAATTTCTTTTTCTAATTTTTCATTAAATTCAGGTATAACTGATGTTCTGGCATTTTTAATAATTTCACAAAATAATTCACGCCTACATTCTTCAGAATCAATTCCACCCAATTCTTCAATTAAATCTAATTTTTGTTGCTGAGTAATTCTAGGATTATCATCAATTGTTTTTTTAATTAAAGAACCTTTAGCCTGAGCTTCTTCAATACATTTTAAAAAATCATGTTCAGACTCTTTAGGAGGAGTGGAGGCTAAGATTCCCCGTCCTTTTGTGATAAGAGTCGTCGGTAATAAAATACTCTTGATAATATTATCAAGATCACTACAGGTACCGGCTTCATCAATAAAAAATAAATCACTATCAGTACCTCGTAAATTTTCAGCATGGCCACCATCAGAACCAGCTAATTGAATCTCAGAACCATTAGGAAAATAATAAATATTATCTGAAGGTCTAAACTCTGGAGAAATTTCTTCAGGACAATCTTGAAGTATCTGGCGAAAAATTGGTCTTACAACAGTTTTAATTTGCTTCTGAGTTGGAGCAACAAATTTTACAATACTATTTTGTTTTCGAAGACATTGTTCCAAAGCTAAAATGCAAAGCAGAAAAGTTTTTCCATTTCTACGGCTTAAAAGCCAAGTAGAAAGTTTATGCTTTGAATTATAAAAGGCATGATAAAGTTCCTTTTGGGCAGAATCAAGCTTAAAACTAAGCTCAGATCTTCTCCAGAGTTCTTTTAATGCTGCTTTTTTTGCTAATTCTGAATTACTTTGATTTTCCACTATCATCTTTTAAATACTTAATAATATCTTCAGGTTTAGAAACTACATATTTTTGTCCATTTTTATGAACAATAAATCCATTAGCAACTTTTTCTACTTTAATTTCATAATTAGGTTCAGAAATATATTGAGGATAAGTATAGTAATAATAGCTACCAAGTCCACCTAAACAGTTTTGTGTAATTCCCATACCAGAATTGATTGTTATAGTTCCAGATATTCCCTGTGCTTCTAAACTATTTGCCCCACCTTGATATTGATGATTATAATAAGCTTGGGCTTGACTTACTCCTGATCCATTTTGTTCACTAATTGATTGATTAGGCATTGAGTTTTGTGCCAATTGATAAACATTATTATTCATTCTTTTTTCCTTCTACTATTTTAAGTAAATCTTTTGTGGGAGTTTCTTCAACTTCTTTTTCCATTGGAAGTTTTGATTTTATATTATTTAAAATTTTATAATAAGTATCAAAACGTCTAGATTCTTCTAAAGTTAAATCTCGTTCTTGTGTATAATTTTTTAATTTAGCAATTTCTACTAAGCAAATATATTCACTATCTTCTTCAGCGGTAACTTTTACACCCGGAAGTTGTGAACTAATATTAGGAACTGTTGATTTTAATAATTCTTCTGAATGTTTTAATTTTGATTCTAAAGTTTGAATCTTTTTTGATAATTGCAAAATCGTTGTATTTTGAGCAACAGCAAATTCCTGAAGGCTCTTAAAGTCCCGATATTGAGCGATAGATTTTGGAATTTCATCATTCATTATTTAGCCTGACTAAAACCATTACGGGTAAGTGAATTAATCTTTAAAGCATTAATTTGTGCTTTAATAGATTCAACTTCATTAACTCTTAATTCAAATTTTTGCACTGCTTCATTTAATTTTTTATCCAAAGAATTATTAGCTACTTCAATTTTTTTATCTAATTCTTGAATTTTAGAATCTGAATCTTTATACAGAAAAAAGCACGAAGCAGCAGCAAGCACTGCTAAAATGACAGCTTCTGGATAACTTACTGAAAAAATAAGGGCTTTAAGAAAATAGATACCAAAAAGAGATAACGGTAAATACTTGAGGTTTTTCTCTAACATTTTTACTCCTAATTGTTTAAAAAAATGTCCTATATTGCTGTAAACTGCTGGTTAGTAACCTATTGCCGTAAAAACGGCAGTCAGTATTAGCTCATTGACAATATAAGTTGTTAAATGCTAAAATACTGAAATCCTGGGCAAACTAACAACTTATGAAGTGAACATAAAGAACTCATGTCTATGTAAAATATGCGGAACTGTAATGGATTTTTTTGACATGAATCGATGGTTAAAATGTCGCGGATGCGGCTACTGTGAGCGAGTTGAAAAATGAAATTAACTAGAAATGAAATTGGAGCTAATGGATGTTTTGGAATTTTAACTGATAATTCTGGAAATCAAATAGCAGTAACTACTGAGCATTCTTATTTACAACCCGATGGATCTTATGTGCCGAAAACACCGGCTGGAACTTATACTTGCATAAAAGGAAAACATACCTTAGAACATCACCCGGTCCCATTTGATGCTTTTGAAATTACAAACGTGCCCAATCATACCCAAATTTTACTACATATTGGAAACTATCCGCAGGTTGATAGTAATGGGTGTGTGCTTTTAGGGGAAAAAAGAGTTGGAGATATGATAACTAATTCGAAAATAATATTTCTTAATTTTATGAATGCGATGTCTACTACTGATTCATTTCAATTAATTATTAGCTAAATTATTATCCATACTTGAAATTAAAACATTATTATTTTCCCAAATTTTAATAAATGGACATTGATTTTCTTTTAATTCAATATTAAAAAATGCACCATTTGTGGGAGATAAACATTTAGGGGTCCCCGATAAATCATTTACAAAAACTAATTGAGATTCACCTGTATCATTAAAGAAATATACTTTCATTTCTGATACTCCACAATAGTTATACCATTAGTCGGACAATAAATCTCATCACAAATAGCGCAATTATAGAATGACTTTCCAAATAAATGTTTCTGCTGACCGCCGGGATGATGTATGTGCCCGAAAAAATGCAAATCCAAATCTTTTAATTCCTTAATTCTTTCTAAAAGTCTAGGACACCCTAAAAATCCAGGTCTAAGATCACCATTGGCATAAGTAGTTTGATCTAAAATTCCATATGGAGGTCCGTGTGTTACAAGAATATTTATATCATCTGGAATTGCATTCCAATGTTTTATAATTTCAAATGAATTCCTATTCCAGGCCCAATCATTAAATTCGGGCTGAACCGGCGATCCCCAAATTTTAATCCCATCAATTTCATAACCTGAGTCACAAAGATATTCTATGCCATTATCAATACACATTTGTTTCATAAGATTTGGATTTTCCTCTGAAAGCAAATCATGATTCCCAGCAATTAGTATAATTTTTTTAAATTGATCTTTATATTTTTTTAATTCATTAAGTTCTTTAGCAATTTCTTGAATTGATCCTCTATTTGTTAAATCTCCAGAATGTATTAAAATATCTCCATATGGTAACTTAATTTTATTTAATTGACAATGTGTATCTGAAATTGCAATTATTTTCATTAGGTATTTCTATACATTACTAAATTATTCGGCCATGCTATGAATTCATTATATGAACTATCTGATTTAGCTGAATTACATCTAAAACAACAAGAAACACAATTAGCCACTGTATAACCTAAGTTTGAATCTTTTCTATCAATACCATTATATTTAATCGTATAATCATCAATTTTAGAAAGACAATATACAGTTCCTTTAGTATACTTTCTATTACGAGAAATTAAATTATAAGTATTTGATGGTGGAGTATTACAATAATGACAATTGGATTTAAATAATTTAATTGCTTCATCAAAAGTTAAACTAAATTCACGTCCGGCCATTTTGGCATGAGCCTTATAATTAGATACTTTAGCTCTATAAGACGATATTTCTGGAGAATATTTAGTTGATTTTCTTTTTTCAATAAATCTTGAACAACCACAAGATTTAGCTTTTTTATTTAATAATGCATCGGCTTGTATATTTTTTCTAATATTCCCACATTCACATTTACATGAATATAATCTACCATTTTTTGTTCCGATTTTAGTAAACTTATGTGTTATTTCTAGTACCGTTAATTTATAAAATTTATCACCAATATTAATCATTGTTTTTTAGTAACGTACTTTCCTTTTATATGATCAATAAAATGTTTTCCATGAGATTTAGCATTTTCAAATGATTTATGAACAGCTTCTGGAACTCCATGGTAATGATATTTTGTTCCATCATTAAAATTTACTTCTAAAACTTTAGTTTTTGAATCATAATGAATTAAATTTATATTACTAGAAATTACTTTTTTCATTTTTTCAAATTCAACAATCTAAGTTTTTCTTCCGTATACGGAAGAATCTCATCTAAAAATAAAGCTTTAGCAAAACTATTTGTAGACTTCATCCAATCTAAAAGTAGATCATTTAAATATTTATCTTCTTCGGCAATTTTAGCAGCATCCCAAACTAATGAAGCATTTACAAAAGGATCAGTTAGAATTTCGTCACGAATAATAGAAAGTTGTTCAAATTTGTTCACCATCTGAAACTCCTTTACGTTTGGATTTCATATGTTCTTTCAAACGAATTTGCATACAATTATGGCATTCCGAACCATTCCAAAGTCCGCCTTCAGCATCACGAAATTTTTTTAATTTACCCGCTTTAAAAAGCCCATCTGGAATTCGATCTTTAATAATTTTGCAGGTTTTACAAATACGTTTATCCATAATTATCTCCAATATATTTCAAAAATTGACCAACCACAATAAATTACTAGTTCACCTTCTGAAAGAGAAATCCATAAGCCAATAGCTTTTGTTGCTGCATGATATTTATTAAATTTCATCTTTATGCCAACAATCTGGACAAAGTCCTGAAGATTTAACAAAAGGTAAGATAAAAGTATAATTAACTCTATTATTACAACTCAAGCATTTATACCCTTGATTTTGAAGATTTAGACCTTCGAGGGTTTTTTCGTGGGCTTTTTTTAATTCTTCCATTTCCCGATCTTGTTCTGGATTTCGCTTTTGGTCTGACATTTAATGCTTTTTCCATTTCTTTTTTAGTAAATTCTGAGAAACAATTAATTGAACAATAAACTCGCGAGGCTAAAAAATAGTAACCAGTTCCATAACTATCACCAGCCTTTGCCGCACAAACATAACATTTATCAACATCCACACTACTTCCTTTTGTTAAAAATTTTAACCGGCACCATCGCAGCATCTTCATAATCGACATATTTAAAAGATTCCATGGCTATATAAGAATCGCCAATATTATCAGAATAAACCCAATGAAGATTATTCATACCTTTATTTCTTTGAATCTTATGGTCCCTAAGTCTCATTAGAGTTCCGGTGCCAAATGTCATACTATGGATACTAGTATAATAATCCAATAATTTCAAGTATTATTTCACAATCTTTAAATGTCGTCTTTTTGGCTTATTTTTATATTTTTGCGCGGCATAATAAAGTCCCCAGCAAATAAATGCAAATAGAAGGAATATATACATGCAAGCTAAAGATGTTATTAAAAGCTTATTTATTAGGGTCATCTTCAGACCATGTACCATTTTCATTTTGAATTTCAGTTTTTATATTTTTAGGATTCATTGATTTTTCAACCAATGCTTCTATTTTGGTTATTTCTCCAGTCCTTTTAGCAACTTCAATCCTATGCCATGCTTTAAATTTATCAGATTCACACATTTTTCTAAAAGCCGATTGTTTATTTTGTAATTGACTACGGCCATCATGGCATCGTTCCTGCGCCCCAGATGCGATATGGGTACATATAACACCACTATGGGTTTTATTCTTTTTTTGGCCGCCATTACCAGGACCTACATAATAAGACCAATTACAATCATTACCGGTAACAGAAAATAACAATTCTCTTTTACTCACGTTTTAAATACTCCTGAGTTAATTCATTGGTACTTGTTACTATATTATAAACTTTCCCGTTACTATATTTTTGGGCACAAAATAACTCTAAAGATGAATAGTCTTCAAAAATACCTACTATAAACTCTTTATATGACCCTGAGACGATGGAAACCTTAAAAAGATACTTACTGCTACCTTTAAACCTAAAGTCCTCTATAGGCTCAATAGAGAGTTTTAAATTACATACCCGTTTAGGATTAATAAGTTGGTAGTCCATGTTACTATATTGATCCTTGTAAAACTGACACCTTGGTCTTAAGTTACTATAATTTGTTACTATCTCTAAAAGTTTAAACTCAAATTCTGGAATCATCATGTTACTATAAACTAAGTTTACCAGACTTCTGGAAATGTTACTACTAAAATTAATGTACACAGAATTATCCGCTTTATTTATTAAAGCAAATACTCCTGACTCGGCGGTAGATTTTAACACTTCGAATAGATCGGTCATACCTATAGTTGTTAGACCAATTAAATTGTTACTAAATCCAGTAGCGCGATTATAATTATTTGATTAAAAATAAACCTTAATTAAATCAAGGGGGGATTTTTGTTACTAAAGTTCAATTATATGGGAAATTCAGTTGACAGTATTAATCTAATCTAACCCCCAAGAGCTACCCCCCCCGCCTCTAGGTATACAATATCTATATCACATGCAAGAATCATACCAATCAATCTCTATGCAATAGTCATGCCATATAATACTGGTACATAGTTTGCATTAGCAAGAAGTATGCCTGAGCGATAGCGAACAGTGGTGGAGCGTTTCTGAGAGGGGAATTGGGAATTAAAAATTAAGTAATACTTTAATTCATTCTTAAGTAACTATTAAACTTCTAATCAATTAAACCTATATATCAAAGCATCTTCCACTAAACTTTACTGATACCTTAATATATAACGCTAAAGCATAGTCCTTTTATACTTATATGTTTTAATTCAATCCCTATAAGTTTCTCCAGTACTATTATGTCTATTATTGTTTGTAGCCGCGAAAATTGCTTATATTCGATCTGGCAATATTTTACGTTATTAGTGCTAAATATTGGGAAAATCTAGAACCTGATACTTTTAACCTTTATAGTAATTATATTGATTTAAAACATGAATTAATAAATGAAATTGTTAGAAGATTTAATTAAAGTTTTTGTATTATGTGCCGAGAAGTATATTATAGTAACAAATGAGGAGAAATTAATATGAAACTAATTAAACGCTTTATAAACTCATTAATTAATTCTCGACCAAAGATTAGCAATTTAAACTCTAAACTTGATTTAATTGAATAGGAGAATTTCCATGTTATTTATTAGTTTTGGAATATTAGGATTATTCGCGATTTTTACATTTTTGACCGGCATTAGCCTTTTAATTGACGCTTTAATTTAATATTGAGGAAAATCATGAACTTAATTCAAATTCATACAATTTATATAAAAATACTAGAATTAATGCTAAAGTTTATTTAAATTAAACCGAATAATAATTAAATGGAGGAATTATGAGCAAACACACAGAAGGTCCATGGAAAATAATAAATCAAGGGAAAAGTAACGACTATATTGTAGGAAAAAATAATAAAGCAATTACTCCAATTTATCGAGGAATTGCAAATTATGAAGCAAATATTCGTTTAATTTGTGCCGCGCCAGATCTATTATATTCAATTAAAAATCTTATGGAAGCCGAAGACAATGGCGGACCATTATGGATCGAAGTTAAAAAGGCTATTACCAAAGCTGAAGGAGATAATAAATGAGTAACATCAAAAAACCCGCGCCATTAAAAGAAATTAAACCAATTAAGCGCGAATGCTTAAAATGCTCTAAAAAATTCCTAAGTGAAGGAATTCATAATAGATTATGCTGGAATTGTAATAATTCTAATACAAACTTAGCTGATTTAATGGAGAGAATTGTATGAATAAATCGAATAAAAAACTAAATATTGATTTAATAGATTTTTCAGTAATATGTATTGAAATTTGTGAAGAATTGCCAGCCGCGCGAAAAGAACTAAAAAAACGTATTAATTTATTAAAATTGGAAGTAATATGACTGAATTAGAATTTAAAGAACATATGGCTAAATTAGATGCTGAAATTGCTAAATATTATATTGATTTGTCGCCCGAAAAACTTCTCGGACCCCAATTTGATGCCACATTAGACGCATTTATAGCCCATCCTGAGCCCGAAACTGTATTAGGACCTAATGTCCTAAGTTTTGATCAAAATAAACGCCGCAGGGCTATTAATCATCGAATTTATCAAAATGACGCACAATTAATAGAATTAAGGAGAAAATGAATATGAAATTTAAAAATATTATTTTTAGTCGTAAATTTAATTTTCCTAATAGTTTATTATCTGATGAAATCAAAAATAAGGAAGGAAGCCAAACTTTATTTCTAACTTTAACAGATGAAACAAATGGTTATGCTATTTTTAGAACAGTAATAACTTATAGATATAAATATGATGATAATCCAGATGAAGAAACAACATTAGTTAATTTCCATTTTGATTATACGGGAAAAGATAAAGATGATTATATCGAAGAAACTTTAAAACTTTTTAATATGGAGAAAAAAACACTAGAAAGTTTAAAATAAAGCTTAAGTTTTTTACAAGACCACCGATAAGTTATATGAAAGTGAGGAATATATGTATAAATTTAAAATTGTTTATGAAAATGGAATAACCGAAACAATTAGAGCTTCAAGCCCAAAGCACGCAGAATCATTAGCGGTAAAAGGAATTGTACGATTTATGAAATGGGTAAGGTGAATTTATGCTTGAATTGATTTTAATCGTTGGATGTTTAGTAACCGGACATTGGATTATAGCATTGGGAATTTTCCTCATATGCTAGTAAGGTACGATTTTTCTATGTTAAAACACATACTAATGGAAAAATCTCATTTAATAACTGCTAAAAAAATTCGAAAATTTCCCTTAAGAAAAACAATAACCTCCTGTATTCACAGGATTTTGACTCTCCAATTTCTTATGTTTTAGCTAAGAATATCACATAAAAGTTACAAAGTAAATAGGAAAAATACGCCGACAAATATGTATAGTAACAAAAAGGAGTAAATATGTATCAAACAATTAATGGATGGACAAAAAATAAAATGATTCAGTATATTAAAGATAATTTTAAAGGTAAAAGCTATAATGAATTTGGTAAATGTCTTTATCGCGGGCCTGAAGGTAAAAAATGTGCCGCAGGGCTTTTTATTCCTGATGAAAAATATAATGAAAGAATGGAAAATAAATCAGCGGGTTCATTAGTGAAAAATTGGAGTATTGAATTTCCTTTGAAAGAAACAGCCATGGACTCATTACAGCAAGTTCATGATGAATCAAAAGAAGATGAAACGCTAAATAATATGATTTCTTGGATTAAAAGAAATGTGGAGGATTAATGAATCTAAGTAAATGGGCAACAATGCTGATTTTAGAAAAACTTATTAAAGATTTTGAGGATTCTACCGATAAAGATATAAGAAAAGAAGCTGAGATTAAAGCATTTCAATTTCATTTAAGGAGTTTTGAAAATGGCTTATAAAGAAATTACAATTACAACTCAAAAAGAATTAGATGCAATTAAAGGTGATTTTAAAGAATTTACGTATATTTATATTAGAAGTACCGAAAAAATTTATGTGACCAAAAAGTGGGGAAACTCCTCAGTTGAAGCGTGGGAAAACTCCTCAGTTGAAGCGTGGGGAAACTCCTCGGTTGTAGCGCGGGAAAACTCCTCAGTTGAAGCGCGGGAAAACTCCTCGGTTGAAGCGTGGGGAAACTCCTCAGTTGTAGCGCGGGGAAACTCCTCAGTTGAAGCGCGGGGAAACTCCTCAGTTGAAGCGTGGGAAAACTCCTCAGTTGAAGCGTGGGAAAACTCCTCGGTTGTAGCGCGGGAAAACTCCTCAGTTGAAGCGTGGGGAAACTCCTCAGTTGAAGCGCGGGAAAACTCCTCAGTTGAAGCGTGGGGAAACTCCTCAGTTGTAGCGCGGGAAAACTCCTCAGTTGAAGCGTGGGAAAA
>Ga0247682_1000019_pt1 | contig 83420 bp, 73 predicted proteins | sample CNK23_metaG_FD_190130 | JGI IMG/M metagenome (GOLD analysis project Ga0247682, IMG submission 190130) | Soil microbial communities from Purdue University Martell Research Forest, Indiana, United States - CNK23 | ecosystem: Environmental > Terrestrial > Soil > Temperate forest > Bulk soil...
CGTCACGCTCTCGGCTTTCAACGCGCGGGTGGTTTCAAAAATAGTTTTGTACACATCACCCATCGCGTTAACCGAATCGTACGGCGATTTGTGATGATGCGCCGGGTTGTAGCATTTCGGCGTGGAGTAAATGTTGTCGAGCTTGTGTCCGTCGAAATCCCATGTACGAATCATGCGCTCGGTCAATTGCTTGTAATAGTCCCGCACTTCCGGAACCGCGGGGCAAAGCGTGGCGAGGTTGCGCGTCATCCGCGCGTGCTTTCCCTTCTCATCGAGAATCAGCCAATCTGGATGCTCCTTCACAACATCCGAGACAACATATTTGTGATCTCCGTATTTGTGCTGGCCGTCCTCCACCGCCAGCGGCAGCCACCATAGCTGCATCTTGATTCCTTGCGCGTGAAAATCGCGAACCAGTTTTTGAATTGCGCCGCCGGGAAACGTGTCCGTTCTCGGCTGCCAGTCGCCATAGTTGTTGAACCAGCGGTCATCCAGCGTGGCCCAGTGAATTCCCAGTTCCTTGAGCTTCGGAATCGTGTCGGTCATCTGTTTGGGCGTGACTTCCGATTCGTAGCCCCAGCCGCACCAGCTCACCGCGTAATTCTCGTCGTTGTTCTTTGGCTTGCTCAGCCCTTCGCGCTCGACCGCTTCAGACCAGGTATGGAGCGGTTCGTAGTAGTCCGCCTGGTAGACAGAAACGAAAGCGCGCGGTGTTGCAAACGTCTCGCCGGGCTTTAGCGTCACGTCGGCAGGCACGCGAACGCTTGCTTCCACTCGGCCGTCTCGGGTTGTTTGCACTGGAATCGAAACGGGCAGCGGCAGCGTTTCGATATGGCCAATGGCAACGCCCTGAGTGCGCGTCCAGAACGCGACGACGGGGATGCCCCCGCCAACGCGCCCGAGATCGTCTTTAGTATCGACAGGAACGCCGAACGGATTTTCTTGTGAGAACTTGGCAGGGATCGCGACGACGTCGTCTTTGCCCCACTTGAGACTTGATCCGAAAAACGCGTACATTTCGTGCGGTTTGGCTCTCGAGTCGGCAAGGGAAGCATTCAATTGTTGGCGCACGAGTGACACGCTTTCGATGCGTTGGTCTTTCGTGCCAATGTTCTTGTAGCTGGCGGAAAGAAGCGCGAGCGACGGAAAAGCGTCGTAGATTTCAAGGACAAGCGTCTCTTCGAGACCAGCGTGTTCGCTGCGGCCTTTGATTTCGACTCGCTTACCGGAGGCGCCCAATTTCCCCGTCGTGTCCCGAACGGAAGCGCCTGCGAGGTCGCGTACAAAATCGTTCGCCGCTGCTTTGCTCACGATTACTTCGACGCCGTTCGTAACTTCCGAAAGGGAAGTACTGCCATTTCCGCGTCTTAATTGACCGGTGAGCGAGCCGGTTGAAGTTAGAACAAACTCCGCCGTCCTGCTTGTGACATGGACGCCATCGTTTTCAATTCGCGCGACGATAGAAGAGCCGGCTGGAGCTGGTGCTGTCCTCTCGGCGGACTTCTTGCATCCTGCGATCGCGGCGAAAAGGAGCAGAACGAACGTTGCAACGCGAAGTGAACGATAAGGCCAGCGGGTCATGAAAGCGATTCCTCAGTGGAAATGCCACAAATTGTGGCTGCGGACAGGCTACTCCCAAACGACGTAAAAAGAAATAAAAAGCAATAAAACGAAACTGTCGTCGTGTGCAGGTTTTTCAGATCGAATCTCATTTTCATTCTGTTTGTTCAGGTGAATACCACTTCGCTGGTGAAGATCGGGGCTGCGAGACGCAGAAGTGCGGTGCTTTTGGGTTGGCTCGGCGATATAGTATCGGGACAGCATCGCCCAGGAGGGTGGTGTGTCCACGGCCCAGAAGTTCGAAGCCAACCCGGAGCTTGTTGCGCGGTTTCCGGAAATTCATCCGCCGCTCGATCAGGTCTCCGCTCTAACCGAGGCGAACCGCTGCTTGTATTGTTTCGACGCGCCGTGCATGGCAGCTTGTCCTACCCACATTGATGTACCGCGTTTCATAAAAAAAATTGCGCAAGGAAATTTGCGTGGATCGGCGTTGACCATTCTCGATGCGAATATCCTGGGCGCGAGTTGCGCGCGAGTTTGTCCGGTGGACGTTTTGTGCGAAGGCGCGTGCGTGTTTCATCGTTACAATAGTCAACCGATAGAGATTGGGCGATTGCAGCGGCACGCGATGGATGCCTTTTGGCAGGTTGGCGCGGAGTTGGAGCGGAAGGCGGCGGCAGAACGGCCGGGCTGCGTTGCGTGCATCGGGGCGGGGCCCGCGTCACTGAGCTTCGCCGCCGAGATGCGGATGCAGGGGTTTCGCGTGACGGTGTTTGAGCGGAAGCCGCTCCCCGGCGGTTTGAATACGTACGGCGTTGCGGAATATAAACTGCGATCCAGCGACAGCTTGCGCGAGATTGAATTGGTTCGTTCGTTGGGAGTGGAGTTTCGGTTCGGACAAGACGCCGCAAGCGAGGCGGCCCTTACGCAACTAGAAAAGGATTGGGAGTTCATTTTTCTGGGCATTGGACTGGGAAGGATGCGAGAACTCGACATTCCGGGCGGCAAGCATCCTGGCGTCGTGGACGCGCTGAAATTTATTGAAGGTTACAAGACGGGTGGGCTGTTAGAGGTGGGAGGACACGTGGTCGTGGTGGGTGCTGGGAACACGGCGATTGATGCGGCACGCGCGGCGCTGCGCCTTGGTGCGGAGAGTGTGCGGATGCTGTATCGGCGCGGCGAGTCGAGCATGTCCGCGTTTTCCTTCGAGTACGAACAGGCAAAGCAGGAGGGCGTGTTATTTCATTGGTGGACGCAGCCGGTAGGGATTGTTGCGAAGGAGAATTCTCCGAAACTGGACGCGATTGAGTGCGTTCGGACTGAACCGGATTCTAATGGCGGGTTGCGATCGAATGCCGAATCGCGTTTTGCAATTCTGTGCGATATGGTCATTCCGGCGATTGGACAATTGCCGCTGCTGGAGTTTTTGCGTAGCTGCCGGGGAGTAAAAGTGGATGGCGGACGGGTCATTGTGGACCGCGCGACGGGACAGACAAGCAATCCGAAATACTTCGCGGGCGGCGATTGCGTGAATGGCGGAAGAGAAGTTGTCGATGCGGTCGCGGACGGGAAGCGGACCGCCCTTGCGGTCGCAAAGCTACTGGAGAAGTTGCATGGTTGAGAAGAATTTCACCCCGGATCTATCCGTGAAGTTTGCGGGGAAGATTTATTCGCCAAATCCGTTTTGGCTGGCGTCGGCACCGCCGACGAATTGCGGCGAACAAGTGATGCGTGCATTCGACGCGGGGTGGGGCGGAGCTGTGTGGAAAACGCTGGGCGATCCGATCGTGAATGTGTCGTCGCGATATTCGTCGGTAGATTGGAATGGCCAGCGGATGATGGGGCTGAACAACATTGAGTTGATTACCGACCGGCCGCTGGAAGTGAACCTGCGCGAAATTTCGGAGGTCAAAAAGCGTTATCCGAAAAGGGCGGTGATTGCGTCGTTGATGGTGGAGTCGAAGCGTGAGGCTTGGCACAAGATTGTGCAGCAGACGGAAGACGCGGGTGCGGACGGGTTGGAATTGAATTTTGGATGTCCGCACGGAATGAGCGAACGGGGAATGGGCAGTGCGGTCGGACAAGTCCCGGAATATACGGAGATGATTACGGCGTGGGTGAAGGAAAAAGCGAGGACGCCCGTGTTGGTAAAATTGACGCCGAATATTTCTGACATTCGAGTGGTGGCGCGAGCGGCGAAACGCGGAGGCGCGGATGGATTGTCGGCCATCAATACGATCAATTCGATCACAGGAATTGATTTGGATACGTTGATTCCCCGGCCGAACGTCGATGGAAAATCGTCGCACGGCGGGTACTGCGGCCCCGCGGTGAAGCCGATTGCGCTGAATATGGTGCACCAAGTCCAAGGCGATCCTGACGCGAGCCTTCCGCTGAGCGGAATTGGCGGAATTTCCGACTGGCGCGGTGCAGCGGAATTCTTGCTGCTGGGATGCAGCAACGTGCAGGTGTGCACGGCGGTGATGCATTATGGCTACCGAATTGTGGAAGACATGACGGATGGGCTGGCGAACTGGATGCGAGAGAAGGGCTTCGCGACGATCGCGGATTTTCAGGGAAAGAGTCTGGAGCGCGTACAGGAGTGGAAGCACCTGAATTTGAACTACAAGATCGTTGCACGGATTCACGAGGAGAAATGTATTGGGTGCGAATTGTGTTACACCGCCTGCTGGGACGGCGCGCATCAGTGCATTCATCTCGATCGCGTTGCGACAAATGGCGGCGCGCACATGACTCCGGCGATGCGCGAGGCAATTTCGAAACGGAGCATTGCGATGACGCCGATTCCGAAGCTCGACCAGGCCGCGGCCGCTAACTGCGAAGAGCCGTATGCGACGCCACTCGCCCGGATTCCGCGCGTGGACATGGACGAGTGCGTTGGTTGCAATCTTTGCGCGCTCGTGTGTCCGGTGGAAGGCTGCATCACGATGGACGAGGTGGAGACGGGTTTGGCGGCGCAATCGTGGGCGCAACGAATGGGGGATGTTTCGAATCCAGCGAGGAAGTGCGATTGATGGGACTACTCATCCGAAACGGAACGGTGGTAACCGCCGAGAAAACATTTGCGGCGGATATTTTGGTCGAGGGCGAAACGATCAAGGAAGTGCGCGCGGGAATTGCGACTGCGCCCGGTTTGCAAACACTGGACGCGAGCGGAATGTTGATCATGCCGGGCGGAATTGATGCGCACACGCATTTGGATATGCCGTTTGGCGGAACGACATCGAGCGACGATTTCGAAACGGGTACGCGCGCCGCGGCGATTGGCGGAACGACTTCGATTGTGGACTTTGCAATTCAGGGGCGAGGGACGCGGATGCGCGCCGCGCTCGATACGTGGATGAAAAAGGCGCAGGGGAAGGCATGCATCGATTATGGATTGCACATGATTGTGACCGACCTGGCCGGCGCGGGCCTCGATGACATGGACGAATTGGTGAAGGAGGGCGTGGCGAGTTTTAAATTGTTTATGGCCTACCCGAACGTGCTGATGGTGGACGACGCGACGATTTTTAAGGCGCTCAAGCAAACTGCGAAAAATGGCGCGTTGATTTGCATGCATGCGGAAAACGGCAGCGTAATCGACGTGATCGTGCAGCAGGCGCTGGCGGAGGGCAAAACGGCGCCTGTGTATCACGCGTTGACACGGCCGACGATTGCGGAAGCGGAAGCAGTGAACCGCGCGATTGCTTTGGCGGAAATTGCGCACGTGCCAGTTTATATCGTACATCTGTCGTCGGAGGCCGCGCTGAATCAGGTACGCGAAGCGCGTAGTCGAGGCGTTCCGGCGTTTGCGGAGACGTGTCCGCAGTATCTTTTGCTTTCGATTGACGAGATGAAGCGTCCCGGTTTTGAAGGTGCGAAATATGTGTTTACGCCGCCGTTGCGTGAAAAAGAGAATTTGCCGAAGCTCTGGGACGGATTGAAGGACGACAATTTGCAGGTTGTGTCCACGGATCACTGCCCGTTTTGCTTTGAAGACCAGAAAATCCTGGGCAAGGATGATTTCACGAAGATTCCGAATGGCGGTCCGGGAATCGAGAATCGTTTGCACCTGTTGCATCACCACGGCGTGAATGAAGGAAAGCTTTCACTCAGCCGGTTTGTCGAAATTGTTTCGACGGCGCCGGCGCGGATTTTTGGAATGTATCCGAAAAAAGGAACGCTTGCGGCGGGAAGCGATGCGGACATCGTGGTGTGGGATGCGAAGGCAGAGCACACCATCAGTGCCAAAACGCACCAGATGCGTGTGGACTATTCGATGTTTGAAGGGTTCCGGGTGCGCGGCAAGCCGAGGCAGGTGTTTTCACGCGGCGAGTTGATTGTTGAAAACGGTAAATACCTCGCAAAAGTAGGACGCGGCGCCTACCTGCGGAGAACGGCGCGCGGCGGCGCGTGGGCATGAATTCCAGTCACGACACAACCCTCTACAACGAAGACCTTGCGCCGATTCCACTCGAGCGGCGGACCTGGGGCACTTACAACTACGCGTCGCTGTGGGTCGCGATGAGTGTTTGCATTCCCACGTACATGCTCGCTTCGGGACTAATTGCGGGCGGGATGAGCTGGAAGCAGGCAATTGGAACGATTCTTCTCGGCAATTTGATCGTGCTCGTGCCGATGATTTTGAACGCGCATGCGGGGACGAAATACGGGATTCCGTTTCCAGTTTATGTGCGGGCGTCGTTTGGTGTGCGCGGCGCGAATGTTCCGGCGGTTCTGCGAGCGCTTGTGGCGTGCGGATGGTTTGGGATTCAAGCCTGGATTGGCGGACAAGCAATTTATTCGATGCTCGCGGTGCTTTGGCCAAGCGCGGCGAACCATGCGGGCGTTTCGTGGGCGTGTTTCTTTACGTTTTGGGCGCTGAATATGGTGGTCATCTGGCGCGGCATCGAGACGATCAAATTTCTCGAAGGCGTTGGCGCGCCGTTTATGCTCGGCGTGGGGCTCTTGCTCTTGTGGTGGATCACGCGCAAAGCTGGCGGTTTGGGGCCGGTGTTGAGCACTCCGAGCAAATTCAAGACGACGGGGGAGTTCGTGCGCTTCTTTGTCCCGTCGTTGACGGGTATGGTCGGGTTTTGGGCCACGGTCGCGTTGAACATTCCGGATTTTACTCGCTATGCAAAATCGCAGAAGGCGCAGATGACAGGGCAGGCGCTTGGCTTGCCAACAGCGATGACGGTTTATTCGTTCATTGGCGTTGCTGTGACATCGGCGTCGGTCGTAATCTTTGGGCAAGCGATTTGGGATCCGGTTGCGCTGCTCGGACGGTTTCATGAGCCGTTGATTGCGTCGATTGCGCTTGTGGCGCTTTTGGTTGCGACGCTAAACACCAACGTTGCGGCGAATGTTGTCTCACCCTCAAACGATTTTTCCAATCTGAATCCGCGGCTCATTTCATTTCGTACGGGCGGATTGATAACGGGTGTCGTCGGAATACTGATGATGCCGTGGAAGCTGTTGACCGACTTCAATAGCTACATTTTTGGATGGCTCGTCGGCTATTCCGGTTTGTTGGGACCGATCGCGGGAATCATGATCGCAGACTACTTCGTTGTGCGCGGCAGGAAGTTGGATTTGGCTGCGTTGTACCGGCGCGGTGGCGCGTATGAATACAGTCGCGGCGTGAATTGGCGCGCCATGGTTGCACTTGGTCTGGGTGTGCTCGTTGCGCTTGTGGGATTGCTTTTGCCTGCTCTCCGTTGGCTGTATGATTACGCGTGGTTCGTGGGATTCCTGATCTCTGCCGTCGCGTATTGCGTTTTGATGGGCAAGGCATCCTCGGTGGAAGCCAGCGCAGTGCAGACCAGCGCCGTCGAGCCCTGATTATCAATTTTATTCGCCATACATAAGCGATTTCTTGCGGAAGGCGAGGCATTGTTCGAATGAGTGATTCACTTACGTCGGCGCAAGTCGTCGAATCAACAAAAAGATTGAACTACGGAACCTGGCGATTCCAGAGAAGCTGGAATCCGCTGCATGTGGTGGATGCGGAAGGCTGCTACTTTATTGATGCGGCCGGCAAACGATATCTCGATTTCTCTTCACAACTAATGTGCGTGAACTTGGGCCACAAAAACCCGGCTGTGATTCGCTCGATCGAACAACAAGCGAGAGCTTTGCCGTACATCGCTCCTTCTTATGCGTCAGACGCGCGTGCCAAACTGAGCAATTTGCTGCTGGAAGTGTTGCCGAAAGGTCTGGAGAAATTCTTTTTCACTACTTCGGGAACGGATGCAAATGAAGCAGCGTTCAAAATCGCGCGAATGTACACGGGGAAAACGAAGATTATCGCGCGATACCGTTCCTATCATGGTTCGACGACGGCTTCGATCGCCGCTACCGGCGATCCACGACGTTGGGCGATGGAACCTGCGGGCAAAGCGCATGGATTCATCTTTGCGCCCGAAGTGAATTGCTACAACTGTCCGATTAAACACACCTATCCCTCCTGCAACGTCGCGTGCGCCGATTACATCGAGCACATGATTACGAACGAAAGCGACGTGGCTGCTGTGATTGTCGAGCCGGTGACCGGGACGAACGGCGTGCTGATTCCGCCGGCGGAGTATTTTCCGAAACTGCGAAAGATTTGCGATGCTCACGGCGTTTTGATGATTGCCGATGAAGTGATGACCGGTTGGGGCCGCACGGGGAAATGGTTTGCCGTGGACAATTGGAATGTCCAACCGGACATTCTCGTCACGGCGAAAGGCATCACGTCTGCGTACGTGCCTCTTGGACTGTGCGCGACTACGACAAAGATCGCAGCGCACTTTGACGACCATTATTTTGCCCACGGTCATACTTACGAGGCTCACCCAATGACGTTGGCACCGGCGGTTGCGACGATTCATGAAATGCAGAGGCTCGGTTTGGTGGATCGCGCGAACAAGATCGGTGCATACATCGGCGAAAAGCTGAAGGCACTCCCGGCGCGGCATCCGTCGATTGGCGACGTGCGGGGAATTGGCGCTTTTTGGGCAGTCGAGCTGGTGAAGGACAAACAGACGAAGCAGCCGTTCAACAGCATGCTAGACAAAGTGGAAGGAAGACCGCTGGTGGTGGATCAAGTGGCGGCGGAAGCATTGAAACGCGGAGTTGCGCTGCAGGCTTGGGTCAGCCACTTTGTTATTGCGCCGCCGCTTATCATCAAGGAATCGGAAGTGGACGAAGGCGTGGCCGCTTTGGATGCGGCGCTTTCGATTGCAGATGCGGCTGTTGCAGGAAACTAACGCGCGAACACATTTTTCGCGAGAAACCACAAGTTGGCGGGACGTTCCGCAAGACGCCTGACGAACCACGGGTACCAGTATTTCCCGTAGGCTACCAGCACAGCGGAGCGATAGCCTTCTATAGCGAGGCGCTCTTGTTCCGCGCGTTGAATTCCGTAAAGCATCTGGATTTCAAGCGAGGCCTTTGACATTCGTTCACTTGCACAAAAATCTGCCAAACGCTTGATCATCGTCGCGTCGTGCGTACCAAACGCAGCCCGGAACATGGCACCGTCCCGTTGCGCGCGAAGCATGGACTGGCCTAGCGAAAAGTAACTCTCGTCGACGTCGCTCTTCGCCGGAAACGCAACACCCGGCGGTTCCTTGTATGCGCCCTTTACCAGCCGCACCGCGGGTTTCAGCGGCAGCAGCGTCTCCAAGTCTTTTTTCGTGCGGAACAAATAAGCCTGCAGGCAAATGCCGGTGCGGGGAAATTCGACTAGTACGCGACGATATACTTCCAACGTCGCATCGACATACGCACTGGCTTCCATGTCGATCCAGACGGTTTTTGCCGGTTCCTCTGACTGTAGGATTCGCTTCACATTGGCGCTGCACAAATCCACAGACTGGTCGAGGCCGAGCTGAGTCAGCTTCACGGAGATTTCCGTTTGTAGTTGCGCCGCGCGAATTCTTTCCAGAACGATCAGGTAATGCTGTGTCACTTCGTCGGCTTCGCTTGCGTCGCGGATGTTCTCACCGAGGTGCGTGAATATGCTGCCAATTCGTTTTGCTTCGAGGAGTTTGGCCGCCGCGAGCGCGTCGTCTATCTCTTCGCCGGGCATGAATCGCGCGACACTTCGACGCACGAATTTGTAGTGCGAGGCATGCTCGCGTAACCAGACATTTTGGGAGGCCGCCAGCAGAAGCGACCGCATCAGGCTCATGACTGTCTCCAACGGCCGAAAAAGTCTGCCACCAAAAGATGTCGCGGAATCGGAACCGGCACTATTAAATCGACAAAAGTTTCAGAGCTAGTCCCGCCAGTGCGCCACCCGTGAGTGGACCGACAATCGGAATCGGCGCGTAGGGCCAGTCTGAACCGCCCTTGCCAGCAATCGGAAGAATAGCGTGAGCAAGGCGCGGCCCAAAGTCACGAGCAGGATTTATCGCGTATCCGGTCGAACCGCCGAGTGAAAGACCGATCCCCCAAACCAAACTCCCGACCAAATAAGGTCCAAGCCCGGCCGCGGGGCCATTCGCCGAGACGCTCTTTGAGAAAATCGCGCCCGCAACAAAAACCAGAACGAATGTTGCAATAGCTTCGCTGACTAAATTTGTCACGGTATTTCGAATTGCGGGCGCAGTGCAAAATACGCCGAGTTTGAGCCCGGTGTCGGATGTTTCTTTCCAGTGAGGCAAATACTGCAACCATACGAGCGCGGCACCGACAACTGCGCCGAGCAATTGCGCAGATAGGTAAGGCAAGAATTTTCCGTACACCCCGGCGCGCACTGCGAATCCCAGAGTAACGGCGGGATTCAAGTGCGCATCGTTGCTTCCGCAGGCAATCGCCGTAAAGGCGCCGCACATGACCGCGAACGCCCACCCTGCGGTGATAGCAATCCACCCGCTGCCTTCCGCCTTCGATTTTTTCAGAAGGACGGCGGCTACGACGCCGTCACCGAGCAAAATCAAAATCAGGGTGCCAAGAAATTCTCCGAGCCAGGGCGATGTCATTCCATTTTCTCCTTTTAATTTTCTACCCAGTCGAACGATCGCGTGACCGCCTTCTTCCATTCCTTGTAGAGTCTTTCGCGTTCTGCTTCCGCGAAAGCGGGTTCCCAGGTGCGGTCTGCTTTCCAATTCGCCAGCAGTTCATCCGTACCTTGGTAGAAGCCCACGGCAAGTCCAGCCGCATACGCCGCGCCGAGCGCCGTCGTTTCCGGCACCATCGGCCGCACGACTTCGCGATTCAGAATGTCGCTTTGAAACTGCATTAAGAGTTCATTTGCGACCATGCCGCCGTCGACGCGCAAGGAAACGAGCGGGATCTTGGCGTCCTTCTCCATTGCTTCCACCACTTCACGCGTCTGAAATGCCGTCGCCTCCAAAACTGCGCGCGCGAGATGGCCCTTGTTCGCGTAACGCGTGAGGCCGGCGATTACACCACGCGCAGATTCTTTCCAGTACGGCGCATACAATCCAGAAAACGCCGGGACAAAATACACACCACCATTGTCCTTCTCGGTTTGCGCAAGCGCTTCCACGTCCGCGCTCTTTGCGATTAGTCCAAGATTGTCCCTGAGCCACTGCACGAGCGCGCCGGTGATCGCGACACTGCCTTCCAGGGCGAAGTGCGGCGGTGCATTGCCGAATTTGTAGGCGACGGTTGTCAGCAATCCGAATTGTGAGGGAACGGCTTGTTCACCTGTGTTCATCAGAAGGAAGCAGCCAGTGCCATATGTATTTTTCACCTCGCCGGGGCGAAAGCACGCCTGCCCGACCAGCGCCGCTTGTTGATCGCCCAAGATTCCGGCAATCTCCACACCCTTGGCCGTGCCGTCCGCGACCGTCCCGTAGACTTCGCTGCTCGACTTCACTTGCGGCAACACGCTTCGTGGAATTTCGAATGCGCGCAGGAGTTCGTCGTCCCAATCCAGCGTTTTCAGATTGAGGAGTTGTGTGCGGCTGGCGTTTGTCACATCCGTAGCGTGCACGCCGCAGCGGGGCCCGCCCGTCAGATTCCACAATAGAAAAGTATCGATATTTCCGAAGAGAAGGTCGCCGCCTTGTGCGCGCTCCGCCGCTCCGCGAATGTTTTTCAATATCCATCGCAGTTTCAGGCCGCTGAAGTATGTGCTAAGCGGAAGGCCGGTTTTTACGCGAAACCGGTCCTGGCCACCCTGCGCGCTGAAGTGCGCCACGTCCGCGCTGACGCGCGTGTCCTGCCACACGATTGCGTTCATCACCGGCTTGCCCGTCGCCTTTTCCCAAACAACGCTTGTCTCACGCTGATTCGTAATGCCGATGGCTGCCAGATCCTCTGATGTCAAATTTCCGTTGGCCAGCGCTTCGGTCATTACTTCCCGTGTTCGTTGCCATATCTCTTCGGGGTTGTGCTCCACCCATCCCGGCCGCGGGAAAATCTGTTCGTGCTCTTTTTGCGCGACACTGACGATGCGCCCCGCCTTGTCGAATACGATAAAACGCGTGCTCGTTGTGCCTTGATCGATTGCCCCGAGATAGTTTTTCACTTGCTTATGCCTCGCTCAGTCCGAGTTCCCGCAAAAATCCTCGAATCTTCTCTGCGTACTTTGTAACTCGCTCCGATTTCTCCATCTCGCTCCAGCCAAGCTCCCGGCCGAGAAGTTCGCCGACGACTGGCGCCGCCAAAATCGATGCCCGCCAATCATACAGTTGCAGGCCGAGTCTCCGCGCTAGCACGTCTTCAATCGTCTGCGCCGATTCTTCACGCGCGCAATAGACGACTTCCGCCTGTAGCGCCGGAAACCCGTCGACCAATGGCAATCTCAGATTTGCATCACCGTGAATTAATTCCACCACGCGGGTTGCGTTCGCTCCGAACTTGCTCGCAAGATGCTTGGCGGTGTCTATGGCCAAACCGTGCTCCTTCGCCAGCGTATCCGCCAGTTGCGGCGCGTATCCCGCCGCGCCGTCGAGCGGATGTTCCTTCGTCGGGCTCTCCGTTACCGCCTGGCCCAGCGCCCGCTGCACAGCGTTAACCGCGTCCTCGGCCATCAATCGGTGTGTCGTCCATTTGCCGCCGAGGACGCTGACCAGCCCACTGTCCCCGTCGACTTCCACTTCATGATCGCGAATCAGTTCTTTCGTTGAATGTAAGTCGCCACCGGCCGCGACCAACGGCCGCAGCCCGGCGAATCCGCTTACGGCTTCTTCCGCACGCAGCGGCCTCGACAAATACGGGTTAAGTTGCCGCAGCATGTACTCTGCTTCGTCCCGGGTTACCGTCATCTTTGTCTCTGGTGTGGCCTCATCTTCAGTGGTCCCGACGAGCAGCCTCGCTTGCCAGGGCACCGCAAAGATCACTCTTCTATCTTCTGTCTCCGGCACAAGCAGCGCGTCTTGTCCCTGGAATAACGCAGCAGGAAAAAGCAGATGCGCCCCCTTGCTTGGTCGTAACCGTGGCGAGGTGGCCGGATTCGCAAGTCGCCGGAGTTTATCGGAAAACGGACCGGTTGCGTTGACGAAGCTCTTAGCCTGAATGGTCAGCCTGGTTTGACCAATTGTGCTGTGCAATTCGACGCCATTAATTCTGCCGGCGTTGGATCGCAGAAAGTTTTCAACGCGGCAATAGTTCAACGCTTTCCCGCCCGCCGCCTGGAAAGACCGGACGAGCGCCATCCCGTAGCGCGCATCGTCGAATTGTCCGTCTGCATAAGCCACCGCGCCATAAAGGCCGTCCGCTTTCAGTCCAGGAAGCCGCGCAAGCGTCTCCTCTCTCGATAGAATTTTGCTTGGAAAGAGGTTTTTCTTACCGGCCAAAAAATCATAGATTTTCAGTCCTATTCGAAAATACGTGGCCTGAAACCATGAATAGACTGGCACGAGGAATTCGGCGACGTGGGCTAGGTGCGGTGCATTGCGCAGCATGTACGAGCGCTCGCGCAGTGCGCCCTGCACCATACGGTATTCGGCAAGATCGAAGGTTTTAACCGCTTGTTCGAGATAACGCACGCCGCCGTGCACCAGTTTCGTCGAGGCACTGGACGTTCCGGACGCGAAGTCGCCTCCATCCACCAGCAACGTGCGAAGACCGCGTAGTTGCGCGTCGAGCGCACACCCCGCACCGGTGGCGCCGCCGCCGATCACGCATAGGTCGAACTGCACACCCTCAATATATTTGATCGTTTGCAACCGAGGATTCATGCCCAAGATCTTTCACGGCGGGTGTCGGACGGCTGATTACCGGAGAAATGGTATATCTCATTTCCCTCCTGCCTGCATCTAAAGAAATAGAGGCTCTGTCGCACATCGAGCCGGGAGCTAACCAAAAATGTCCGCCAAGTCTTCAAAGATCACACTCGCGTTCGCCCTGGCCTTCGCGTCCCTTCTTCCCGTCTTGTCGGTTGCACAGCGTTTTGCCCCTGCGGGCACTGCAACGATCACCGTGACAGCAATGAGCAAAAAGGGTGCGCCGCCTGCCGTTAACCAGGCAGACGTCCAGCTGATGCAAGGAAGAGAGCGCAGACAGATTGCGCGATGGACGAAGGCCGAAAAGCTATCCCTCGCGATATTAATCGACGAGTCGCTCGACAGCGAAGTCGCTTCACAGTGGGGTGAGGTAAAGCAGTTTATCGAAGCGCTGCCTCCGACTACGCTTGTGGCTGTCGGTTATGCGTCTAACGGAACGGTTCGACTAGCGCAGGATTTCACCGCCGACCACGCGCTCGCCGCAAAAGCCCTGCGCATTCCCCTCGGCACTCCCGCTGCATTTTCCAGTCCCTACCTGTCCGTCATTGATTGGATGAAGCGCTGGCCCTCGACCGGTGATCCCCGCTCGTTGCTGCTCATTTCGTCCGGTGTCGACTATTTCCGTGGCAGCTTCGGGCCGATTTATCCGGACGTGGACACCGCGATCTCTATCGCGGAGAAAGGCAACATCAATCTTTGGAGTATCTATTCTCCGGACTCCGGTCACCGCAGCCGCTCGTTTTTTCTGGTGAACACGGCCCAGAACAATCTCAGCAAGCTTTCCGTCGAATCCGGAGGCGAGTCCTACTATCTCGGGACTTCCGCACCGGTTTCGTTCCAGCCGTACCTTGATGAGATTCAGATGCACCTCAGCAATCAATATCTGCTTTCATTCGCCGGGGACGGCGGTCCCAAGGGGAAATTCGTCAGCATCCGCACGCGAACTGAATTGCCGCAAGTCGAGTTTATGCACGCCAACGCTGCCTGGCTGCCGCCGGCGAAATAATTTGTTTTGAGGCCGGGGAAAAAGCGCTCCGCATGCATGGGGCGCTTTTTTTTGTCGCCCTTGTGCTGGCCCCGGCGTGCGGCTACACTACGCAGCGTCAGAGCGACTGAACAGCGTTTAGGCTGTATTCAATCGGTTTAATTGCACTCGGGGGCGGCGCATGCGATTCTTCAAACGGCTTCAGCGATACCCACTCAAGAGGTTTCTTGTTCGTTCGTGCGCGTGCTTGATCTTTTGCGCTGCGCTCTGTCCCGTTTTGCTTGCCGACGCCGGCACCGTTCTTCGCGACGGCTGGAAAGTGCAATCTTCCGCCAAGGTTTCTGGCTCCGCTGAACAGGTTTCCACGGTTGGCTTTTCCACGGAAGGCTGGTACTCGACTTCCGCACCCAAAACGGTTTTCGCGGTGCTCGTCGAAAACGGAGTGTACAAAGATCCGTATTTCGGCATGAACCTGCGTTCTGTCCCCGGCGTCAGCTACAAAGTCGGCGGCCAATTCGCAAATGATGAAGTTCCCGACGACAGCCCGTACGGTGTGCCCTGGTGGTATCGCAAGGAATTTATGGTTCCCGCGTCGGACAAAGGCAAGCGCATCTGGCTCGCCTTTCGCGGCATCAACTACCGGGCGGACATATGGATCAATGGCAAAAAACTCGCCGGTTCGGATACCGTTGCCGGTGCTTTCCGGCGTTACGAATTTGACGTCACCGATTTCGTTCGGGTCGGTGCGAAAAACGTCGTGGCCGTCGCCATCACTCCGCCTCACGCCGCCGAGCTCGGTATCACCTGGGTCGATTGGAATCCCACGCCGCCGGACAAAGACATGGGCCTGTGGCAGGAAGTTGTTCTGTCGGCTACGGGACCCGTTACCCTTCGCCATGCCACCGTCGAAACCAAACTCGATCTTCCCAGCACGAACGCGGCGCATCTCACGGTTCGTGCCGAACTCACGAACACATCCGCAGCTCCGATTAAGGGCACCCTTCGCGGCGTTCTTCACGGCGCGGGCGTTCCGATCGACTTCTCCCAGCCTGTCGAGCTTGCCGCTTCCGAAAAAAAGGCAGTCGTTTTTTCACCGGAGACCACCAAAGTTCTCAATCTTGCCAAACCAAAACTTTGGTGGCCCTACCAGATGGGCGAGCCTTATCTTCATCATCTCCGCCTTGAATTTGTCGAATCCAATTCCGCTGTTTCAGATGTCCAGGAGAAATCTGTCGGTCTCGTTCAATCCGACTCCGAACTCACTCCCGAGGGCTACCGCCTGCTTAAGGTCAACGGGAAACCGGTCCTCGTCCGCGGTGGCGGCTGGGCGCCGGACATGATGCTGCGCGTTGACGAATCGCGCCGCGAGGCGGAATTCCGCTACGTCAAGGATATGGGACTCAACACAATTCGTCTCGAAGGGAAACTCGAAGACGAAGCGTTCATGGACCGCGCCGATCGCGATGGCATTCTCGTTATGGCCGGTTGGTGCTGCTGTGACGCTTGGGAAAAATGGGGCAAATGGAGCGAAGAAACGAAGCAAGTGTCCGTTTCGTCGCTGCGGGATCAAATGCTTCGCCTTCGCTCGCACCCGAGCCTTTTGCTGTGGTTGAACGGCAGCGACAATCCGCCCCCGCACGATCGCGAGATCGCGTACCTGGACGTCGAAAAAGAAACTCACTGGAACAAGCCGGTTATTTCATCCGCTACGGCGAAAGACACCGATGTAACTGGAAAAACCGGCGTCAAAATGAGTGGTCCCTACGAATACGTTCCGGCGAACTATTGGACGACCGACACGAAAAACGGCGGTGCGTATGGATTCAATACGGAAACCAGCCCCGGTCCGGCCGTTCCCCCTCTCGAAGAACTAAAAACTTTCATCCCCGAGGACAAGCTTTGGCCCATTAACGATTACTGGAGTTTTCACGCCGGCGGCGGCCAATTCAAGACTATCGGCATCTATTCTACCGCTCTCGAAAAACGTTATGGCGAAGCGAAAAGTGCCGCCGACTTCGCCTGGAAATCGCAAGCCATGAGTTACGAGGGCCAGCGCGCAATGTTCGAAGCCTATGGCCGCAACAAATACAAATCCACGGGCATCATCCAATGGATGCTCAACAACGCCTGGCCCGGCCTGATCTGGCATCTCTACAGTTATGATTTGCGTCCAGCCGGTGGATACTTTGGTTCGAAAAAAGCCCTCGAATCGGTGCATGTGCAGTTTTCGCCGGACGATCGCACGGTTGTCGTGGTCAACGGAACGCAAGCCCCTCATACGGGCTTGAAAGTTATCGCGAAGGTTTACGATTTGGCGATGAACGAAAAATTCTCTCGTGATGCGATCCTGGATGTCGACGCCGACGGCGTCGCGCGGTCGTTCGCTATTCCCGAGCCCGAGGGAATTTCCTCGACGTACTTTTTGACTCTTCAGCTGTTGTCGTCGACTGGACAATTGCTTAGCCGCAATTTTTATTGGCTCTCTACCAAGCCGGATGTATTGAACTTCGATAAAACGGAGTGGTATTACACTCCACAGAGCGATTTCACGGATTTCACGCTGCTTCAGACTCTTCCCGCCGCTTCGGTCAAAGCCGCGTGGAAAACGCTTCCCGGCAACGACCACGACAATGAATACCTGGTCACACTACACAACACGGGGGCGGGTCTCGCATTTCTCGTCCACTTGCGTTTGGTGAAGGGTGCCGACAAAACAGACGTTCTGCCCATTTTCTGGGAGGACAATTACATTTCGCTTTTGCCGGGTGAGCGACGCGAAGTGCGCGTCAGCGTGCGCAAATCGGATATTGGCCCTGCTCATCCGGAACTAATCGTCGACGGCTTCAATGTCGCGCCGGAAACTGTTCACGGTGCTCACTAAGATTCTTGTGCGGCTTTTGCTACCGTTTGTAGCGAATCTTGTCCGCTTGGTCGTACGCTTCGCGCAATCCATCGAGCAGCCGCCCCTTGACGCGCGGGCCGTCCGTTTTGGCCAGTCCCGACCATAGCGTCTTGCCCAACTTCACGTCCTGCAGCGTCACGCGCGTATAACCGTTCGGTGCAGCCTCCGGCGTTTCTGCCGGCCTTACACTTACTTTCTTCGGATCGTAGGTTGGCTTCTCGGCGGTCGCGACGACGCGCACATAGCTACTTCCCGTCAGTACAATCGACAGGTCCGCCTTGGTCGTGGACTCAACCGGTTCGAATCGACCCCAGCGCGAAAGCTCCAGATACGCCACATTGGACAACTCGGGGAATCCCGATTGATTGTCAACGTAGACGGTTCGGGCCGCGAAGATCGAATTCGGTAGGTTTGCGTGCGACGCGTTTGCCGCCGTTGCGAGAATCAGGGCCAGCGCGCCCAGCGAAATCCAAAAGAGCCGTTTCGGATTCATGGGCTCCTCCTCAGTTTCGGATTCGCTGAGTCTAGGCGCGAGGATGGGGGCAGGGAACTGGCCTTTCGGCCCAAAAGAGTGCAGTTGGCCGCGCGGTCCAATTCGTTTATTCTGAAAAACTTTCAGTCATCCGAGGAAGAAAGGGAAACCGCTCTCGTCGATTCGCGAATCACTAGCTCCGGGCTGGTGCGTTGGTGCGAAATTGTCCAGTCGCGCTTTTCTTGCGACGCAGCAATTCCCTCCAAAATCACATTCACCGCCATGTTGCCCATCGTTTCAAGCGGTTGGCGCACGGTCGTCAGCGAGGGCACGGACATGGCCGAAAGCGCCACATCATCGAATCCCGCAACCGAACAATGGTCCGGCACTTTCATTCCGGCCTTGGTCAGCGCGCGAACCGCGCCCATCGCTGTCAGGTCGTCAAACGCCATCAGCGCCGTAAATTTCTTCTTGCGCTGAAGTAGTTCTTCGGTCAAGCGAAAGCCGCCTTCAAATCCCGAATTCGGGTCGAGTGAGTCCGGCAGTTGCATTACGAGACTCGAATCAATCTCATAGCCGGCCGAGTTCGCAAACTTCTGAATTCCTTTCCAACGCGGCGCCGAATCGATCAGCATTTTCGGCCCGCGAACAAACGCTATTTTGCGGTGTCCCAGCTTGTATAAATGCTCCAGCGCCAGCCGTCCGCCCGCTTCGTTGTCCACCATCACCGAACTAATGGTATCGCCTGGCAATTCCCATCCGATGGTTGCCACAGGAATGTTGCGCCGGTTGAAATCCGCAAGCAGATGAATGTCCACGAACAGCCAGTTCGCCACGACGATCAAGGCCTCAACGTGCCGCTCGAGGAGCATCTCCAGCGAGCGTTCAAAGCGGTTCTTCTGGTTGTGCGCATCCGCGAGAATCGGTGCATAAGACGCCTGGTAAAGCGAATTCTCAATGCCACGCAGAATCGGCGTGCAGAAAGGGTCGGTAATGTCGAAGAGCATCACACCCACGCTGTGTGTCCGTTTGCTGCGCAAGAAACGCGCCATGGCATTGGGCCGGTAACCTAGTTTGCGTGCAGCTTCTTCGATTTTTTTCTTGGTGGCTGGCGCAATGTACTGCGCGAGAGGCGCACTGTTCAGGACGATCGAAACCGTAGCCGGCGAAAAACCGCTCGCCTGCGCTACGTCCCGCATCGTTACGGTAATTCCCTTGCTGCTAGTTCGTTTCACGCCGCCAGCTCGGTGGCCAGCATCATCCGGCACTTTCGGCTCCGATTGCAATGGTGGACTCATGATAGAAGCGCCATTTCTTAATCGGCCGGCATTTCAAATGACAGCGGCTCACGGAACCAGCGCGTCTTCCATATCCCAAACGCGAGTCCGGCTATCATCCAACAGAGTCCAAGGAGCAGCGCATGCCTGCTCAGATTCACAAACAAGCCGCCGCAGACCACGAAACCGATTATCGGCAGGAGAAAATTGAAGGCGCTTTTCTTTGTGCCGCGTACGAAGTACCGCATAAAGGCCGCAGCATTGACGCCCATAAACGCGATCAGCGCGCCAAAGTTAAGCAATCCGATCCCCTGCTCAAAAGTTAGAAAGAATGAGCCGATCAGCACGATCGCACCAATCAGGACTACGTTGTTTCTCGGAATTCGGTGCTTTTCATCAACCACCCCAAAGAACGATTTCGGTAGCGCGTTGCTGCGCCCCATGCCATAGAGCAGGCGTGCGGCGCCGATCTGCGCTCCCATGCCCGATCCGAAATTTGCAATGAGCAAAGTGAACCCCACAATTTGAAAAAGTGGCGCCCAGGTCCTGGCCGCAGCGTAAACGTACGCCAGATCCTGGTTCGGAAAGGCTTGCCCCGCCGGCCAAATCAACTGCGCAATATAAACTTCCGCCGCAGAGAGTACGCCGATAAGGAGACAAGTACCGACCGTTGCAATCAAGATATTTCGTTGCGGGTTTTCCGCTTCCTCCGAGAGTGTTGAAATGGCGTCGAACCCAATGTAGGTCAGCACCGCAAGCGACGCGCACCCGAACAGATTACCCGTCGTGAACGTCGCCGGATCGTAGAAAGGCCGCGTGAAAAAGGCCGGATCGTTGTGAGGATGCCCTAGGATGTACCGGATCGCCGAAACAAAGACGACCACTACCACGCAGCTCATCGCCGCTGTGAGTCCCGCATTTACCCGTGCAGAAGTCTTGATGCCTTGCAAGTTCAGCATCGTAAATACGGCAGCAAAAAAAATCTTCCAGCCCCATACCGGAATTCCCGGTGCGAATTCGTGCGCCTGCCCCGCGCACCACACCGTGCAAATCAGTGGGTTCACGATGTAATCCATCACCATGCCCCAGCCGGTGACGTATCCCGCCGCGGGATGAATTTCTCGCGCAACGTAAGTGAACGCCGACCCCGCGCTCGGATAGACCTGCGCCATGCGTCCGTAGCTGACTGCAGTCGCCATCATCGCGACCATCGCAATCAGCACTGCCGTGACCACGTGCCCGCGCCCCCGGTCGCTCAACGCACCGAAGGCCGACATCGGCGCCACCGGCTGCAGCACGATCATCCCGTACAAAATCAAATCCCAAAGCGTCAAGGACCGGCGTAAACCAATCTTCGGCCCGGTGTTTTCAGTGCTCAAACGGGTCTCCTTGATTGCCACGTTTCTTATTCCCAAAAATCCGTTTATTGAATCGTTTTAAGCGCGACGATTGTGCAGGAACCGCTCCTGCCTCCGCAAGCCCAATTTTCCCAGCCGCAATTCGGTCCCCCTAACCCGTTTTCCACACCTGTACTTGCGTACAGCAGCGCAAATTCTATCAGGACAGTATCCTTTCCTTCACACGCCGTCTGATTCGGCGAAACTCCAGGCAGGGTTCAAGGGTCTAATTAAATAGGTGATCCGCCCCCGGCCAGAAAGACAGTATGGGCGAAGCCTATTCCAAAGCCGGACGCGGTGGCGCGACCCCTGCCTTTTGGCATGTCGTGGCGTTCCTTTCTATTCTGCTGCTCGCCCTATGGATCCGGCCGATACCGGTCGACGCCGACGCCGCCCTTCAAGGCTACCTCCAGATTGTCACTGGCCTTCTCGCCTTCGTTTTTTCTGCAGTCGCCCTGGTTCGCTTCCAAGGTACCCAGGACCGCATTTCCCTGATACTTGGCTCGGGATTTCTGTTGTCCGGGTCGGTCCTGGTAGCCTCCAGCCTTTTCTTTTTCGACCTTCCGGCACAGACGGGCATTAAGGTCCATTGGGCGCCAGTAGCGCTTTGGCTCGGCCGAATGATTCTGGCGCTGCTTTTGGTTGTCGCGCTCCTCGTTGAGAAATTCCTGCCGCGTTCGCGCCACCCCAAAGGCGAAATCGCCGGCGCGCTGTTCACAGTCGTTTTGTTCACCTATATCATCAGCACGGCCGTCCGCAAGCTGCCCACGGAGATGTCTCCGCATCAGCTGGCTTTTATTCCCAGTCCGCAGCAACTGCTTCCGGCCGCCATCTACCTTGTTGCACTCATCTGGTACCGCCGGCGCCTCCGATACAACGATTCTGCCTTTGACCGTTCCGTGTATGCCGCCAGTTGGCTCAACTTCGCCGGCCAACTCGCAGCCTCGCAGTCCGCGCGTTTGTTGGACGCGCCTTTCGTGCTTTCTCAGGGGTTGAGCATCATCGGGTACGCCGTCGCGCTTGGCGGCGCGCTCCTGGACAATGCGCGCCTTTTCGAACAGGTGCGTCATCTCGCCGTCAGTGATCCGCTAACTGGTCTGGCCAACTACCGCCGCTTGCTGGACGTTCTCGAAAACGAAACAGAACGCACCAACCGCACGGGCCGTCCGTTCGCACTTCTTTTACTCGATTTGGATGGTCTGAAAAAAATTAACGACAGTCACGGCCACTTGGTTGGCAGCCGTGCGATTTGCCGCGTCGCCGATACGCTGCGTGTCAATTGCCGCGCCATCGATACCGCCGCTCGTTATGGCGGCGACGAATTTGCCCTTGTCTTACCGGAAACGGAGCAGGATGAAGCCGAGCGCGTCGTGCAACGGATTCACACCGTCATGACGCAGGACAAAGAGCAGCCTCCGCTCTCCGCAAGCATCGGCATTTCCATCTATCGAGGCGATGGTGAGCGCATCGAACGGCTTCTCTCCGAAGCCGACGAGCATCTATATGCGGAGAAAGCGAAGCGTAATCGCAAGGTGGCTCTTGCCCCGCCACCGCGCCGCCGCACTCCTCGCGTAAGCTGAACCCGACTCAACTGCCTGCTTTTAGTGCGTCTGCGAATTGCCTGTCATATAAGGCGCTAGCTGCTCGCTGATCTGCGCTTTATCGCCGACCACCACGATTGTCATCTGTTCCGGCTTGATGTATTGCGTGGTCATCTTTTGCACATCAGCCGGCGTCACGGCGTTCACCTTTTGAACGTACGTCGAAAGATACGAATCGCCCAAGCCTTGCAAATCCACGTATCGAAGTTGACCGATCAACGCTCCGCGCGAAGAGTTTTGCAGCACAAAAATTCCCGATAGGAAGCTCTGAATGCCTTTCAACTCGCCCGCAGACGGTGGTTCCTTCTGCAGTCGCTCGACTTCGCCGAAGATTTCCTTCAGCGAAGCGCCGGTGAACTTCGTGGTGACGTCCGCAACTTCCGCCCAATACGCGTCATGATAGCGCCGCGAAATCTGGCTGGATGGCGAATATGTGTAGCCCTTTTGTTCGCGGATGTTCGACGTGATGCGCGACCCGAACGATCCTCCGAGCAGCGAATTCGTTACGAGCAACGGAATATTGTCTTCGCTCGCCGCGTTCGCCACCGGCAGTCCCACATACAGAGTGGATTGCGCCGCTCCTGGCCGGTCCGTCAAATCGAGCGTGTGATTCGGTTTCACCTGCGGTACATCCGGCGCTGGCGCCGCGCCCCTCGACCACGCCCCGAAGCTCGCTGTGATCGACTTCTTCACCGCTGCTGTATTAAACCGCCCAGCCACATACAGGTGCGTCCGCTGCGCGCCAAAATTCCCGTCGTAGTATTTCTTCACGTCGGCCAGCGTCATCTTCTGAATCGCATCTTCGGTCGCAAACACCGTGCCGTAAGGATGGTCACCATACAGGAGTTTCCGGAATCGCATCAGCGCGATATTCTGCGGCACCGATTTCTGAATCGTCAGTTGCCGCAACATGTCGTTCTTTATCCGCGCAACTTCGCCGTCCGGGAAAAGCGGATTCCGCGCCACGTCCGCCACCAGCGCAATCGCCTTCGGCCCGAATTCCGAAAGCACATCCGTCGAGATGTCGCTCTCGTCCGCTCCAACGTTCACGTCCACCGATCCGCCCATGTCCGCGCTTTCTTCGGCAACTTGCTTCGACGAACGCGTCTTCGTGCCTTCCTTCATCAAATGGCCCATCAAATCGGCAAGACCGGGCAATTCCGCCGGCTCATTCAGGTTACCGGCGTTCACGACCGCGCTCACCGTCACCTTCGGCAAATTGCCGTACGGCACCAGCGTCACTTTCATCCCGTTCGGCAACGAGTACGTCTCGTGCGCCGGCACGGTAAAGGGCTTAGGCGCGCTCCCCTGTGGCGGCGCCTGTTTCTGCGCGCTAGAGCAAACGCTCATCGTCAACATTGTCCCGACTACCAGCAAAGTTTTCGCGCCAATGATTTTTTTCATCGTCGTCTCCCTTACTGGTTCGCCGCGGGGGCCGCAGCCGCTTCCGCCGGTTTCGGTTCGCGAATCAAAATCGTGCGATTTTCGGGCCGCAAATATTCCTGCGCCGTCTTCTGGATCAATTCAGGTGTCACTTTTTCAAATTGTGCTACCAGCGCGTTCACCCGCGCCGGATCGTCGTCGAAGAGCGCAAAACTCGCCAGTAAATCAGCCAGCCCGAATCCGGAAAACGTGCCAATGTTGTCGTACAAATTCGAGCGCAGCTTCACCAGCGCGCGATCAAGCGTCGCCTTATCCACCGGCTTTGTCCGCAATGGTTCAATCACTCCGTCGACAGCTTGCACAATTGCCTCCGGCTTCGTCGTCGGGTCATACCGCAAGTCCGCCATCCACAGCATCGGGCCCTTATAATTGAACATGTTCCCCAAGTAGTTGATTCCACCCTCGACGCCCGCCGTTACCCCGCGTTTTTGTACCAGTTCCTGATACAAAGCGCTGTCATCGCCCTCAACCAGAATCTGATCGAGCAGCCCCATCGCGTAGTATTCCGGCGTATTGCGTTCCGGCATGTGATACGCGATCGCCATCGCCGGCCGCTTTGCCAGCGCGTCGGTCTCCGTCACGCGTTTTTCTTTTTCCTGCTTCGGTTCGGTCAAAACCGGCGGTGGAGGCAGTTTAGACGCCGCAATCTTTCCGAAGTATTTCTCCACCCACTGTTTCGCTTCCGCGCTTTCGAAATCACCGACGATCGCCAGCGCCGCATTATTCGGTGCGTAGAATGTCTTGAAAAAACTTTGCACGTCGGGAACCGTCGCCGCTTCGATGTCTTTCAAGTCGCCGTAAAAATTGTGCGCATTGTACCAGTTCGTGTTCGCGTACTGCGGCATCTGCAACCAGGGAAATGCACCGTACGGCCGGTTGATCACGTTCACCTTTACTTCGTTCCCGACCACGCCCTGTTGATTCTTCAGGTTCTCCTCGGTCACCGCCAGCCCATTCATTCGGTCGGCTTCGGCCCAAAGCGCCGTCTCCAATTTGTTCGACGGCAAAATTTCAAAATAATTTGTAAAGTCGAACCGCGTCGAGCCGTTCAGCGTCCCTCCGTTCTGTTGCACCAGCTTGATGAATTCCATCTTTCCCAAATTCTGTGAGCCCTGAAACATCATGTGTTCGAACAGATGCGCAAATCCCGTTCGATCTTTCGGCTCGATTCGAAACCCAATCCGGTAGTACACCGCCACGCAAACTGTCGGCGCCGTGTGATCCTGCGACAACACCACCCGCAGTCCGTTCGGCAGCTTGTAATACTCCACAGGCACTTGGAACGCCGCGGCGTCCGCCTTGCTGCCCATCTTCCCGGTGGTTTTCTTTTCTTGCGCCGTCGCGCACAGCCCCAGCGCCCCACACGCCGCCACAACAAACAGGCTCCGCGCCGCTCGCCGCCACACAAAGCTCATATTTCCTCCATCGGATCGTGGTAAATAGGCCCTTTTCGGGCACACCTTGCCCGTCACCCTATAAAAGACGTAAAACATCTCCAGAAGTTTCGCATCTAACGGGAATACTGCGTTTTTCGCCGGTCTTTTTGCCGGCTTAGAGCCATCTCGAGGCGATTCTACCATGGCACAAACAATCGTTCCCCCGTTCACCCTAGAAACCGCGCTCGCCAAAGTTCAGGCTGCTGAGAACCTCTGGAACACCCGCGACCCGGAAAAAGTCGTTCTCGGTTACACGCCGGATTCTGTCTGGCGAAATCGTGCCGAATTCCTCAATGGCCGCGACGAAATCAGGGCATTCCTCCGCCGCAAATGGGACCGCGAACTCGATTACCGCCTCAAGAAGACGCTCTGGACCTTTAACGAAAATCGCATCGCCGTTACGTTCGAATATGAATGGCACGACGACTCCGGGCAGTGGTTTCGCTCGTACGGTAATGAGCTGTGGGAATTCGACCCCGACGGACTGATGCGCCGCCGCATCGCCAGCATCAACGACGCCCCAATCTCCGTTGCCGACCGCCGCATCGCAGTCTAATGATCCCCCGTGGCTGCGCACCCGTCCGGCGGTTTGTTTTTTCGGCTTCAGTACGAATTTCGCCTCTTCGCCTGTCAAATGCGTGTCATGTAAACTATGCAAGCGCGGGTAGGGACCATGTCTACAGATCGTACCAAGCAAGCAGCACAGGAATTTCTCGCCACGAAACTCACCGAAGATTTTGAGGCGCGGGAAAAGCGCCTGAATCAAGAAGCGGCCGTCTCGTTGTGCCGTGTCGTCTGGAAGCGCGTTTCCAACGCTGTGATTGAAAAATGCAAGCAGTGGAACCAGGTCACCGGCGAAGAAACACTCACCTGCAAGGAAACCTTACTCGGCGATCTCCGCATTCGCTGCGCCGGGCGTCCTCATCAACTAAGCGTGCACTTTGATCCCGCCAAACTTCTCATCACGCTCAAGAACACCGCCCGCGCCGAACACGAGACCGACGTCGTGCTCAACATCGAAGGCTGCGCCACTGAAACCGGCCGCGACGCCCACGTCACTCACAACGGCCTTGTCGCCAACCCCGACACTGTCTTCCTTGCAGAACTCCGCGTCCTCGCCGGCATGACTCGCCAGTAGCGATTCAATCGCCTTCCGAACTATCTGCTCGCAGCATTCAAACCGCTTGGGACGGCCCGCACCACATACCTTTTTGGAGACCCCGGACTCTTGCCGAACGGGTAGCAGGTAATTAGAGTCAACGCATCGTCCGGCGTTGGCGCCAGCAGTTCCACGTCGGTCGGATTTACGATGTGAATCCCGTCTACTTCGTAAGTGCGGTTCCGCACTTGATGGCTGCGAGCGTCGAACCACTCCACTTCGATATCGTCGCCCGTCCTAACATCCTCCAGCCGGCGAAACCAGCTTGTGCGATGTCCCGCCACGGCTAGATTCCCCGGTTCTCCCGGGAGAGCACTACTGAGCAATCTGGCCGGCCCGAAGGCAAGTATGCGCGGCGATGCGCCTTCCAGAACGATTTCGTCGTAACCGATCCGCGGGATTCGCAGTCTTGCTGCTGGATGTGTGTCCGCCCATGGCCATGGCGGTTGGCCCACTCCCGTGCGAATGGTTTGCTCCCAGGCCCGATGAATCAGCACACTCGCGGCTTCCGCTTTTGCCCGCAAATAGCCCGCGCGAGCGACGAGACAGCTCCCCGCGAACAACGTGACCGCTAGCACAAAACGCAGCACCTTCATGATCGCGCGCCCACCCGGCGCGAAATTTGAAAAAGTAGAAAACTGACGAGCACCAGCGCGACGCCCAGCGCTTCCAGGAAATCGTCTGCCGTGCCCGTCGCTGGTGCGCCGAAAACCTTGTCCATTTGCCAGCCGGCTGGCAGTTGCGAAGGTACCGCAACGGTGTTCGATTCGCCTCCGGGATTTGCCACAACTTCTTCCACAGCCACCAGCGAGGTGAATCGTGTGACAAGCCGGTACCGGATCGCGTGCGAAATCAATTCCGTACGAATGTTTGCCCGGCCATCTTCATCGGAAAGCCGCCAGCGATCCATCAATTCATCCACCCGTTGCCGTGCCCACAGTGTTGTGATCCCGGGATGAAACGTCGAAGCGGATGCGTCGAACGCGAAGCTGGCTTCATATGGTTGATCTCCGGCGCGAGCCGTGAGATGAACAATTCCTTTTCTTCCTTGCGCAACTCGTCCGAAGATCTGCAATGGCTGCCGGAGAAAAAGATCCGGAATCCGCTCGGGATAAATCTCTCCGACCTCGACCCCTTCAAACGTCAGTTTCACGTCTGTCAGCACAGGGCTTTCGATGGTTTCGAGCAGCCTCCCCATCTGCTCGCGAATTTCGTTGATGTCCGTGATGTGGGTAAAACTTCCTCGCCCATACTGCGCCATTTTCGTTGCCAGGAAGAAATTAGGCGCGCTGCCGATTGCCACCGTGTACAAACGCGCTCCGCCCAGATCGTGTCGCATCGCGGCAAAGATTTCTTCCTCGTTGCCGAGATCTCCGTCCGTGAGCAGCACGATATGCCGCAGATAGCCGGGAATCTCCGGCTTATGCATCAGGTGTACCAGGGCCGGCAGCATTTCCGTGCCGCCTTCCGCGCTAAGGTTTTTGACAAAACGGCGGGCAGCCGCAACGTTCTCCGCGCTCGCGACCAGCGGCTCCGATGCAAACTCGCGGTAATTGTTGTTGAACGCCAGAATTCCGAATCGATCGCCGGGGCTCAACCGGTCCAGCGCTTGCAACAATGCTCCGCGCGCTTGTTCAATCGACGTTCCGTTCATCGAGCCGGAGATATCGATCATGTAGAGCATCTCCACGGATACACGCTTCGTCGGCTGCACGCTCGGTGGAACCACCGTCAAAAGGAACGAGCTTTCCTTCGTAACGTTGTCTGGAGACAGAAACAGCGCGGTCTTGGGTTGTGTGCTGTTCCCCTGCTTCACTTCGAGCACGAAATCTTTGTTGGGAATCGTGCGTCCCCGCGCCAATTCAACGTGCTGCCGCCCGTCCGCCAGTCGCGTCACTTGGATGGCGTGAGAAACGCTCCCCACTTCCGCTATGTCGAATTCGGTGTCGAGGTCCACCGCCAGCGAAATATCGTGGCTGTCGCGGGTCTCTGGACTCTCGACCGGCGGAGTAATTCTCGAGGCATCCCGCACTGCGTTTGTGTCCGGCGCCCAGCCCGTTCCAGCGTGACCGGTCGCAATGGTTCCGGGGATATACCGCGGTCCAACCACCATGGGAAACACGAGCCGTATCTTTCCGTCGTCCCATTTCAAGGGCTCCACGTAGCGCAGCCGTACGTCGACTCGATCGCCGGGCATGATGTTCGCAACAGATGTCGTAAAAATGTTCGGCCGCTCTTCTTCCACCAGCGCGGCCCGCTTGCCCTCCGACTTCGCTGCCTCGTAGACGCGCTTCGCTTCTTCGCGCTCCTTGATGACGCTTCGAATGACCCGATTGCCAATCCGTATTTCCAGGTCATACACCGCCGCGTCGTGAGGCAGAGGGAAAACGTAAACCGCTTCGATGGGCGCGGCGCTATTGTTGGCGTATTGTTGCGTCACCGTCGCCGCCGCAACCAAACCTCGCAGGTCGAGCGCGACGTCCGTATGAATCAACGGCACTGTCTCGTAGCGCCCCGAAATCGCTGATCGATAGCAAAGCGAGCCTTCCGTGACTGCAGGCGCGCTGGTCTCGCTCTGTCCTGCCGATGCCGTTGCGGCCAGCACCGTCGCGGTTGTAATCAACAGCGGCGCAAGTTTCTTAACCACCCAGCCAATAAACGAGAATCCCCTCAAACAACTCATAGTTCCTCCCCCCACTCAGCGTTCACCGTTGTAAGGGAATGCAAACGGCGCACCGTCTTGGCCTGGCGCCTTGCCATTCACCAAGTCTTGGAGGATCAATGGGTTAGAGGGAGAGGATAGTTCTGCTTGGGGCCTTGCCTTGTGTTGCCCTGCCCACGCCTGTGGAGGAGCAGATACGCTTTGCGAGGTCTTACGCTATTTTGAACTGAACCGCGCTCAGTAGACGGCCCTATGCTGTATCGTTTCTTTCGCGGCAAGAGAAAAGCGCGGTTCAGGCCGGGCTGCGCCGAGAATCTGGCCTGCGACGTACTCGCCGAGCACCGGCCCGTGCTTAAACCCATGCCCCGACCCGCCTCCCGCGAACCACACGTTCTCTATCTCCGGGTGGCGGTCAATCATGAAATCTCCGTTCGAAGTATTTTCGTACTGGCAAACGCGAGTTTCCGCGATCGGCGCGTCGCGCAAAGCAGGGAATCGTTTCGCCACATACTCCCGCATCTTGCGAGCCGACTCTTCCGATACAACGCGCGATTGCGTGTCCGGATCAACCGCAACGCCGTGCGCATCCAGTGCGATTTTCAGTCCCCGGTTTTCGATGTCCGGCATTCCATAGCTTTCGTCATTTTGAAAAAGAAAAGTTGGCAGCGCAGGCGGCGCAAAGCGCGGATCTCCCGCCGGTAACCCAAAATAAAAAACTTCCTGCCGCGTCACAAAGAGTCTCGGCCCCACAGTCTCGGGAAAAAGCTTCGCCAGCCACGACCCGCAGGCAAAAACAAATTGCCCTGCCGAAATTTCCTCGCCGGATTTTGTTTTGATCGCCCGAAGTAATCCTCTCGCCTTCGGCTGTTCAACAGGGGAGTGAACGTAAGTCACGCCCAGCTGCACCGCCGCTGCCACTGCCGCCGCCACCGCCCGCCGCGCCATCAACACGCCGCTATGCGGCTCCAGAATCGCGCTCCGAATTGCCTCCAAGGCAATCTGCGGAAACCGCGCCCGTAGCGCCGCCAAATCCAAATCCTCAGACGGCACGCCGCACCGCTTCAGCGTAGCCCGCGTCTCATTCAGTCGCGTTTGGTCTTCGCCAGAAAGCCACAACACCCCGGTCTCATGAAATAGCTGCTGCCCGTTCGCCGCAAAAAGCTCTTTCCACTGCACAAGCGATCGCTGCGACCACCGCGTGTAAATCTCGTCTCTCCCATACCCCATTCGAATGATTCGCGATTCATCGCCAGAACTCGACCGCGAATGCCCCGGTCCATACGCTTCGAGCAACACAACACTCTTCCCGCGCCGCGCCAGTTCTAGCGCCGTCCACGCGCCGAAAACGCCAGCGCCAATCACGGCTACATCATAGGTTTTCATGATTTGGAGAACGCACCAGCAAGAATCTTCGCCCAGTGCGAAAGATGGTTCAGCGATTCGTCATGCGTAGGGTCAAGATGCAGCGGCGTCACGCTCACGTCCCCGGCAAATACCGCTTCATAATCCGTGTCCGGCTCCACGTCTTTTTCAATCTTTTGTTCGAAGATCCAGTAATACGTCCGCCCCTTCGGATCTTTGCCCTCGGAAAGTTGGTTCCGCGTGATCTTTTTCGATTGCCGTGTAAACCGTACGCCGCCCTTCCATGGTTCCGGCACATTTATATTCAGCAAAACCTGGTCCTGCAATCCTTCGCGTAAAATAATTTCCGCCGCACTCCGTGCGATTTTCGCCGCGTTCGAAAAGTTGTGATTGGTTTTTCCCGCGCAAAGCGATATCGCCACCGACGGAATGTGATGCAGCGCCGACTCCCGCGCCGCGCCCACCGTTCCGGAGTAGTAGACGTTTTCTCCCATGTTCGCGCCATGATTGATTCCCGAAATCACCAAATCCGGCTTCTCCGGCAGCAGTTTGTGTAGTGCCACAATCACGGCGTCCGCCGGCGTTCCGTCCACCGCCCAGTGCCGCTCGCCCTTCGGATGGCACACAATCGGCTGCCGCAGCGTCAGCGACTGCGCCGCCCCGCTCTTCTCTCCATTCGGCGCCACAATACTCACCGTCGCCCAACCCGCAAGCACCGCCGCCAGCGCTTTCAATCCCGGCGCGTCATATCCATCATCATTCGTCAGCAGTATGTGTGGGATTTTATTGGCGGGGGACATGGATTATAAAAATGGTCGGGGCGCCCGGATTTGAACCGGGGACCTCACGCACCCCAAGCGTGCGCGCTACCAGGCTGCGCTACGCCCCGACTGACACAAAAGCCGCGCGAAATTGCATGAATGGGATGCGACGCGACTCTTTCAAGGCTATCACCTGCGTTCGAGCAGGGTCAAGAAAGCGCGCAACGAATCGCGCAAATCCAAAAGCATTTTTCGATTTAACAATTGCGTCGCTCCATGCCCTGGCGGAATCGGCGCACTCGCCTCGGGATCCGCGCCGCCCTCGCGCAAATGCCGCCGCGCACCCGCAATCGTAAATCCCTCGTCGTACAGCAGCCGCTTGATCTTCAGCACCATGTCCACATCTTCCTGCCGGTACAACCGGTGCCCACTCGGACTCTTAATCGGTTGCAGCATCGGGAATTCCGTTTCCCAATAGCGCAACACAAACGGTTTCAGCGCCGTAATCTTGCTTACGTCGCCAATCCTGTATGACTCTTTTTCTGTTTGCGCCGCCGCGCCGTTGCCAGCCATAAATTTCCAGAAGGGGGACAACCGGATCTTAGCAGGTCAGGCGCAATTGCAGTAGAGGCCAGTCATCATTCATCGCCATCGTCCTCATGGCTCTTTTCCGAGCGCGCGGTTTCGCCGCGAGGGGCCCGCGTATCCCGTTCCGCCTTCCGCAACCTCTGCACAAACCTTAGCGGCGTCCCAATAAATCCAAACTCCTCGCGCAACTGATTCTCCAAAAATCTCTGAAAACTGAAATGTAGCGGCGTCTTCTGGTTCGTAAAAATCACAAACGTAGGCGGCGAAGTCTTCGCCTGCGTAATGTAATAAATCCGCACCGGCCGCGATTTCGGCGTCGTCCCCCGCTGCAAATCTATGCTCTTCAACCACCGGTTCAATTCCGGCGTCCCAATCTTTTTCTTCCGCGCCACCGCCACTTGATCGATCAACGGATAAAGTTTCTGCGCGCGGTCTCCCGTCTTTGCCGACAAAAAAACGACAGGAGCATAGCTGACAAACTTCAATTTCTCGTGAACGAGCTCCTCATACTCGGATAGCAATTTGCCCCGGTCCACTTTCTCCACCGGCGGATTCAAATTCGCCGCGCGTTTCGCTTTCCCCCGCGCCGAAGACGCATCCCGATCTGCCGCCTTTTGCGCCGCCTCAATCGCCAAATCCCATTTATTCACGACGACAATCACGCTTCGCCCCGACTGCTCCGCATACATCGCAATCGTCGCATCGCCTTGCGTCACACCCTGCTCGCCGTCCACAACGAGCAGCGCCACGTCCGCGCGTTCCAGCCCGCGCCGCGCCATCACCACGCTCAATTTTTCCGCCACCAGTTTCGTCTTGCCCTTGCGCCGGATTCCCGCCGTATCCACAAATCGATAAAACCGCCCGTCGTGCTTCACGTTCGTGTCCACCGAATCCATCGTCGTCCCCGGAATCGGCGACACAATCGACCGCTCTTCTCCCGCCATGCGGTTCAGCAGCGTCGATTTCCCTACGTTCGGCCGCCCAATAATCGCAAGCTCCGTCGTTTCGGGCTCTGGCGCAACTTCCTCATTCGCGTCGCCCGACTTCATTTGCGCCAGCGCCGCATCCAGCAAATCGTCAATCCCCGCGCCATGCTCCGCCGCAATCGGAAACACCGGCGCGCCGAACGAATGAAATTCTCCTGCCAGCGATTCCTGCGACGGCACATCCACTTTATTCACCGCAATCACAAATGGCTTGCCCGTGTTGCGCATCAGCCGCGCCAATTCCTGATCCGCCGGCGTAATCCCGCTCTGCGAATCCACCACCAGCACCAGCAGCGCCGCTTTTTCAATCGCTACGTGCGCCTGCCGGAAAATCTCCGTCGGAATCAGCGCCTTGTCGTCCGGAAGAATTCCGCCGGTATCGACAATCTCAATCGCGCGCCCTCGCCACTCCGCCCTGCCATAAATCCGGTCGCGCGTAATTCCGGGCTCGTTCGTCACAATCGACCGCCGCGTCCCCGTCAAGCGGTTAAACAGCGTGGACTTGCCCACATTCGGCCGCCCGACAATCACCAACGATGGTAGTTTTTGCGCCATAGAATTGTCCGCAAGCACACAGATCGGCTCAGCGGCTGTATTGGAATCTTCCAGTGTACCGTGAGCCAGCTCCGCTTGTCGAAGTGAGCCTTCGCAGGTAGTTCAGCCTGAATGTCCGGAATCGCGAAGAGAGCGAGTAAAGTGCAAACGAAATCGCTACACTGTCCTTCGATGAGAAGCCCGGCGGTCTTTCATTCCCCTCACAATCAAGACTTCCGCCGGGAAGCTCAGCCCGCGCTCTGTCGAATATTCCCCCAACGATTCCCGCGCCAACCGCCGTGCCTCAGTTACTTGTTCCTTTGATAGTTTCGAAATTTTGTCGCGCAATTTCTCCGACATCTCGAGCCGCAGCGTCAAAAAGTCTTCCAGCGGCACCGCCGCTTCAATCTTGCACTGCAGCAATCGCTCGGTTGGCGTTACCACGCCGGCCTCTCTAAAAATTGCGAGCAGCTTCCCCTGGTTCGCAAATCGAAATGCATCCGGAGCATCCGGTTCGACCGGTGGCGATGGAATGAACTGGTCCATCACCCGCGCCATCACCGTATGAAACGGATTCTTCTCCGCAAAATGCCAAACCGCCAGCGCCAGCCTTCGCCCCGGCTTCAGCACTCTTAACATTTCACGCACGCCATCCAACGGCGAGGGGAAAAACATCACCCCAAACCGGCTGATCACCGCATCAAACGTATCCGCCGCGAACGGCAGCGCATCCGCAGACGCCACCTCAAACTCCACATTCTTTATCGCCAGCCGTTCCGCCGCCCGCCGCGCCGCCGCAACCATTCCAGCAACCGGATCAATCCCGCAAACTTTTCCTTCCGCCCCCACCACCGCCGCAACGCTTAGCGCCGGCTCGCCCGGCCCCGTCGCAACATCGAGCACCGTCTGCCCGCGCGCAACTTGCGCATCCGCGACCAGCCCCTCGGTAATCCCTGCAAACATCTGCCGGATAACTCCCCGATGCTTCTCCCAATACGGCGCCGACCCGCTCCACCGGTCAATAGTTTCTTGGTTTTGTTGCATGGCCAAAGTATAGCCGCATCGCAAGAAGCGGACGACGCGAAAACGCTCTACGGGGAGCATCCCCCGGTTGGGGCGATTGATCGATTGAGGCAGGATTTCGGTGACGCTTCCCTGGCTGAATGAACTGAAGAGGTTCAGCGCAAGAGGGCAGCAGCGGCAACAGGTTTTTCATGCGATTCGTTTTGGATGGAAGGACTAAGATGGCCGATGCTGCGCCCCGCCCTGTTTTGCTGGTGTTTAATATTTCAGTCGCTCGTGAGGAGTACGTCCCATCGGCCTACAGCGAACGCCAAAAGCTCGCCGTTCTTCCTTGGACCCAAAACCTGCCCGCCTCGGGTTTCGGACTCGTGACCCGCGCAGTGAGATTTTCCTTTGATTCCGCCGGAAGGCATTCATCGATCAAAACTCTCATGGTCCGAAGCGCGAAGCAGCCAGCCCCCGTCGCTCCAATTTATCTCCGGTTTACATTCGATGCGATAACTTTCCTCCGACTCGTAAGGGGGGAATCGTATGAACACTCATCGTTTCGCACGTCTCGCAGCCGGCGCACTCATCATCTTGCTCGCAACCATCTCGCTCACCCTGGCCGCCGCTCCGGGCTACCACCTGCTCAAAAAATACGCCTTCGGCGCTGCCCCGGGCAGCACCCGCGAATATTTCGACTACGTCGCAGTCGATTCCGCCGCACGCCGTGTCTACGTCTCCCACGGCACCGAAATAATCGTCCTCGACGCCGACACGGGCAAAACCATCGCCAACATCACCGGTCTCAAACAGGATCACGGCGTCGCCGTAGCCACCGAATTTGGCAAAGGCTTCATCACCGACGGCGGCCAGGGCAAAGTCATCATCTTCGATCTGCAAACCCTCAAGGTCACCGGAGAGGCCAAAGCCGATCAGGACGCAGACTCCATCCTCTACGATCCCGCCTCCAAGCGCGTCTTCGTCATGAACGGCGATCCCCACAGCTCTACCGTCATTGACGCCAAGACCGGCAGCGTCGTCGGCACCATCGACCTCGGCGGCGGCCCCGAATTCGCCGTCTCCGACGGCAAAGGAACCGTCTACGTCAATATCGAAGACAAAGCCGAACTCGTCGCCATCGATTCCAGTACGCTAAAAATCAAATCCCGCTGGCCTCTCGCCCCTGCTGGCACACCCACCGCTCTCGCCATGGACGTCGAACACCACCGCCTCTTCAGCGCCGGCCGCAATCCCCAGCAGCTCGTCGTCCTCGACTCTGACAGCGGCAAAGTTCTGCAATCCTTCCCCATCTCCGCCGGCGTAGACGCTGCGGCCTTCGAACCTGAAACCGGCCTCATCTTCGTCTCCACCCGTGAAGGCATGGTCCACATCTTCCACGAAGACTCTCCCGGCAAATTCAGCGAAGCCGAAACTGTCAAAACCGAATTCGGTGCCAAAACCATGGGCCTCGACACCAAAACCCACAACATTTTCCTCAGCACCGTCGACTTCGGTCCGGCTCCCGCCCCTACGACCGAACATCCACACCCCAACCCTACCCCGCTCCCAGGTACTTTCCACGTCCTGGTCTACGGCAAGTAACCTTGGGAAGGCACCGCAAAGTGCAAGTGACTAACAAACAGAGCGAACTCATCATGGAAAACACCGTCGTATCCCGCGTCTTACCGTCAGCCGATCAGCCCAAACTTTCAGTGGTCTCCCGCGTCTCGGCAGATATGGTTGTCGGGCTACTCCGGCTGGCGAGACGTTGACAAGCGGCGATTGCGCTGCATCTATGGCTCCTGGCTGATGAAGATCTTGTTGCCATGGAGGTCTTCACACTGCACTCCCGTGCCCCACGGGCCCGACTGCGGCTCGCCCAGAAACTTCACGCCCAGCGCCTTCATCCGGGTGTAGTCGCCGATGCAGTCCGACGTGTCGAGCGCCAGGAAAGCGTGGCTGCCGGCCTGCTTGCCCACTATCGCCTTGTCTTCGGCCGTCTTGGCCAGTTCCAGCGCGAGCGTCAGGTCGCTCACCTTCGGCAGCGAAATCGTTACCCAGCGATTCTCGCCGAAGGGCTTGTCCTCGAGGAGTTCGAAACCCAGTTTCCGCGTGTAGAACTCGACGGCAGCGTCCTGGTCGAGCACCAGCACGCTGATGATCTTCACTCTGTTCATCGGAGTATCTCCTTTTGGTTGGTTCACTGCGCCGCCCACTCTAGTGGCGCTCGGTTGGCGGGGATTGTAGAAAAACGACGTTCTCGCGATCGCGGAAGATGGCCTGGATGGATCGCATGTCCCGGGCGAACTCGCCGGGCGTGCGGTCCGCGAACTCCTTGAAGTCGTGAATGAAGTGCGCTTGGTCGGCATACCCCTGTTCATAAGCCAGTGCGGTCAGGCTCTGGTCCGGGTCGAGCATCAGTCGCTTCCGGACCTCCTCGAAGCGAATCGAGCGCGCCAGAGTCTTTGCTGAGACGCCGACCACGTCCTGGAACTGTCGCTGCATCTGCCGGCTGGAGAGGCTGCAATGCTCCGCCAGTTCGGCCACGCGAAACTGTCCCTTCTGCAGATACAGCATCTTTGCGGCGGACTGGATCTTCTTCACATCCACCTTCGCGGTCAGCAGCCTCTCGATGAGGTGATCTTCGACCGTGGCGACCGCGGCATCGTAATCATCCCCGCGAACCGAGGGTTCAGCCTTGGTCGCCAGGTCGTCCCACTCACGCCCCAGCGTCGCCGACAGGTTGTCGAGCCCCCGCGCTCGATCGGCGAGGAAGGGCAGCGCACCCCACGCGTAGAATCTCGTCGCCACGAGCTTGACCTTCCCTTCGCAGCGAAAAATTAGCGGCTTACTCTGTAAGCCCACTAGGAAGGCCTTCGGCATCTCGCGGCCCGTTGCGCCTTTCGTCTGCAGCACGTAGGGCGCCCCAAAGTTGACGATCAACTCGATAAACGCGTCGGGCGTCACGTCTTCCGTGGGATGCTCCGGTGTGTACTGGCGCTCCATGGTCCAGAAACACTTCACATGGTCCCGAAGCGATGAGTGAGGCAGATATTCCTTGTATCTCAAGCTTTGCCCTCTCGCCCGATTACAGAGACGCGCCGAAGTTTAGCGCGACCATCGGAGTGCCGCCATCGGCGTTCAGGGAACTAGCCCACTACCCATTTTTCGCTTGCATTGTGTTTATAAGTGTGATACTATATCTTGTGTTCAGTAGGCCTCTGTTGGTTAGCCTCGCGGCACTCCCTCCATTCCTCGTTTCAAGCGAAAAATCCTCTAAGTCCTCTGGAATGAACACTTATGAAAACTACGCCTATAACCTCCTTTAGAATGAACACTTACAAATCATTGGACGTAAAGTCCCTTTGTTTTCAACACTTACAAAAAAAGGGGGGAGGGGGGGCCGGTTATGGTTAACCGCTCCTTGCCGCCAATCCACCCTTGCGACACAAGCGGGCCGCCCTCTCTGATGGTAAAGTGCTGCCCACGGAAAGGCCCACAACGAGGCGTCCCCGTCGTGACGGTGTAATTTTGACCCTCGTTTCTGCGTACTAGGATATGGAAGCACCGAGACCAGGCCGGATGAACGCGCCGGGAACAACGGAGTCGGCAGAGGCAATAGCCCGGGCCAGGGCAGGGGATCAGGAGGCCTGGGGCGACCTCTATCGTGAGTTTGCTCCGGCGATTTTCCGTTTCTGCCGCAGGGCGCTCCCTACGCGCGAAGACGCGGAAGACGCCACCATGGAAGTTTTTATGAAAGTGCGAGATAAATTGCACCAATACGATTCGACGCGGCCATTCACTTCCTGGCTGTACAAAGTCGCCGCGAACCATTGCTGGGATTTGCTTCGCCGCCGCAAGATTCGGCAGGATAAGGAAACCGAGGATCTGGATACGTTGCCGCTCGAACACCCCGATCCGAGCCAACTGGAGCAACTGATCGAGAAACGCACCAGCGAGGAAGTTAGAAAGGCTCTGGACAAATTGCCTTCGCGCGCGCGGATGGCACTCGTGCTGCGCTACTACTCCGATATGAGCTACGACGAAATTGCCGATGCGCTCGGCGTTCGGCGCGCCTTTGTGGGCGTCGTCCTTCTGCGCGCGCGGCATGAGCTGCGGCAAGCGCTGGAAGGGTCAGGCGCTCTCGCCGTCGGGGGTGCGGGATGAGCTCACCGCCAGGAACCAATTTGCAAAACACCGGAACGCCACATCTGGACGAAATGACGATTCTGCTTTATCTCGAGCGACAGTTGGATCGCGCGAGAGCGGCGGAAGTGTCCGCTCACACGCAGGAGTGCAGCTCGTGCCGTTTGCTGCTCCGCGCGCTCGAGCGTGAGTCGCGGCTCCTTACCCGTGCCATGCTCGAAGAAGAAGAACCTCTGCCCGCGCGCCTCACCAGCTTTCAAGAAGCCGCCCGCCGCTCCCTGCAATGGATCTGGATGTTGACGTTCGGCCTGGCCGCCACCGGAGTTTACGCGCTGTATACAAGTTATGTCGAACCCGTGCAAAACCGTTTGCAGGATGCGGGCTTCGGCGGGACTAATCTGCTCGGGCTTTTAATTTTCCAGGGCGCCTTCTGGAAAGGATGGCAATCGATGATTTCATTGGTGGAAGTGTTGGCGCTTGTAACGCTCGGAACATTTACCGCAATGGTTCTGCGCCGCAGGCTGCGCCGCGGCTCCATGTTAGCCATGTTGCTCGCGGGTATGTGCGGTGTAATGCTGATGCCGTCCGGCACGACCGCGACGGAATTCCGCAAGGGTCAGAATACCGAAGTCACCTCCTCGGAAGTAATTAAGAGTGATGTCTTCCTTAGCGGCGACCGGATGAGCGTTGATGGCACCGTCGAAGGCGACGTTTATGCTTTTGGCCGGACTCTTGACGTCACAGGCCATGTCCTCGGCGATGTGATCGTTTTTGCGCGGGATGTAACTGTGACGGGCCAAGTCGACGGCAACGTCCGCTCTTTCGCCAACAACTTGACGCTCCGCGGCACGATCGGGCGCAGCCTCACCATTTTTTGCGAGCAACTAAAGCTCGATAGATCGGGAAAAGTAAACCGGAACATCACCAGCTTTGCAGACAGTTTCTTGCTCGATGGCCACGTCGGGCACGATATCGTGGCAATGAACGGGCGCTTTGATTTGCGCGGCCAAGTCGACGGGGATATCCGGCTGCGCTCTGAAGTTTTTACAATTGAAAGCTCGGCGCAGGTGGGCGGGCCAATTCACTATAAAGGCACCAAGCCAGCCGATGTTTCGCCCCAGGCGAAGTTGGCCTCGGCCGTGGATTACGAGCATGTCGATAAGGATCGTGAACATGGCGGCGGAGCGCACTATTATTTCTGGCGGCTCCTTTGGAGCGCCGCATTTATTTTGTATGGACTCGTGCTGATCCTGCTCATGCCTAATTTTGCTGGAGATTGCGTAAGGTCTGCGGAGAATGCCGGCGCCTCGCTGGGCCTAGGCTTGCTCGTCGGAATCAGCGCGCCCATCGCGGCTGGAATCGCCTGCATCACCTTTGTCGGATTTCCGCTGGGCATTTTGGGATTCATGTTGTGGCTCATCATGTTGTTTTCCGCGCAAATCGTGTTCGGTGGTCTCATCGGGCGATGGATTCTGGGCCCGACCGAAGATAAGTGGGGCCGCGTCGGCAGAATGGCCCTGGGTATGGCCATCATCGGAGTCGTCGTGCCGCTCATTCACTATGTGCAGATTTTGGATCTGATTTTCAGAATTGCCGCGATGACGTGGGGCTTCGGAGCGATTGCCCTAACCCTCTACAAGCGCGTCGCGGTCACTCCCAGCATCCCGATACCGCCGCCCATCGCCGCCTAATTACGAGTTCAGAAAAGACGGGCTCCCCAATCCTTCCGGGAGCCCGCGCCTTTTGCGGAGGCGGAAAAGAGTTTTAGTGTTTGCGAACTTTCGCAGCTTGGAACGGTTGCGCCAGATTGTTGTGCAAGTACAGCGCGCGAATCGAAACGCTGTCGCCGTTGGCTAAGCCCGTGACATCGGTGACGCCGTCAAACGTCGTCACGCCAGTTACAGTCTGCACAGTCGGAGGCGAGCTAAACGTGCCGAAAAACGCCGGCAAGCTCGTCTGTTGGAACGTAAACGCGTTGCTGCCGCCAGCATTGAATAAACCGGTGGCGCGGCTGTACCGCAGCACAATTCGGTCGGTGAGAACGCTGAGCAACGTCCCGCTGGTTGCCGACTTCACGTGAACCATCACTTCCTGTCCCGGGAAAATGTCGCTGCTCGAAGTGAAGCCGCTTGGCGTCGATGCGAGTAAATTACGCGTATCGACATCAAACTCCACCGAAGTGTCGAGCGTTACGGCGATCTTTGCGCCGGCGCTGAGCGCGGTTAGCAGCGCATTGTTGCTGACGTTCACTTTGTCCGAGACGATCATGTTGTAGATGCCGGCGGTGGAAGTCGGATAGATGATGCCTTCGATTTCGTCGACGAAGGGGTCGTCAAGAAAATCCACTTCCGTAATAGTCAAAACGCCGGACACCGAGAGTGTGCCGTCGACGCTCACGGTCTTGTTTACGGCGAGGCACTGCGCGTTCGGATTTCCGCCACAAACCGCTGCGTTGGAGGCTAGCGCGTTGTAACTAGTGGAAGAATTTACGGTACCCACGAGTGTGCCGCGGGTGCCGGAAGCGATCGTGACGTTGTTATTGCTGAAGGTGGTGATGACGCCGGTGAAGTCTTCGATGGCGTTGAGATTGCCGGTGGTTACCGGCGCATTGGGAATCGTAAGAATGTTGGCCTGCGTGAAGTCGATGGTGATGCCGTTTGCCGTGGTCACGGCATTGTTGAGGTTGAAGTCGACATTAAGCCCTACGTTTGCGTTGCCAACGACCGTGATCGGCGAAGCAAAGGTAATGGTTTGCGCTCCGGGTGTGCCGGAATTGAGGAAGCACACGTCGCCTGCTACGCAGGAACCGACCGTAGCGCTCGTCGTATTGGCGAACGTTGCGTTCACCACACCGAGCGTGACGGTGAGTTTTGTATAGGTGTCCGCCGGGATTTGAAAGGTCCCCAATGCGGCGGAATCACTCTGCAGGCGGATCATGTCGAGCAGGATTGGTGTTGAAGGCGTCACGACGTTGACGATTGCTCCGGTGCTGGAGGTGAGAGAGACCGAAGTGATCGGAACGTTGAAACTAACGAACGAAACGCCCGCCGGAGGAGCGTCAGTCACGGTCACAGTGAAATTCGCGGTACCCGGAGGCGGGGTCGTGGTTCCGCTGGGCAAACCGCTGCAGGAACTAAGCAGGAACACCACCAGAACGAGCAGGATGGAAAGACTGAGAGAGTAGCGCTTCATGTGGCACCCCATGCAGGAGGATAAATATCTGGTGCGGAACCCAAGTACGTCCGCGGTCCAATCGTGATTGGACTTACCAAACCAGTCTAACTTCCGGGGGCTGGCACTCGGCGCGGGAAAAAGAAAGAACTTGCGCAAGTTCTAACGGTGGGACGCATTCGGGCGCGCGGCAGCGGCTGTGATAAGTTGACTACACGAATTGGAGAGGGAAAGGCACAAAGAGATTGGCAAAGGGCGCGAAACGCAGCAAGAAAATGAGTAACGGGAGCGGCGAACCGCAAGGAATGAACGAGCGGGTGTACGTTCCGCTGGAGGATGAGGACGTTGTGCGCGCGGCGCGCGATGTTCACGACGACGAATTTGCCGAGCACGAGAGGCGGGAAGCGAGCGGGAAGCCCAGGGAAATGGTGCAGGCACCGAGCATGCAGGAGGTGTTTGGGCCGGGAGGATTGCTGGAGAGGTGCATGACGGCGGGATACGAGCACCGGCCCGCGCAACTGGAAATGGCGGAGCTGGTGCACGAGGCGTTTCAATCGCACCGGCACGCGATCGTGGAAGCGGGAACGGGAACGGGGAAAACGCTGGCGTACTTGTTGCCGGCAATTTGCAGCGGGCGACGCGTGGTGATTTCGACGGCGACAAAATCGTTGCAAGAACAGCTGTATCAAAAGGACGTTCCGTTTTTACAAAAATATTTTGCGCCGAATCTGAAAGTGGCGGTGATGAAGGGCCGCTCGAATTTTTTGTGCAAAGCGAAACTGCACCAGATGGCGGACCAACCGATGCTGCGCGGAATGGAAGAGATGGACGCGTTCCGGCAGATTCGCGACTGGACCAAATTGACGGAGACGGGCGACCGGGCGGAACTGACATTTTTGACGGACGATTCGGAATTATGGCCGCGACTGGATGCGCGACGCGAAACCTGTACCGGACACAAGTGTGCGAATTTCTCAGACTGTTTTGTGACGGAGATGCATAAACGCGCCGCCGAAGCCGATTTGATCATCGTGAATCACCATTTGTTTTTTGCGGATCTGGCGCTGAAGCAGGACGATTTCGGAAGTATTTTGCCGGAGTATTCGGCGGTGGTTTTTGATGAAGCGCACGAAATTGAGGATGTGGCGAGCGATTATTTTGGGCGGCAGATTTCGAATTTCCGGTTTGAGGAACTGGCGCGTGACGCGGACATTGCGTTGCGGCTGCTACATATGGGCACGCCCGCATTGCTGAGAAGGACGCAGCGGATTCGCGAACGCAGCCGCGTATTTTTTGACGCATTTCCTTCGAGGGATGGGCGGTTTCCGTTTACGCGCGGTGAACGTGCGGCTTTTCTCGAGCAGAACCGCGAGGCGTACGACGAACTGGCGCAAGCGTTGAAAGGGCTGGAAACAGAATTTGCAGCGGTGACGCAAAAACCGGAGGAATTGCTGCGCTTGTCGCGGCGGAGTTTCGAATTGCGGCAGGAGATGTCATTCCTGTTCGAATCGAACGAAGGGAATTTCGTGTACTGGTTCGAACGGCGGAACAAGGGAGTATTTCTGGCGGCGACGCCGATTGACGTGAGCCAAATTCTGCGCGAGCGATTATTCGAACAGTTTGACACGGCAATTTTGACGTCGGCAACGCTGACCGTGGGCGGAAGATTCGATTACATACGGCAGAGACTGGGACTGGATCACGCGAAGGAAAGGGCGCTGCCACCGGAATTTGACTATGGCGAACAGGCGCTGCTTTATCTGCCTAAGAAAATGCCTGATGTGCGAGACACGGGATTTGCAGGCAAGGCGGCGGACGAAATTACGGAACTGCTCGAATTGAGCCAGGGGCGGGCGTTCTGTTTGTTTACGAGCTATTCGCAGATGAACGATTTGTATGAGCGAATTCGAACGAGAGTGGGGTTTCCGCTGTTGCTGCAGGGGACGGCGCCGCGGTCGGTGTTGCTCGAACGGTTCAAGAACACGGACGGAGCAGTGTTGTTTGCGACGGCGAGTTTCTGGCAGGGCGTGGACGTGCCGGGTGACCGGCTTTCGTGCGTAATTGTGGACCGGTTACCGTTCGCCGTGCCGAGCGATCCAATTGTGGCGGCGCGGGTGAAGGCGCTGCAGGACGACGGGCGGAATGCCTTTGCGGAATATCAAGTGCCGCAAGCGGTTTTGGCGCTGAAACAGGGGTTTGGGCGGCTGATTCGGACGAAGACGGACCGGGGGATTCTGGCGCTGCTGGACTCGCGGATTCAGCGGATGGCGTATGGTAAAATTTTCTTGGAGTCGCTGCCGGCGTACAGCAAGACGCAGGAATTGTCTGACGTTGCGCGATTTATGGGAGCGCCGAGCCCCGCCTGAGTTGGCCGAGATTGTCCCGAGGAAAGAGCGAGAGGCTGGAGCGATTTTGGGAGAACTATGTTTCGAGTAAGTGTGGAAGAGACGTTTTCGTCGGGGCACGCGCTGCGCGGGTATAAGGGGAAGTGCGAGAACGTGCATGGACATAATTATCGCGTGCAGGTGTCGATTGAAGGGCCGCAACTCGATGGAATCGGGTTGCTGGTGGATTTTACGCACGTAAAGCATGCGCTGCGTGGAATCATCGCGGAAATCGATCACCAGTTTTTGAATGATCTGGAGCCCTTCAAGACCGTGAATCCTTCGGCGGAAAATATGGCGAAGTATTTTTACGAGCAGATGACGGCGAGACTGAAGGAAATGCCGCCGGGAGCGCGGTTGGTCGAGGCGGTGGTTTGGGAGACGGACACGGCGAACGCGGTGTACCGGCCGTAGTTCCTAAAGGCTGACGCTGCGCCAAGTTTTTGCGGTTGAGGTCGTTCGGGCATCTTCGTGGATGCCCTCGGGATGACAAGGCAATTCGGGGAGCTGGCGTGAATCGAGCGTTTTGGATTGCGCTGGGGCCGACGGCGCTGGTGGCGATTGGATATATTTTGGTGTTGCGGGAAATCGGACTGGAGCCGCCGTACTGGAAATTGGCCGGAGTCCTGGCGGCGATGGGACTGGGATTGTGGTGGATTGGGCGGAGAGGCTCTCGGCGCGCGACCTTGAAGTAGGGGCATGAACCGGTAGTTGATGACAACGCAACTCGGTCAGGCCGGGGCCGAGGAAGAGGCTGGGTGAGGCCAACGCAGTAAAAGCGGCGTCGAGCCGCCGCAGTCCAAAAGCGCCCGCTCAGAAGGCGGCCGCTACAACGCGGGGCGATAAGAGAAATGTTCATCACGGAAATATTCAAGAGCATACAAGGCGAAGGGACGCGAGCGGGATTGCCGTGTGTATTTGTGCGGCTGACAGGGTGCAATTTGCGGTGCACGTGGTGCGATACCGCGTACGCGTTTCATGGCGGGAAAAAGCTGAGTGTGGATGAGGTGATTGCTCTAGTGGAGGAGTTGGCGGGCGGGCCGCCGGCGTTAAAACGGGCGCGGGCCGTGCCTTTGGTGGAGTTGACGGGGGGCGAGCCGCTTTTGCAAGAGGAGATTTACCCACTGGCGGAGAGGTTGGTGACCGCGGGATATACGGTGATGATTGAGACGAGCGGAGAAAAATTTGTGGGACGATTGCCGCGCCAGGTCATCAAGATTGTGGATGTGAAGTGCCCGGATTCGGGGGAAGCGGATACGTTTGAGATGAAGAATCTGGAGGCAGTTGGCGGGAACGATGAAATCAAATTTGTGATTTCGTCGCGGAAAGATTATGAGTTTGCCCGGGAGTTTACGAAGCAGCACAAGCTCGACGAGAAGGTGAGGCAGGTTCTGTTTTCGCCGGTGTTTGACGATCCGGAAGGAAAATGGAAGGGATTGGAGCCGCGACAGCTCGTGGAGTGGATGCTGGAGGACGGGTTGCCGGTGCGATTGGGATTGCAGTTGCACAAGTTTGTGTGGCACCCGGCGACGAAGGGTGTTTGAAGAAGTGGCGGGTAGAGCTAGTGACGAGAAAAATGAAGTCGAGATTCAGCACAGAGACACAGAGAACGCAGAGAATCACGAAGAAGTGAAAATGACGCGGACTGGAAAAGCGGTCGTTCTATTGAGCGGGGGGATGGATTCGTGTGTTTGCACGGCGATGGCGCGGGCTCGGCATGGAGCGGACAAGATTGCGTTGCTGCATGCGGGATATGGACAACGGACGGAAGCGAGAGAGCGGCAAGCGTTTGACGGGATCGCGGATTTTTACGGAGTGCGCGAACGGCTGACGGTACGGCTGGAGCATTTCCGGGCGATCGGTGGATCGGCGTTGACGGATCTAAGGATTGCAGTGCCGGAAAATGAATTGGATGAAGCGGGGCCGCATGCAAGCACGATTCCGGTGACTTACGTACCGTTTCGCAACGCGCATTTTCTTTCCGTGGGAGTGAGCTGGGCGGAAGCGATTGGCGCGAATTTTATTTATATCGGAGCGGTGGCGGAAGACAGCTCGGGCTATCCGGACTGCCGGCCGGAGTATTACAAAGTGTTTCAAGAATTGGTTCGCGTGGGCACGAAGCCGGAGACTGAGATTGAGATTGTGACGCCGGTGATTAGGATGAAGAAGAATGAGATTATCCGCGAAGGCATCGAGTTGGGTGCGCCGCTGCATCTAACTTGGTCGTGCTACCAGAGCGAGCGGGAAGCGTGTGGAGTTTGCGACAGCTGCTTGTTGCGTTTGAAAGCGTTCGCGGAAGCGGGAACCCCGGACCCGATTCCGTACAAAAGGGAAGCGATGCGGAAGGTTGCGGAGTAGGCCTTAGGGCGAAGGGCCTACCTCAGATGGCGGCCGCTACAGAATGCTGTTCGACTCAGGGGCGCAGCCGGTTCATGAAAAGGAGCGCAGCCAGGAGTGGCTACGCTACCTGTAGCGCCTGGAGTGGAGCCTGGCGGGCTTGAATCTCGACTTCTTGTGTCGCGATTCCTGCAATTCATTCCCGCTAGGCGGACGGGGTTGGAATCCGGCGCGGATGAGAAGATAATAAGGCGCAACCTGAGGCCCTCCCCAAAATGTCCGGCGGAGGCTCCCCGTGCAAAAGACGAGCTGCGAAGGCGGCATGCAGGAAAAGGAGAAGCGAGCATGAAGCAATGGGCTAGGACATGGCTGAAGACAGTCACGGTCGCGGCATTTGTGGCGGCGGCGTTGTCGTTTGCCGCGGCACCGCGAGCGAAGGCGCAAGACGGCAGCATCTCGGGAACGCTGCTGGATCTGGAAGGGAAGCCCTGGCCGGACTACACGCTCAGCCTCGAAGGAGATCAGGGCACGAAGGCGGATACCAAGACGGACAAAGGCGGCAAATACTCGTTCAACGGTTTGAAAGCGGCGACGTACAAAATCACGGTGATGCTGCCCTTGCAGAAGGAACCGTACCTTGCCGGACAGGTGAAAGTTGCGACCGGGCAGAACGTTCCGGCGGATATCAACCTTTTGGAATTGGTAGCGAAGAAGAATCCGGAGTACGTGGCGGCGCTGAAAAAGTATGCGGAAGAAAGCAAGAAGATGACGGGAATGAAGGCGCACTTCGACGCGGGAGTCGCCAAGCTGGACGTGGCAAAGGAAAAGAAAGCGGCGTTAGCGAAGGCTCCAGCGGATCAGAGAGATGCGCTGAAACAAGAGATGTCGGACGCGGCGACGCAGGCGGTGACGGAGCTTGAGGCTTCAAAAGCCGCAGCGCCCGAAAAAGATACAAACCTTCCGTTGATTCTGAGCCGCCTGGGGGATGCATATGAAGCGGCTGGCCGGACGGATGATGCGATTACGGCGTATAAAGCGGCGATCGAACTCAAGCCGGCGGCAAATATTTATCTGAACTTGGGCGGGGTTCAGGGCCGGGCAGGCAAGAGCGAAGACGCGATCGCGTCGTTCAAGAAAGCAGCGGAACTCGATCCAGCGAACGCGGCGCAGGCCTGGCGGAATGCGGGAATTATTTTATCGAACGCGGGGAAGTATGCGGACGCGGTTGAGCCTCTGAAGAAGTCGACCGAACTCGATCCGAAAAGTGCGGTGGGATGGTACCTGCTGGGCGGCGCGCTGGTGGCGAATATCAAATACAAGAAGGTGGGAGACAAAGACGTGCCGGATATTCCGGAAGGGACGACGGAAGCCTACCAACACGCCATTGAGTTGGATCCGAACGGACCGTACGGAAAAGAATCGAAGGCAGCGTTGGATGCTTTGCAACAGATGGCGCCGGGTATAACCACGCGAGTGACCGAGAAGAAAAAGAAACCGTAAGAACAGACTGGTTAAGCAAGAAAGCCGGCGCTCGCATTGGGCGCCGGTTTTTGCTTTTGGCGAACGATATTGCTAGCGATGGGAGAGTGTTCCGGTAGATTTTGTGCGGCGAAGAGCGGCGGCAAAGGTCAACATGCTGAGTGGCAATAGAGTGGCCGCGAAGAGAAGCAGTATGGCGAGCGGATGAAGCACGTCGCGGAGACGGGCGGAGCCGAGAAGAGCGGCGCGCATGGCGTCGAGTGCGTAGGTGACGGGATTGAGCCGCGCGAAGAATTGGAGCCAATCGGGAAGGATGGACACGGGGAAAAGCATGCCGCCGGCGATGCTGGAGACTCCGAGGAGAAGCCACTTGGCCGGGTTGCCGCGTTTGAACAGGAGAAGGTAACTGGCGGAAAGGATGCCGAGGCCGGAGAAGGCCAGAAGAGAAACAAGCAGGACTAAAACGACGGCGGGCCAATTTGCAGAATGAAGGGGGAAGCCGAAAAAGAGTGCACCCCAGCCGATGTAAACGGCAATGCGCAGTGTTGTGGCGGCAAAAGGATAAAGAGCGGACCCGGCGAGAATTGCTGGCAGGGAGGTTTGCGTGACGAGAAGGTGTTCGAGGGTGCCGGAATCGCGCGCTTCTTCGAGGCTGTGGTCGAAGGTATCCAGAGCGGCGTTGAGGTAATCGAGGAAGACGAAACCGACGAGGGAGAAAGCGAAGTAGCCGCCGGACTGCGGGAGAGCCTGGCGAAGCTCGGGGCTTTCGACGAAACGGGCAACGTAATAGAACGTGGCGGTGCCGAACAGGGCTTGCACGATTTCCATGATGAAGGGGCTGCGGTAAGACTTGGCGATGTACAGGTCGCGGCGAAAAAATAACCAGAGCTCGCGGAACAAAACGGTCATGAGCGGGCCTCGGGAGCCAGCGAGTCGGGGGCGTGGCCAGTAAGGCGGAAGAATGCTTCTTCGAGTGTGGCCGCGTGGGATTGAAGCTTGAGGGCCGCGGGAGTGTCGAGCGCGATGAGGCGACCGTGTTGGAGGACGGCGACGCGATTGGCGAGCAGTTCAATTTCGGCAAGGGAGTGGGAAGCGAAAAGCAGAGAGGTCTTGCCGGGCTGCATGACTTGTGATTTCAGGAAATGGCGGAAGGACGCGGCGGCGATCGCGTCGAGGCTGCGGGTTGGCTCGTCGAGAAGAAGAACGCGCGGGGCGTGAAGGAGCGCGCGAGCGAGGGAGAGGCGTTGAATCGTGCCGGAAGAAAGAGTGCGGACCTGGCGATCGAGAGAGTCGGCGAGTTCGAACTGCGTGGCGAATTGCGAGACGCGATCGCGCGCGGCAGCAGCGGAGAGATGATTGAGGCGGCCGAAGAAGAGAAGATTTTCGCGGGCAGTGAGGCGGGCGTAGAAGCCCTGATCGGAACCGGCGTGGTAACCGAGCGAGCGGCGGACGGCACGGGGAGAAGAGACCGCGTCGTGTCCTGCGATGGTGGCATGGCCGGAGGTGGGAAGAAGTAGCGTGGCGAGGATGCGGAGGAGAGTGGATTTGCCGGCGCCGTTTGCGCCGAGCAGTGCGATGGATTCGCCGTCGAGGAGTTTGAAGGAGATATCGTGAAGAGCGGGAAGAGTAGGCTTTCCAAATGGCTGGAGAAAGGCGCGCCAGCCGGTGCGGGCGGGTGGAAAGAATTTGTTGAGGGCCTGGAGAGAAATCGCGGTATCGGGCACCGCGAAGTTATAGCGCGTCCGGAGGAGAGAAACAACTTGGCAGTTTGCGGTTTGAAAGAAGTGGGGCTTGTGGCAGGGAAGTTGCAGGGTGACCGGAAGCGGGGAAAAGCATTAGAATAAGGGCACCGAAAAGAGCAAAACTCGGGACCAAGCTTGAGGCTTCGGCCAGTCCAGGAAATGAGGCAGAAGGAGCGATGGTTACACTCGCGGATCGAGTCGTGGTGCCGCAGCATGTACTGGTGCGGTTTATGGACCGGGAATCCGTGCTGCTCAATCTGGAGACCGAGCGGTATTTCGGCCTGGATGAGACGGGCACGCGGATGTGGCAAGTTGTGACATCGACGCCGAGCATCGAAGCGGCGCTGCAGCAATTGATGGAAGAATATGACGCCGAGCCGGATGTGCTGCAGAGCAATTTGACGGAACTGTTGGGACGGCTCATGGAGAACGGGCTGTTATCGATGAATCCTGCCGATGTGGGAACGCCTTCGACGGTTTAGAAAATTGCCGGCGCCTGCGCGGGGGGACTTTTTTCGCGCAGGGATGCTGTTGCCGTGGGTAGCGTGGAAATTGAAGCGGCGGGGGTTTGCAGCCACGCGAAAATCGCTGTTCGAGAGTCCTTCGAACAAATCCAACTCATTGAACGAAGTTGAATCGGCCGAGCGCGCTGCGTTGACGGCGCGGATGGTGCGTGCAGCTGCGCGGTACGGACTCGGGAATCCATCGTGCCTGGAAGAGTCGTTGGTGCTGCTGCATTTGCTTCGGCGGCAGGGGATCGCCGCACAACTGCGAATTGGAGTGAAGAGGAACGCCGTGAAGTTTGAAGCGCATGCGTGGGTGGAGTGCGGCGGTGGGGCGTTAAATGAGATGGACGCGCTACACGATCACTACGCCCCGTTCGAAGCGGAATTTTCCCAGCCGCCGAGACCGTCATGAGCGGATACGCGGGAATCGTTCGAATTGGAACTGGTGCAGAAGCCGCGGCGGATGATGCGCGCCGCGTTGAAGGAATGGCAGCGGCGATTGCGTTTCGCGGACCGGACGCGACGCAAACCTGGCACCGCCCCGATGTTCACTTTTGCTTTTCCTTTTTGAAAACCGGGCCGGCGCCACAAAATGAAACGCAGCCTTGTTCGTTGGACGGCCACGCGTGGCTGCTGGGCGACGTGCGGCTGGACGGGCGCGACGAATTGATCCGGCGCTTTGCGCAACGGGGAGAAAAGCTCGCGCATATTGTGACCGACGAGGAGTTGGTGCTTAAGGCATTTCGCGCGTTTGGCGAAAACGGCGTGGCGGAATTGGACGGCGACTATTCGATCGTTCTCTGGGACAGCAAAAAGGAAAAGTTTCTGGGATTCCGCGATTTGACGGGGAGCAGACCGTTTTTTTATTTTGCCGGAGACGGCGTGCTTTGCTTCAGCAACACCATGGACGCACTGCGCGCTTCTCCCGGATTTGACGCTGCGCTGGACGAAAATTTCCTGGCGGATTATTTGCTCACGGGCTGGTGCCCCGACGCCGAGAGGACAATTTACCGGCAGATTCGAAGGCTCGCACCTGGCCATGTTCTGGAATATTCCGACGGCAATATCAAATTGCGGCGAGCAGCACAGTTGCCGATAGAAGACGTGATCCGCTACGAGCGCGAAGAAGAATATGTCGAGCACTATCGCGAGCTCTTGCACCTTGCGGTGAAGGACCGGCTGGCGAACGAAGCCACAGTCATTTTCATGAGCGGCGGGCTTGATTCGACAACAGTCGCGGCGGAAGCGAAACGAATTTGCGTGCAAGCCGGCAGAGCTCATGGTGTGTCCGCGCAATCGATCGACTACCGGCCGTTGTTCGAGGATCAGGAAGGGGAAGAAGCGCGACGCGTTGCAAGGTACCTGAATATTCCATTCGAACTGCTTCGTGGCGGCGAGTGCGAGCCGTTTTCGGGATGGCACGAGAGGGGATTTCCGATGCCGGAGCCGAGGCACGAACCGTTTGAGGCGCTGCATGTGGAGTATCACCGAATGGCAGCGAAGCGGGCGCGAGTGGCGCTGTCGGGCGATGGAGGCGACGATGTGCTGCTCGGCCAGGCGTGGCCGTATCTCCGGCGTTTGCTAAAAAAAGGTAAATGGATCACCGCGATCGGAGCCGTGAGCAGTCATATTTGGAATACTCGGCGCCTGCCGGCTCTCGGATTGGGAATCCGATCAGGAATTCGGAACCGGTTCGGAGGCCGCTTTGAAAGGGAACCCTTTCCGGAGTGGTGCAGAGAAGAGTTTGTGCAGCGGTTGAATTTGCCGCAAAGATTTCTTCAGCTGCACCAGAAGCCGACTTCGAATCATCCCGCGCACCCTTCCGCGTACGCCATGCTGACGGGTCCATTCTGGCCGAACGTTTTAGAAGGCGAAGACGCCGCGTGGAGTCGCGTAGCGCTGGAAGCGCGAGCACCGCTCCTTGACCGCCGGATGGCCCGCTACTTGCTCCGGTTACCGACGCTGCCCTGGTGCATGGACAAGCAATTGGTGCGGCGAGCGATGGCGGGCGAGCTCCCTGACGAGACGTTGAGAAGACCGAAAACGCCTCTGGCGGCGGATCCTCTGGAATTGCATATCAAAGAAAAGCATTGGAAACCTGTGTTGGACAGTGAGCTCTCGCCGGCGTTGGACGAGATAGTCGACCAAAAGCGGCTCGTGGCGTGCCTTGCTCAAGGCGAAGGAGAGGCGATGCACGCAGCGCTAAGGCCAGTATCTCTAGACAGATGGCTAAAAGGCGTTGAAATGCCCAGAAGGATTCAGTACAGTCGTTAGGGGAGACCTCGTATGGGATCGCCGGCAACTGTGCCGCCGAAAAAGGTGTATCAGGCCCCGAAATTGCACGTCTATGGGGACTTGACCGAAATGACGAAGACCAAGGGACCGCGGGGCAATCTTGATGGCGGCGCGAAGCTGTTCATGCGGCGCACAGGGGCATAAGCTCCGGAGAATCCCAGTCCCAGATCTCTCCTCCTCTCTTGTGAAACACGAATACACCGCCTATGGATTGTCCTTGCGGTCTGATGTTGAAATTCCCGGCTTGCGGGAAGGGCAGCGAGGAGCTTTGTCTGCTCCAATCGTTTTTACCTCAAAATCCAAGCCAGATTGGGCGCGGATGGCGGCGCAGATGCCCGCGAAGCTTGTACATTCGCTTCCAGCCGCGCCGGAATGTGGCGATCCGGCGTTTTCGGTGCGCGAAATTGGCGGAGGGGCGTTCTATTTCCTCTCCTACGGAGACGGGACGGAGTTTGTAGTTGATGCGAACGGTGAACGCGTTTGGGGGAATTGCCCCCTACCGTTGACGATCGAGGACTTGGCGACATACTTTCTCGGCCCGGTCATGGGCTTCGTATTGCGCAGGCGGGGGATTACTCCTTTGCATGCAAGCGCCGTGTGCCTGGGAGATGTGGCGGTTGCGATTTCGGGAGAAGCGGGCGCCGGAAAATCGACGACCGCGGCCGCGCTCGCGTTGCGCGGCGCACCCGCGATTTGCGAAGATATCGCCGCGATTGCCGAAAATCGAGGGCAATTTTTTGTACAGCCGGGATACCCGCGGGTGTGCTTATGGCCGGATACCGTGGAAAAATTGCTGAGTAACAAGGAAGCGCTGCCGAATTTGACACCTACTTGGGACAAGAAATATCTGGCGCTTGATGGCGGACGGGCGAAGTTTGCAGAAACAATCCTGCCGCTTGGCGCCGTCTATCTGCTTGGCGAAAGAACGATGGATGAGCGCGCGCCGCGAATTGAGGATATTTCTCCTCGCGAGGCACTATTGGAACTTGTGCAGAATACCTATATGAATGCGCTGCTGACGAAGGAGCAGCGCGCGGCGGAATTTGAACTGCTGAGCCGGCTGGTGAATCGAGTGCCATGCAAGCGGCTGACTCCTCATCGAGACGCCGCGAAGCTCGGCAAATTGTGCGAATTGATGGAAGGCGAAGGCCGCACGATTAGCTCGGGACGTCAAACCGCGCTGACTGGCCGCCAAAAATAGAATGTATTCACTCGACGAATTCGGGGAAATGGTTGGCGACTCGTTTCGGTTTCCCGCCTACCACGAAGCGATTGCGCGCGCTGTAAAAACGGGCGACAGCGTCGTGGACATCGGAAGCGGGCCTGGGATTTTCGCGTTATTGGCATGTAAAGCGGGCGCGAAAAAGGTCTACGCGATTGACACGGAGAGCGTAGTGGAATTCGGGCGGCAGTTTGCGGCGGCGAATGGATTAACGGGCCGCATCGAGTTTCTCCGGGGGGACTCGCGACAAATTTTATTGCCGGAGCGGGTAAATGTAATCGTGTCCGATATCCGAGGGGCACTGCCCTTGTTTGGACAAGGCATTCATACGCTCAACGACGCACGCACGAGACTTCTTGCCGAGAACGGGCGAATGATTCCGGAGCGCGATATGTTGTTCGCGGCGCTGGTCGAGGCACCGGAGAATTACGAGCGCATCATCGCGCCGTGGAAGAGCGTGCCAGGGTTGAATCTGGAAGCCGCCGTGCCCGTTGTGCTCAATACGATGTACAAGCGGCAGTGCAAACCAGAGCAACTACTTTCGGACGCGCAGGCGTGGCATGTGTTGGATTACCCGAGCGGGGCGAATCCGCGAGCGGGCGCGAAGTTGCGATTCCACATGAATCGATCGGGAACGGCGCATGGATTTACCGTCTGGTTCGCGACAAAGTTGTACGAAGACATCGGATTCTCTACGGAGCCGGGAACGAAAGACAGCGTGTACGGGCAAGTATTTTTGCCGCTGCTCCAACCCGTCGCGGTCTCTGCGGGAGAAGAGCTCCTCGCCGAATTGCGCGCGGATTTAGTCGGGACGGATTACGTATGGCGGTGGGATTTCGAAATCGCGCCGCGCAGCGGCCGGGAACCAGTGAAGTTCCGGCAGTCCACGTTTCAGGGCGGAGACTTGTCGCCGGCGTCGTTGCGCAAACGGTCGGCGGAGTTTGTGCCGGTGTTGTCCGAGGCGGGTTTGGCGGAGCGCTGGCTTTTGATGGCGATGGACGGTAAGACACCACTCGAACAAATCGCGGTCAAGGCCACGGAGAATTTTCCACATACTTTTTCCCGGGTCGAAGACGCATTTCGCAAAGCAGGGGAAATCTCGGACCGCTATTCGCGCTGAACACGCGCAGAACCTAGTAATTTGAACGGACACGCCTTACTTCGGAGAATAGCTTGGGCGAAGCGCTTCCATCTGGCGCCACCATTCTGAAAGTGGAATGGCCACTGTTGCTGGAATGCTGCGCGCCACAAGCGAATCCGGAAAGGGTGCGCGCGTTGCTTGGGCCCGACGTTGATTGGAAAACGCTCCTCACGCTCGCCGAGGAGCACGGCGTTCTTGCCCAACTGGATTTCCAGTTGAGGGCCGCAGCCGCGGTCGGGGCGACGATACCAAAAGAAGTTGACGCGGTCCTGCGGAAACGGCATCGCGAGCAATTGATGTCAACGCTCGGCATGACGGCGGAAATGTTTCGCGTGCTCGGCAATTTTGCGAAGGCAAATGTGGAAGCGATTGTGGTCAAAGGTCCCGTACTCTCAATCCGAGCGTACGGCGATCCAGGAATGCGTCAATATGCGGACCTTGACTTCTTGATTCGGTCGCGAGACTTATTGGCGGCGACTCGAGTTCTGACGGAATGTCACTACGAATCGGATGTGCCGGTCGAGGCGATGGAAGCCGGGAAAATTCCAGGAGAATACCTCTTCATGAAGCCCGGGACTCGATTGCTCATGGAGCTGCATACGGAACAGACTTTTCGCTATTTCCCGCGTCCGTTACCGATGGAAGGTTATTTTGCGCGCCGAAAAGAGGTCGAGCTCGACGGCAACAGGGTTCCAGCGCTCTCGGAAGAAGATGAATTCGTTTTGATCTGCATTCACGGTGCAAAGCATTTTTGGGAGCGTTTGATGTGGATCGCGGACGTGGCGGCGATGTTGGCAAGGTGTACCCGGATCGATTGGGACGTTGTGAATAAGTCTGCGCAAGCCGTTGGGGCCGGGCGGATGGTAAACGTGGCATTGCGGCTCGTAGAGGACCTGCTCCGAAGCGAGATTCCGGCCGCGGCAAAGAAACGAATGGAACGCGACCGTGGCGCCAAGCGCGTTTGCGAGCGAATCAAATCATGGTTGCCATATGCGGGAGCCGCACCGCCGAATCTCACGCAGCGAGCGCTGTTCCGAATGAATATGCGCGGAGGCCTTGTCGCAGGACCCGCTTACCTGCTGCGGCTATCGTTGTCGCCGACCGAAGAAGACTGGGTAGAAGGCGCGGAAACGAAGCGTTCGTGGGTATGGGATGCGGTGCAGCGGCCATTGCGGCTGCTGAAGAAGTACGGGCAAGACGGAAAATCCTGAAAAAGCTGTTTCGAGAAGCAAAAGCCCCGCGGAAACGCAGGGCTTTTGCGGGTCGTACGCTGTTCGGGTCTGCAAACTCTCAGATGTTTGTGCGGAACGCGACCTTGCGCTTTTCTTTGGGCGCCGGCGCCGGAAGTTCAACGGTCAGCTTGATTTCGCTCTTGTTGCGAAGCAGTCCAAGCGTAACCGACTTGCCGCCTTCGATGCCTGCGAGCTTCTCGCGAAGTTCACCGGACGTGCGAATGCGTTCGCCGTTGAACGTGGTGATAACGTCGCCAGCTTTCACGCCCGCTTTCTCGGCGGGAGAATCGGCGTTTACATTGCGAATGAGAATGCCCTCACCTTCGGGAACACCGAAATAGGCGCCCAGTTGGCCGGTCAAATCTTCGGCGTCAATGCCTAGCCGTGGCTTGCCGGCAAGAAGCATGCCGCCGTTCCAATCGAAATTGCGAATCTCGGGAATCTCCGGCATTTCCGGCACGCGGAACGCGAAGGCTTGTGGCATGGCCTTCATCATGGTGTTGTGGCGTTCCTCGGACTTGCCGAGCGTCGCTGTGATGGTCTGCTGCCTGCCGTCGCGCCAGATGGAAAGCTGTACGTTGCGTCCGCCGGGAATTTCGCGAATCATGCGGCGGAACTGGGCCGTGCCTTCCACGTGCTGTCCGTTGATTTCCGTAACGACATCGTTTTCTTTAAGGCCCGCTTGGCTGGCAGGGCTGTCCGGCAGCACTTTGCCGATCAACGCGCCGCGCTCGGAGGACAGCTTGAGCGATTTCGCCTTTTCAGATGTGACTTCCTGCATCTCCACACCAAGCCAGCTGCCGCCATCACCGTCGAGAGAGACTACGAAGCGGCGCGCGGAAGGAGCGGCCGGCGCGACGGGGCCTTCAGGTTCCTGCATGTCGATGAGCCGGCGTTCGATTTCAATTTCGGGGCCGGCTTCAGGTGCTTCGGCGATCACGGGTGCGGAAAATTCCTGTTCCTCCCGCGCCGCGGCAAGTCTCGCCTTGAGTTCCGCGATTTCGCGCTTGAGCGAGGCGACGGAGTTTTCCTGCGAAGACTGTGCGCGGCTGGAGTGGGCAGGCAAAGCGATGAGCGAAATCCCGAAAGCCGCTGTTCCGACGGCAACGAGAAGAGTGCGTTTCATCATGTGTGTAACCATCCTTTCTGCCCGGTTTAGACGCAGCGCTTCCTAAACCGTCGCGCGCAAAGTGACGATGCGGATGCCACCGTTGATGGTACGGAGTTTGATCGGGGCGCCACCCTTGCCAAGTTTGCCGTGCATTTCGCGTGGCTTCAGAGTGCTCTGCATCGCGAGCGGCACCTCGGAAAGGAAGTTTCCGTTGAGGCAGCGCGTTTCGATATCGGCCTCCGCGTCCGCGGGAAGCGCGACGAGGAGAGAGCCGTTTGTAGTTTCAGCCGATGCGCCGGATGCTCCAACAAAGTGCGCCAGTTCGAGATGAATGTTGCCGTTGGTCGTATGCGCGTGGACATTGCCGCCACCATCGTAAACTTCGATGTTGCCGTTCACGGTGTGGAGATCGTCGATCGAGTCGACACCGACGACCGAAACGGTGCCGTTGATCGTGCCGACGTGCCCCACGTGTGCTCCGCGCGGAACGCGGACAAGGTACTCGACGGCGACTTCAACGCCTTCGTCCTGTGGGTAACGCGTCGCAACGGAGACCGCGCCGGCCTTGGCCGATACTTCGATCGTGACGCGATCGAGATCGGCCTCATGATGCTTGGCAGTTTTGACGGCTCGGACTTCGACCGCGTCGCGGTCCCAGCCCTGCACCTCGACGGGGCCGTTCACATTCTGCAGTTCAAACGAGCCGCCGGATTTGAGCGAGTAAATCTTGTCGAATTCCTGACTGATTGCAGCGGAACCAGGGAGCGCGGTGATGGAGAGGACGAACGCAAAAAGAGTGGAGATGAACAAGCTCTTTCGAAGCATGGCAAATACCCCCTTCGAGAACGAATCTGTGAACCAAGGACCCCGGACCTAAACCAAAAATCGCGGCGCTCGCACCCACTCAGTGCAAGTGAAACTCGACGGTGACGGTGGAAATAAGGTCCACCCGTTTGCCGTTCATATACCCCGGCTGGCCGCGCCAAGTTTTGATTCCAGCGATGGCGGCGTCGACGAGCGTAGGTTCCGAACCCTCGACAACTTTTTCAACTTGAACGCGGCCTTCCTGAGTTAGACGAACTTGTAGGCGGACCCGGCCAGCAATGCCGCCTTTGCGCGCGGACATGGGATACGAGGGGCGAGGGGAGTACGTCAATTGCCGTTGAAAACTGTCGGCGTCCTGCCGGACACCGCCAAGGAGTCTGAGTTCGAGTTCCCTAATCCAAGTGGATTCCAGTTCGAGAGCGACGGGAGTGGGAGGAGGATTGGGAGGTGCGTCTGGAGCAATAGCGGACGGGTTCTCCAAGCGCTCGCGCTGTTCACGGATGAGCGAATCTCGAAGACCGTTTTCCGAATCGATGAACTGCAGTTTGATCTTGCCTGCAGAGGTCTTGAGTCTGAGAGGGACTCCGCCGCCATTTAGGGCGAGCCAACCTTTTACAGCACCTGGGCCAGAATTGTTGAAGCGAAGAGCCAGCGCAGGATCCGCTTCGATCTGTTTTTCGCCGCCGGATTCAACGATCGCTTCAATGTTTGCTGCGAGATTGCGCGGAAGATAAACAACGATATCGCCTGAACCGGACGTTAGCTGTGAAGCACCCGCGAGATGCACGGCACCGGAAGATTGGCCTTCGGGAGAAATCCATGCGGTGATGGTGCCGTCACCGGTCGCGGCGCGCACCGAGCTTTTGACGCGCGTAAGGCAGATGCTGCCGCCCGTCGACTCGACTTCCATCGGGCCCGCTACGTTTATAATTCGAATTCCGCCGCCGCCGGTTTGCGCGTGGACCGAACCGTCCACTTCGCCGAAGTCAATCTGCCCGCCGCCTGTTCTTACAGAGACGAATTTCGCCGCTTTGCCAACGGAAATGTTGCCGCCTTCCGTGACAAGTTCCGCGCGGCCGCCAATGCCCAGGGCACGAATGTGTCCGCCGCCGGTGTGCAGGTTTGCTTCGCCCGAGATATAACCAGCAACGATGTGCCCACCGGCCGTGAAAGCGGAGACGTCGCCGAGAACATCGCCAACCTGAATGTGTCCGCCTTGTGTAACGAGCTTTGCAACAGGCCTGCCGTACGAAGCGTTTTGCACGCCGGTGCGGCCGATGCGCAGCGTGTAAATGTTGCCGCCCTGCGTCACGAGCGTAGCGGTGCCACCGATATCCATTGCTTCGATATCGCCGACTTCGGTGCTGATGTCGAGGTTGTAGTTCGCGGGAACGGCAATTTCGAAGTGCACCGAGAATTGCACCCCGGTCGGACGCTGCTGAGGAAGGGCACCCACGATTTCAACGCCGGATGGCGAGGATTTTGCCGAAATGGAATAGCGCTCGAGGAGTTGTTGCGCCCGGCTGCCGCGCAAGTCCGTTTCGACGTGGACCGAGTAACGAATCACAGGAGCCGCGCCGCGATCGAGCGGCACGATTCGAATCGACCCTTCATCCGCGCTTACTTTAAGCGTCAGGCCGTCGCGCGTGTTGAGCACGCCACTGCGGTCGACGGTGGCACGTTGCGTCGCCGGGACTGCGGCACGCGGCGAAACGAGCGAGGAAACGGCCAACACAAAGGCCGCGTATCGCGTGAATGCGCCAAGCCGCATGGCGAAGTGCGACCCTGCCCCATTTTTAGTTTGTTGAATCATTTCACTTTCGAAACTTTCCGTGACGCGCAATCAGCGTTCTTCGGGCTATTGCACTTCCTGCAGGGCGATTTGGCGAAGCGCAGCGGCGCTGCGCAACCGGACGTACCGGTTCGAATCATGCTGGCGCAATTCGTCCAACGCGCGCAGGATGCGCTGTTCTGTTTCCCTGCCATTCGGTGGCAAAGCCGGAGGAGCGACGCCGGGGCCGAAATCACTTGGCGCTTCGGGTAGCGCCTCAGGCGCTTCATCCGCGGATTCCAACGCGCGCACCAACAGGTTCACCGCTTCCACGCGCACGCCGGGATTCGGATCGCGCTGCAGCGTCACAAGCAAAGTATCCCGCACCGCCGGCAAAGCAACCATGTCGCGCAGCGCGTCAAGCGCCTTCAACCTAACCGCCGGATTTGGATCCCTCCGCGCAGCAGCAAGCAAAGCCGCGCGCGTTTGCTCATCCGAAGCAGCCGCCCGCAACGCTTCCACGCAATCGAGCCGCACGCCAGCGTCAAACCGATCGCCATTCGCGACAACAAACGTCAGCACCCGTCGCACATCGACGTCGTCTTCATCGCTCGAGAGCGTCATCGGCTGCTCGGCCTGCAGTTGCAACTGAATTTTCCCCGTAGACCGGGAGAAATTCACGTTCGAGACTTCCATTGTTACCAATTTGTCTTCGGGAATCTTCGAAGCGGCGAGAACATTCACCGCGGAACCGGGAGCGACGCTGCTGCTGAACGGCAACCACTGAAACGCTTGCGTGCCGACGATCGCGCCAACCAGCATCAGCGCGGCAGCGCTCCAACCCGGGCGCAACGCCATCCATCGGCGAATCAACGAAAACGGCTGCCAGCCCTCGTCAACTTTAGGGGCGGAAAGTTCGTCAAGTGATTCGGAGAGTTCGCTGCGGCACTGCGAGAGCAATACGTTTGCGGTATCAAACCGGTCAGCGGCTTGCGGGATGCGCTCGATCGCGTCGTGCAACGCATCTTCTTGCGCAAGCTGTGCGCTGCATTCGCTGCAATTCGCAACGTGCGCGACAATTTGCTGGCGCTCTTCGGCGCTAACTTCGTCGCAAGTGTAGAACACCAGAAGCGGCGCTATATCATCACAGCGCAAAACTTTACGTTCGCCGCTCATCGGAGCTCCGCCAATTCGGTGCGCAACTTGCGCGTCGCGCGGAAAAGGGAATTTTTCACGGTCTCTTCCGTGGTGCCAAGCGCGTCGCCAATCGCGCGTAGCTTCAAGCCCTGATAGTGCTTCATTTCGAATACGACGCGTTCGCGCGGTGAGAGCCGCTCCATCGCACGCGCTATCCGCGACTGAATTTCCTTGCCCATCAACGTCCGTTCAGGATCGAGCGCGGGCCGGTGTTCCTTCTGAAAATCAAAAAAATCCCGCGGACCTTCTTCCATGCGATTCGGATGAATCTCCGGCGCCTGATCTTCCGGCCGCGCCTGCCGCCGCCGCAGATGGTCCAAGCAAACGTTCGTTACGATGCGGTACAGCCAGGTGTAAAAGCTGCATTCGAAACGGAAACGATGGAGATTGCGGTATACCTTGAGGAAAGCTTCCTGATAAACATCGCGCGCATCTTCGGGCCGCTTCATCAGATTCAGCGCTAGCCGCAGCACGTCCCGGTCATACCGGCGCACCAATTCCTCGAAAGCGGTGCGATTGCCCGCCTGGGCCTCGGAAACCAGGGCCCTCTCATCGAGGTTGGGCGAAGAGGTCACCGTAGCGAGAGCGGCGCTGGAGCCGCTCGTCCGGCCTGAGTTATCGGCCAAAGCAAAGACCCATCTGAAAAGTGGCATATTCGCTTTCTATTCGCGTCGGCCGGTCCTGTGCGTTGAACAGGAACAATTTACCGCAAATCGGCCCTTGCGGCCAGAAGCAGAGCACCGCGACCTCACCCACCTTGGACGCACTAATATCCACCCGGTGAGCAGCCACCCTCCTTCTATACAACGAACAGAAGGCTGTTTTTGTTTCGGATTGTGGAAAAACAAACTGGGTTGCCTCGTTCAGGCCTGCATTTCGGGTGACGCCGTCCCCCACTTGATCATCGGCCACGCCAACACAAGCGCCAGAATCGCCAAAACCGCGTAGGCGCTCGCGCGATAGAGCGAATTTGTCTGCTGGAGCAGCGCAAACGCCGAAGAGACCATGGCTGTGCCGAAGATCACCAGAAACGCGCCGAGCAGGTTCAGCCGCACGATCCAACGGACTCCGAAAACCACCACCGCGAGAAATATGCATCGAAAGACGTACTGTTGGACGAAGTCGCCCGTGCTTCCCCAGTCGCGGACCAGCGTCGCCGCGCCGATGAAGAACGCGGGAATTCGGAGGGCCGGCGGTTTGACGTACGCTGCAATAAATCCGCCAATCGCCGCCAGCAGCGCGCTATAAAAAAGTGCATGAGAAATAGCAGCGCCCACGATCGCGGCCACAGGCAATTTCGCACTCACGTCCGGAGAGAACGCCGCCGACGCAAATCGGTGCGCCACCGGGTAGTGCACGCCAATCCAGCCGAGCGCGCTTTGCAGGCCGGCGAGCGCGAACACGCCGCCGATTCCGATGAGAACTGCGTCTCGATAATAAATTCCCGGCATCGAAAGCCAACTCGGCAGGCGTTGTTCTCCAAACGCCTTGCGGCAGTAGAACCACCCCAGGCCAAAAATCAAGATGAATGCTCCGTATCGCGCTGCGCCGAACACAACGTTTCCGATAGCGTATGCGAGGTAAGCCAGCTTTAGGGGAATAGAAGTCTGATACTGCTCGACGAGATAGGCCGGGAGGACGCTTCCCCAGACCATCACCAGTGCGTACGCGGCCAGCAGCCACAACCCCCAGCGAGATATCCTTTTCCATGGAATCGATCGCGCGTCGTCGCCGCGGAAATGCTGGAAGTAAGTGATCAGCATGACCGTGCCTAGCGCGACCAACGCGAGAATCGTTCCCACAAAATAAAGTGTCCGCGAAAGGCCCTGCTCTTCCTGTTTGCGCGACCATTCTTCCGGAATTTTTACGTACGAACGGTAGCCGGTCACTTCGTCACCCAGCACTTTCAGCTCGACGCGCGCAAAAGCTTCGCCTGCACCGCTTGGGCCTGGGTCCAGCGGTGTCGATTGTTGCCAGGTGAGCGTGTGATCGATTCGCTTGGGGCGCTTCTCGGATTTCGGCTCCACCAGCGACCAGCCGCTCAGGTCCAGCTTCTTTTCTTCCTTCAAGTATTTTTCCGCAAGCGCGGCGGCGGCTTCTTTGGTCAACGATGCACCGGCGGTGTTTTCCGCGATGGTGTGATGCACGGAGTGCAGCGAGCCGTCCGCTTTCAGCACGACAAGATATTCTTCAGGGTCGCCATCTTTGAAGTAACGCGTTCCCCAAAGGCCAATCGGAATTTGGCTTGCGTAGAGTTTGTTTACGCCCGCTGCACCGATGCGCTCGCGCAGGAATTCGTTCGCGGCTGGATCGCTGTTGTCGAGAAAGAGCGTGGCGTGTTTGAAAGACGACGAATCGACGCTGCGCTTATGCAGAACGTCGTCGCTCACCGCCGCAGCCTGCCCCGCGTTTACGCTCAGCTTCAGGTAATCGCCAATGCGCTCCTGCTTCAACTTCAACGCAGCCAGTCCTCCGAAAATCACGCAAATTGTGAGTGCGCCGACCGCCGCCGAACTGAGCGGCTGATAGCGCGAACTCGCCACCGCCTCTCTCCTGTATTTCTCCGCTGACTCGAAAGCCAGCTCCGGAACCGGCTCCGCCACGTTCAGCTCACCCGCTACCGGTTGACCGGAAGTCGCCACTCCTTCCGGCCCTTCTTCCGTGGTCTCGAAGGTTGGCGCCGGAACAGGATCCGCTCCGTTTTGCAAATCCTCTACCGCCTCGAATTGGCCGCGCTTCAAATACGACGCCAGCGAGAAAAGCAGAGGCGCCGCCGCAGCAAGGCCGACCACGACTCCGGAAACTTTGAAATAAATATTGTCTGAGCGAATCAGGAACAGACCCACCAGCGACGCGTCCACCGTGTAATGCCAGATCAGCGTGGAAAGAATTCCGTAGCGAAGCATCACGATGCCCGCTACGATGCCAATCAGTCCGACTTCAACCCCGCGAATGTACGCCGGCTCCTGCGGATAGTTGCTGTGCAGAAAGCCCCAAAGAAACGCCGGGACGATGATGGCAATCCATCGTGAGCGGGTGAACCTCGTGAAAAGTGGAATCGCAAACAAACGGAACGTGAATTCTTCGTTCATTGACGCAAGCAAACCGATAGCGACCCCGGATATCCATGGAAATGCGGTATTCACCGCGTCGGAATAATTGACCTCTTGCGGTGCCCATGCGCCGAATCGTGTGGCGATCGTGTAGAACACTACGACAAAGCCAATGTGCGCGGCGGCGAGGCAAATGCCGACGACCGCCGAAGAGAAGAACTCCTTCGAACGAATTCCGCGCCACGTCAGAAGTTTTGAAAACTTGAGATTCCCGGGTTGTGACTGTCGATAGAGCGGCTCAGCGGCGGGTAACACGAGTGAAATCGTCAATGCCGTAACGACCGCGATTCCCAACGCCCGCAGCACCTGCATCAGCAGAAATCCGCTATACGCTCCTTTCGTGTCGTAGCTTGATCCCCATAACGGCCAATCGTTTAGCCCTTGCAGAAACAGAACTGCAGCGGCGATGGCCCCAAGTTTGATCGCCAACGCCCAGGTTGTTTGGCGGTTTTTCGTGAAGAGAATCGCCACCCACACGGCGACGACCAGAATGCCGAGATATGGCACGGTAAAAACCAGCGCGAGCGTGTTGTTTCCCGAACGCAATCGCTCGTAGCTCCTCTGCCATGTCTCGGGCACCAGCAGGAATTCCGATGCGCCACTCGGCTTGTCACCCGTAACGTGAATTGTTTCCCGGTACGGCGCATCCTTAACCTTCAGCGCCTTGTTTTCCCAAGTGAAATCCCAGTCGAGCCGGCTTGGTTTTTTCTGAGAATTCGCTTCTTCCGGCAGAAAGGTCCAGTCACCCGCTTCTTTGCCGAGTTTTGCCGTAAGAAAGTCTTGCGCCAGGGTTTGCGCCGCGCTGCGCCCCAACGTTGTGCCCGGCCGCCCTTCCGGCACAACGTGTTTGTAACCCACAATCTGCCCGGACGGGCTGACGCGGACTTCGTACTCTTCCTCTTGCAGCGGCTTGTAGAAACGAACGTTCCAATACCACAAATTTATTTTTGACGAGGCGAACTGGTTGGCCTGCTGCAGGCCAAGTGCGCGTTCGACATAAACCTTTTCGTTTTCATCGACGCTGAATTCAATTGCGGAGCGGTATCCATCCAGATTTTCACCAAGCCCGGCGGCAAAAGCTTTGGCGCGAGTCAGCGCCTGCGGACGCGTGACTTTGAAATCCACGGAAGCTTCCGGAAAGGCCTGAAAGAAATAACGATGCGCGAAGAAGACGCCAGCGACTCCGGCGAGCACCCAAAGCAAAAGCGCGCGCTTTTCCGAACCTGTCAATTTGGTGCTGGACACAGACTCCTCCCCGGATGCAGACCTGCGGAGTCTGTACTGTAGTAATACGCAAGGCCCGGGCGCAAGTTATCTCCAATCCGGCTCATCGTGTTCGGTAATGATATAAAAGATGCTTATGGCAAGTGGACTCCAGTGTCCTGTGCAGATGATCAAGGGCGTTGGCCCGCAGCGTGCCGAGCTGCTCGCCAAGCGCGGTATCCACACTCTGGAGGATTTGCTCGGGTATTTGCCGTTTCGCTATGAAGACCGCATCGAGTTTTCGCAAATTAAAGACGTTCGGCCCAACGCGGTTTATACCTTGCGCGTCACGGTGGCCAGCGGACAAGCCGTCCGCACCATGCGCGGTCGCGACGCGATCTATCACCTGCTCGTTCAGGATGAAAGCGGATCGCTGGCTTGCAAATTTTTTCACGGTGGCTACCTCGAGGGGCGTCTGAAACCTGGCCAGCAGTTGATTCTTCACGGCAAAGCCGAAGTGGATAGGCAGCGGCCCGCGCGAATCGAGATGGTCAATCCACAAATGGAAGTCATCAGCGGCGAAGGGCTCGATTCGACGGAAGTCGGCCGCATTGTTCCGGTCTATGAGGCGATCGGCACGTTTGGGACGCGCGCGATTCGCCGGGCGGTCTACGGCGCGTTGCAGCATTTAGACCCGCGTATGCCGGATGTCCTGCCGGCGGCGCTCCGGACGAAACTCCAATTCCCCACGCACCGGGAAGCGGTGATGCAAACGCATTTTCCTTCAGCCGAAGAATCGATTGACGCCCTGAATCAATTTCGTTCTGTTGCGCAACGGCGGCTGATTTTTGAAGAACTGTTCTTATACCAGCTGAGTCTCGCGCTGGATCGCCGCGCGACTCGCAAGGAAAATGCGATTGCATTTCGTGTGCGAGAAGACAACGTGCGCGAAGCGCTGAAGCGCATTCTGCCGTTCAAGCCGACTGCGGCGCAAAAACGCGTGCTGGCGGAAATTGCGGTGGATCTGGAAAAAAAAACACCCATGAATCGTTTACTGCAGGGCGATGTCGGCAGCGGCAAGACGATTGTCGCGCTGCAGGCTTCTGTGATTGCCATCGAAAATGGATGCCAGGCGGCTTTGATGGCGCCGACAGAAATTTTGGCGGTCCAGCACTTTTTATCCGCGCGTCACATTCTGGAAAAAGCCGGGTACAAGGTCGAATTGCTGATCAGCGGGATGAAACTTGCGGAAAAGTCCGCGGCACTTGAAAGAATCGCGAGCGGCGAAGCGCAACTCGTGATCGGCACCCACGCCTTGATCGAAGATAACGTCGTTTTCAGGCGACTGGGATTTGTGGCAATTGACGAGCAACACCGTTTCGGCGTGCTACAGCGCAAACGGCTGATGGAGAAAGCTGCATCGCACGGCCACGTCCCGCACGTGCTCGTTCTGACTGCCACGCCTATCCCGCGCACCCTTTCACTTACCCTTTATGGCGACCTCGACGTTTCCGTAATTGATCAACTGCCGCCAGGACGTACGCCCATCGTCACGCGCATGACTAGCGAGCCACACCTGCCTGGCGTCTGGGAATCCTTGCGAAGAGAAGTGGCCGCGGGGCATCAAGCGTATGTCGTCTATCCCGTCATCGAGGAATCAAAGCTGGAATTGAAGGCGGCGATGGATGAATTCGCGCGGCTTTCGAAACAAGTCTTTCCGAAATTGAAATTAGGGGTTCTGCACGGCCGCCTTTCCAGCGAAGAAAAAGAAGCGGTCATGCAGAGCTTCCGCAAAAACGAAACACAAATCCTGGTTGCGACAACTGTCGTAGAAGTCGGCGTGGACGTCCCAAACGCAACCGTCATGGTAATTGAACACGCCGAACGATTCGGTTTGTCGCAATTGCACCAACTGCGCGGACGCATCGGCCGCGGCGCGGAAAAATCGCACTGCATTCTTGTTGCGCAGGGTCGAATGAACGAAAATGCCCGCGCGCGCCTCGAAACGATGGTGCGCACCTCGAACGGATTCGAAATCGCGGAAACCGACTTGCTCTTGCGAGGCCCCGGCGAATTCTTCGGTACCCGCCAATCTGGCAATTTGGGATTTCACATTGCGAATCCGTTGCGCGATCGCGAAATTCTGGAAATGGCGCGAAAGGAAGCATTCGCGCTCGCAGACAATGCCGGAAGCAACGCGGAGCTAAGGCAAATCCTGCTGGCGCTTCCGCCCCATTGGCAGCGCCGCTATCATTTGGCGCGAATCGCCTGACCCATGCGCATCATCGCCGGAACATTTCGTAGCCGCATTCTGAAGAGTTTGAAGGGTCAAGCGCTTCGACCAACGAGCGATTGGTTGCGCGAAACTCTCTTCAATGTTTTGGGACCGGCTGTCTCGGATTCTCATTTTCTCGATCTTTACGCGGGAACTGGCGCTGTAGGAATCGAGGCGCTCAGCTGCGGCGCAGTCGAAACCGTATTCGTTGAAAATCACTTGGCCGCCGTGAAACTCATTCAAGAAAATCTTGTGCTGCTCAAGGTCGACTCCGGCGCGCAGGTGATTTCCGCCGACGCATCGCAAGCCCTCGCCAAGCTTTCGAGCCGTGCCCGCCCGCAGTTCGATTTTGTTTTCCTCGATCCGCCGTATGCCGCCGAGCGTGAATATGAACTCACGTTGGACTTTCTGGCAGCTTCACCGCTGATCTCCACCGATTCCATTGTCATTGCTGAACATCGAAAGGCGTTCGCACTGGCCGAAACATTCGGCTCACTGCAACGTTACCGCGTGTTGAAGCAAGGTGACGCGGCCCTCAGCTTCTACCGCCTGAATCCAGCCGGAAAATAATTCTTCGCGGTGCGGAAAACCTGCCGCGAGCGCCGGTCATCTATATAGGCTTGCGGTAGTGGGTGATTCGCCCTGCCGCGATATAATCGAGGTTTCATGTCTACGCTCCAGGCCAGCAATGCGTTCGACCTCTTGGGACAGGGCGATGTTGCCCCAGCACCGGTGCATCTGCCCGGCGCGGTCGAACCACGATTCGAAATAGGCTGGGGCGCGTTTCGCCAGAGCTTTTCCAGTAGTTTGTCCGGCGCGTTGCAACGTTCTGTGGAATCGCGAAAATTTCTCACCGCCAGCTTTTTCAAAGACGCGTGGGTGGAGAAGCGATTCCCGCGCCGTGCCATTGCGGCAGCGGCGCTCTGGCACCTCGTTTTCATTGTATTGCCGAAGCCGGATATTTCCGGCCAGCAGCATTTCTCGCAATTCGATAACACGGTTCTCACCTGGTCGGGTCCGATCGATGATTTGCCGCTGCTTGAGGTACGCGGCCACAAAGCAAAACCGGCGCCGCGCAACGATCCGGCAAAATCGGCGCCACAAGCCGGCTCCGATGCATTTCATCCGCGTCAAAGAATTTTTACCGATCCCGCGCGTCCGACTCACCCGCGGCAGACGCTGATCAATCCGCAAGCACCACCCGACGCGCCCAGGCTTTTACCTGTGTTACCAAACATTGTCGAAATTGCACCAAGCGCAATGCCCGCACGGCCGAAAATCGAAATTAGCGACAAAGTGCTGAAAAGTTTGCGGCCACACCAGCGCCGGGCGAAAGCGATCGATGTGAATGCGCCAGCACCCGACGTCCAGAATAACGAAGTGCGCCCAGCGGACTTGTCCATTGCCGCCGCGCAAAATGTGCCGGCTAGGCCGAAGCTGGAAATCAATGCGGGCGCCGCTCCGCGCCTCGCGACACGAAATCAGACCGGCGAAGCAGCGCCGGCGCCCGAAATGGCTGCCGCGCAAGCCGCTTCGAACGGTGCGCCATCGACGCTGATTGCGCTGTCTGCGACGCCAGGGCCGGCAGCGCCCGTTGCGCCACCGGAAGGAAATTTGGCCGCGCGCATCGCGATTAGCCCCGAAGGAAAACAACGAGGTGCGCCCGGAGGTTCGGCGAACGCAAGCGGTTCTAACGGCGGCGCGGGCGGCGGATCAGGGAAAAGTGATATCGGCGTAAGCATCAGCGGCGGAAATCCGAAGAGTACAGTTTCCGGCCTCGGCGGTTCGAAACCCAAACTCGATCTTTCTGTGGCGAAACCAAGCTTGTCCGGTGCGAATCGTGATGCGCCCTCGGATCCACCTCCAGTTCGAACCGCGCCTCCGAATTTTGCAGACCTTGCGCCCGGCGCAAAACCCGAAGCGATCTTCGCTTCGAAACGCGTTTACACCGTGCATGTAAACATGCCGAATTTGAACAGCGCGACGGGGAGCTGGATCTTGAATTTTTCAGAATTGCAGGGTGACACAAGCGGGCGGCGGAGTGCGGAGGAAGTTTCGTCGCCACAGCCTTTGCGAAAAGTGGATCCGAAATATCCGCCGACGCTGATTGCGGAACACGTGGAAGGCGAAGTCGTTTTGTATGCGGTGATTCGCAAAGACGGATCGGTGGACAGCATTCAGCTGGTGAAGGGAATTGACGAGCAGTTGGATGCGAATGCGATGCACGCCTTCGCGCAATGGAAATTTCAGCCGGCGGAAAAACACGGCGAGACGATTGACCTGGAAGCGATCGTGCACATTCCGTTCCGCGCGCCGGCGCGGCCGTAGCGCTTAGTTAGTCTAATAAACTATACATAACTATACATCGCAGAGATCTGCGGCTTCGCGGAGCGACGTGAGCGGGTCGCGCGTTGGGACGAATTCGTGCGCGACGTATCCGGAATAATTTGTTGAGGCGATGCCGCGCATGACGGCGTCCCAATGGACTTCCTGAGTGTTGTCGAGTTCGTGGCGGCCGGGAACTCCGCCGGTGTGGAAGTGGCCGAGCCATTTGATGTTGTCCTGAATGGTGCGGATCAAATCGCCTTCCATGATTTGCATGTGGTAGATGTCGTAGAGAAGTTTGACGCGCGGTGAATTCACTTCCTGCACGACGCGGACGCCCCAGGCCGTGTGATCGCACATGTAGTCGTGGTGATCGACTTTGCTGTTGAGAAGTTCGAGGCAGATGGTGACGCCATTGTCTTCGGCGATTTTTTTCACTTTGTTGAGGCCGATGACGGTGTTCTTTGCGCCTTCGTCGTCGGACATTCCCATGCGATTTCCGGAAAAGGTGATGACGTTCGGCACGCCCATCTTTGCGGCGATGGGAATATTTTTGCGGAAAGCTTCTTCGATCTTCGCGTGATTCTCCACGCGGTTCATGGCGTGCGGGATGTCGCCGCCGCCGGCGTAGCCCATGCTGCAAATTAAACCATAGCGATGGGGGACGTCCCATTCCTCGACGCCGAGAAGGTCGACGGCTTTGAGGCCCATTTCCGCGCTGCGCTTGCAGAGTTCATCGAGCTCGATTTTCTGGTAGCACCAGCGCGAGACGGATTGCTTGATGCGGCCCTTGCGCGGCGTGACTTTGAGGTCATCGGAAGAAGGACGAAGAGAAGAAGTGGCCGTGGCGCCCGCCAAGGACGGAACGGAAGCGGCGGCCGCTCCGGAGATAGCTGATTTGAGGATGGTGCGACGAGAAAGTGTGGTCATGGCAAGTGGGAGTCTAGTGTTGGAGCGGTTGACAGTCAACAGTTGACAGTCGTCGCAGCTAGCGAAGCAAGGACGGGTGGAAGCGAGGAAGCGCGAATGAGCGCGCTCCCAATCAGTCGACAACGTAAGTCGGAAAAAGCAGGGAAAAAAAACGGGTCTGAAGACCCGCCCCTACAATGCAGGAGACGTGAAGAGAAAAGCAGATGACTAGAGTTGCTCGGGATGACAATGTGGACGAGGCGGTAGTGGCGTTAGGCACGGAGGTAGAGGAAGGTGCCGTAGAGGATCATGCCGAGGCCGGCGAGGAAGAGGAGTGGGGTGAGGATCTGGTTGACAAAGGGTGGAACGGCGACGGGAAGAGTCATGCCGCTGTAGCCGGCGGCGAAGAAATAGATGATGCCGGCGAGAAGGGCATAGAGAAAACCGCGGCGCATGTATTTGCGGCCTTCGAAGCTGTGAACGCTATTGACGCGCTTGGCAACGGCATTGGCGGCGGGAATGGATTCGCGGCAATAGGGGCAGCGCGTCTGCGTTACGCCAACAGGTTTTCCACAAAACGGACAACTACGCGTCGGAAACAAGTAAGCCTCGCTGGGGTATAGGACCTGGACTGACCCTGGTTCGAGCGTACGGTCGGGTACGGCCAGCGTCAAGTGATACGGCGAGTGACGTTTCTAAAGAAGAAATTCCGGCAGGGGAGATACGGATGAAAGAAGGAGAAGTTCGCGCGGGCTGGAAGAGCGGCCGGCTTCAGGGGGCTGGCCCTACGCAGGGGCGTGGCAACGCGGGGCGGGCAAGAACGGGCGGGCTAGAGTGAAAAGTGGCGCCCCTACACGAGCTGCAAAGCCGTGCCACCTCGAGGCTTTCGCGGGGCAAATTTTAGAAGGAAGATTCGGCGAGTTTGACGAGAGTGAAGAGCGCGTGATTGAGAGGAGTGGGGACGCCGAGTTCGCGGCCTTTGCGTGCGATGAAGCCGTTAAGGGAATCGATTTCGGTGCGTTTGCCGCGCATCATGTCCTGAGAAGTGGAGCTGCGCGTGGCGGACATTTGTTCGGCAATTTTGTAAGCGCCGGCGAAGGCGACCTTTGGATCTTCAAGGCCGGGTGGCTGAATGCCGGCAGCTTTTGCGACGGCGAGGACTTCGTAGACGGTGCCTTCGAGGAGTTGCCGGGCGTCGGGGCTGGCGATGATTTCGCCGTAGGTGACTTTGCCGAGAGCGGAGAGCGCGTTGAGCGCGCAATTCCAAACGAGCTTGGTCCAGAGTTCGCCGGCGATGTTTTCGGAGATGCGGCAGGGAACGTTCGCGCGGAGGAAGATTTCGGCGACACGGCGCGTGGAAGGATTTTCGGGGCCGAGGACCAGATCGCCACGACCGACATGCTTAACGGTGCCGGGCGCAGGGACGGAGGCGGCGACATAGACGACGGCGGCCAGAGCGTTGAGACCGGAGGCGGCGTGAATTTGTTCGGCGTTGTCGACGCCGTTTTGCATGCTGACGAGGATGGCGTTCGGCGCAACGAGGGATGCGAGTTCTTTGGCGGTGGTTCGGGTGTCGGTAGTTTTTACGCAAAACAGAACGATTTCGGCGTCGCGCGCGGCCGAGAGATCGGCGGATGCGGATGCGGGAATGCGTTCTTGGAACTGAGTCGTGTCGAGGAATAGACCGTCTTTTTGAACGGCTTCGACGAACGCGGGGCGGCCGATGAAAGTGGCTGGAGCGCCGGCGCGGACGAGCATGCCGCCGAAATAACCGCCGACAGCGCCCGCACCGACGACGGCCGTTTTCGGCCAGGAATTATCGGGCCAGGGCTGGGCTGAACTCATTTGGGGCTCATGCAGTGATCACGGAGATCAAACGGTCGATGTCCTGAATTGTATTGTAGAGGTAAGGTGAAACGCGAATTTTCCCTTCGCGGAGGCTGACAAAGACTTTTTGCTCGCGGAGCTTGTTGTAGATCTCGGTGGTTTTTTCGGGAGTGCGCGCGACGAAGCAGCCGTAGGGGCCGCGGAGTTTTCTGTCGAGGGGACTGGCGGCGACACAGCGGTCGATCGGCAAACGGGAGAACATGAAGTCGACGAGATCGTGGTTGCGCGCGAGAACGGTTTCGGGCTTTGCGCGGAGGACGAATTCGACGGAGGCGTCGAGCGATTCGAGATTGAAATTGAAATGACTAGCCCATTCGGGAGCGTCCCAGCGCCGCGCGCTTTCCTCCGCCTTGGGATTGGAAAAATCGAGCTTCGAGAAATTGTCGGAGCCGGCGACGGCCATCCAGTAAAACGGCCCGGGACGAACCGAAGCGAGCAGTTCGCGCTTGATCCAGAAAAAGCCGGTGCCGAACGCGCCGAGCAGCCATTTGTATCCGGCGCAGACGAGAAAATCGGCGCCGAGTTTTGTCACGTCGATGGGAATCGCGCCGCAACTTTGGCTGACGTCGAGCAGGAGCAGCGCGCCCTGCTTGTGGCAGGCGTCGGCGACGCGCGGGACGTCGAGCATGGAACCATCGTCGAAGCGAACGTGGCTGATGGAGACGACGCGAGTGCGCGGCGTCAGTGCGGCGATGACGTCGTCGGCCGTCAGGAATTTCCCCTGCTGCGCGACGATGTTCACCTTGATGCCTTCGCGCTCCTCCATCGGCTTCCACGTCGTGTATTGCAGTGGAAATTCTCCGCTCGCGGTGAGCACTTCGTCGCCGGGCTTCCAGTTCAGAGCGTAGGCGACGGCCATGGCGCCGGAACTTGCGCCTGTGGTGAGAGCGATCTCTTCGGGCTGCGCGCCGATGAGCTTGGCGATGTTCGCGCGGCAGCGACTTGGAACCTCGAAGAAAGATGAGTCTGGCTTCTGGTACGGGAATTTTTTGGCGTCCATCGTTGCCTGAATCGCTTTGATCGTAACTTTGGGAAGAGGCGCCTGGCTGGCCAGGTTCAAGTAGGTTGCGCCCTCAAATTCAAACCATTCCTGGCGCCAGTCGGTCGTTTGCGTGATTTGTGGTGTGGTCGCGGTAGCCATGCTGCCTCCCGGGAAGAAAGATTAGAACACAATCGTGGGCAGGGGACGGTCGAGGCGCAAGAGCCAAATTGGGGAGCTGCTAAAAGTGCGAGCGGAGTTCGCGGAAGCCGGGGAGAATGACGAGTTTGCCGGAGCCGGCGGTGACGGGTTCGTGTTCCATGTGCCAGGTGTGCTGATGCGGGATGTAGACAGCGTTGAGGCCGACTTTGAGAGCGGGATTGATGTCGCTGCGCGGAGAATTGCCGATCATCCAGCCGTGGGCCTTCACGATTTTATGTTTCGCAACGAGGCCGGTGTAGGTGGCGGTATCTTTTTCGTGGACGATTTCGATGGCTTCAAAGAAGCCTTGCAAGCCGGAACGCTGGACTTTTGCAGATTGCTCGGCGGGTTCGCCTTTGGTGAAAAGAATGAGGCGATGGCGTTCGGTGAGATAGGCGAGCGTTTCTGGAACACCATCGAGAATTTTCGGCGGCGTGCGTTCAAGGTCGACGACGCGATTGTGGATTTCGGCGAGCGTTTCGCGTTTTGCGAGATGCTCGGCGAGCTTCATGTAGGTTTCTTCGAGCGAACGGCCGAAGCTGCGAACGCCGTAGCCATACTGGCGGATATTCTTGCGTTCGGTTTCGTTGAGGATGTGCCGAATGTAAGCGCGGGTGAAGCCGCACGGTTCGACGAGAGTGATGAAGTCCTCGATGAGGTTCTCGAAGAAAACATTGTTTTCCCAGAGCGTGTCGTCGGCGTCGATGAGGAGAGTATTGCGTCGCATGGTTCGCGGTTCGAGCGAAAAGCCTTTCTATTTTTAGTTCAATTCAGTCTAGCAGCTTCAACGCATCGGCTGCGATGTCGGCGGCTGCGCTTGAATGGCCCAATCTGCGTGCTGCGTCCTTCATGCGCGCGAAGCGGGCGGTGTCTTCCAGCAAGCCGGCGATTTTCCACGCGGCGGCCGGCAAATTGTTGCAGCGAATCGCGGCGCCTTCTTCGAGCAAGTGATCGGCGTTGCGTTCTTCCTGGCCGGGAATCGGTTCAATGAGGGCCATGGGAAGAGCGCGGGCGAGCGCTTCGGAAGTGGTGAGGCCGCCTGCTTTTCCGACGAGCAAATCGGCGGCGGCCATGTACTGGTCCATTTCCTTTGTGAAGCCTACAGGAACAAGACGCGACAAACCGCTTTGCAAGTTGCCCGCAGAGGCGGCAACGGCGTCCAGCTTCTTTTTGACGTCTTCGGATTTGCCGGCGATGGCTACGATTTGCCACGGGCGTTTCAAGGCGAGCAAATCTCGAACGAGTTGTTCGACCGGGCCGATGCCGTATCCACCAGCGGCGATCAGAATAACCGTTGCGGCGGGATCGAGGCTGAAGTGTTTTCGCGCGGCGGTTTTATCCACGGGAACTGCAAAGAGCGGATCAACGGGGATTCCAGTAACGCGAATGATTTCGCGGGGGACGCCGATGCCTGCGAGATATTCGGCAGCTTCGGGTATTGCCACGTAGTAGCGATTTACGGTGCGGCAGAGCCACATGGCGTGGACGTCATAGTCGGTGACAACGATAGCGTTGCGTGTGCGCAATTTCTTTTTGGCGACGAGCCACGCGATAATTTCCGCAGGCAGGAAATGAGTGGCGATGCAGACGTCGGGCTGGACGCGCTTGAGCATGCGAATCATGGGTTGCGTGTTGAGGCGATCGACAATCAGGCGTTGACGCATCTTTTCCCAAGGCTTGTCCGTGCGGTCGTAGAGAACGCCCATGAGTTCGGGCGCGCGGCGGACCATACTGATGTAGGTTTTGTCGTAGACCCGCTGAAAGACGCGGCTGACGTGCTGGATGACGTCGACGTGTTCGACAACGCAATCGCCGTGCGAGGCGAACGCTTTTTCGAGGGCTTGCGCGGCGCGGACATGTCCAGCGCCGGAGGATGCAGAGAGCAGGAGAACGCGCGGTTTTTGCGTCATTGCGCAGGCGGGAGCGGCGAGGAATTTTGACTAAGCATTCTTGCTCCTTGCAGCGGCCACTTTTTCCAGAATGCCGCGGGCCAGCTTTTGAATTTCGCCGAAGCGCGTCAGATAATCCTGAAATTGCTGATTGAGGCGCTGCGCTTCTTCCGGCGGGTGTTCCGTGCGCAAGATCATGTCGCGTAATTTGACCGGATGCGGCAACAGCGCGTCTTCCTGCAACTCCTCGAGCGCCGTGGCGGCATTGTAGTGATACATAACTTCCCCCTGTGCGTTCACGATACTCCACGAGTGTACCCGCGAACTTGACGGGAGGAAACTGCAGGGCGAATCAGCGGGGCAGTCATTTTGCCGATTTTGCGCAGCGGAATCCGACGAAATTTTTCGCGGCGTCCGGCGGGTGGCTGTCGCGATATTCGACCCAGAGATTCAGCGGAGCGCCGCCCCAGCTTCCGCCGCGAATGACTCTTCTTGTGGCCACGCTGAGGAAATCGAATCCTTTCGAGAAGAGATTCCCGCCTGCAACCGGATTGCTGGCTGGCTTTGAGGAATACGACGCCCACTCGTCAGCGGTGAATTGCCAGACGTTGCCAGCCATGTCGTAGAGGCCGAGCGAGTTCGGCGGATAGCTCGCAACTGGCGTGGTCGTGCCGAAGCCGCCGGCCGAGTAGTTGGCTCGAGATGAATCAGCGGCGGCATCGCCCCAGGGAAAGATGGGATTTCCGCTGCCCTTGGCGCCATGCTCCCATTCCGCCTCGGTGGGCAGGCGCTTACCCTGCCATTGGCAATAGGCGACTGCGTCATACCACGTGACATTTGTAACCGGATGATTTTCGAGTCCTTTGGGCACGCGGCCTTCCACCCAGTGCGCGAGATTCTTGCGATCGCCGTAGCGGGCGCGCGGATCGATTTCGGTCCACGGCTGATCGAGCCGGGCGAGCGTGTCTGAATGTTCTTCATTGGCGAATCGCCGAGTGAATTCGAAAAATTGAGAGTTTGTGACGAGAGCGCGATCCAGGAAGAATGGACTCAGCGTGACGGAGTGTTTCGGAGTAGATGAGTCGAACAGTTCGCGCCTGCCTATCCCGAACAGTTGTTCGTAGCGGGGAATTTCGGCGGCGTCGATTCCGATTGTAATTTTAGCGCCGGAAATGAAAACCATATTCGAAATGTCGGTGGTGCGAGAAGCGAGAGAGCCAGCGGAGCGAGGCTCATCCACGCCAAAGGGCAGATTTTGGGCAAATGTGATTGGAACGGCTGTGAACACCAGGAATGCAGAGATGGCGAATGCCGCGCGAATCATCGAACACACCTACCGGAGCCGTCTTTCGGCACTACGCCGTTGGACGCGATTTACGGGCGGCGGTTAGGATCAGGCGGCGGCTTGGACAAATTCGTAACGGTCAATTTTTGCGGCGATGCCGATACGGCCGTTGTCGGTGGGTTCGACGCGCACAACCTGGCCCTGGCAGCGAATGTTCACGTCACCGGATTGCGAGACCTGCTCCGGCAGCGTGATGACGAATTCAATGCTGCTACCCAGGTCGAATTTTGCTTCGGCTAGAAAATAGAGGCCACGATAGCTGACGTCTCGCGTTTGCGCTTTGAGTTCCGTGCCGCGAGATTCGTGGGGAAACACCCGGAGAGGAAGGGTCATTGTGAAGCGCCGAGCTTCGCGGCGTTCTGAACCGTCTCCCATTTGTCCTCTCTTGTTGGGGACAACTAAAGCTAAAAAAACGCTAACACCCGCGAAATTAAACTGCAATCCGAAAAACCATAAATTACGTCCTAGTACGAGTCATGGTAGTTTTGGTATCAGGTTTGATTGCCGCGGTGTATAGTCCGGCCTACCCTGGCGCTCATCCCTCTCATGGCACCCATGCAGCATCGTCAGCATGCCCGGGTACGTCTGCGCCTTCCTGTAAGGCTACGGTGGGTTGCGCCACTGGGCCAGCAATCTGAAGTATGTGAAACGCGGAATGTTTCGAAAGGCGGGCTGTTGGTTGCCTGCAAAGAGCAGCCTCCCGAGGGATTGCCATTGTGGGTGACGTTTCCGTTTGACATGGCGGCGCCGGACACGCAGCCGGAAGTCTTGGCGCGAGTGGTGCGGCGACACGGTTCGTCGATTGGCCAGCCGGAGCGCGGCGAAATCGCGCTGCATTTCGAACGGTTTCCGCTGAGCGCAAGCAACGCGCGAGAAGGCCAGCAAACACCAGTGACGCCTCCAGCAAAGAATGGTTCCGTGGCAAATATGTCGGTGCCGATTCGGGTTCGCCCCCGGCACATTCTTTGGCCGGAAGAGGCAATGACGCTCGATGTTTCGAACGAACTGCTGCGATTCGTCAGCAACCGCGAATATGCGCCGGGAGACACGCTGTTCGTTTCGTTCGTTTCCCGAGAGACGCGACCGTGGCCGGGAATTGGCGAAACCTCTTGCAAGATCGTGAAAGTGGAGAAAGTGCCGCAGTCAGCCTCGCTGGTAATTACGCTCAAACGTGTTGTGGATTAGCGGCGCTGCTGTCGTTGCGTGCTTGGCTCGGCTAGACTATTCGCGCCGCGTATGACCACAAATCATGAATCCAAGAACTTTTTCCTAAGAGGGCCGGCGGGAAAGCTGGAGGCCGTTCTGTGGACGCCTGCGCATCAGGCGCAGCCGGGATTTGCCGCCGTGGTTTGCCATCCGCATCCGCTATTTGGCGGAACGCTGCACAACAAAGTGGTGTATCAGGCGGCGAAAGCGTTGGATTCGCGAGGGGGAGCGGTACTGCGGTTCAATTTTCGCGGGACGGGACTGAGCGAGGGCCAGCACGACCGCGGGCAAGGCGAACGCGGCGACGTTCGCACGGCCCTGGATTTTCTGTCTGGAAACTTTTCGCAAACGCCCCTGGTTGTCGCAGGGTTCAGTTTTGGTTCTTGGGTGGGATTACGGGTTGGGTGTGAAGACGCGCGGGTTAAACGCCTGATTGGAATTGGCGCGCCGGTGAACGACTCGGATTTTACGTATCTGGCGAAATGTTCGAAGGCGAAGCTGTTTGTGCAGGGGTCGAACGATGAATTTGGCGATGTGAAGAAACTCACGGCGCTCGTGAACGGATTGCCCGGTGAGAAGAAACTTGTCGTGGTTGGTGGCGTGGATCATTTCTTTAAAGGCAAGATCGAGGAACTGGGAAAAGCCGTCGGCGAATGGATGGAAGGCTGGCCAGCGCGGGAGTAATTTATGAGGCGCTTTGCTAGGCCGATTCGCCGCGAGAGAAAAGCTGGCTAAATTGATCGAGCGTAGCAGGCGGCACGGAGACTAGCTTTGTGTTGGCTTTCGCGTGCTCGGCGCGGGACATTCCTACAAGAGCCGTGGTGATTCCGGGGGCGGAACGCACAAACTGCAGCGCGCGCTCGGCGTCGTTTTCCAAACCCAATGCATGGGCCACGAAATGAGGCAGATTTCGCACTAGCTGGCCCTGCAGGAGTGAAGCGTTGGCGATGAGCGTGATTCCCAGTTCGCTCGCCGCTTCCATGATGGTCATCTGCTTGCCCGCTACAGATTGATTGCCAAGCGTCAGTGCTTCCGTCATGCCCAAATTGAAAGGCAGTTGGACGAAGCGAAACCGATGTTTGTCTCCAGCGATTTCCTTTGCGATCGCTTCCATTTCCGAGAGTTGGATTGCGTCGCGCGCGCGAGCATCCTGCCGGAAGCCGTTCCAGGTCGCCATGCCGTAATACTGAATTTTTCCGTCTCGGGCGGCGGATTCGAGATAGGTGAAAGCTTCACGAATTCGTTTGGCGAACTCCGTTTTCGAGATTTCGCCGAGCTGCGTTTCCGGATTGTGCAGGTAGTAGACATCGATGCACTGGACATCAAGATTTTTCAGGGAGCGGCCAAGCTGATTTTCCAGGAAGCGCGGCGTGATGCAATGACTCCCAGCGGCGATGTCCTTTGCCGAGAAAACGCCGGGCTGGATGTATTCGCGGAAAAAATATTGGTTTGGATCGGACGGCATCGCATCGTCAGGCGTCAGGTAGCCGCCTTTAGTGCAAATGACGAGTTCGTCACGCCGAGTTCCGTCGGCAGCAAGGTGTTGCAAGGCTGCGCCAATCGAGCGTTCGCTGCGCTGAAAGCGGTAGTTGATGGCGGAATCGATAAAGTTGATGCCGTTTTCCACCGCGGCGACGATTGCCGCAGTGTAGGCCGCATCGGTGTGTGGATCAGGCTGGCCGAGGTAGGTGCCGATGCCGATCGAGGAGACCGCCAGTTTGTTCACTTCGCGGAAATGCTCGTCGGCCGCGTGGCCGCGCCATTTTTCCGCGAATCGACGTGTTCCGTCCAGCGTCGCTCGGTCGGTCATTGTGGTGGCTGGTCTCCCTTGTTATCCGTCGCCGGCGCAGTCGGGGTTATTTCTGGTTGCTCGGGCGGCGCAAGTAGTTTCGCACAAGCGCGCATCATTCTGCGATACGGCCAGCCCTTTTCACGGAAGAATATTTCACCTTCACGAGGATTGCTATAGAACCAGCGGGCCACGAGGCAAAGATTTTCGCTGAGGTCGCCCATGAGCGGTTCCGCAGCCGGATCTTCGAGTCGCGAGCGGAGCACCTGCTCTGCGGAACGCGGTTCGCCGGCAAATTGGGAGAAGGAGACGAAGGATGGCTCGGCGATACGGCCGGCGAACACCGGGAATACGGCGATGGTTTGTTCGGCGCTAGCTCGCTGCAGGATTACGGCGTTCAAGTCTTGAATCCGGCGGGGAAGCTCAGGTTGTCCGCGCAACGCTTCGTCGATTTTTTCGAGCTTTTTGTGAATGGCGCTTGCCCGTTCGAAGTCTAAATCCTCGCTCGCTTTTTCGCGCTCGGTTTCGTACGACGCGCGAAGGGAAGCGCCGCCCGTTTCCAGGAATTGTACGAGGCGGTTCACCTCCACATCGTAGTCTTCCTTGCTGCAGCCGCCGAAGCACGGGGCCAGACACATTTTCATTTCAGAGTAAATGCAGCCGGGGAATGAGGGATCGCGGCGAATCTTGATCTGGCAACGGCGGACCTTGAAAAGGTCGAGGACACGCTCGGCAAAAGCGTCGGCCGATTTTCGCGAGGCGAATGGACCGTAGTAGGAGCCGCCGGAGGGAGCGCCGGCCGCATCAACGGGAATTCTGCGTGTCGCGTAGCAACGGGGATAGGGATTGCGAAAATTCACTTTTAGGACGGCCGGGGGACGGAGGCGCATCGTCGCCCGATATTTTTTTGGGAAGAGCCGCTTGGCGTGTTCGTAGTAGGCGAAAGATTGTTCGAAAGCGGATGCGGTCAGGCGGTAGCGAACGGTTTTTGCAAAGTCGCGCAGATTGAGGCGTTTGCTAGCGGGATCAAGAGGCCCAAGCAGACGTTGCAGGCGACGGCGCAAATCCTGGGTACGAATCAAGTATGGCTCGGCGTTTTCCTCACGCGGCTCAATCAGGCAGATGGCAGGAAAGGGAGGAAGAGCGGAAAGAAAATCCGCGTCGTTCGCAGGATTGAATTCGACGCCGCAATCAAATTCCAGCACGTCGTCAGAATACTACGGCTGCGAGCGAGAAAGAGGGCCGGCGCGTTGCGATTGCTACGAACGAAGTAGCCAGGAGGCGATGACGAGCCGCTGAATTTCGCTGGTGCCTTCGTAGATTTCGGTGACGCGGGCGTCACGGTAGTTGCGCTCGACGGGATATTCGCGGCTGTAGCCGTTGCCCCCGTGAATTTGAATGGCTTTGTGGGTGACGCGTGTGGCCATTTCGCTGGCGAAGAGCTTTGCGGTTGCGGCGTCCATGGTAAAGCGCGCCCCCGTGTCCTGCTTCCAGGCGGCTTTGCGGGTGAGTAGGCGGGCTGCGTCGAGTTCCGTCGCCATGTCGGCGAGCATGAATTGAATTGCCTGGAATTGCGAAATGGGATGGCCAAAAGCGAGTCGCTCTTTGGAATAGCTCAAAGCAGCTTCCAAAGCGCCTTGCGCGATGCCGGTTGCTTGCGCAGCGATACCGATGCGGCCGCCGTCGAGCGTTGAAAGTGCGACTTTGTAGCCTTCGCCTTCGTTACCGATGCGATTGGCGGCGGGCACTTCGCAATCGGTGAAGACGAGTTCGCTGCAAGCAGTGGCGCTGATGCCGAGTTTTTTTTCCTCTTTACCAACTTTGAATCCCGCCATCCCTTTTTCGATGACGAGCGCTGTGATGCCTTTTTCGCCCTTCGCGGGATCATTGTTCACGTAAACGATGGCCGCGTCGGCCGCGGCACCGTTCGTGATCCAGGCCTTGGTGCCGTTCACGACGTAGACGTCGCCCCTTTTCACGGCTTTGGTTTGCAGCGCAGCGGCGTTCGAACCAGCTTGCGGTTCAGTCAGTGCGTAGCAACCGATTTTTTCGCCGCGCGCGTACGGCGCCAAGAGGCGTTTTCTCTGGTCGCCCGTGCCAAAGCGGTGAATCGGGTCGCAGTACAACGAGTTTTGAACCGAGAGGATTACGCCGGTGGAAGCGCAACACCGCGAAATCTCCTCGATGGCGATCGTGTAAGAAATGTGGTCGAAGCCAGCGCCGCCCTCGTTTTCGGGCAACGCGATGCCGGTCAGGCCGAGCTCGGCGGCTTTGGCGAATAGCGCGCGCGGGAAATGGCCTTTCTCGTCGTTCTCTCGCGCGAGCGGCTTTACTTCCGACTCCGCAAATTCGCGAACACTGTTTTGCAACAAGAGCTGTTCTTCGGTCAGTTCGAGGTTCAAGAGCGGTCCACCCGGACTACGTCACAGTGTAACGCAGGAGTTGCTCGCTAAAATATCGCTCAGGCGAGCGTGGCGCGGACGCGTTCGAAAGTCGTCGCCAAGTCTTCGGGCAAGACGCGCGTTTCGCCAGTGACGGACATGAAGCTGGCGTCGCCGATCCAACGGGGCAGTGCGTGGAGATGCAAATGGCCGGCAATGCCTGCACCGGCGGCGCGGCCGAGGTTCATGCCGAAATTCATGCCGTCGGGCTTGTAGAGTGACTTGAATGCAGACTCGGTCCGCTGCGCCAGATGCATGATCTCGGTCAGCGTGGCTGCATCGAGCCCGGAAATTTCCGCCGCATGTTTGTACGGAACGATCATCAGATGGCCGGACGTGTAAGGGAAACGATTCAAAATGGCGAATGAGCTCACGCCGCGATGAACGACGAGCGTTGTCGCGTCGTCGTTGCGCTTCGCCGCATCGCAAAAAACGCATTCGGGCTTTTCACCGGCAATGGCATTCGTGATGTATTGGTAGCGCCAGGGAGTCCAGATGTAATCCATCGCGGGTGCGCCTCACAGGAATTCGCACGAGCAAGCATAGCGCAAAACAAAACGCCGGCGGTTGCCGGCGTCGCATTACCAATCTTGCTAAAACAGTTTCAGCCGCGCTGCGGATTGCCGGCTGCGGCAGCCTCAGCGGCGGCCGTCATCGAAGCGGCTTCTTCACTGTTCACAAAATCTTTCAATTCCTTGCTCGGCTTGAAGAAAGGAATCCGCTTTGCGGGCACGTCCACTTTTTCGCCGGTTTTTGGGTTGCGTCCGGTGCGGCCGCGGCGCTGCCGCGTGCGGAAGCTGCCAAAGCCGCGAATCTCGATCTTGTCACCTTTTTGCAGCGATTCAATGATGCTGTCAAAAATCGTTTCGACAATGGACTCGGACTCTTTGCGAGGCAATTCGGTAACCCGCAAGACTTCTTCGATCAAGTCCGCCTTCGTCAGCGTCGGTTGCTTGCTCATCGTGAACACGCCTC
>Ga0247682_1000021_pt1 | contig 80675 bp, 63 predicted proteins | sample CNK23_metaG_FD_190130 | JGI IMG/M metagenome (GOLD analysis project Ga0247682, IMG submission 190130) | Soil microbial communities from Purdue University Martell Research Forest, Indiana, United States - CNK23 | ecosystem: Environmental > Terrestrial > Soil > Temperate forest > Bulk soil...
GAGATTGAGCGGCGGCACGGGGCTCCCGTGCACATGATGCAGTTGAAACACGGCATCTTCGATGAAGGGAGCATCTCTGCGATCGCCTCCGATACGGTGCGCGAGATCGGACGACTCGCAGGCCGGAACCTGGACGTGCGCCGATTTCGCCCGAATGTTGTGGTTCGTTTACTGCGACCGGTTCCATTTCAGGAGGACGAGTGGTTGGGCAGTGTGCTCTCGTTCGGTGAAGGAGAGGACTCTCCGGCCATTGCAGTAACGTTGCGCGACGAACGCTGCTCGATGGTGAACCTTGATCCCGATTCAGCAAGTTCAACGCCGGAAGTGTTGAAGGCGGTCGTTCGCGCGAACCAGAACAACGCGGGAATCTACGGAGCTGTCATTCGCATCGGTCGGCTAACGGTCGGACAGACCATATTCCTCCGGACGGCGATTGGAAAAAAGAAATCTGGGTGATCGAAAAAAAATTCTGGAATGCAATCTACTCAGCTGTACGACGGTTCGGCGATTGATGAGTCAACCGTAAGAATCGACTCCGAGCTGGGAAAATAAGAAATGGCTTAGTTTTTCTTCAGTCAAACATGGCCCAGTGAAACTCAAGGCGCGCATTACATTCTGGGACCGTTTGGAGAAGACAGTGATCTGCGGAGATGGGGACTAAAACTTGCAGAGCGAGGAGGAAAGAATGCCAAGAAACGAGCGGTGGTTGCCGTGGCGCGAAAGTTGGCGGTACTGCTGCATCGGTTGTGGGTGAGCGGAGAGGTGTACGAACCACTGCGCAATAGCCAGAAAGCGGTGCGCGCTGTGGCCTAGAGAGAATTTCGGTCCGACAGCTGAGCTCACCGCCGAGTCCAGGTGACTGCGACTAAGTCCTGGCGCCCGACTCCCACAGCAACGGTGGGAAGAGAGGACGATAATCAGGTAGCAGCACCTACTGAAACGAGAACACCCACCTAGCACCGAGCGAATATCGCTCACCAAAGAGTGCGGATGGAAGGATGGCGACAGGGGCGGCTTAGCTGAATGGGAACAGACTGAAAGAAAGAAGAAAGAAAAAGTGTGTCTTGACATCAACCGGCCTTCTCATGGAAGGACTTGGCAACACCTTGGCGGGTGATTGGGGCCGTCGCCGCGCAGGTTAAGGTCTCGCACTCCACCGGCGGGCTTCGGTTAAGCTGCTTATCCGGCGATAGGCTTGGACACTAAGGAGGTGTTGTGTGGCAAAAAACATCGCAGTTGTTTGTGGAGTTTTGGTGATGACAATAATTCTCGGGACAACGAAGAAGGCCATCGGCAAACCTACCGAGCAACGAATCGTTCGCATCGCTGAATTGGAGATTGATGCGGGTCAGCTTGCCGCGTACACGGCGGCGCTCAAGGAAGAAATCAGCACATCAGTCCGGGTCGAGCCGGGCGTACTCACGCTGTGTGCGGTGGCGGTGAAAGACCATCCGACACAGATTCGAATCTTCGAGACGTATGCAGACCGCGCCGCGTACGAGTCGCATTTGCAAACTCCACACTTCAAAAAATACAAGACCGAAACGGCGAACATGGTGAAGTCCCTGAAGCTCATCGAAACCGACCCAATTCTCCTCGGCACGAAGTAAGCGCAAAGCCCTAATCGTCGAAGTGGGATCGAGCGGGAAAGCCGACCGGGACTTGTCCGGATTTAGCTAATCAGGTAAGTTCGATTTTTAGAAACGCGTGTCGAACCTTCGGACTCATGAGATAGATGAGTATCGACAAGTCGATACCGAACACGAGCACGTATTTCGTCCACCACAACCAGAGGATCAATCCCGGCAAGACGGGAATATGGCGGAGAGACGCCGCTGCGCTAATGAACCCAACGGTGACTAGAACTAAAGTGGACATTCGCGCCCAGTTCTTCATCTTCCAGAGCCCCACCGCAAGCGCAAATTCAATGAGAGACAGAGACACCAGAATCAGAAAAAATTTGGCAAACGCAGGGACTGTCCTTCCGGGGGACAAGAGAACAAATGCAGGCAAGGCCATTGCGCTCACCAAAAAGAAAACTGCGATTGCCGTGATCACGAGCTCGCGACCTTGTATTCGTAAAGCACCCAACGTTTGGCTGATTTCATTTAACGATTCTACGTGGTTGAGCGTGATTGGAGCGGCTTACCCAGATGATAGCGACACCGGGAACGGACGGTTACCCGCTACACTGCGCGGATGATCGCAGCCTGATTGTTTGTAAGTGATAGAAAAATATGGCGCGCCCGGCCCGACTCGAACGGGCGACCCTCTGCTTAGAAGGCAGATGCTCTATCCAACTGAGCTACGGGCGCATCCTTGGCAAGTCCAATTATTTCATACTACTACGCTGCAATTGCAATTTCTCTTCTTACTGAAATTTTGGAGTACTCTGGAGCAACACATAAGCCAGAACCGTGAATCCAACGCCGACTGTGTCCGCTTCTTGGAGCCTGAGTTCGAGTTCATGGTCCATCCGTGAATACAGGCCAGACATTGTTTGTGGCTTATGCCCCATCCAGAAGTTGTTGATGTCTTCCCGACACCGCTTTCCCCGTAGCCATGTCTTACGGAACCGACGGAACGCATGGAAGCCCATGCCTTTCTCATCCAATCCCATTGTCTTTAGCCGTGGGGTCAGCCAACGCGCTTCGATTGCGTTATGCAGGTACGGAGCGTCGTTCCGGGTCTTGAACAACAATCCCGTGCTACCGCCGATGTATTTCCGCGGGTACTCTGTTCTCGATAGTTCTCGACAAACCAGAAGCGGACTACGTTCTGGAAGCCCAAGGCGGAGATTTTGAAGGCCCTCATGGTTCCGAAGGTCCGCACCCGCCGCGTGCTCCAAGACCCGAGGCTCGGTACCACCCTTTACAAGAACGATGTGGCGGTTTTCGGAACCACACCAATTAAGGAAAAGAGCGCGGTCAAAGACCTGTGCAAATACCTGTGCAAATACCTTCAAAACGGCTCATCAAAGTAGGCTGATGGTCGCCATTCCTCTCCAACTTCCGGCCACCTGAAGTAGAATCTCGGAATGAAACCGAGACACCAATGGGTACTTTACACGCACGACGGCAGGACGCTTGTCGTCGTGTCAAAGAAGAAGAAGTTCAAAACGAGGCAGGAGGCTGAGAAGGCACGAGAGAAATACCCCGCGCGAGAAAGACCTGCGATTGGGGTTGGGCGAAGTCTTTAGTGAACTGCTTATTTCGACATACCTGTACCTCGTTCTGGTGGCGCTCACGACCGTAACAGCAGAAACTGAGCTTGGTCGGAGGTACGATATGGCAAGACGCCGAACAACCGTCACTGTGAGCGAAAGTGATCGCGCCGACGATCAAAGTAGAAGTCCAACGCGGTTCTGATTGCTGTTGTATTGGGTTGCTGGTCTTGTTTGTTGTTAGTCGGAGCCAACGGCAAAGCGTTCATTCTCAGAATACCGTGGGGCATCGGTGAAACGAGACTTTTTGTAAAAGTGCCCTTCCTCGTCAGGCTGTCACAATCATGCTGCTGTCTCGGCTTGCGTGAGTCAAAGACTTTACACTCGTCGTCAAGACAATCTCTGTATATTTTCATGGATGAAGCCCGCCATACGTCTCGCTTCTTTGGTTGCGCTTTTGGTTAGTCTCGTACCGCCATCACAAGGTCAGCAAGTTTCCACGTCCGAACGCCTTCCTCGTCCGTCGAACTGGGTTCAGACCGACGCCCCATATTCAATGGTCACTTCGGACGCGATCTGCGAGTCCGAATCAGGGATATATGTGCGAACGGTCAAAGAGAATCAATTTCTGGCGCAAGCCCCATTCAGATTCTTACAAGCCATCGCCGGAGGTGACTGTCCGGCACGCATGTTGGCGCCAGCTTCGTCGAATGTAACATCTGACGTTATCCTAGTAGCTCCCATGAAAACGCCTCTACAGTGGCCGCGAGCCTGCGATGCAGCCAACATCAACATGCCGGCTTCCGCGAACCTGTTGCCGTGAAACTTCAGCGCTCCAGCGGGGTTCTGCTGCACCTAACGTCGCTTCCGGGTCGCTTCGGCGTCGGCGATCTTGGAGCGGAGAGCCGTCATTTTGCCGATTGGCTTGCGGATGCCCAGCAGCGCGTGTGGTGCGTCCTGCCGTTTGGCCCACCTGGACCGTTTAGTTCGCCCTATCAATCTTGCTCGGCGTTCGCCGGCAGCCCTTTATTGATTAGTCCGGACGAACTGGTCGCACAAGGTTATCTGTCGTCAAAAGACTTGCGTAGCGTACCGCGCTTTCCCGCGACGCGAGTCGCTTATCCTGCGGTCACGCGCTACAAAGAGGGATTGTTGCGCCGGGCATTCCTGGCCTTTTCCGAATCGAGGGAATATCAGGATTTTGTCGCGCACAACTCCTGGTGGCTGGAGCCGTACGTGAACTTCATGGCTTTGCGTCACGCAAATCACCACAGGCCATGGAACACGTTCGACCCGCGGCGAAAACCCCCTGCGCAAGCAGCGCGTTATCATTCGTTTTTGCAATTTGAATTTTTTCGTCAGTGGACGCAACTTCGGAAATATTGCCGCGAGCGACATATTTCGATCCTCGGTGATCTCCCGTTCTACGTCGAATACAACAGCGCCGACGTCTGGAGCCATCCTGCACTTTTCGATTTGGACGAGAATCACCACATGCGTTCGGTCGGCGGCGTTCCGCCCGATTATTTCAGCGTCGACGGCCAACGCTGGGGCAGCCCAACCTATCGTTGGGAGTGCATCGCGCAAAACAATTTCCGTTGGTGGATTGACCGTTTCCGTTTCGCTTTCGAACATCTGGACTTTCTTCGCGTGGACCACTTCCGCGGCTTCGAAGCGTTTTGGTCCGTTCCCGCACGAGACAAAACTGCGCGCAACGGGCATTGGGTGGCAGGTCCCGGCGCTGGGTTATTTGAGGCGGTCAAGCAACAACTCGGCGACGCACCCATCGTCGCGGAAAATCTCGGAGTGATCAGTTCGGAAGTCGAAGCGCTTCGAAATCAGTTCGGCTTTCCGGGCCTTGCGGTCATGCAATTCGGATTTGGCGACGACGGAACGCATCTGCCCACGAACTACTCGCAAAATACGGTCGCTTTCACCGGCACTCACGACAACAACACGACGAATGGCTGGTGGAGCGAACTGCGAAAGAACGCGGAACGTGGCGATTCAGCAGGCGATCGCGAAACGCTTGCCCGCGTCAAATCGTTCCTGCGAACCGATGCCGAGGAGATTCATTGGCCTTGCATTAAATCCGTCATGGAATCGCGCGCCGATCTCGCCATCTTCCCGCTCCAGGATGTACTTGGCCTCGGCGGCGAAGCGCGCATGAATCTTCCCGGCCGTGAAAAAGGGAACTGGTTGTGGCGATTCGAACGCGGCCAGCTTTCGCCCGCACGTTTGGAAGGTCTACGTGATTTGACGGAAGCTACCGGTCGAGCCGCAGCCGCGCCGGGGCAAACCTGAAACGACTACGGCGCCTTCAGCTCCACAACGTCGCTGCTGCGCGTTCCACGTGCCACGAACAAAGTTTTGCCATCTTCCGACCAAACATACGACGCGATCAATCCTGAGGGAAAATTCGTAACCTGTTTCAATGTGCCGCTCGGTTTATCCATCTTCCAGATATTCGAGGCGCCCTGCCGCATCAAGTTGAAGTAAAGCCCGTGCCCGTCTGGCGCAAATTGTGGCGGCGCCATTCCCATTCCGGGCACCATTGGAAACGTCGTCGTCGCCGGTCCGCCGTTTGCCGGCGCGATCACCACGGTGTATGGCGATTGTGGATGCTCCATGCTCTCGGCGGTGTAGGTAATCCACTTACCGTCCGGCGAAAACCGCACGTAAGGATCGCTGGGGTTCGTCAACGCTGTTTTCGACGGCGCGCCTCCGTCAATCGAAACACGATAAAAACTGTGCTCCTCCTCATTCCAATAAAAAATCCATCGGCCGTCAGGCGAACAGTTTGGCATCGTCGCCGATTTCTCTTTCGTAAGTTGTTTCGCGTTCGTGCCGTCCGCGTCCACGCGCCACAGTTGCGGCGCCTCTCCGGAAGTCTCGGAATACACGATGTGCTTGCCGTCGCCGCATGCCGCCACGTCGCGCAAACCCGCGTTGCCCATCTTCACCTGGTGTAAATTCCCGCCATCGCCATCGGCCGCAAAAATGTGGCCTTCGCGCGTCTCATAAAGAATCTTGTCCTTGCCAAAAGTCGAAACATAAACGACCAGCGTTCCTTCGGTCGTCAATTGCCGCGCGTGTTCCGAATCGCCGTCCGGCAAAACCCAAAGATCGCCGGTGATGGTTGTTTCCACCGCGGCCAGCGCGGTCGCCTCGCGATTCAAACCGAACCACAACGTGCTGTAATCGCGCTGGTCGTTCGAAATCCGCTGCGCTTGCGCGGACGGGAAGTCCACCTTCCAAAGTTGTCCTCGATCTCCCAGGTTTCCTTCGCGTACCGGCACAATGATCGCGGATCCGTCCGGGAGCCACTGCGGCCGGCCCAGATCATCGCGCGTTTTGTAAAACTCGCGGAGGGCGGACCCGTCGGGCGCAACCGCCATCAAGATTCGCCGATTCGTCGACTGGTAAATTGTGAACGCGATCGTCCTGCCGTCCGGCGACCATGCCGGCGCGATCAGCGACGCCGAGTAAACCTGCCCCGCCTTTTTTGCGACGACCTTCACGCCGCTGCCGTCTGCGTTTGCGGTCATCAGGTTCACTTCCCGTTTGTCCGGCACGCCGCGTTCAAAGGCAAATTGCGTTCCGTCGGGCGAAAAGCTGACGGAGGTATCAATATCGTCGACAAGTTTCGTCGCAGCGCCGCCCGCCACCGGCATTTTGAAAAGTGCGCTGTAAAGTTGATTGTCTTTCGAGGAGGCCGTGTAGTAGAGCATCGATCCGTCAGGAGAAAACGCCAGGCCGCCGTAGTTGACCTTTTCCGGCGCAATCAGTTGAATGTCGCTCGCGGCGCCGCTTCGCTGCACCAATACGCCTTGCTCGTAGCCGTTCCGCAGCACATACGCGATGCTCTTCCCATCCGGAGAAATCGCCACTGCGGCGGCTTTGCCGTTTCGCGTCATTCGCTCGACGCGCATGCCGCTTACGCTGAAGCCTTTTGGCGCGTCGTTGTGTTTGAGATGGGTAATGCCCGCTACGATCGCTACGATTGCGACCACTGCCACGACGGCAACCAATCCTTTTTGGTTGCTGCCCGGATCCTGCGGCTCGTTCGATGAGCCTTCCATTTTTTCGCCACTTTCTTGCCTATTGGTCACAGAGCCAGAATCTTAATTTTCCGCTGCGCACAAGTCAACGCGCTCACCCTTACTTAGACGCGCGCCGCGCCCACACTTCTTCCGTTCTTGAGGTAAACTACGCATCATTTTTGACACATTTCCCAGCCCTCGCGGCCAAAGGCGGTTCTCCTTGTTCAAGCGCCTCTCAGTCCTCTCTATCTTGTTGATTTTAGTGCCTTTTATTCGCGCGCAACAGCCGCCAGCCCTCGACGGGCTAAAGCACGAAGCCGTCGAAGAAACGGACAAACTGCAGGCCTTCACACAACAAATGGTCGACCAGATTTTCAGCTATAGCGAGCTCGGCTTCCAGGAAGTCGAAACTTCAAAATACGTCACCGGCATCCTCGAGAAAAACGGCTTCAAGGTTGAAAAGGGAATTGCGGGCATTCCCACCTCGTGGGTCGCGTCTTACGGCAGCGGAAAACCCGTCATCGCTTTCATCACCGATGAAGACTGTATCCCGCGCGCTTCGCAAAAACCCGGCGTCGCGTATCACGATCCCATCATCGACGGCGCGCCGGGCCACGGCGAAGGCCACAACTCCGGCATGGCCGTTAACGTCACCGCCGCGCTCGTCTTGAAGAAACAAATGGAGAAATACCATCTCTCCGGCACCATCAGACTTTTTCCCGGCATCGCTGAAGAACTTGTCGCCGCAAAAGCATTCTATGTCCGCGCCGGATATTTCAAAGACGTCGACATCGTCCTCGGTTCTCACGTCAGCAACGATTTTTCCACCTCCTATAGCACCGGGAAAGGCACCTGGAGCGGTCTCGTGTCCATTCAATATTTCTTCCATGGCAAAGCCGCGCACGCCGCCATGGCGCCGTGGGACGGCCGCAGCGCGCTCGATGCCGTCGAACTCATGGACGTCTCCTGGGATTTCAACCGCGAACATCTCCGCACCGCGCAGCGCTCGCACCGCGTCATTATCAACGGCGGCGATCAGCCCAACGTCGTGCCCTCCGAAGCCGCCGTCTGGTATTACTTCCGTGAAATGGATTACGCGCACATCAAGTCGCTCTACGAACTCGGCAACACGGTTGCCGAGTCAGCCGCGAAGAGTACCGGCACAACGGTCGACCACAAACTTGTCGGCTCGGCCTGGCCACCCTTCTTCAACAAAGTGATCGCGGAAGCGCAGCAGAAAAATATCGAATCGGTCGGGATGCCGGCGTGGACCGAAGCCGATCAAACGCTCGCGAAGGCTTTGCAAAAGGATATCGGCGCAAAAGTGGAAGGCCTCAAATCAAAAATTGAGCCGCTCGACGAGCCCGCAAAAACCCTCTCGGGCGGCGGCTCTGATGACGTTGGCGACATCTCCTGGAACGCGCCGATGGTTTATCTCATGTTCCCCGCGAACATTCCGAATCTTCCCGGCCACAGTTGGCCGAATGCTGTCGCCATGGCCACGCCCATCGCGCACAAAGGCTCCACTGCCGGCGCAAAAGTCCAGGCCCTCACCGCGCTCGATTTTCTCTTGCAGCCGCAGCTCGTCACTGAGGCCTGGGACTATTTCCGTAACGTCCAAACCAAAGACGTCCACTACGAGTCCTTCCTCGCCCCGACTGATCAGCCCGCCATCGAACTCAACAAAGAGAAGATGCAAAAATTCCAACCCGACCTGAAAAAGTTTTACTTCGACCCGTCCAAATACAAAACATATCTAGAGCAATTAGGAATAACTTATCCGACGGTTCACAAAGATCTTTAAGCTCACGGTGAACACTCGCCCACCAAACTCAGGCCCGCGTCCCATTGTGTGAAGGGTTAAACGCCGTGCCCGGACGTAATTCTCCTGCCATCAACCTTCGATTGCCGTTGCTCAATTCCGCAAGGCAATTCTTCTTCGTTGCCGTACTGTCTCCAACGTTCTCAGATGCGCAGACCGCTCCGTCGAATTCCGCGCCTTCGGTGGGGTGTCCGGTCCAGTTCCTTCGTTTTAATCCTTCTAGCGTCAGTGTGAAAATCAGAAATTCCAGAGGAAAAATACGTGTGGTACAACAACCATAAGAAGTCCTTCTCGCGCCCGATTTTAATCCCGTTTCGCCAATAGAGCGAGAGTTTCGAGGCCGGCCGCAGTTCAAGATCATTGAATGTGCCCGCAGGTTTAGCGCGAAGTCTGGTGCGTAGCCAGCCTACCCTCGCTTAAGTCAGATAATTCCTTACAATATTTCCTCCCCTCATCCGTCTCCAATAATGGATGGAGAGGCCGGTGAGTATCGCCGCGATGACCGAGCAAGACCGCCGAATTTCTGAGATCGTCGTCGAAGAGCGCAGCCGCCTTCGCAACTTCATCCGCCGTCGCGTGTCCGATCCGGCTGACGCCGAAGATATCGTGCAGGAAGTGTTCTACGAACTCGTGGAAGCCAACCGCCTGCTGATGCCCATCGAGCACATCACCGGTTGGCTCTTCCGCGTGGCACGCAATCGCATTACCGACCTTTTTCGCAAGAAAAAAGCGGAGAACTTCAGTGATGCAGCGATGGAAGGCGAAGACGGCGAGCGGCTGCAAATCGAGGATCTCTTGCCGTCGCCCGACGCTGGCCCGGAGGCGCTGTATTTTCGCAACGCGCTATTCGACGAATTGGAGCTCGCCCTCGATGAACTTCCCGCCGAGCAGCGTGAAGTCTTCGTCGCGCACGAAATCCATGGCCGCAGCTTCAAGCATCTGGCTGCGGAAACCGGTGTGAACGTCAACACGCTGCTCGCGCGCAAACGTTACGCCGTTCTTCACCTCCGCGAGCGCTTGCAAAGCATTTATGAAGATTCTTGGGAATAGTAAGGAGCACACCATGCACAACATGAAAAACAAAAAGAAGTTGATCTGGATCGCCCCGCTCGCAATCGTGGCAATCCCGGTTTTTATCTGGCTCGGCGGCGAAGTCGTAATGCGTCTGTGGAACTGGCTGCTGCCGTCACTGTTCGGCTGGAAAGCAATCACCTTCTGGCAAGCCATCGGGCTGCTGGCTCTTTGCCGAATCCTTTTCGGTGGTATGAGTCACCGCGGCGGCAATCACTCCGGTTTCCGGCGCAAAATGCGCGACCGCTGGGAAGGCATGACCCCCGAAGAACGCGAAAAATTCCGGGAGGCCTACTACAGCCGCTACGGCGTGCCAGCCCCGCCCGATTCCAAGCCAACGATCTGAGCGGCCGCGCAACCGTCACGTTCGAGAATTCATGAAATTCGAGTTTCGTTCCGAGTTCTCCAACCTCAATTAATGACGGCTGATCAGACTGTTTTGACGTATTCCATCAGAGGCATCCCGAAGAAATTCTGGACCTTCCCGGAAGGAGAGAACCCAAACCTTTCGTATACCAGAATCGCCCGCTTGAGCGGCGGCGTTGTATCGAGGCTGATTCTCTTGCACTTCCGTTCCCGAAAATAAGACTCGGCCTGCAGGAGCAGTCGTCCTGCGATGCCGCTTCCTTGCGACCGAGGAACAACCGCCATTCCCCGAATGTGGCCTTCGTCTTCGCTGACAACGGCGCAAGCAATTGTGCCGATCGCTTCGCCGGATTCCCCGGTGCCACGAATAAGGTCATCTCTCGCAGGCGCTGTGCAATCGCCTCCGGCGTAAGCACTGTGTCCGCAAACGCGTCGGAAGTGTATTTCTCCCGGTATTCGGCAAAGGCGGCGGACAGGCATTCCAGAATGCTGCTGGCGTCTTCGTCAGTCGCTTTTCGTATGGATATCACGAGGCCTCGCCTTAATCGCGCCTGTAGCGGCGAATTTTGTAGGCTGCCGGCCGCGCCGCAAGATCCACATTGGCGTTATTTCCCAAAAACGGGGGAGGGGTACCTCTGCCTTTGGCCACTTTCTGCTTCGTTTTGCCGGACGGTCGACCTCGTTTCCCCTGCTACAATCCCCGGGTGTCTCCTGACTTCATCGAGCTGATTGCCTCTCCCGCCGACTCCGGCACTCGCCTCGACCGCTTTGTCGCCGTGCACGCTTCCGAGCTTTCCCGCGCCCGCGTCCAGGAACTCATCGATTCCGGCCTTGTTCAGGTCAACGGCCAGCCCTCTAAGCCCAGCCAGAAGCTCCGCGGCGGCGAACGCGTCACGGTTCAGCCGGAGCCGCGCGCTGCTCTCAAAGCGGAAGCCGAATCCATCCCGCTCGACGTCCTGTACGAAGATGACGACCTCATCGTCATCAATAAACCCGCTGGCATGATTGTCCACGCCGGAGCAGGGAATTCAACCGGCACGCTCGTCAACGCGCTTCTTGGCCGCGGCCAATCGCTCTCGCAAGGCGGTGACGCGTTGCGCCCGGGAATCGTGCATCGATTGGACAAAGACACGTCCGGCGCTATCGTCATTGCCAAAAACGATTTCGCCCACGCCAAGCTTTCCGAAGCCTTCCAGTCGCGCACGATGCAGAAGACCTATCTCGCGCTCGTGCTTGGAAAGCTTACCGGAGCAAAGGGCCGCATCGAACTCGCCATCTCCCGCGATCCCAATCAGCGTATAAAGATGACCGCGCGCCCTGCCGGCAAATCCGCAAACGCACGCGCCGCCCGCACCGACTGGACCGCTCTCCGGGAGTTCGCCGCCGCCACGCTCGTCCAAGTCCAACTCCACACCGGACGCACGCATCAAATCCGCGTGCACTTCTCGGCCCTCAAGCACCCCGTCGTTGGCGACACCCTCTACGGCGCCGCAGCGCAACTTATCGTCGGCAAAACAAAACTCCCCGCGCTCGATCGCCAGTTCCTGCACGCCGCGCGACTTTCGTTTGTTCATCCCCGCACCGAAAAGCAGATCACGATCACCGCACCACTCGCACCGGACCTAAAACTTTATTTGGAGAAATTGGCTGCCGCCAGCGGCTCGTCAAAAATTGACGCATCGCTTGCCGGCTTCCTATAATTCCTAACCATGCGCCAGGCCATCACAGCACTCCTTCTCGCCTTCATCCTTCTCGCTTTGCCCATCTCGGAAAGCGCGCAACAACAGGAGCAGTCGCCGCCGCAACCCCCGTCACCGAATCAGCAAGAGACGCAGCAGAGCCAAACGACGATCAAAGTTCCCGTCAACGTCGTTGACGTGCTGGCCACCGTGCTGAACCGGCGCAACAAACTTGTTCCCGATCTCACGCAGGACGATTTCAAACTTCTGGATGAAAACACGCCGCAAACAATCAGGTTCTTCAGCCGTCAGTCGGACATTCCTCTCCGCATCGGACTCTTGATGGACACTTCCAACAGCATTCGCGACCGCATCAAGTTTGAGCAGGACGCCGCGGTGAATTTTCTGTATACGGTGCTTCGTCGTGGCAAGGATCAAGCCTTCGCCATGACCTTTGACGACGAGCCGCAAATTGTTCAGGGTTTTACCGGCGACACCGGCCTGTTGCGTGATCAAATCGTCAAGACACGAGCCGGAGGCGGCACCGCTGTCTATGACGCAATTTACGAAGCCTGCGCAAAACATCTCAGCAATCCGCCGCGGCCTCCCGGCGACCAGCCGGACATCGTTCGCCGCGTCATGATTTTAATCAGCGATGGCGAAGACAATCTTTCCGATCACACGCGGGCCGATGCCATCGAAATGGCGCAGCGCACCGGCGTCGTCATCTATACCATCAGCACCAGCATTCAGTGGGTCACCACGACTGCCGAAAAAGACTGCCGCGCGACCGGCACGTGCAAATACCACCTCACCGACGGCGACAAAATTTTGCAAGGGCTCGCCGAAGAAACCGGCGGACGCTCGTTCTACCCGTATCACGTGGATGATTTGGATCAGTCGTTCCAGGACATCGGCGACGAACTTCGCAACCAGTATCAGATCACCTACAACCCGTCGAACTTCGTGCCGAACGGAAAATACCACCGCATCAAACTGGAAGTCCCAAAATTCAACGGCTATCAGGTACGCGCCCGCCGCGGTTACTACGCTCGGCCGAACGGCGTCGGTCCTGTAAATGCCCCGGCGACAAATCCTCCCGCCGCCGCGCCGCAACCGCCAAAATAATCTCAGCGGGAGAAAAAATGTCAGTAATCATTTATTGCAGAGAATCGCGAAAGAGAATTGCATCCGATTCGACGTGGATTCGCTCGACCGCCAGCTTTAATCCGTCGCGTGAAAATCCAAACGCCCCGATTCGATCGTCTTTGTAGTGCGTCAGTTGTTTGTGTAGCGAACCGTCGAGCGGCTGCTTCCACAAATTGTCGACGCCTTTTTCGCGGACAATATATGCGACCGATTTTCCGTCCGGCGCATATTTCGCGCCCTGCTGCGCGCGCTGGTCGATGTCTCGGTATTGCGTCGCTCTCGTTTCCGTCGAGTCTTCGCGCAGCATTAATCTGTGGTCGAACTCGCGGACTTCCGTCGTCAAGAGAAGCTTTCCGTCGGGCGAAAGGTCGAACACTCCGATTCCGCCGTTCAACATGACTTCCGGAGTTCCTCCGTCGATCGAAATGCGTTTCACGTGATTTCCATCCGCGCGATCCACGTAGTAGACGAATTGTCCATCCGGCGAGCAAAGCGGCTCCGCTTCGCTCTTTCCCGAAGTGAGTTGCATCTGGTTTCCGCCGTTCGCGTCGATGCGCCACAAATTCGTCGCAGCTTTTCCCGCGCGCCCGATGATACGAACGATCAGATATTTTTCGCCGCACGAAGCGACCTGATCCGGCACGACGTTTTGGTCGGAAAAGACCAGCGTTTCTCCACCCGAGGGATCGACGATGCGAATTTCTCCACCCTGCGGCAGCGCGAGTTTTCCGCCCTGCGTCCAGTCCCATCGCCACACCGTTTGTTTCGAGGACAGCACGAGCGGGTGCGCTTGTTCGGGAGAAGCGGCTGGAGCGATCGAGAATTCCGCTCGCGCCTGAATTTGCGTCGCAACAAAGCTTTGCGAATTTGCGGCGAGGCTCGGACGGATGTACGTGTTGGTGTCTGCCGTAATCGCGCGATAGGTCCCCAGCGGATACGCAACGACGCCGAGTTGACGTTGCAATTTTCCGCCGGTCGCTTCCATATTCGTGACGAGCAGACCGTCGCCGGCGGCGAGCCACGCGGGATCGTAATAAATCTTGTTGCGTGAATTTCCGAAATTCGTGCGCGCGCCGGAGGTTGCGTCGACGGAAATAAACCCGCCGATGTCATCGAGAGTTGGCTGCACGATAGGGATTGCGATCGCTTTTCCGTCGGGAGACCAGGCGAGCGTGTAGCTGTCGCTGGCGATGGCCTGACTTTTGAAGAGGGCGCGTTCGGGCGTGCCGTCCGTTTTCGCGATCAATAAATCAAACGTTGGCGAATCGTGATCCTGCCGGAGATACGCGAGACGGAGTCCATCGGGAGAAAGCGCGACGGGACTGTCGACATCGCGAATCAAAACCCGCGGCGTGCCTCCCAGCACAGGCGCTTCGTACAAGATCGAAATGGTGTGTTCCGCTTCATCGCGACGGACAAAATAGAGATAGCTTCCGTCGGGAGAAAACGTGATGCCGATATAACGCGTGGCGGCGGGAGCGACGATTTGCGTGTTGCTGCCGGTCTGGATGTGGCGGAGTTGAAGCGCCTGCAAGCCGTTTTCATCGAGCACGAGCGCGAGATATTTTCCGTCGGGCGAAATCGCGGCGAGAGCGGTGTGGCCGTTGTTCGAGAGATTTTCGATGGAGAAATGCTCGAAGGGAACGTGCACGGCATTGTGCGGAACGGAGAATGTGAAAATGCCGTAGCCCGCGGCGAGTAAAACGGCGAGCGTGAGGAAAATCGCGATGCCGGCGCCCAATTTATTTTTCCTCGCGGCTGCGATCAGCACAGAGCCGCTGCTTGGCGCTGGTGAAACCTCTTCGAGAGCCGAGACGGGCGCGGACGAAAGCGATGCGCCGCTGATGGCGGGTACGGAAGTGGTGATGACTTTGCCGGAATCGACTTCACGGAGAAGACGCTTCAGGTCGGCGCGAAATTCGGCAGCGACCTGGTAACGGCAGTCGCGGTCTTTTTCGAGCGCCTTGTTGAGAATGCGGTCGAGTTCCTGCGGCAGGTCCAGGTTCGAAGTAACCGGCGGCGGCGTGTTGCGCAAAATATTTTCAAAGACGACGGCGGAAGTGGAACCCGGGAATGGATGTTTGCCGGTGGTCACTTGGTAGAGGACGGCGCCGAGAGAAAAAAGATCGGTGCGAGCGTCGAGATCTTCGCCGCGGGCCTGCTCGGGAGACATGTAGGCGATAGTGCCGACGGCGAGGCCGGGGCTGGTGAGGTGAGTGACGTTGGCGTCGTGAACGGTGGCGTCATCGCCGTGTCCGGCAATGAGTTTTGCGAGGCCGAAATCGAGAATTTTCGCCTGGCCGCGGTCGGTGAGGAAAATGTTGGCGGGCTTGATGTCGCGATGGACGATACCTTTTTTGTGGGCGGCGTCGAGAGCATCGGCGAGATGAACGCCGAGTTCGAGCGTGCGATTGAGAGGGAGCGGGCCGGTGCGAATGACCTGGTCGAGGGCTTTGCCTTCGAGCAGCTCCATAGCGATGAAGGTTTTTCCGTCGCGTTCCTCGATGGCGTAGATGGTGCAGATGCCCGGGTGGTTCAGCGCAGAGGCGGAGCGAGCTTCGCGGAGAAAACGCTGATGGCTTTCGGAATCCTGCAATTTGTCTTCGGGAAGGAATTTGAGGGCAACGCGGCGGCCGAGTCTTGAATCTTCGGCTTCGTAAACGACGCCCATGCCGCCTCCGCCAAGTTTGCGGAGGATTTTGTAGTGGCCGATGAGTTGTTCTTCCATGAGTATCTGGGAAGGAAGATGTTATCCGTCCGGCGAATGGCGGTCAATTGAAGCGAAGACATTGAAGCGAAGACGGCAGGACTCGAACCAAGGTTGCTAAAGATAGCGGCGAATGGCTTCGGAGTAGCGGGTGTAAAGGTAGGAGACGAGAAGGAGAGCGATGCCGAGGATGATGAACGTGATGAAGCGGTCGGAACGTTCCTGGCGCCAGACGTCGAGGACTACGATTTTGCCGACACAGACCAGAAGAAGGCTAAGGCCAGCGAGCCGGAAACTTCGCTCGCCGACTATGAGCGCGAACAGGAATGCGGCAACGGCTTCGATTCCCCAGCCGATGGTGACGCGGCCCGTGGAAACTTCGTTGAATATCAGAAAGGTCAAGAGAGTCATGGGGAGAAAAAAGTAGACCTGTTCAGGGCGCCGAAAGAGATTCGAAAGATTTATGTCGGTACCGGCGGAAGCGGTGTTGGGCCCGGCTGCGAAGCGTGCACGCAGCGGAAATGCGAACGCCTCAGCAGAAAAAAGAACTGCCGCAGCGACAGCGATGTAAAAGGCGCGGCCGTCGTACCACGAATTGCGTGGAAGGCTCCGGGCAACGAACTCGTAGTAGAGACAACGAGTGAAGACGGCTGCGGCGAGCAACACGCTGTGATGGAGGAAGATGTTCTGGCGCGAACCCCAGGAAACGGCGATGAATAGAAACGAAAGAGCCGCCCAGGCTACGAGAATCCATCCATCGCGGAAATAAGAGCCAGCGAACAGCACCAGTGTTGCAGAGCCGAGATAAGCAAGAGCGCCGGGTGCGTAAATGCGCTCGTTTAGCGGAAAACGGTCCGCGTCGGGACGGTTTGAGAGACCCGTGAGGTGGACGTAGACGAGATAGAAAATGGCGGCGAGGGGTAAGGTAATGAAAAGCATCTCTTGAGGCGTGCGGTCGAGATTGAAGTAAAGAATGCGGCCAAAACTAAGCACGAAGGCGAGATAGCTTTGCAGACGCCAGTTGATGGATTTCCATCGGACACCGATTTCGAACAAAACCAGGCCGAGCAGGCCCCAACCGAGGGCGACTGCGCGCGGAGCGAGTTCGTAATACAAAAGCAAAACGAGCAGAGAAGAAGCGGCCCAAGTGTAGGCAGCACCGGCGACCGGTGCTTGCGTGTATTCGCCTTTCGCAGCCCAGCGTGCGGACAAGTAGAAGAGCGCGGCAGCGATCGCGACAGTTATCAGCCGCAGTGAAATGCGAGGGTAAACGCTCCAGGGGCCGATGGCGCCGAGATTGACGGTCGCGATTTGAAAGAGAGCTGCAACGGAAAGGAAGTGGGCCTGGAAATGGAGTTGAATGCGTTTCAGGCGATGGCCGACGATTAGCAGGAGGAAGGCAAAGGTCGCCCACGCGACAGCGATCCATGGCGAGGAGACTTCCTCGAACGCGAGAACGGCGACGAGAATGGAGCCGGTCCAAGTGTGAAGCGCCGAAAAAAAGCGGGCGAGCCCGGAATCGCGTGGTCCGGCGAAATAGGCACAGAGGTAGAGAAGCACGGCCATGAGCGTGAAGGTAAGGAAGCGGATGGTGAGGTGATGCCACTCTTGCGTCGCATCCATATTCGCGAGAAGGGTGCGGACGAATCCGGCGAGGACAATGGCGTGGGCGTGGAGGCTGAGATCACGACGGGTGGCGTAGATTCCGAGAACCGCGAGAACAGTGGCGAACACGCCCCACCCGACTGCAATCCAGAGAGAGTCACACTCGCGGTAGATCAGGGTGACAGTAAGCGCAGCGGCGGCAGTGGTGTACAGCTCTGAAATATTGACGGCGTCTTCGGAGTCCTTCGGGCTCAGCCAGCGCGCGCAAATGTAGAGCAGCGCGATGATGAGGGAAAGCGTGACGAGGCGGAGAGAAATGCCGGTCCGCAGAAACAGCGAGGGATCGAGGTAATTTACAACGAACGCGCGAAAAACAGCGGCCAGCGACAAAAGGTGAGCCTGATACGTGAGGTCGCCGGCAGAAAATACGCGGGCGAGAACGAGAAGAAGAAATACGGCGGTGACCCAGACGACGGCGGTCCAAGAATCGGAGAATGCAAACCAGATGGAAGCGAACAGCATGACGGCGGCGAGGTAGGAGAGTGCGCGGAAGAGGATGGTTTCGTTTTCAGATGAGATGAGATCTTTCCAGCGACGCGGGATGGCGAGGGAGTTGCCGTAGAAGAGCAACGCGGCGACGAAAAAGCCAAGAGCGAGCTGGAAGTCGGACGCGACAGGGGATGACGTGAACAGATCCAGAACCGGGCCTGGGACGTGCAAGAGGTGATTGTAGAGGGTGGGGAAGACTTGCTTGAGCAACATGTCACCCGAAGTGAGCAGGGCGACGGCGATGCCAACGCGGCGGAACAATATTTCGCGCGTGAAGACTCCCGCGAACATGAAGATTTGTGCTTCCGCGAGCCAGATGATGGCGGTATCCATTCCGGAGTATTTGAAAGGGATAGCGCTAACGAGGAGGACAACGCCGATGATGGAAAGGATGATGAAGGCGGGGCGACGACGGCGGGTGGCCGGAAGCTGGCCAAGAGAGAGTTCGGCGGCGCCGAGCACGAGCAGGGCGTAGAAGGCGAGCTCTGGACGAACCGATTGGTATTTGAACAGAACAAGGAGCAACGAGGTGTTGAGGATGGCAGCGAGCGCTGAGATTCGTTCCTGGGTTGCGTCCTGAACATTGCGTGCGATGTATGACCAGCGATAGGTGGCCCAGTAAAGGCAAAGAAGAACGGTACTCGGGATGAATTCCGGAAATACGCGATGACGGCCTGCCATGGGCACAATGACGGAGGCGAGCCAAATGAAATGATTGGCGTAGGACGCAAGGATTCCGAACACTTCGAGCGCGAACCACTCGCGGCGATGAACAATGGCGACAAGGCCAAGCGCGAGAATGGAACCGGCGCTCAGCGAATAGATGGTGTTTTGACTTATCGCGACGGTAGTAAAGGCAAGAAGAAAAGCGAGGCCCGTAACAACCTGCGAATCGTACCGCAGGGTATGGAAGACCATAGCGCCGGCGACGATGAAAAGCAGGACTAGATCGATCCATTGCGTCTCAATGACGCGCGTGTACTGAACGAAATGCATGGCGTAGGTAACGAAGAAAGTGAGCGCCCAGCCGCCACCGATCAGCGCGCGCGCAAAGACGCGATAGCGATCATTGCGCTCGAGATAGATTCCTGTGCCGAGGATCGCGAGGCCGATGAGATAACCGAGGCCGACTTTTCCGGGATTGCTAAGGGAGGGGAATTTGTAAGCGAGGAAAAGCGAAATGCCAATGACGAGAGCGATGATGCCCAGTTTGTTCAGCCAGTTTTTCCCGAGCGTTTCTTCGAGATGGGACGTGAGTTCGCGTGCGGAGACGGGCGGCGGCTGTGGTGGAGGGGAAAGAGGCGATGGCGTAGGACGAGGGGCGGGATTGCTTGCTGTGTAAAAAGGCGGAGGAGTCGTTGCGATTGGTTTTGGCGCGGGTGGAGGAGGAATGACGGGCTTCGTCGCGGGTGGAGGAGATGGCTCGGCGGCGAATGGAGGAGGCGTGCTCAGTTTGGGAATTTCGACAGGCTGGGCAGACGTTACTGGAGCGGCAGGTTGGATTGGTTTGGTGTCCGCCGCGGAACGAGCAGGTGCGTTTGTCTGCTCGGCGGGAGTGGAGCGGGCGAGTTGCTTTTCGAGTTCATCCACCCGGTTCTCGAGCTTCGTCAAGATTTTCGAGCGGGATTCGAGTTTGTTGAGCGCGTCAACGACGCGTTGGAAGCGCTCGTTGTCCGTCTGGCGCCGGATGATGGAACGCACCCATCGGTAGACAGCCCATAGAGTGAGAATGACTACCCAAAATTCCATGGCGCCTCAAGCTGGGATTCGTGGCCATGTTTTCTGCGGCGGCCGATGAGTTGTTCTTCCATGGGATGACTGGAAGCAAGATGTTAGCTGTCCCGGTGAGAGCGGTCAATTCGTGCGGCCGTACTGAGCGGAGCTTGGCGAATGCCCTCATCGCGATGTCTCCTTTCGCCGCCGCTGCTCGCTCTCCTTTATGATTTCGGTTAAATCCGCAACCGGCCGAATCTCAATCGGCCCAAGTCCATACTTAAAGCCTGGAAGCTGTGACACAAGCTGAATGGTGTGATTGAGGTCTCGCGCCTCAAGAATTTGAATGCCGCCAAGCTGTTCCTTGGTTTCCGCGTAGGGGCCATCCGTCGTCGCGACTTTGCCGTTTTTCCAGTACAGGGTCACGGCGGTCTCCGGGGGCTGAAGAGGTACTTCGGCAACAAGATGTCCGTTTGCCCGCAGATAATCATTGTGCTCAAAGCATTTGTCGAGCACTTCGTGTCGCTCGTCCTCGGTCATCCCTTCGAATTTTCCCGGCTCGAGATATCCCAAACAGATGTATTTCATTGTTCTTCTCGCATATGTATGCGTTACGGCTTCACATAATGAAGCGCAACGCATCCTGATTCGAAAATCTTTGTATCAACAAGTTTTAGCCCGAATTTTTCGGGCAGGCTAACACCTTCGAGCAGCCGTCTGCCTTCTCCTGCAAGGGTTGGCCCAACGACAAAACGATATTCATCAATGAGGCCAAGCGCAATGAGCTGTGAAGGAATGTCTACACCACCGACCAAAATATTTTTGCCCTGTTCTTGTTTCAATTTGAGCATTTCGTCACGAAGGTTCGTGCGAACGATTCGCGCTTTCGTGTCGTGCACGCCGTCTAACGTTCGCGAAAAAACAAGTTTGTTGATGGAGTCGAATGCTAGAGCAAATTCGTGCTCTGCTTTTGTCGCAGACGGGTTTTTGAGGACTTCAGGCCAATAGGGAACCATCAATTGATAGGTTTTACGCCCAAAGACCTGCAGGTCACCCTCTCGCGTGAGGTGAGTAAAATATTCAAGTTGTTTTTCATCCACAAATTGTTTGGTGTGGTCGACACAGCCATCCAAGGTCGTGTTGATCGCGAAGATCAGCTTTCTCATTTGATTCCTCCCTCTGAGGTCAGCTCATGCCTATTGCGGCATGGCTTCTCCTTTAACGGTTTTTTCGGACCAGGAAACATTAGCGAGCTTCTGTTCCGTCTGACCAGCGTTGCACGGCAATCACGAACGTAGTCACGTGCTCCGGTGTGTCGCTCATAGCAATGATGGGAGAACCTGGCAGACCCGCTCCCCAGATTGCAGGGTCGGTCTGCGGAAAGTAAAACATGAGGTGGGAGGGCCAGTGTGCGACGGTGTCGCCGCCGTATCCTTGCTTCGACATCATGTAGCACATCGCCCCAGACTCCATGGCAGGCAGTTCTTTTTTGTCGACGGCGGCCACGATGATCTCGTCCGTCTGAGCTTGCGTGCGCCCCGCCAAGATCAAGTCGGTCCTTTTAATGTTGCGGACAAGGACGGAACGCGCGGCTGCCGCATTCCAACAAATCGGGGTCCGCACTTTCGGATTCCAAAAGTCAGCATCAGCTGCGGAAGTCCACGAACGCTCCACGACACACACGAAACCGTTTTTGCCTTTTACCGCCGTTTCGAAGCCATGACGCCCAAGAACCAGTACATCGGCATCGCGTGAGATGGACTCCGGCGCCGCACTTCGTGCCAGGGCTATTTCCGCATCCCGATCCGTCATGAGGTACTGCTCGATCGGGGCCATGCTCGGATAAATTGCCTTGGCATCCTGTGCCCTCGCGTCGCACCCCGTAAGGAGATACGCCGTACCGAGCACAACCAGCAGTGCGAAGCTCTCTGTTGCCCCAACCCTTTTCCTCCGCATCGTTTTCCTCCTGAGAATGAGCCAAGTTGGCCCATCGCCTCGCTTCTTCTTCTTCGGATTTCACTTCAATTGATGCAATCACCACACGCTTCAGAAAATGGTCGATCCGCGATCAGCGGAATAATGCGCGGACAATCCAGTTTTTCCGGCAGTGTTGTCCATGCGGCTCAGTTACTTCGGTCTGGGTTCAAAAAAGCTGGCGCATGTTCCAAGGCCGCCGTAGCCAGGGTGGTTACTTGCTTCCGCCGGGTTCTTGTTCCGGAGCCGGGAAGAAAAGCAGCTCGCGCACCTCGCCGGCCACATTGCAGGCGATGGCACCCTTCTTCGCCCATGCCAGCGCCTCGTCGATGTCAGCACATTCCAGTATCCAAAATCCGCCCATGTGCTCCTTGGTCTCGGTGTACGGCCCGTCGGTGACGAGCACCTTGCCGTCGGACTTGGCCCGCAGCGTCTTGGCGCTGGCGGGCGGGGCAATGCCGCAGGCGAACTTCCTCACGCCGGCAGCAATCATTTCGCGGTTGAGGGCGTGGATCTCTTCCATCATCGCTTCGGTTACGGTGGACGGGTCGAAGTCGTCGGGGAGGTAATTCGCAACCAAATATTGTGGCATGACTTTTTTTCTCCTTGGTCTCTGTGGTTTGTTCCCGATGATTCGATTCCTGTTCACTCAGGAGCCGTAGCTCATCGTTCTCTCATCCTATAGTCGTTGAGGGGATGGAAAATCGACAGCTCTTCCAATTTTTATTTCAACTGTCGAATTCGCTCTTGGAGGAATTTCCGCTCTGGTTCCTGTTGGGTCAGCGCCAGAGCTTTCTCATAACAGGACCGGGCCTCAGCGGTCCTGCCCAACCTGCGGTACATATCAGCGCGGGCGGAATGCGCCAGGTAATAATTTGCCAATTCGCCATGCTCCAGCACCGCGTCAATCTGCGACAGACCGGCCTCTGGTCCATCGCACATGGCAATGGCCACGGCACGATTTAGGTGTACAACTGGCGAAGGCTGAATTCGTGCCAATCGGTCGTAAAGCGCAACAATCTGCCTCCAGTCGGTCGCTGCGACCGATTCCGCCTCCGCATGGACGGCCGCAATCGCTGCCTGCAGTGTGTAGGAGCCGAAGCTGCGGGACTTCAGGGCTTTCTCGAGCAAGGCCACCCCTTCCGCGATCTGCCCCCGGTTCCACAGCGAGCGATCCTGGTTCTCCAGCAGAATCAGCTCTCCGGTCGGAGAGGTTCGAGCGGCGCGGCGGGATTCTTGCAGCAACATCAGGGAGAGCAGCCCAATTGCCTCCGGCTCCGGCTGAAGGTCGGTCAGCAACCGGCCCAAGCGAATCGCCTCGCCGGTTAGCTCGGCCCGCGTTACCTCCGCTCCCGCCGCAGCCGAATAACCCTCATTAAAGACTAGATAAATGACCTGAAGCACCGCGCCCAGTCGCTCCGGCAATTCCTGCGGCGTCGGCACCTCGTACGGTATCCGCGCCTCTTTAATCTTTGCCTTCGCGCGCACAATGCGCTGCGCCAGCGTACCCGGAGTGGTGAGGAATGCCTTAGCTATCTCCTCGGTGGTCAGCCCGCACACCTCGCGCAGGGTGAGAGCAACGCGCGCTTCCGGGGCAAAAGATGTATGGCAGCACGTAAAAATCAGGCGCAGCCGGTCATCCTCAAGGCCGTCCTCTTCAGTGGACCTTTCCGCCGAACTCGATTGCGCTTCGAGATATCGCACGAGCTCGTCTTGAGACGCATCAAATCGTGCCCGCCGACGCAGAGTATCAATGGCTTTGAATCGGGCCGTCGAAACCAACCATGGTCGCGGGTTGCCGGGCACTCCACTCATAGGCCACAGGCTCAGCGCAGCCGCAAAGGCTTCGTGCATCGCCTCCTCGGCAAGATCAAAATCACCGAGCAAGCGGATCAGAGTCGCCAGGATTCGTCCCGAATCCACGCGATAAAGGGAGTCGAGCAATTCGCGTGTCTGCTCCGTGGAACGCTCGGACATGACGACGACTTTAGCAAACCAACTACTCCCACTCAATTTGGCAAACGGCCCTTGATTGCTGCCTCATTAACTAACAAAGGCGAATCCCAGCGAATATTCAGTTTGAACCTATATTATTGGTGTGCCCGATTACCGAAGTCGTTTCATTGCTCTCGGGCGGATCAGGAGACGACGCGGATTTCCATGGTAATGCCCAGCTTGAAGTCTGGATGTGGTGCCGCTCGCCGACGCTTCTGGTTGGCGATGTCCGGGTTTGTCATGGCGCTTGCGCTCATGCCGTTTTCCTACAAAGTGGAACGTCGCCTGGAGACAACTGCTCACATCAAGGGCGGAGAGTCAGAAAAAGTTGACGAAGAACTGGCGCAGCGTTTCCGGTCTCCCTACGCCCACCGCCTGGTTCTGGTGATCAGCGGCATTCCCAACCCAGATTCTGCCGAAAGCGCAGATGCGTTGGGCTTCTTGACCACTTCTTTACGTAGCGTGCCTGGAGTGTCGGGCGCGATTTCGAGCGTGGATTGGCCAGATCCGCTGTTCACGGGGAACAATGGCGGGGCGTTGATCATCGTTGGGTTAGACCCGCACGATAAAGCGGTCGAGGCATTGGTCCCGATACTCAGGGCAAAAGCAGACTGGATGGAAGGTCAGCTTAGGTCCCAATACCCAAACATCAAGCTGGAGATTACGGGTGAAACACCGCTGACCTTCGATCTTCGCAAGGTCAGCGCCGATGACGTCAAACATGCCGAAGAGCGAGCGATGCCAGTAACGCTTTTGCTGCTGTTGCTGGCTTTCGGAAGTCTCGTGGCCGCGGTATTGCCGCTGGGGATTGGAGTGCTCTCGATCTCGATGGCGCTGGGTGCGTCTGCGCTGCTCGCGCATTATCTACATCTGTCGATTCTCGTGCAAAATCTGGCGACGATGCTCGGCCTTGGCTTGGGCATCGACTATGCATTGCTGATCGTGAGCCGGTTTCGCGAAGCATTGGCCGAGGGATACGAACCCGGCCAAGCTGCCGACATTGCTGCCGGGCAAGCGGGGAAGACGCTGCTCATCTCGGCGACGACGGTGGCGATCGGATTTTCAGCGCTGCTGACTGTGCCCATCAGCGAACTGCGTTCCATCGGAATAGCGGGCCTGCTGGTAACTGTTCTAAGTGTTGTACTGTGCACATTCATTTTGCCTTGGGTGCTTGGTCTGCTCGGGCATCGCATCAATGCCGCCAGAGTGCGTCTTCCGGGCAAACTATTCAAAACGCGCGAAAGCCTGGGCGCGGCGAGTGAGCGGTGGCTGCGGTGGGGCGGCTTCATAACGCGCCGGCCGTGGACAGCTCTCCTTATCGCCGGGGTTCCGCTCCTGATCCTTGCATTCCAGGCAAGGAGAATCGCTCCCGGGATTCCTGACCGCGATTCGCTCCCGGCCGCAGCCGAGTCGGTGCGTGCACTGCGCACGCTGCAAGGCATGGGGCGGTCGGGTATTGTGCAGTCCCTCCGAGTGGTGCTGGAGTTGCCACCGCAAACTCCGCCGCTCTCACCGGCTGGCTGGTTGGCCGTCAGCCGCTTGACGAAACGCTTCCAGGACGATCCTAGAGCGGAAGAGGTCTTATCTCTTCCAACCCTTACGGGAATGTCTGACACTGCGAATGCGGTCGACGATGTGCCCCAGGCAATGCGCGAAAGTTTTCTTCGCAGCGACGGCCAAGCTACGTTGATTGAGTTGCTGCCCACCGCCACTCTTCCGCCCAACGAACAGATACGGTGGGTAAGAGAGGTGCGTTCCTCTGATGCTGCCGCGATAACCGGGGTGCCCGGCGCGGCGCTGCGCGTCGGCGGCGTTTCCGCACTCGACGCAGATTATGACTCCGTCGTAAAAGCGCGGTTGCCGGGTGTGGTCCTTGGCGTCGTATTGGGGAGCTTGCTGGCGCTCCTGATCGGGTTACGTTCCTTATTTGCGGCCGTCAAAGCAATTTTGCTTAATCTGCTCTCCGTTGGCGCTTCCTTCGGCGCGTTGGTGCTCGTTTTTCAGGAAGGCCACGGTAGCAAACTCTTTGGGCTCGCCGGAGCGACCGGCACCGTATACCCGATCGTGCCCATTCTCTCGTTCGCCATCGTCTTCGGATTGAGCATGGACTATGAGGTCTTCCTGGTCGCGCGAGTCCTCGAAGAGCGGCGGCGCGGCTTAAGCGAAAGATCAGCAGTGATCGAGGGCCTCGCGCGGACGGCCGGGCTCATCACGAGCGCCGCGGCGATTATGATTGCCGTGTTCACCGCATTCACCTTGGGGGGCTTTCTGGTCGTCCAAATGCTCGGCTTTACGCTCGCCGTGGCGGTGTTCATTGACGCGACGGTGGTGCGGATGATTGTCGGGCCGGCACTATTGAAACTTGCGGGCGATTGGAATTGGTGGCCGTTTGGTTTATCCGGGGCTCCAGCAACGTCCGAAAAGACACCCTCTCCATGACGGCGAACGCAGCGGACGCTCCAGTGAAAACACAGGACCTTGCAACAACAGCCTAAGTAAGCGCTACGATCATTTCGCTTTCTCGTCTTCGGCGTGGAACTGGCTGAGCTCAAAATCCTTGCGTCCAAGATGTGCTTTTCCCGAGCCGCCTTCGATTACAAGAATCGAGGAGCCGGGTTTGCCCTGCAGCTTTGCTTCGACCTGCGTCGCAGACCAAAGGCCACCGACCTGCCGCAGGCCGTAGGAAATGAATTCCTTTTGTTGTCCGGTGCCGCGGAGCGTCTTCACCACGTGCACAGGGTACAGAATGCCGCGGTCAATCCACGAGGTTATCGAATCATAGTAAGTCTGGTCCTGAGAGCCGGACTTGCTCTTCAGGACAAAGCAATCGCGCGCGCCGTATTTCTCCGGTGCCAGGAATTCCTGATTTTTCCAGAAGAACTGGTTCTCTACCATGTCTTCAATAGAGAAGTCAGTTCCCACGAGCGGGTCGTTCCAACGCTCGAATGGCAGGACGGCAGCGGCTTTCTGGCCAGGGAGTGCGGCCTCGATGGTCATGTGCCCACTCGCGCTCATATGCAAAAGGAGGGTCGTCTTCTCTGAGGCAGGCCCCGAGATCTCGCACAGCAGGCGCAGACCATCGGGAAACCAGTGAGCCTTGGCGACAAACTTGTAGTTCGTGCGCTTGCCATTGCCTTCCACGCGGGTGAGTCGCCCGGACATGCGGTAATCCAATTTCTCAATACGCTGGCGCGAGCCGGTCAGCGCGGCGTCTTGGTCAGGACCAGCCGCGGAGGCGCGCGATGGATGCACTTGTGACAGCAGCACGAGCAGGGCGATGGACGCTAGAATCGTCCCAAAGGCGCAACCCGTCCATTTGGCCTTAGGGTGCCGGCCCAACTTGCGGCTGCGGGAGAGCACTACGACGCGGCGCAGGAAGTTCATATCTCTATGTATACAGCCTAAGTCGGTTTAGCGCTATCCAGGGCGACTCGTTCTCGGTTCAATGGGGGAGGCCGGCGCGACGCACGACATCTTGAAAGCGTGGGTCGGAGCGGAGCGGGTCGAAGCCCGGACGCAGAAGGACCCCAGGGTTAAAGCGTTCGTCGAAGGCCTTTTGCAGCCATATCATCGCCTCGTCCGCGTCGCCTAAAGCTGCGTAGACGGTGGCAATCTCCGAGCCGTGCGAATAATTTGGAGTTGAGCGCTTCTTTAGATCGCTCAATAGCTTCAGCGCTTCGTTTTTTTTCCCGGAAGCGGCGTCGGCGCGCGCAAGATTTGCGACGCATGTCGGGCTATTGCCGGAAAGCTGCACGGCCTTTTGCAACTCTGCCACGGCCTCGTCGTACATGTGTTTTTGGATGTAGGCTTGCGCGAGTTGATTGTGCGCCATCGCAAAACCGGGATCCATTTGGAGTGTTTTCGTGCTTTGAAGAATGGAAGCGTCGTAGGAATGAGCGAGGACGAGCAGCTCCGCCAAATCGGCGTTGATGATTAGAGAAAGAGGATCCAGGTCCTGTGCTTTCTTCATTTCTGCGATGGCTTCTTCGTAGCGACCTAGCAGACTCAAGTGCCATGCATACCAATGATGTGAAGTCGCGTATCCGGGATTTAGTTCAATTGCCCGGCGGAATTCCTTGTCGGCGGCATGCACGTCCCAGTCGAAACCATCGAGACAGAATGCGAGCGAGTTGTGGGCTTCGCCGAGCGAGTCGTCCAGTTCGAGCGCTTTGAGGGCCGCGGCTTTCGCCTTGGGCAGAGCTTCCTTTGGAGTCATGACGGCGTATTGCCAATCTCCCAACAGAGCATACGTGTCCGCTAGCCCGGAATAGGCCTGAGCGTATTTCGGATCTTTGTCGATGGCTTGATTGAAATACGTGAGAGCAAGCTGCAGGCCATCCGCGGTTCGCTTATTCCAGAAGTAGCGGCCCTTGAGATAAGACTCGTAAGCTTGCGGATTGATGACCTGCACGTTTTTCAGCGCGGCCTGTTCCTGCGGATTCAGATTGATCCGGATTTGATTTGCAATCGCTTGCGCTACCTGGCTTTGAAGCGCCAAGGTGTTTTGCAATTCGCCCTCATAGCTCTGTGACCATAAATGTTTGTCTGAAGAAGCTTCGATCAACTGCGCGGTAATACGGACGCGGTCGCCGGAGCGGAGCACTGTGCCTTCAACGACGGTGTCCACGTTTAACTCGCGGGCAATCTGCGGAAGGGGCTTACGCGCGTGCTTGTAAGTCATGACTGAGGTGCGGGAGATCACGCGCAATGCGCTGATTTGCCCGAGGTGCGAAATCAATTCGTCGGTCATCCCATCCGCGAAATAGTCCTGCGACGGTTCGTTGGACAAGCTTTCCAAAGGGAGGACCGCCAAGGACCTAATGGCAGGGGTGACCTGTCTGGCGGAACGAAATTTCCACGCGGCAATGGACGTCAGCACTATGAGGAGCGCAAATAGCGGGAGAATCCATCGAAGTGGCCGCTGAACGTAACTGGGCTTCGCAATTTTGTCGCCTTGATTGAGACGATCGGGATGTACCTGAGCGGGCAGCTGTTGGGCCGCAGCATTTGAATCGATCGTTTTGACTTCGGCCACGAACCGGTAGCCTCGGCGCGCGACCGTCTCCACGAAGCGCGGGCTCTCCGCTGAATCACTAAGGGCATCACGGATTTTGTTAATCGCTTTATTGAGGCCGTGGTCGAAATCCACAAATGTGTCTGCAGGCCAGAGTTTTCTTTGGAGATCTTCGCGCGTGACGACTTCGCCGGCGTGCTGCAGCAGCACCGTGAGAACTTGAAGCGGCTGTTCCTGGAGGCGAACTCGAAGGCCGTGCTTGCGCAATTCTGCGGCGCGAAGATCGAGTTCAAAAACCCCAAAGCGAAAGCTTTTGCGAAGGTGATCGTCTTCCGGCATTGAGAGGCGATGCTAGTCGGAAGCGAGTGTATCACTGGAGCCCTCCCGGCATAAAAGACGAAGGGATAGTTTTATTCAAGTCCTGTATTGACTCGCACTTAGATGGGGAGGCCGATTCCAGCAGAAAGGGATTGGCCGTCCATTGAATCGACCGCGCGCGCAGGCCAGAGTGAGGCAATCAAGCGCATGGCAGCCAGCCAACGTTGTGCGCGGGAAGGACCATATGATTGACCACAAACAATGTCCGACCTTCGAAGAGGCATTTATGCCGCACCTAAATGCTGCGTACAACCTCGCGCGCTGGTTGACGCGCAACAAGCAAGACGCGGAAGACGTTGTACAGGAAGCGTACCTGCGCGCTTTCCGATTCTTTTCGGGCTTCCGCGGCGGCGATGGTCGTGCATGGCTGTTGAAAATTGTCCGCAACACTTGTTACACATGGTTGGAAGCGAACCGTCCACTCCAACAAGCGGCAGAATTCGACGAGAGTTTCTTTTCAACGGATTTTGGGGCGCTGAATCCTGAACAATCACTACTCCAAACTGACAGTAGGGATTTGGTCCGAAAAGCTCTAGAAAGACTGCCGGCAAATTTTCGTGAAGTATTGATTCTGCGGGAACTCGAAGGGATGTCCTACGAGGAAATCGCTGAGATAACGGGGACGCCTGCGGGCACCGTGATGTCGAGATTGTCGAGGGGGCGCGACCGTCTTCGTCAAGCGCTTCATGATGTCTCGAGCAGGGAGACGAGACCAGTTCCCCGGCAGGTTGAGATGATCCGTGGATAACGTTGGAGCCGTGTCGTCAGTGCGCGCGACATGGAGTTCGCGGCGGGCGAAGTTGTCTCGAGGAACGGCTCGGGTTACCGAGTTGTGAGGGAAACTGGTTTGTCGGGGCTGGCATCCGGTTTGGGGCCCAAGGATTTCAGGTAGCGGATGATTTGCCAACGCTGGGCTTCGGGCAGCTTGGACCAGACGGGCATGCCTTTTCGCGTGACACCGCTCGTGAGCAACCAGAACAACGCACCGGGAGACGCGTTCTGGACTTCTGGCGCTCGTAAGCTGGGCGCCTTTTTGCCGCCGATACCTGCTTCTCCGTGACATTCGGCGCAGTGATTTTGAAAGAGAAACTGGCCGGCGACGACGGCATCCGGATCTTTTTCAAGCGGGTTCGGTTTCAGGCGAGCCTTTTCCGGTGCTTTGGTCAATTCGGTGTAGTCGTAGACATTGTTTTTCGCAGACTTTTCGGGATGTGGATCTTTTTGCGCGACGCATAGTGAGCCCACGAGAAGGGTTCCGGATAGGGCCAGAGCGATGAGATGAGGCTTCACGAACGGCCTCCGAACAGTTTCCTGACAAGATCGCCGAAGCCGGAAAACTCTTTGGCGATTCCCCAACGGATCATGAATTGGCGGCTGTTGTCATTCAGACCGAATGTCGGGGAAGCTCGTAGAGTCCAGCCGGAGGGCATGTTCCAGGCAACGACTGGGGCGAGATAGTGAGAAGTTTCACGCAAGCCGAAGCTGGCAGTGTCGCCGAGGCCGCCGTAGATTTCGACTCCGGCAACGAAATTCTGCGGACAAAAATTGCATCGCTTGGCCGCAGCTTTGAGAGCGAGAGGACGGCTGGCGCCGATGGCGTAGCCAAATTCCCAAGGCTCACCGGCCAGGTTCTTTACGGAGAGAAAGTTCTCGGATACGTTCCAGCCCTTGAAATTGCTGCCCAGGATCAGTTTTAGCTCGAGTTCGTTCTTGATTTCGTGACGCGCCGCGGCGTTTGGCGCCGCGAAATCGGATTCGACGTCGTGCCCTTCGACTTCTTTCAGCAGCTTGTCTGCACCGTTTACGCGCTCATATTCGACATATAGAACTGGATTGATGAAATGTTCCCGACGGAGAGGGCGAAAGCGATTCTCCCACCGGAAGCCGGTATAGACCGTGCTGTCATCGAAGGTGGTCTGACCATCGAGGTAGAACTCCGTGGTCCACCAGGCGGTGGCGCCGTACTCGACTTCCAACCAGTAGGAGTGAAACTGGTTGCCGCCACGCTGCGTGCCGAAGGTGGAGAAGTATTCAACTTCAAGGCTGCGAGGTTCCTCCAGAAATTGGTCGTAGGTGACGATGTAGGGCTTTTCCTGGGCCCGCGGAGCGGCCGGGAATAGGCCGCAACAGACGGCTAGAAAGAGGAAAAAGGCAAGGAACCTGGTTGACCGAAGCAACGAATACTCCTCGGATGGATTGACGGCTAAATAAGACTAACTTAGTCCTATATCAGATGCAACTTGTTTGCAGCTGCAGTCTGCCGAAATCCAGCCCGGAACGGTGGAAATGAAGTGCCGCTAGACCTGGACCGTAACGCGCAGGAATGCGGCAGGAATCAGCGTTCCGCCGGACGCGTTTTTGTTTTGGGCGTTTGCGAGTTGCACGAGCTGGGTGTGGAGGTCGTCCATCTTTCCGGTCTTTTGCGCTGCATCCACGGCGTTCATGGTGGGGCCGTAATATTTTTCAAAGAGGTCGATAAAGTCTGCCGGAGTCTTATCGGACGATGCGAACTGGTATGTGTCCTTGGTCATCGAGATTTTGCCGGCGGAGACGCCGGCTTGACCAAAACGCTCGATGACATTGGCTTCGACTCCCCAGGCAACCGGGCTGATGAAGCCTTCGGGCGGAGGCGGCAGAAACGAAGTGCTGATCTTCAGTAACTGCGAGACGAAGTTTGGGTCGCCCGGGATCCAGTTGCCCATGACGATGCGGCCACCTGGTTTTGTGACGCGCACCATTTCTTTGGCGACGTCGAAGGGCTTCGGCGCAAACATGGCGCCGAACATGGACACAACCAGCTCGAAGGAATGATCGTTTACGCCTTGCAGATTGCAAGCATCGCCTTCGTGGAACTTCAGGCGAGTGAGACCAGCCGCGGCGGCGCGCTGGTTACCGGCATCAACGAGATTCCTGGCGATGTCGATTCCAACTACTTCCGCGCCAAGGCTGGCCAATGGAAGCGCGGTAGTGCCATCGCCAGAACCGAGGTCCAAGACGCGGAGCGCTGGCGTGACCTGCAAAGATTTGGCAAACGCTTCTCCCGATTGACGCATGAACGCCGCGATCTCCGTGAAATCGCCTTTTTCCCACAAGGCTTTATTCGGATTCATGACGGCCCCCTGGAACTGAATTGCGGATGAGTATACCGCACCGAAGTCTCCGGGGAGAGTTACGCCCGGCGAGCGGCTGCAATTTTTCAAAAAACTGTGTATCGTTGCCGCGTCCGGGGATGCCAAGAGACACAGAAAATGACTGCCCTTTGAAAAAAGAGCGAGGAGGGGAGTGAATGTCGACACTGACGATGGTGCACGTGGGCTTGAGCCTGATCGGGATTGCGACTGGCTTCCTGGTGATCTTTCAGATGATGGGGGGAAAGACGCTGGGCGGTTTAAATGGCGCGTTTTTGACCACGACGATTTTGACCAGCGTGACGGGATTCTTTTTCCCGATTACGAAAGTGACGCCTGGATTGGTGATTGGCGGGATTTCACTGGTGGTGCTGGCGATTGCGTTGTTTGCACTATATTCAAAGAAGCTCGCCGGCGGTTGGCGCGCGGTGTATGTCGTGACGGCGGTGATCGCGCAGTTTTTCAACGTGCTGGTGCTAATTGTGCAGTCATTTATGAAGATTCGCGTGTTGCATGCGATGGCGCCGACGGGTGAGGAAGTGGTTGTCAAAATCACGCAGGTTTGCGCGCTGGTGCTGTGCATCGTCCTTGGCGTTGTCGCGGGGAAAAACTTCAAGACCGCGGCGCAGTGAAAGCTGGAGGACATTCGCGTTCCGATCGAAAAAAAGAGCAGGCCCCGCATGGACGGACACGCGGGGCCTGCTCCGGCTTTTTTGTGATGCCAGAGGGACTAAGCGCGTACGGTGCTTGCCTTGCGCGCACCAAGCGCCGCGATACAGAGCAGACCTACGCCGAGGAGGCTCAGCGTGCCTGGTTCGGGGACAACAGTCGTGCTGGTTCCGGGGATGATCCAGAACTGCTCCATCCCGTCGCTATCGTTGTGCCACACCGCCTCGAATTTGTAGTAGTCGCCGTTGACGAGATTGATCTGGCTGATGATGCCGTCGGTCCAGCCCGTGCCGTTGTTCTCGTTCACCAGGGTGAACGAAGAGACTAGATCGTCAACCGCGACGCAACCCTTGCCCTGTTTGCTGCATTGGAAGACGATGAAGTGGTCCAAGATTTCGGGACCCTGGCCCGTTCCCACATTTTCATCCACGCCGACATCGAACGAGGTGGGGATGATGTTCGGAAGGCCTAGCCCATTGCTGCTGGCCTGGTAGAGCGGGCTGGTGAAGTCGCAGATGCCGCCCTTGCACGGCCCACTGTTCGACGTATATGCCAGCGGAAACGTCTGCTTGGTGTTTGTGTCGCAGGACGGGTCCCCGATAATGCATGGATTGTTGGACGTCTGTCCAACTACATTCCCGGGAGTAGGTGTGTAAACGAGTGAATCAGCCCGCGCGCCCACCGGTGCCATCATAATAATGATGAGTGATGCGCCGACCGCAAACGAGAACAGGGATAGGTATTTCCGTGCAGTCATAAAACTCCTCTGGGTGCGCGAACAGAAACGCCCCACAAAATGACTGGCACGTTAAAGTCCAGCGCGAGGATGCGCTAAGTCTGCGCGATTGAACGAAGTACGATTTGAAGGTTTTGCGGCGCGCGCACAAAACCGCCCACGAAGTACTGTTTATGAGTAAACTGTAGCACTAGAGTAAACACTGTAGAGGAAAACCTGTCAGGAGAAGCCTGTAGTTCGACGTACGGGCTATTCCTTAGGCGCGTAGAAGCCACGGCGAGCGAGGACTTTATAGTCCTTGTTGGTGGCGTCGACTTTGATCTTGCGGAAGCCGCCGTCCTTGGCTTTGCCGGCGGGGTAGTAGTAGCCGATCTGGTATTGGCTGCGCAGCTCTTCGGAAATTTGATCGAAGGCTTGTTCGAGTTTTTTCTCGGAAGAGACTTCGATGGTGCGGCCGCCGGTTTCGTCGGAAAGTTTTTTCGCGACATCGGGGCGCCAGCCGTAGCCCGGGTCGTGGACGAGCAGGACGTGCACGACGGTGTCGGATTTTTGCGCGGCTTCGATGGCTTCTTCAAGACGGACTTTGCTGCCTTCATCTTGCGCGTCGGTGATGATAACGAGGGCCTTTCTGCCCGCTTCTGTGCCGAGCTTTTCCGCGCAGGCGAGATAGACGGCGTCGTAGAAGTGGGTGCCGCCGGTGTTAGAAGGAATCGTTCCGGGTGTGACCACCCCACCGCCGCCGACGGCGTTGACGCGGGCCTTGTTGATGGCGCGTTCGATGATGTGCTTGTCGTCGGTGAAGTCGCTTAAGAGGTCGACGTCGAGGTCAAAGCTGATGACCATGGCTTCGTCGCCCTTTTTCATGACGCGTTCGAGGAAGCGAGTGGCGGCGTCCTGTTCCGCGGGCAAGCGATTCTGTTCGCTGCCGCTGGTATCAATTAGCAACCCGATGGTGATGGGCAGCGTCACTTCCTTGCTGAAGAAGGCTATTTTCTGGGACTCGTTATCTTGAAAGACCTGAAAATCGTTTTGCGTGAGGTCGGTGACGATGCGTTTATTTTTGTCGCGAACCGTGGCGAACAAGCTCACGAGCGAAACCTGCGAGGAGATGGTGCCGCCGGACTGAACCGGTTCCTGCGCGGCGAGACGATTGGCGGCGGGGCCGAGACCAACGAGAGCGAGCGCACACGCGGCCGTCACCGCGGCAATTCGATAGAAAAAAGGCATGTATACTTTCCTCGTGAAGGATTTTCCGGCCGCGCCAGTCCAAGCCAGGAAGAATTCATAAAGTGGGATGCGGCCATGTGGGCTTTCGGATGCGTCTAATCCGGTAGAAGTTCAGGCGTGCAACCCGTAAAGAGGGAGTTTGGCGTGCAAATGGGCAAAAGTCGAGGAAAAAGGCCGGTGTCGGCGGTGGCGAGCGGCATAGTGATGGCGATCACGCTGGCGGGCGCGGTGGCGATTTGGGCGCAGAATCCGCCCCAAGCACCAGCGCCGAAGCCGGATGCAGCGGCGGGAGCACCTGGGCCAGCGCAAGACAGCAGTACTCCGATGCAGAGCGACACAACCGCCAGAATCGTTAGGCAGGTGAACACAGTTATCTTGCCTGTGACCGTGAAAGATTCAAGCGGGCATCTCGTCCCTGACCTAACGCGCGAGGAATTTCGGATTTTTGACGACAACATCGAGCAACGAATTTCTCTGTTTTCGGTGGAAGCGTTTCCGCTGTCAGCGGTGGTATTGATTGACAACGACCTGAAAGGCAAGGATTCGGAGATGGTGGAGTCCAGCTTGAAGTCGATCGTGGGCGGGCTGAGCCTGACCGATGAGGCGTTTGTCTGCCGGTTCGATGTGAATTTTCATCCGGGAAAGGGTTTTACGAAAGATCAGGACAAACTGGTGACAGAGTTGAAACGAGTGCGGCTCGATTCGGAGACGGACGTTGTGGGTCCCGATCCGAGCGGCCCGTTCGGCGCGGGGGCGACGATCAACGGACAGAACATTTCGGGTGGACCGGCCGCACCGCCGTCCGCAAAAATTCTGAAGAATCAGCCGTCGAAAGCACTGGACGACGCAGTGTACGAGGCGGCGCAGCTGTTGAACGATCGTGGACGGAGCCGGCGCAAGATTATCTTTCTGATCTCGGACGGGCAGAATGCGAAGAACAACAAGAACAGCTACGACACGGTGGTGAAGGAGCTTTTGCGCTACAACATTTCCGTGTACAGCTTGGGCGTGGGCGGAGGATTCCTGGACCGGAAATTCTCGCGCCTGCAGGCGTACGCGCACGACACCGGCGGCGACGTGTACTACGCGGCGAAGCGGAACACGCTGGAGGAGCTTTATTCACGCGTGACGGAGCAAGCGCGGAACCAATACACGCTCGCCTATTCGCCGCAGGGGAACGACAAGGGCAAGGATTATCACTCGGTGGAAGTGCGCGTGAAGAGGCCCGGGCTGAACATCATCACGCGCGAAGGGTATTACTCAACGTTGATTGCAAAGTGAGCGGCATCGCCTCACCGTGATGCGGAACCGCCCGAATTTCCTTGACTCCCGCGGCTGGCACTCGTATACAAGCGTGCAACGGGTTGCAGGCGGCGGCGCCTCGGCCCAGCCAGTAGAATGCAAGGAGAACCCGATGAAGAAAAAGGCCAAGAAAGAAGACATGAAAAAGGGCGGGAAGAAGAAGTAGCCGCAGGACACCGAGATTGAAAGAGGGCGCTTCGCAGTTTTGGAGCGCTCTTTTTTATTGGGTGGATGATTTTATTGCGATTCCTGGTTGGCGAGATTCTCTTCGTGCGCGGGGCAGATTGGCTGGTAGGCGCAGCTTTTGCACTGGAATGGTCCCGGCTTCGGCGGAAAATATCCGGCGCGAATGTCGGCAGCGACTTCTTGAACGATTTTCTGCGCTTCGTCCAGCTGTTTCGAATCGCGTGCGGTTTCCTGGCGCTCGTTGTTTTGCAAATAATGGAAGACCAGGCGCAAGGGGTTCAGCTCGAGAATTTCCTTCGCGGCGAGAGAATAGATGCTGAGCTGAATGTCTTTTCTTGCGTCGGTGGGCTTTTTCGGCTTGCCGGTCTTGTAGTCGACGATCTCGACGTCTTTTTTGCTGCCGCCGGCGGAATTGATCTGGTCCATGCGGCCCGTGAGGATAACGTCATTTTCGAGTGGGAGCTCGAACCCCTTTTCCAGTTCGAGGACGTGCGGAGGATTTTCCAGAATGGACTGATGAAACGCGCGAAGCTGGTCCAGGCCGTCGTTTTTGTAGCCTTCCTCCTGATAGTCGTCCTCGAAGCCGGCGGATTTCCATTCGGCTTCGTACAGCCGCGCCAGGTCATCCCATGGAAGGCGGACTCCTTTGCGGAGCTGATCCATAAAGCGGCGCACCGTATTGTGCATGACCGCGCCGAAAGTGAGCGTAGCGCGCGGGCCTTGTCTTAATGACCACAAATGGCGGAACAAAAATTGTTGCGGACAGCTGCGGTAACCGCCGACGCCGGACGGACTGAGAGTGAGCGGTTCAGGCGCAGGCGGGTGAAAGGATTCGGCCCAGTCTGCGATGCGCGAAAATATTTTTGACGGAGCAGATGGTGCGGGAAACAGACCGGCAGAGAGATCGGCCGGACTTGACTTTGCAGGCGGAGGCGGAACTTTTGGCGCGAGCTGGAGAATGTCGCGGCGCTTAATGGATGGGTCCATGAGCATGTCTTCGATGAAGACGGGAACTTTGTTCTTCTTTTCCGTTACGGTCGTGACGGTGAGGCGCTCTTCGGCCCGGGTGAGCGCGACGTAAAAGAGGCGCCGCTCTTCCTGAATGTGAAATTGCTCGGCGGGCTCACCTTCCTTCATGAGCGCGGCGGGAAATTCGAACGTGCGGGGACGCTCGGAAGCGGGGAATTTCTTATTGTTCACGCGCAGCAGGAAAACGTGCGGAAATTCCAGGCCTTTCGCAGCGTGTACGGTCATCAAGCGGACCGCGTCGCCGGGCACGTCATCCTCCAGGCTGATATTGCCGCCGGCCTGGGAATAGTAGTCGAGGTATTCAATGAACTCGGGAAGGGCATGCGTTTCACTTTTTGGTTCCCACGTTTTGGCGAATTCGGTGAGGCGAGTGACGTATTTACGGTCTTGCTCGCTGGTCCGCTGCGGGATTTCGAGCCATTCCAGAAGGTCGGAGAGAATTTCGCGGGCGGTGCGGCGCTTCAGGGTTTTGCGGTGCGCCGCGAGGAATTCGAGCAGTTCATCGCTCGCCTTGTACGAAGCGTCAAAGGGAAGCTGGCCTTGCGGGAGCTGCAGCAGGTCGAAGATGGATTTCTTTTCTTTTTTGGCGCGTTCAGCGAGGCGAACGAGATCCGGCGCTTCGAGATGCCACGCAGATGCGGCCATGACGCGGGCGCACGCGATGTCGTCAAACGGCGAGGCGATGAGGCGCAAGTACGCGATGACGTCTTTGACGAGCGGGTGATCGAGGATGGAGAGATTGGAGATGACGAACGGGATTTTGCGGCGGGAAAGTTCGGAAACGAGTTCGTTGCGATGAGAATGTTGGCGGTAGAGTACGGTAAGATCCCGCCACCTGCGTCCCGCGGCATGGATGCGGGCGAGTTCAGCAGCGACCCAGGCCGCTTCGGCTTCCTCGCGCTCGAGTTCGGAAATGCGGATTTTCTCGCCCTCTTTGCGGGTGGCGCTGAGGGATTTCTGCGGGAAGTCCGCGCTGACTGTGTTTTGCGCGATGACCTGCGTGGCGACGCGGAGAATGTTCGGCGTGGAGCGATAGTTTTCGGTGAGCGAAACGCGGAACGGCGTCGAGTCTTCGCCCGCCTTCCAGCCCGCAAAACGCTCGAGGAAAAGTTGAAAGCTGCCGAAAGAAGCGCCGCGAAAACGGTAGATGGCCTGGTCGTTGTCGCCGACTGCGAAAATATTTTTGCGATCACCGGCGAGGAGTTCGAGGAGGCGGAGTTGCGCGATGTTCGTGTCCTGAAATTCGTCGACGAGGATGTAGCGGAATTTGCTCTGAAGCGCGGCGCGAAAGGAAGTGTCTCGTTCAAGCAGGTCGACTGCGCCAGTAATCAGTGAACCGAAAGAGACGCGTTTTTTTTCGCGGAGCAGTTCTTCGCTGGCGCGATAGGCACGGGCTATTTCGAGTTGTTTCTCGGCCTCCTCTAGGCGCTCTTTGTAGGTGTCGTCGTCCAGTGCCGAGCGTTCGCTCTCTAGTTGAGCCGTGAGGCCTTCGGCGTAACGCCGGTAGTCCTCCCACGTGACGAGTTCGTCCTGGCAGCGAGAGAAGAATTCCACGAAGTCGTTGAGAAACTGACCGGGTTCGGCGAGGCGACGATATTTGTCGAGTTGAAGCCGTGCCATATTGCGGCGCAGGAGAATCCAGTGATCGACTTTGTCAAGCAGCAGCCGGTCGGGAGCGGCGTCGGTGACCAACGATTCGCAAAAGGCATGAAACGTGGCGATCGTGACGTCCTTGCCGCGTTCACCGGCGGCTTTGACGACGCGTGCTTTCATTTCGCCGGCGGCTTTGTTGGTGAACGTGAGGCCGAGAATGTTTTCGCCGGACAAGGAATCGTCGGTTTCGAGCAGGTGGCGGATGCGCTCGGTGATGACGCGTGTTTTTCCCGTTCCGGCGCCAGCGATGACGAGCAGGGGTCCGTCGCGATGCTCGACGGCGCGCTTTTGCGCCGCATTGATGCTCAGGCCGGACGAGGGACGCGGCAGCGGGTCCAGATCAAAGAGAGTGAGACTCACCGAAGCAGCGTAACGCGAATCGTGGCGAGGAGGAAGCGAGCGTTGGAACTTAGATAGCGCACTGAGGGTTCCGTGGCGTTCTATCGCTGGGACTTTTTGCCGGAAGCGACGTCGGCGTTGAAGGCTGCGGATTGTTTGCGCGGAACGGAGAGCGATTTCCACGAGTCGGCACACAAATGTTTTGCGAGGAAGACGATCTGGCCGACGTGGTGGGAATAATGAGCGACCTGGCGATTGATCGCTTGCATGACGGAGTGAGCTTCGCCGCGGATGGAAATGGTCTTGGTGAGGTCGGCGTCGGATAGCGGTTCAAGTGCGCCGAAGACCCAGTTCCAGCCGGCGTTCCATTGATCCATCAACTCGGCGCGAGCAGTGGCGGGCGATTCAAATTCTGTGTCGCGGTTGCGGTCGGGCTTTTCGCCGTCGCTGGTCAGGAAGTCGCGCCAGCGCGAGCGCATGTTGCCGGCCATGTGTTTGACGATGATGGCGATGGAATTGGATTCTTTGTCGATGGATTCGAAGAGCTGCGCGTCGGTGCATTGCGCCATGGCGCGTTCGGCGAGAGTCTTGTAGTAGCGGAAAACGTCGAGGGAGTCTTTGAGATAAGAATCGGTTCGGGTGAATGCCATAAAGAGAATTGTACGTCGATTCGAAGAATAGATCTTGCATTTCGCTTTTTGTTCGCCTATGATACGGCGGCTCGGAATGAAAGTCCTTGGGAGGAAGTTATGAGAATTGGCGAATCGATGTTGGGCGAATTCGACAGCGAAATGCAGAATACGCGGAAGGCGTTGGAACGCGTGCCGGACGGCAAATGGGATTGGAAGCCGCATGAGAAGTCAGGGACGCTGGGCTGGCTTGCTGCCCATGTCGGCACAGTGCCGGAGTGGATCACGATGACCATCAATACGCGGGAGCTGGATTACGCGCCCGTGGATGGCCGTTCCTATGAGCCGCCGAAAATCTCAAATCGGAAGGAATTGCTTACGGCGTTCGACAAAGCTGCCGCGGATGCGCGGGCCGCGCTGTCGGGCGTAAGCGATCAGGACATCTCGCTTGACTGGAAGCTGCTTGCAGGTGGCAAGGAGGTTTTCACGATGTCGCGCCTGGCCTGCCTCCGCGGAATGTGCTTAAACCATCTTTATCATCACCGCGGCCAGCTTACAGTGTATCTGCGGCTGCTCAATATTCCGGTTCCCGGACTGTACGGCCCATCAGCGGACGAGTCGTAACATCATCTCTTCCGAACTGGCGGCGAAGCGGCGAATTGCGCAACTCGCTATAATGGTGCTTCGCCCTTCCGGAGGCAGGTATGGAAAACCCCGTCATTTTATCGGCAGTACGCACGTCCGTTGGAAAATTCCAGGGTGGTCTGGCTGGATTCTCGGCGCCGGAGCTTGGCGGCAAGGTCGTGGCGGAAGCGGCGCGGCGCGCGGGAATTGAGGCGAAGCAAATCGACGAAGCGATTCTCGGCAACGTAGTGCAAGCGGGACTGGGTCAGAATCCAGCGCGGCAGGCGGCGCTGAAGGGCGGCTGCGGTCCGCTTGTGGCGGCCATGACGATTAATAAGGTCTGCGGCTCGGGGCTGAAAGCGGTCGCGCTCGCAGCGCAGGCCGTGCAAACGGGCGAATCGGAGATTGTGTTGGCAGGTGGCATGGAGTCCATGTCCAATTGCCCGTATCTACTGCCGACGGCGCGCACGGGCTACCGGCTCGGAGATCAAAAAGTCGTGGACAGTATGATTCACGATGGATTGTGGGACGCATACGAGGATTTTCACATGGGCCTCACCGGCGAACTGGTCGCGGAGAAATATGGCATCGGCCGCGAAGAGCAGGATCGCTTTTCCGTCGAATCGCATAAGAAAGCGGTGAACGCGCAGAAGTCGTGCTTTTTCGAATCACAAATTTTGCCCCTTGAAGTGCCGCAGAAAAAAGGCGAGCCGCTGGTAATTAAGTATGACGAGTCGCCGCGCGAGGATACTTCGATGGAAGCGCTGGCGAAGTTGAAGCCTGCGTTTAAGAAAGACGGCACGGTGACGGCGGGCAATGCCCCGGGAACGAACGACGGCGCGGCTGCGTTTATCGTGACGAGTGAACGAGTTGCGAAGAATCTTGGCAAGGCTCCGATGGCGCGGATTGTCGCGCAAGCCGTCAGCGGTGTGGAACCGAAATGGGTGATGATGGCACCGGTGGATGCCGTTGAAAAATTGCTGAAGAAAACCGGGTGGGATCGCGACAAGGATGTGGACCTGGTTGAGCTAAACGAAGCGTTCGCCGTCGCGGCGATTGCGGTGACGCGCCAGCTTAAATTGAATCCGGATAAAGTGAACGTGAACGGCGGCGCGGTCGCGATTGGCCACCCGATTGGCGCGAGCGGTGCGCGTATCCTCGTCACGCTACTCTACGAATTGCAACGCCGCAATTTGAAGCGCGGCATCGCAGCGCTCTGCCTGGGCGGCGGCAACGCGGTCGCGCTCGCGGTCGAGCGTTACTAGACGAATTTCGATTTCGCTCGGTAGGGGATCGTGTATGAATCGTGCGGCCATCGGTTTTCGCGTGCATTCCGGCTGGGCCGCGATGGTGGCGGTTTCGCTCGAAGACGGCACGCCGGTGGTTCTGCATCGCAGGAAGCTGCTCCTCGTTCAAACGTTCAGCTACACGTTTCGCCAACCCTACCATACGGCTGAGAAAATGCCGCTCGGCGACGCGGCGGAATTTGTTCGCCTAGTGGAGAAAGAATCGCGGGAGTTGGCTTTATCGGGCCTTTGCACGCTGGAGAGAGAACTGGAATCAGTTGCCTATAAGGTCAGAGGCTGCGCGCTTCTTCTGGCCTCCGGCCGCAAACTTCCCGAATTCGAAAAAATCCTCGCGTCGCACGCTTTGATTCACACTGCGGATGGAGAACTCTTTCGCGAATCGATTCGCCAAGCATGTACGCGCGCAAAACTTCCGCTGGCAGTGATCACCGAGAGAGAATTGTTGACGGCCGCGGCGACTCGCTTGAAAAAGAAGCCCGAATTCTTGAATCGCCATGTTGCCGCACTTGGCAAATCGCTCGGCCCGCCCTGGACGCAAGATGAAAAACTCGCCACGCTGGCGGCGTGGCTCACGCTGGCGAACTAGAAGAAGTTTCGGCCAACTCTGCCGGCTTCAAATCGTTTGCGCAATACGGGCAAAACTTGTCGGTCTCCGCAATTTCCTTTTTGCAGTTCGGGCAAGACGGATGCAAGTTGCATTTGCAGTTCGGGCAGAAATTGAAGCGCGGCCCGACGGGTTTTTCGCAGCGTGGGCACGGATAGGGTAGAGGCTCGCGCATCAACAGGTAGATGACGAAGCCGATGATTCCGCCCGACGACGGCATCAGGATCAGGACGAAGAGTGTCCACAGCGCGGCGTTCATGCCGCGGCGTGCGGCATCCCGATTGACGTACGCCAACATGAAGATGATCCAAGCCAGCGTTAGCGACACCAGAGTCACGATGCCGCCGAGCGCAAACGATGCGAGCACCGGACGATCTCGCAGTTCCCAAGGAAACATTTCGTTGCCGTACGGATTGTGCCGGAACGAAAGATTCACGGAAATCGCGATAACCATTGCCAGTACGTAGAGTGCGGCGACCGTCCCGATCAGCCACGTCGGGACCAGTTTGAATTCGTTCCAGAATCGCAGCCGCTCTTTTTTCCGCCGCAGGCGAATGAGCCGCATCCGTTCGTCCCACGCGCTGGTGATTTGTCCTTGTGCATTCATCGTTCGCCTCTGTGACGCTGAATTTATTCGGCCGCTCGCTCCACTTTTCGTTTTTGCAAAACCACCGCGCCGACCGCGACCACGCCCGGCACCAGCCACCAAAGCACTACGCCGGCTTGCCAGACCGGATCCGGTAAATTAAATTCGCCGCCCAGCCACGCAAATCCGCGCCAGACGAGCGGCGCGCTCGCCAGGCCAAGCACCCAGGAAACCGCGGCGATCGCCAAGAGCAACGCTCGGCCGGTAGTTTGCGCCGGCAATTCTTCCGCACGGAGACGAACGCGCAACTGTGTCCGCGCCGCAAGATTTTTCGGAAGCTCGATATTCATGCTCCGGAACGCGGTGAGAGCTTGTGCAGTCTGGGTTTGTAAGGCGGAACAGGATTCGCATTCGTCGAGATGCGCGGCGAGCCACGATTGTTCCTGGGTGGAAATTCCTTCGATGCGTTGTTGCGCAATCAATTGCGTTGCACGAATGTGGGGATTTTCGTTCATGCCGCACCTCCGCTGGCGCCGGCCACCGGGCCAGCCAATGCGCCACGCAAGGCTTCGAGCCCGCGATAGAGCCGGGACTTCACCGTCGACACGGGCGCGCTCAGGACGCCCGCGATTTCTTCGAGCCGCATCTCTTCCTGAAATCGCAGGACGAGAACTTCGCGATAAACGACCGGGATTTTTGTGAGCGAAGCTTGAACGCCTTCGCGCTGTTCCTCGTTCAAATAGGATTCGAGCGGCGTCACACTTTTCTCGTCTCTTACGTCGAATGCCGGAGCGTCTTCTTCCGGCCCCCGCAGCGATTCAAAACTTTCCGGTTTCTTGCGGCGGTGCCAATCAAGAACCAGGTTTCGCGCAATGGTGAATAGCCATGCTTCAAATTTCCAGCGGCCGTCGTACTGAGATCCGCGCTCCAGCACGCGCACCCAGGTTTCCTGGAAAAAATCTTCGGCGCGTTCGCGGCTGCCCGTCAGATGCAGTAAATAGCGGAACAACCGGAATTGATACTGCTCGATCAGCAGATCGAGCAGCTCCGGGTCGCGCTGCTTCAAGCCGCGCGCAATGGACTTGGCGTCATCGGTCATCAGGCTGGAAAAGCGGAGCCCCGGTTTCAGGGCCATCGCCCAGAGATTGGAACTCGACGTTGCAAGAGTCGCGCTCATTCTACAGGGGATACGGACGAGGGGTAAAAAAAGACGCACCCGCCTGGCATTCACCTAAAGCCTGTGTTCCTGTAGACTTACGCACATGCTCTACTGCCCTCAATGCGGCGCAGAGTACCGCGAAGGCTACTCCGTTTGCAAAGATTGTAATGTGGCCCTGGCTCCCGGCCGACCGTGGGAGTTGGAGCGCAAGGATCGCGATCGACTGGTTCCGTTCCGCAGTAACTTTGATCCTCGCTTCGGTGACCGAGTGTGCAAAGCTCTCGAAAAGGCGGGTGTGGATTACGTGCTCGTCAACAAAGAAGACTTCCTTTTTAACTTCATCGCCAAGCCCCCTCGGTCTATCTGTGTTCCGCGCTCGCAATTCGAATTGGCAGAAAAAGTTTTCCTGGAAGAATTTGGGTCCGAGGAAGAATGGAATTCGGCCATCGAGTCCGGAGCTCTGACCCTTGCAGAGAATTACGCTCCGGTGGAATCACGAAAGAAATGGGATCCCGAGCTTTGGTATCCCGAAGACGCTACGGCCGAAATCTGGGTCGCCGACACGCCCAATCTCGAGGAGATCGTTGAGCTTTCTCTGCGTGAAAATCAGGTTCATACACGTTGGGAGGACCGCGACGGTAAGTCTGTTCTCTTTGTGCAACCCGAAGACGAAGCTCACGCCCGTGAAATCGTTCGCCAAATAACAGAAGCTACGCCGCCAGAGTAGCCTTCCTGCGTTTATTCGCGCGTAGTAAACTCCAGACATGTCCTGCCCGAACTGCGGTGCCGAATATCGGGATGGATTCTCGATGTGTTCGGATTGCCAGCCTGCGCTTGTCGGCGCATTGCCCGAAGGGTGGGGCAAAGCCAGACTCATATTCCCCTGAACTGCCGCGCAGAGATTTCTTGCTTTGGTTCATCCCCTTGTCCTTTACTGCGGCATTTTTGCCCTTTTGTTTGTTGGTGTCGTCCCACGCGAAATGGTTTCAACCTCTCGCAGCATTCGTTGCCATTGTGGACACCGGCGTCCCGCTCGGCGCGGATGATGACTTACCAGGCGATTCGATATGAGCCGCGTGTCGGGCGGTTCGTGTTACTTGCCTTCGTTCCTTTCATGTTCGTTTGGTATCGGCTAGTCCGCTATCCGAACCGGCCAACGCTTCTTCGCGTTCCGCGAGAAGGCGTACAAGCGTCACCCTCTTCTTGACCTCGCTTCGTGCGCGGTGCATTCTGTCAGCCCGTATCACCAAATACTTCCAGATGCACTGAGGGCGTTCCTTGGCCAACACTTCCATAGAGCAGATTAGAACCGTCGCCGTGCTGGGCGCGGGCACGATGGGTAACGGCATCGCGCATGTGTTTGCGCGCGCGGGCTATAAAGTGATTTTGCGCGACGTTGAACGCAAATTTCTTGACCGTGCGATGGACACCATCAATAAGAATCTCGAGCGCGAGGTTAAAAAAGGAAAGCTCGACGAAGCAGAGAAGGGAAGTACGTTCGCACGTATCCAGCCTGTCGTGGATATGTCCGCCATTGCTGTCGCCGGTTTTGCGGTGGAAGCGGTGCCGGAAAAAATCGAAATCAAGCGCGCCGTTCTCTCCGAAGCAGACAAAGTCCTTCGCGAAGGCGTCGTCATCGCTTCAAACACTTCTTCCATCGCGATAACCGCGCTCGCGGCTTTGACCAAGCGCCCGGAACGTTTCGTCGGCATGCACTTCATGAATCCCGTGCCGGTGATGCAACTCGTCGAAGTGATTCGCGCGCTGCAGACCAGCGACGAAGCGTTTAACCTGACAATGGATCTGGCTAAAAAACTGGGGAAAACGCCGGTGGCCGTCAACGACGCGCCCGGCTTCGTTTCGAATCGAGTGCTCATGCCGCTCATCAACGAAGCCGCGTACTGCTTGATGGAAGGCGTCGCCACGCTGGAATCCGTCGACGCCGTCATGAAGCTCGGCATGAATCATCCGATGGGCCCGCTCGAACTCGCCGACTTCATCGGGCTCGACGTCTGCGTAGACATACTAACTGTCCTGCTCGAAGGCCTCGGCGATCCCAAATATCGCACCTGCCCTCTCCTAAAGAAATATGTCGCCGCAGGCTGGCTCGGCCGCAAATCCGGCCGCGGGTTTTACAGCTACGAGAAATAAGCCGAATCGCGTCAGAAAGTAAATTCTTCAATCTCGGGCGGCGATTGGCCGAAATCGCTGTAACGAATCCATTTCGGTGCGACGACAAAGTAGCTGATGCCTTCCCATTTCAATCGCACCGGGCCATCCGCGAACGCCTGAAAATAGATTTCGTGGTACTTCCCGAGTTCCGTCGAGGAAATCTGCTTCGCGACGCCTTCGAACTGCACAGTTACTTCGCCTTGCCAGCCGACCACGAATGCAGCCCTCGCCTCTCGCTTCAAGTTCACAAATTTCCGTGACTGCGCCACGCAATCAAAAACAATTTCGAACTCGGGAGTGGTCGCTATTCCCACCAGCGCCGATTGGGGCTCACCGGCAGACCCAAGTGTGGAAAGCACTCCCAGCCTGTTACTCCGGAGGAATTCGAGCAATCGTCGTTTGTTCATTGCGGTAACCTCTAACCCTGGTTGGCAGGCAAAGCGTAGCACTAGCTGGGAGCGAATAATAAGCGAAAATAATGTTTGCCTTTTGTTCGCCCGTTTGCTATTTTCCTCCTCGGCGTTTTCAACAGGTGCCTGATGTGCTCCCCTTCGACCCTGGCAATTAGCTGCCCGGAACATGCTAGGCTCGAAAGCGAGTTCCAGGAGGCGCGTGACCGGATGCGAAACCTCATGAGGCTCCGCAAACTCTCGGCCCCCGAAGAACGGCAACTGGCGGATCGCGTGGCCATGGCCATCGCCCGCCTGAAGGAGCACCTGGCCGAGCACCGTTGCCAACGCTGGTAGCGCCCCGCGCTGCAGCTTGTCATCCTGAGCGCATCCGCGAAGATACGCGAAGGATCTCAACTGAAAATGCTGGGCATCGAAGTAAGCCAAGAACCTAGCGTCGGAGTATTACAAATGATAAAGTCCCTCTTCCGCTAAGTCTCTGGTAACCCGTTCGGCCCCTGAGGGCAATTTTCCCAATTTTCTCCACCGAGGTGTGACATGGCAGACGAGAAGCAGAAGAACTTGGAAAACGCGATATCCATAATCGAAAAGTCGTACGGCAAGGGCTCCATCATGCGGCTGGGCAGCAAGGACGTCCTGGTTCCCGTGAACGTCATCCCGACCGGCTGCCTTTCGATTGATGCCGCACTTGGCGTCGGGGGCTTTCCGCGAGGACGCGTCATTGAGGTCTATGGCCCGGAATCTGGAGGTAAGACCACCCTCACGCTTCAAGTTATTGCCGAAGCACAGAAGCTCGGTGGCCAGGCGGCGTTCATCGACGCGGAACACGCGCTGGACCCGATCTACGCGCGCAAACTCGGCGTGGACGTGGACAATCTTCTCGTCTCGCAGCCGGATCACGGCGAACAAGCGCTCGAAATCGCGCAGGAATTGATTCGTTCGAACGCGGTAGACATTGTCGTCATCGATTCCGTCGCCGCTCTCGTCCCCAAGGCCGAACTAGAAGGCGACATGGGCGATCCCTCGATGGGATTGCAAGCACGCCTCATGTCGCAGGCGCTGCGCAAACTGACCGCGATCGTCTCCAAATCGCGCACCTGCCTCATCTTCATCAACCAGATCCGCGAAAAGATCGGTGTCATGTTCGGCAATCCGGAAACGACTACCGGTGGCCGCGCGCTGAAATTTTACGCATCCATGCGCGTGGACATTCGCCGCATTCAAGCCATCAAGGATGGCGACCGAGTGGTCGGCTCGCGTACCCGCGCCAAAATCGTAAAGAACAAAGTTGCCGCACCGTTCCGCGAAGCTGAATTCGACATTCTCTACGGTGAAGGCATTTCGCGCGAAGGCGACCTGATCGATCTCGGCGTGGACAAGGGAGTGCTCGAAAAGTCCGGTACATGGATTAGCTATGCCGGTGAACGCATGGGCCAGGGCCGCGAAAACGCCCGTACATTTCTTAAAGAAAATGCGGACATCCGCGACAAACTCGAAAACGCTCTCCGCAAGAAGATGGAAATCCCCGGTCCAAACAGCAACGCCGCGCCCAGCGCCGCAAACGGCACGAACGGCGCCAACGGTGCAACGCACATCGACAAGCCCGCTGCCCACGCCGCTGCCGCTTCAGCCAGCCAGGCGCGTCCACCCAAGCCGGTGAATTCGCGCTAAAGACAATCGACACAAACGAAAGAAAAAAGGCACCCGAAGCGTCGGGTGCCTTTTTTTCGGCACAACAAAACCTCCTCAGGCTACGGTGGCTCGTGTCGTATCCGTGTCGCTTTTTGTCGCCCGCGCAAACCGCCTGTACGAACGGACAGGATTCTCTTTCGCGTAAGCGGTACCTTTCTCCTATTTTTCCGCTTCCCCTCAGCCGGGTAATCTCGTGATTGGGATCGCTCGCTTCGAACCATTTCTCCGAGGTCAGGAAGGAAGTTTTGAACCTATGAAAGCGATGAAATTAGCTGTAATTTGTCTGCTCTTCGCCGGCATTTCCGTCGCAAAAGAGCATGGCTATCAGAAGGGCACTCTGCTCCGCATGGACTCCAGTTCCTGCGGTTCGCAGGAAAAAGGCGGCAAGAGCGTTGCCGGTGAACTCCTCGGCACCGATTCACAAAGCCGCAAAACCAAAGACTTGCTCTGCCAGGAATATGTGCTTCAGGCAGACCACGTCGTTTACCGCATTCGTCCCACGGACGAAAAGCATCCGGCGCTCTTGCCGATCGGCGAAGTTGCCGAATACCGCATACACAAGGACAAGTTATTGCTTCGCGTTCTGGAAGGCGATGGCAAGGAGCGCGAATACGTCGTCGTTTCCATGACGCCGCGACAGGACAAGGAAGTCCCGACGCAATCTGCTAACAGGAACTGAATTTCCCGTCTCAACGTGCGCTAAATCTGCGGGGCGCTCGCATCCGCGGGTGCCCGTCTCTTATTAAGCAATCTCTGGCCATCCGTCCAGCTCAAACCTTCCATTTCCTGTACCCCCGGTCAGCCATTCATAATAAAGCACATAGCCCGTACTAGACCCATTTCGCTATTGTCCACTGGAACCTTTTCTCACTACACTATGTCTCAGAGTGAGAGACCGTGTTTCGTTCGGTTACACGTTGACTCACTCCGCGGCATCTAACTTCTTTATTGGCAACACGCCGCGATTTGGCAGTCAGAATGCACTTTCGCTGTGACGTTTCGCGTAACACCGCGCGGATGCAACGGAAAATCGTTGACTCTCCTGCGTGCCTGGAGTACAAGACGCGACTCGCCGCGAATGCTAACTAAGTTAGGGGCTTTGAAAAAATGTTGAAATCCAGCGGACCAGGGAAAATTGTACTCGCGCTATTCCTCTCCGCTTGTTGTGTGTTTCCTGCGCCTGTTTCTGCCGCCGGCGCCGCTGCAAAGCCGCGCGTTCGCACCGCGCGCCATCGTTATGTGCCGCGCGAAAAAGCTGTCGATCCCACGCTTGGCGATATCACCAATTTTGACGATCCGATTGTCCGCGCTGCTGCCGTTGATGCGCTCGGCAAATACAATGGCTCCGTCGTGGCAGTCGAGCCGACCACCGGCCGCATCCTCGCCGTCGTCAATCAGAGAATGGCGTATTCCGCCGGCGCGATTCCGTGCTCTACCATCAAGCCGACCATCGCTCTTGCCGCGCTCGAAGAAAACGTAATTACGCGCGACACGATGCTCAAGGTTGGCCGCCGCAAGTATATGAATCTGACCGAAGCGATGGCCCATTCGAATAACGTCTTCTTCGAACAGCTTGGCCAGCGCATGGGTTTTGAAACGGTTTCAAAGTATGGCCGCTTGCTCGGCCTCGGCGAACTTGCCGGTTACAACCTGACCGACGAGCAGCCTGGCGCATTTCCCATGGCGCCCCCGCAAAAGGGCGGCGTCGCGCGCATGTCGAGCTTCGGTGAAGGCATTCAAGTCACGCCATTTCAACTCGCATCGCTTGCGGCTGCATTCGCCAATGGTGGCACACTTTATTATTTGCAATACCCGCAAGCCGGCCAGCCTGGTCAGGACGCGCCCATATTCGAACCGCGGATCAAGCGCGAGCTGAATATCGCTTCGCTTCTCCCCGAACTTCGTGAAGGCATGCTCGCAGCCGTTCTCTACGGCACGGGCAAGCGCAGCTTCGATTCCGGCGGCGACGAACTTCCCGCGGGAAAAACCGGAACTTGTTCCGACGATCAATCGCACGTCGGCTGGTTTCTTTCTTATGCCGACGAGGCACATCCGAAACTCGCCCTTGCCGTTCTGATTCGCGGACGCTCTTCCTTGATCAAGGGCCCGCTCGCCGCCGGTGTCGCCGGCCGTATTTATCGCCGCCTCCGCGAACAGAATTATTTCTCCAATCTTTCTCCGAGTACCGACCTGCGCTCGGGCCGCTGAGCTTTCTCAAAATTGCGTTCTGAAAAAGGCGAACTTCGGTTCGCTTTTTTTGTTTCTGCCGCGCCTGCCGCTTCAAATTTTTCCCGTTGCCAATCGAATCTCGCGGGAATATAGTCGTTCTTCGTTATAGTGATTATCGAGCACTTATGCCCAAACGTACTCTCGATCCATTGCCTTCGGCCGCCTTCCAAATCCTTCTCGCTCTCGTCGGTGAAGACCTTCACGGTTACGCCATCATGCGCCAGGTCGCCGAGCAGACCGGCAACGGCGTCCGGCTCGGCCCGGGCACTCTTTACAGCTCCATTCGTTCACTGCTCGAAAACGGATTGATCGAAGAATTGGATTCGCGGGAAGAAGCGGGCGATGAGCGCCGCCGTTACTATCGGCTCTCTTTCGCGGGTCGCAAACTGGCCCGCGCTGAAGCACGGCGGCTTGCGGAAGTATTGCGCGTCGCTCGCGCCAAGAAAATTCTAAGGGGGCGTTATGTCTGAAAAACTCTACGCCTGGTTGCTGCGCCTGTATCCGGCCCACTTTCGCGAGGATTATGGCGAAGAAGCTCTGCGCCTCTTTCGCGATCGCGCGAGCGATGAACGCGGATTCTTCCCACGCCTCCGCCTCTGGCTGGATCTGTTGTTCGACTTCGCGATTTCACTTCCGCGCGAATATTTTCACGCTCCTGCTCCGCGGGTCGCCCCGTTGGCTCCGCGGCGGCTGTATGGCTTTCCTGCGCTTTTCGTCTTGGAGGACGCATCGCCGCGTCCCGGCGCCCTGGCCATCGGCGGCTTGCTTTCGCTTGTCACGCTCACCACTTGCTGGGCCTCGCTGAACGGCGTCCACCGCCGCGAGACTCCTTCAGCCTCACAGTTTGCCGGCGTCCCCGACGTTCACAAATCTGTCCACAACGAATCGCGGTCGACGGCGCCTTCCGCCGCTCCGTCGGCGCCGGATGCGAGCCGCGCGACAACTCAACCCGGCGCGCTCGATCTTGCTCAACGCAAACGCATCGTCGACAACGCCATTGCAAATCTCAAAGAGCACTACTTCGACCGCGCCGCCGCGCGGAAAATGGCTGAAGCCCTGGCGCAACACCAAAAACGCGGCGATTATGACGCCGTCTCGGATCCCGCCGCCTTCGCCGCGTTGATGACCCAGCACATGCGCGAAGTCAATCCCGACCGTCATCTCACCTTCGATTATTTCCAGGAACCGTTGCCGCCGTCGCCCGCCGCGCAGGCCCCCGAGGTTTCTCCGCAATACCGCGAAGCCATGAAGCAGCAAAATTGCACGATCGAAAAAGTCGAACTTCTCTCGCGCAACATCGGCTACCTCAAGCTCAATTCCTTCCCCGATCCCGAAGTCTGCCGCGTCGCCGCCATGGCCGCCATGACCTACGTTAATCACGCTGACGCCGTTATCTTCGATCTGCGCGACAATCGCGGCGGCTCGCCCGAAATGGTTCAGCTCATCGGCGCCTATCTCTTCGACCACCCGGAATACTGGTACAACCCACGCGAGAATACGACCGAGCAATCCTGGACGCGCTCTCCCGTTTCCGGCAGCGAGCTCGCTGACAAGCCGGTTTTCGTCTTGACCTCGGCGCGCACCGCTTCTGGCGCCGAGCAATTCTCGTACGACCTCAAAATGCTCAAGCGCGCCACGCTCATCGGAGAAACCACTGCAGGAGCAGCACATTCCGGCGTTTTTCGCCGCCTAGACGATCACTTCGGCATGGGCATTCCCGAAGTCAAAGCCATCAATCCTTATTCTGCCAACGACTGGGCCGAAACCGGTGTCGCGCCGGACGTCCAGGCCAGCGCCACGAATGCCCTCGACGTCGCCCTCAAACTCGCTCGCGCCCGACTCGCAAAGAAATAGTCGCGGCTTTGCGAACTCGAGCGCTTTGAAAGGCATCCCGGCGAGAGTCCTTCTGAGCCTTCTTCCGTCTAACTCGCAGTTCGGGTGTGTGGATCCTAGTAGGAGGACTTCTCCATGCGCATTTCATTTTGGGCATCGGTCGGGATTTCTGCGCTGACCATTTCTGGCCTGACCACACACGCAATCGCTGCAAACAACCAACCGGACAACGGCCATGTCTGGATCGGCACTTGGGCAACGGCAGCGCAGCCGTTCAATCCGAAATTTCTCCAGACTTACCACAATCAGACCCTGCGCCTTATTGTTCACACCAGCATCGGCGGACATAAAGTCCGCATAAAACTTTCGAATATTTATGGCGACAAGCCGCTGCTCATCGGCGCCGCGCATATTGCCCGCAGCGCTTCCGCTGCCGACGTCGATCCCGCGTCCGACCGCACTCTCAAATTTCAGAGTCATGCCTCGATAACGATTCCTGCAGGCGCGATGGCTGTGAGCGATCCCGTCGAGGTGGATGTACCCGCGCTCTCGGACTTGGCCGTCAGCCTGTTTTTGCCGGAACCTGCGGAAGCAAAGACCGTGCATTCCCTGGCCAAGCAAACCAGTTATGTCTCGCCCGAAACCGGAGATGCCACCGCAATGGCCAAATTCCCCGTCGGAAAGCCGGTTCGCATTTGGCCATTTCTCACGGGTGTTGACGTCGAAGCCGCGCCCGGCTCCTTCGCCATCGTGGCGTTCGGGTCTTCTCTCACCGACGGCGACGGCACCGCCACGGATACGAATGGCCGCTGGCCAGACGTTCTCGCCCGGCGTTTACAGCAAGACTCCGGACGAAAAGTGGAAATTGGCGTCCTGAACGAGGGCATCATCGGCAATCGTCTCTTGTATGACAGCCCGAAAACTGCGGGCAACCCGTACGGCGGCGCGCTTGGCGAATCGGGCCTCGCTCGTTTCGATCGCGATGTGCTCAATCAATCCGGCGTGAAATACGTCGTGCTCGGCCTCGGTATCAACGACATCCTGTTTCCTGCGTTCCCTTTTACTCCCGCAGGAGAAACAGTCAGCCCGGAGCAGATCATCGCCGGCTATCGCGATCTCATCGCTCGCGCACATAAAAAAGGTATTCGCATCATCGGCACAACCAATCCGGCATTCGAAAACTCAGCGTTCGAAGGCTTCGTAGACAGCTTTTACACAACCGAACGGGAAGCGCAGCGGCAAAAGGTCAACTCCTGGATTCTCAGCGGTGGCGAATTCGATGCCGTCGTCGACCTGGACAAAGTCTTGCGCGACCCTGCCCGCCCCACACAATTACTCCCCGCCTACGACAGCGGCGACCATCTCCACCCGAACAACGCCGGCTGCGCCGTCGAAGCCAACGCCATCCCCCTCAATCTTTTTGACGCGCACTAACCCGTTTCGGCCTCAACTCAGCCCTCGCAATCGTCCGTTACGGTCTGGAAATCGTTCGCACTGTCGATTGGTTTGCTGTTTTCCGTCGAATGCGCAAATCGAAATCACGCCTTCGCTTCTCTCCGCCGGCCGTCTGATGATTTAATACCGTTCTTGTCTTTTTGGCCCGGTTGGAAGAGCGAAGATGAACATCATATTGGATTCTTTGACAAAGAAATTTGGCTCCGTTCGCGCTCTAGAAAAGTTTTCGGCGAACATCGAACCTGGCCAGATCATTGCTGTTTTGGGTCCCAATGGCGCGGGGAAAACGACCCTTCTCCGTCTCCTCTCGGCCATCGCAACTCCCGATCGAGGCACAATTCTGTATGATGGTGAAAAGTTCAATCGTGGCCGGCTCGATCTTCGGCGCCGCCTGTATTTTCTCCCCGACTTTCCGTTAGTTTTTTCTCAAATCTCTGTTGCCCGCCAGATTGCCACTGTACTCGATCTGTACGGAGTCAGCCTGCAATCCGCCGCCGAGGCAGTCACGCGCCACCTGAATCAGCTGGATCTCTTGCATACCGTCGATACATCGGTTGGCAAGCTGTCGCGAGGCCAGATTTTCAAAGTTGCCCTCGCGACATTGTTGACCATTGATCCCGACCTCTGGTTGCTCGACGAGCCATTTGCCTCGGGAATGGATCCTGTTGGCATCGCTTACTTCAAAGAGCAAGCTCGCCAGGCCGCCGCTCGTGGCCGCACCATCATCTACTCCACGCAAATTTTGGATATTGCGGAAAGATTTTCTGATCGCGTTTGTCTCATCTACCGCGGTGGACTCAAAGTTTTCGATTCCGTTGCAAATCTTCGCGATCACGTCAAGCACTCTGACAACGTTTTGGAGGAAGTATTCCGCAAGCTGGGTGAGGAAGGCCAGTGAATTCAATTCGGTCTATCACTCGCGCGATCCGACGAGCCGCTCGGGCCAAGTTGCGTCTGTCACGCTCGGCGTGGAAGGAATACAAACGTTCCCGCGGGCCTTTCTATCGCCGCGCAGGTTCGGGTAGCCGGCACCTCGGCCAAATCTACGTTCTCGGCTTCCTGGTCCTTCTAGCTCAGCGAAAAGACGCTCATTTTGCCCTCCTCGTCCTCGCAATGTACTCCACCGCCACTGTCTTGCAGCGGGCTTATTCCTTTCAGCAGTCCCTCTACAATTCCTTTGACCTTGCATTCTTCATGTATTGTCCCGCAACTGATCAACAGTTCTTTCAACATGTGTGGTGGTCCTTGCTGAAATCCTCATTTTCCATTTGGCTCTCCGCTTTTGGCGTCTTTGGTTTGCTGGTGGCCTTGGATGAAATGCCGGCAAGGTTTTGGCTTTTGGCGGCAATCGCCGCGATCCTTCATTGGTTGCTGATGCTCGCGTTGCTCCTTGCGGTGGATCGCTTCGTACCCATCCGCAATCGCACTCTGGTTTCGCTGCCCTTATATCTGCTCACTTTCGTTTCGTTATTTCTGCCTGACTGGGTCGTGCGGAGCGCTTGGGCTCCAGTCTCAATTCTTCCAACCGCCTGGTTGCCGTCGGTTTTCGCCAGTGCGGCACTCCCGGGCGAACCGTTTCACCTTTACCTGATCATTCCCTCGCTCGCATTCATCGCGCTTTTACCCGTCCTGTACAAGTCCGCGCGATCCGATTATCCCCGTTGGGAGCTGCAATATCCCATCTCTCTGATCACGGCTGAAGTGGAAGACGAAGCACCTGAGTTGCCCTATTCAGAATCTCCAGACGATGCAGAGACATCCAACGACCTGCGTTCTTCCAGGGATATCAGGCCAGTCATCCTGACTTCCTTGGATTGGAACGCATCGCCGTGGTTACAAAGAATCGTCGGCAAGTCGTTGAACGCGGCCGAAAAAACTACGGCTGAGTTCCTCCTTGGCGGCCAGCTGGGGTCTTGGAATGAAAGTTGGCTTGTGGGGATCAAAATTGCCGGGATCGGTCTCGCGTTGCTACTCCTGCCGATTATCCCATTGTGGATTGGAATTCTTGTCGGCCTCGTTGGGACAGGCTTTGCCGTTCCATTACTCGGGGGCTCGTGGCTGGGACTGCAGCTCGTGCCAATGTTTGGTACCGTGCGGCTCGCCTGTGCCGGTCTACCGGTGTCATACCTGCTTGCATCGCGTGTCATCGCCAAAATCAATTGCATTCGCTTGCTGAGTTGGTTGCCTGTCTTCGTCATCTATGCTTTAGCTATCGCGTGGCGGGCGGAAGCGCCGTTCCAGTTCGCTTTGTCCGTGGCTTTGCGCGTCGTCTTTACCGTGTTTTCCTTTCAGCCGATCCTTATTTTGGGCAAACACTCGCACGGAACAAACGATTCAAGGCAGATCAACTTTCACTCCGCCCTCTTTCTGCTTCTAGCGCTCTTTCTTGGCACCATCTACGTCGGATGCGGCATAGCATTTCTAGTTATGCCGTTCCCACCGAAGACATCGAATCCTGTTCTTCTCACTATATTTGCCGTGGCCATGATCTCATCGTCATTTCTATTGTGGCTCGGCTACCGACTCTTCTACGATCGCGGCCGCTTAGACGCCATTCGTGTTGGCGATCGCTGAATCCCGTTAAGGACATCGGCCAATCAAGACTAGCGCGCATCGGCTAAGATTTTCTCCCAATTCAAAATCGCATTCCATAGCAATCGATGATCGCCCCGGTTCATGTCCCGATGCATCGGATTGAAATTGAATGTCACGACGTGACCTTTTCCCACCGGCATATCCAAAATTGCGGGCCTCCCAATTAATCCGGACTCGCCCCACACTTGCCCGCTCACCAGGAACGGCGCACCGTCGCGGTCGCCCCATTCCAGCACAATTCCGCTGCGATCCTCTGGCCCATCCAGACACGAGGTGCAATACGCCATTCGCAGCCAGCGCCGCGGAGCATCGTACAGAGGAAAATTCTGCCGGAACACGTAGGTCCGTTCCACGTAGCCGTATGCAATAGGATGCTCCGGTCGTGCAAAACTCACCCGCACATGCGCGCCCGGCGTTCGCGTCTCCGCATTCTGCGATTCTGCCGCAGCCGTCGCGCCACCTCCCTGGGAACTCCTCGGCACTCCGCCCGCCGCACGCCTCACTCCCCGCACAATCCCGCCCTCCAGCGCCAGCATCGAACCGCTTCCCAGCGTCACCAGCAATCCGCCGTCGTTCACGAATTTTTCGATTTGGCCCAATCCCTCGTACCCAATCCCACCCGTGATGTCGTCCGACTGAGCCGGCGTTCCAAAACTCGGCGTCTGCGCCGTCTTCCTGAACGGCATCGGACTCCATCGCTTCGGCAATCCTTGAATCTGCTCCGCCAACTCAAGGTCGACATGCCCGTACAAAATCACGTCCACCTTGTCGCGTAGCCCGCCCGCGCGAACATCCTCGTCCCGCAAATAAACGTACGGCACTTTGCGCTGATCCAGAATGTAGCGAATCCATCCAATCGAGTCTGTATCCGCCCATGGCACCCACACACCCAGCCGCGGCGTCTTCACTTCGTGCCTGGGCACGCTTGGTTCTGCTCCGGCGCTAGCGAACGAAAGTCCAGCATCCCTCGCCGTTTTCCGCAGGGCATCGGCGAGCCCATCTTGCGCTGGGAAAATCCACGAGCCGGCAGGGAACTCCGATCCGCCTATAGAAAACTTCTTCTCCGCAATTTCAATCTTGAACTTCGCCAACTCATACCGCGCGGCCAGCAAACTTTCCTGTCCCGTGTCCCGCAGCAGAAATATTGGCCCCGCTCCGGAAACCGCGCCCAAGATCGTCGGCGTCTCGGTTACCGGCGTCAGCTCGGCGGCGTGAATCGCAGCGTCCGCCGTGGGGATCGCACTTAAGTGATAATTATTTGCAAAATTCCACGACAAATCGTCGTATGGCTCGCCGCCGTTCTTCGGATAGTGCTGCGGTGCCAACAAATCCACCGCGTAGTTGCGATACGGCTGGTCTAGCCGCACTACGTAGGTTCCCGCAGGGAATTCTCCGTCTTTCAGATGCATCGCAGACGACGCGCGCCCCACTTCAATACGTTGTGCGAGTAGCCGCGCGACAAGCTGCGCGACACGCGCCGGATCGCCCTGATCCTCGGAAATCAGGAACGCATAGGGTGGCTCGTTCAACCCCTTCTGCCATGAATTTAGACTCTTCGTGTAAAAATTCCGCAGCAGCTCCGTGGAGTTCTTGGCCGCGAAATCGAGCGAAGCCAGAATTCCCGTTTCGTTGTAATTCACATTATCCCTGGCCGACCATGTGAACTCCGCCGGAGGCGGAACCGGCCGGTACCATTCCGCAGAACGCTCGCCATGATCGAGCTTGCGCTTCATCGTCTCAGCAGACGAATTCCCAAACGTTTCATAGCCGCGTCCAATCGCGTTGTGATTCATCGCCACCGAATCCAGATACAAATGGCTGAACGCCTCACCGAAATTCCATGTCGAAACTCCCGGCATTCCCAGCGCCGTCATCGCTTGCACATCATGAAATCCCTGCTCAAGAAATTCCGTGTACGTAATCGGATCGATGTTCGGGTTGTACGGGCCTGTTCCGTTCCATGACATCAACAGCGGCACTGCCTCATGCAAATCGTGCACCACCGTCGGATGCCACTCATGAAACATCCGGTGCACCGCCTTCGTTGTTTCGTGTGTCTGCTGATGCGTGTCGCGGTTGATATCCACGAACGCGTACTTCGACCAGTATGGAGGCGACTGACGTGGCAAGTTCGCGTAATCCGTCTTGCCTTTCAAGTACGTGTAAAACCATTCCTTCACTTTGTCGCGCCCATCCGGATTGCACACCGGATTAATCAGTACAACGACTTTTTCCCGGATTGTCCGGATCATCGGTTGCTCGGAAACGGCCAATCGGTACGCAAGTTCCAACACCGATTCCGTTGAACCTGTCTCATCCGAATGCAACCCCGCGTTCAGGTAATAGATCGGCCGGCCCGCCGCAATCAGCTTTTCAGCTCCAGCCGCATCCACTTTTCGCGGATCTCCAAGCGTTGCCGTCACATTTTTTAATTGTTCTAAATTCTTGATTCCCGCTTCATCCGCAATCGCGATCATCGCGATGTCGCGGCCCTCTTCGCTTTTTCCAATCGAAAAGAATTGCACTCGCGGCGATGCTTGCGCCAGCGCCCGCAAATAGTCCTGCGCCTTCTCCGAGTTCGCCAGTTCGCCGGGAGCGCCCATAATTCGCCCAAAAAACTTTTCCGGTGACGGCACTTTGTTTGACGCAGGGATTGACGCTACCCACGGAGATAGAAACCGGGTTTCCGTTGTGGCCTTCGCAATCGCTTCTGTCGAACCCGGTTCCGGCGTATCGCTCGGCGCATCCGGTTTTTGCGCCGCCAAAATTGGCGCACAAAGTAGAAGTGTCATTGCGCAGGTGAATTTCATGGAAGTCTCCAAAAGGCGCGTGAAATTTACTATCGCCGGCGGCGCTCGGCAACTTGATTGTCTCGTGCACTTTCGGAAACGGAAAAAAATAGCCCTTTGACGCCGTCCGCGCTTGAGACTAAACAAGAGTGTGCGCTAGTCTGAAGTAAGGCTCCGCGAGTGGCTCTGGGGGAAAAGTGAATCGCAGATTCATTCTTGTTTTGGTTGCCGTGTTTCTCGCCGGCAGCGCCACCATCGCGTACGCATTCCAGCAGCGCCTGAAAACGACCGCCGACTTTGATCGTGAAATTCTCTCCGCGCAAAAACAAGCCGAAACCATTCGCGAAAATACGGTCGTACCAACCGACCAACGCGTTCGCGCCGGTGAAAAGTTCAGCGCGGCGCTGCAAAAGTTTGGACTTTCCGTGGAGGAGGCCGCCGGGGCGTCCGCGGCGGCGCAGCGCGCGTTCAACCTGCGCCAGGTCCGGGCGGGCAACACGATAACGGTCGGCCGGTCGGTCGAAGGCCGCCTCCGGGAAATCGACTACAAGATTGATACCGACCGGATGCTGAAGATCACTCCGGATGAAAAGGGGTACTCGGCACAGATTTTCGAGATACCTTCGCGGGTGGAAGTGGTGGCGGCGAGCGGGACTTTGGAGGATTCGCTATTCAATGCCGTGGAGAATGCGGGAGAGACGGCGGACCTGGCGATGCGGCTGGCACAGATATTTGGATACGACCTGGATTTCTACACCGACCCGCGCAAAGGCGATACATTTCGCGTAGTGATGGAGAAGCGGAAATACGCGAACGGACAAACAGCATCGTATGGAAAGATTTTTGCGGTCGAGTACAACAACGGCGGGAAAAAATACCAAGCGCTACTGTTTCATGATCCGGCGGGGCAGCCCGGTTACTACACCGCCGATGGAAAATCGCTGCAGAAGGCGTTTTTGCGTTCGCCGCTGAAATTCGGGGCGGCGATTACTTCGCACTTCAGCAAGGCGCGATTCCATCCGATTTTGAAAACAGTTCGCGCGCACATGGGCACGGACTACGGCGCTCCGATCGGCACACCCGTGCAATCCATCGGCAGTGGCAGAGTCGTGTTCGCGGGCCGCAAGAGCGGCGAAGGAAATATGGTGCAAGTCTCGCATGCGAACGGATACGAGACGATGTATTTGCATCTGTCGGAAATGTTCGTGCGTCCGGGCGAGCACATCGAAATCGGAAAGACAATCGGGCTCGTGGGCAGCACGGGACTTTCGACGGGGCCGCATCTCGATTTCCGGATTTTGCAGCACGGCCAGTATAAGAATTTTGAAAGGCTGGGATTGCCGCCGTCAGACCCCATCACCAAGAAGAACTGGCCGGAATTTGCAGAGGTGCGGGAGAAGTGGCTGCCGCTGCTGAAGAATCCGGAATCGTTGCAGGCGACGACTGTTTCGACGGGAAACGTCGCTGAGCGTTGAGCGAAGTTCTTCTCGTAGCGCAAAACGAACAGAAAAAGCAGATTCCGCACGAGGCTCTGCCCGGTGCGGAATGACACGGGTGCGCCGGGTTGTTTCGCTCGGAACGGTACGCAGTGTGTTCATTGCCGCAACCTAATAAATGACGGGCATGCGGGCGTAGTCGGCGGCGGAGCCTTCTTCGCGGACGCGGAGGACGAGCAGCGTGCGGTCGTCGTGCGGCGGAGCGGAGCCGCTGAATTTGTCAGTAGCGAGCAGGATGGCGCCGGAGACGTCTTCGACGGATTCGCTAAGCGGGACGTTGGCGAGAATTGCGGAAAGGCGCTCTCCGCCGAACTCCTCGTGTTGCGGATTTTCGGATTCGACGATGCCGTCGGACGCGAAAACGAGCAAGTCACCCGGCAGCAAATCCAATTTCAGAATCTCGTACTCGATTTCCGGCAAGAGGCCGAGTGGAACGCCTTCGATGATGAGTTCTTCCACTTTGCCGTTTCGGACGAGCAGCGGATGAGGAGCGCCGGCGCTGGCGAAGGTGATCTGGCGCGTAGACGCGTCATACAGTGCGAAGAGCATGGCGACGAAGCGCGCATCGAGACGCGCGGCATAGAGGCGTGCATTGAGCATCTGCAGCATTTCGGCGGGAGGACAAGGATGCTCGACGACGTGTTCGCGAAGGATTCCGATGGCGAGCGAGCCGTAGAGCGCAGCGGGCGTGCCTTTGCCGGAGACGTCGCCGAGGACGAGTGCAAGGCGGCCGTTGCCGTATGGAAGAAAATCGTAGAAGTCACCGCCGAGTTCGCGAGCTGGCACGTATGACGCAGCGATGTCGAGGCCGGGAACTTCGCGCGCGCCGCGGGGCAGAAGTTGGCGCTGAATTTCGCGAGCGGTGTCGAGTTCTGCCAGGAGGCGCTGCTCGTTTTGGCGAGCCTCCTGGTAGAGGCGCGAATTTTCAAGTGCGATGGCGATGAACGGGCTGAGGGCAGAGATAAGCCGCTCATGCTGCTCCGTAAACGCGCGAGGTTCGGTCGACTCGAGGTCGAGGACGCCGATGAGGCGATCCTGGAGAAGAAGAGGAACGACGAGTTCGGAACGCACGCCGCGGCTGGTTTCGCAGTGGATGTAGCGCGGCTCGAGTTTGACGTCCGGGATCCGGATGGGCACGCGATTGGCGGCGGCAGTTCCGGTAATGCCTTCTCCGAGCGGGACGCGGAAACGAGAAGCGATGGTGTCCTCGTAATGCATAGCGAAGACACCCTCGAGAAGCTGAGTCTGCTCGTTCCAAAGCATAACGGTAAAGACGTGATAGTCGACGATCTTCTTGACGTGTTCGGCGATGCCGCGGAGGAGCGCTTCGCGGTCGAGGATAGAGGTGAGCTCGCGACTGATGTCGTAGAGCAGCGTGAGGGCTTTGGCTTCTTCGGGGTTCGAGAGAAACGGCGGCGGAGCCGACGGGTTGGCGGCGACGCGAGGCGTGGGCGCTAGTTTTGCCGACTCTTCCATTTGCCTGGAACTCTGTGACCTATTTTGACTTAGATGCGGCAGGATGCAAGGAGGAGACACAGAGCGGCGGCCAAGGGCCGGTGAACAGCGGCAGGTGAGCGGCGAACAGCGAAGGGCGGAATGCCAGCGGTAATTCCGCAAGACCGGATGGCGGTTTGACTGCGCATATCGGGAACAATCGTGCGGCGTGCGACGGATCCGCCTCCGGGGAAATCGATTCCCGGTAAACCCCTCGCAAAGGCCGCTCGGGCAAGGAGGGAGTGGGTATAGGTTTTTCGGTATCTGCTGATTCTGCGGGACTTTAAGTATTGTGTTCTGCAACGGCAAAGGGTTTACGTTGCAAAATTGCGTATCTGCAGATACTAGAAGGGTTAGACGTGACGAGAGACAAATTGGCTCGTGACACGAGGGGCTGGGGCGAGCTGCGGCGGATGCCGAGGTGATGGTGCTGGGGAAGAATAGTTACGAGAGCGTTGCCAAAGGTACGAATGGATTTGTTTGCATGGTGGAGCGGTCGTGGACCGCTGGATTCGATGATCCGGAGTTTGGAATCCGAAGCTGCGAGCGCCGATTTGTTTTAATCCGCCGGGTGCCCGCTACAACGTTCCACTGACGATTAAGAAAACCGGGTTGGCATTGGCGGGGAGATCCAAAGTGGAAATGGCCACTGCGATCAAGTAGCGTTCGACAAGAAGGAATTGCCGGAGCTGGAATCTCGCGCGATGTGCCACACGCTTTCGAAGCAAGGATACTTGAGCGACAAAGGCGGACACTGGCATCTGCACCTGATGTTTTTTTCTGCCGCTGGCGGAACCCACACAAATGGGGTGCAGGGCTGGCGGGGTCACCCGTCGTGGGATTCATGGACAAAGAGAATCGGTTTACGCTGTATTTGATTCCTGTCGGAAAAATGGTCGGACGGAACGGCGGCAGAGGAGAATCTTTTGACAACCATGAACTATTCGCTGAAACCGGTGGGGAAGATTCATTCGGAGTTGAAGAAGCGGAAAAATGCGCCGAGGCAAGCCTATTTGGGCGCGCCGGATGCCTGGGTGGAAATTGGGCGCAAGTTTGCGAAATGCGTGGAAGGGATCGCGATCGGCGACGAGGTGATTTTGATTACCTGGCTACATGAAGGACGGCGAAGCGTGATGAAGGTGCATCCGGGGGCGGACAAGGATAATCCGCTGATGGGAGTCTTTGCGACGCGGTCGCCGGACCGGCCGAATCCGCTGGGATTGCACCGGGTGAAGGTGCTGGAGATTGAAGGATTGCGATTGAAAGTTGGGCCGCTGGAAGCAATTGACGGGACGCCCGTGATGGATATTAAACCCGTGCTCACGAAGAGCTGCGATTCCTAAAGGATGTTTCCGCACGGAGATGCGGCCGGCGAAAAATCCAGCAGTGATTTCTATTTTTGAGTAAGTGCAGATTCGCGATCATGAACGGCCAGTTGAGCACGGTTGAGGGGAAGGGATTCGGGATAATTTTGCTGGAGAAAGGCGATGAGACGCTCGCGGACCAGGCAACGGAGGTCGAACGCAGCGGAGGAGTTGTTGGCGCTCATGATGGCGCGAAGTTGCATGGCCCGTTCGGTGAAATCGGTGACCTGAAACGCGGCAGTGCGACCGTTCCAAAGTTTTGTGTCTTTCAGGATACGGTGAAACTCCTCGCGGACGGGCGCGACGGGCAGCGAATAATCCGCGTACAGAAAAACGGTGCCGATGATTTCTGAAGTAGTGCGCGTCCAGTTCTGGAATGGGCGCTCGATAAAATAAGTGAGCGGAACGATAAGACGGCGCAGATCCCAAAGCCGGACCACGACGTAAGTGGTTTCGATTTCCTCAATCCAACCCCACTCGCCTTCGACGACGACCGAATCATCGATGCGAATGGGTTGCGTGAGCGCGACTTGAAGTCCAGCGATGATGCCAGCGAAGGTAGAACGTGCGGCCATGCCGACGACGAGTCCGGCGACACCGGCGGAGGCGAAGATGCTTGTGCCGAGCTGGCGGGCGTTGGGGAACGTCATGAGCATTGCCGCGGCCGTGATGACAATAATCATAACGACTGCGGTCCGCTGGAGGACCAGCGTTTGGGTGCGGATTCGGCGAGCGTGGAGATTGTCTTCCACGTCGATGGAGTAGCGGAAAGTGAGAAGTCCGCTGATGACCTGGATGGCGACGACGAAAGCCCAGCCGACGGCGGCGATGAGGCAGAGGTTCAGCGCTCTGGCAATGTAGGGGATAGAAGGTTCCGGCAGGGGCGTGAACGGAAGGGCGATGGAGAGCGCGATGAGAGGGAATACGTAGCGTGCGGGATACTTTGTGTTTTCGAGCAGAAGGCGCTGAAGGCTGCCGGGCTTGCCTTTGGTAAAGCGCTGTAAAACTGTGTAGAGCAGGAATTGCACGAGCAGACCGGTTGCAGCGGCGCCGGAGAGAATCGCAGCGCTAATGCCGGCGATGCGAACGGCCGGCCAAGCAAATGAAAGAAATAAGGACGCAACGAGCATAAGGAGAACGGGCGCAGGGGAAACTGCGAGGGGTGGGCATTCACAGAATACATGAAAGAGGCTGGCGTTTACACGGCGGCGAGTTACTGAATCGCGTAAAGAGTGCCGTCGGTCGAGCCAAAGAGAATGGTGTCGCCGACGATTGCGGGAGAGGAAAGCACAGCACCGGTGGACATCATTTTCGAGACGCCGGAGACCATGTCGTCATAGAAGAAATCGAAGAAGGCCGCTTCGTATTTCGGGGCGCCGTCTTCTTTGGTGTAGGTGGCGGCATTTTGTTTGCGGCCGTCGGTGTCGAAAGACCAGGCAAGATTTCCGGATTTGAGATTAATGACGAGCAAACGGCCGTCGTGCGAGCCGATGTAAGCGAAATCTCCGGCGATGGCCGGCGAAGAAAACATTGGCCAGAGTTTGAAGTTGAGGGAAAAAATGGAAGCGCCGGTTTTTGCATCGAGCGCATGGAAGAAGCCGGTGTCGGATGTTGCGAAATAGACTTTACCGTCACTCACGGCGGGGGAAGCGATGACCCAGGAGCCTTTGTTGGAAAAGGTCCACATTTTTTTGCCGGTGGCGGCGTCGATTGCGTAGAAATTAGAATCGCGGCAGCCGAAGTAGACGATGCCGTCGGCGACCGCAGCGGAAGATTGGATCCCTTGCTGGTTGTGAGTGTCGGCGTCTTCGCCTGTTTTGAAGCGCCACTTTTCTTTGCCGGTGGTGGCGTCGAGCGCGTAGAAGTAGCTGTCCCAACTGCCGATAAAGAGGGTGCCGTTCGCAAGGGCGGGGGAGGCGTGAACGACGTCGCCCGCCTTGAATTTCCACTTAAGTGAGCCGGTATCTGAGTCGAGCGCGTAGATGTTGGTGTCGCCCGAACCAAAGTAGACAGTACCGTTTGCGACGACGGGCGAAGAGAGAAAAAAGTCGAAGGGATCGGGCATCGTTTCTGCAGCCGGTTCCGCGCCGTGAATATGTTTTGCGGCGAATCGGCGCTCGCCTTCGGTTTTGAATTTCCATTTGAGCTTGCCGGTAGCGGCGTCGAGGCAATAGAAATTGCTGTCGTAGCTTTCGAAAAAGACGGCACCGTTCGAAACGGCGGCGGAGCCTTGAACCCGGCTTTCGCTTTTGAATTTCCAGTTCACTTTACCGGTGGCGAGATCCAGAGCGTAGAAGTTGTGGTCGGTGCTGCCGACGTAGACGATGCCGCCGCTGACGACAGGTGAAGAGAGAATGGCGCCTTTGGAGCGGAACTGCCACTTCACTTTGTGAAACTCGGACACGCCAGACGCGTTGAAGACGCCGGTGTGGGCGGCGTCAGAACGGAAGACGCTCTCTTGTATTTGCGCTCGAGCCGATTGAACTGAGCAAAAGGCAACCAGAGCGGCCGCGAACACACAGAAGCGCTTACATGAGGGCATTGAGGAATCCTCCGTTGGGGGATAGACGCGGCAAAGAGAAGTTGGTTTTGCTAATCGGATTGTAAATTTTGAAAGTATGAGGCTCGATGCGCGTTACCGCGCCTCGACCCGCCAGGTGTCGCCCGCGCGGAGAAGTTTTGCAAGATCGCCGGGGCCGCGCTTGGCGAGGACGTCTTTGAGTTGTTCATGAACCAGGTCTTCGTACCGCGGCAGTTCGTCCCATGCACGAAGCACGCCGATGGGAGTAGGGAAGCCTTCGCGATGTTCCATGTGCGAGAGGAGAAAAGCGTAGGACGGACGCGGATGATGCGCGTCGTGGACGAGGAGGTCGGCTTCGGCAATGCCGTTGCCGAGTTGAACGACTTCGATGTCGCCGTCTGATTTGCGACGGATGCCTTTGTCGCGATTCTTGCCGAAGATGAGCGGCTTGCCGTGTTCGAGCTGGACGATGTGTTCGCTGCGGGCATCTTTTTCCGTGAGGGAGAACCAAGCGCCGTCGTTGAAGATATTGCAGTTTTGCAGGATTTCGATGAACGCGGAACCTTTGTGCGCGGCGGCTTGTTTCAATGTGTCCTTAAGATGGCCCTGGAAGACGTCGACACTGCGCGCGACGAAAGTGGCTTCGGCTCCGATGGCGAGCGAGATTGGATTGAACGGCCGATCGAGGGAGCCGTACGGGGTGGATTTAGTTTTTTTGTTCAGCTCGGAAGTCGGCGAATACTGGCCCTTGGTGAGGCCGTAAATGCGGTTGTTGAAGAGAAGAACTTTGAGGCCGACGTTGCGGCGCAGCATGTGAATGGTGTGGTTGCCGCCGATAGAGAGCGCGTCGCCGTCACCGGTTGCGACCCAGACTTCCAGGTCGGGGCGAACCGTTTTGAGGCCGGTGGCGACGGCGGGCGCGCGGCCGTGAATCGTGTGGAAGCCGAAAGTGTTCATGTAATACGGAAAACGCGACGAGCAACCGATTCCCGAGATGACGACGAAATTTTCGCGCTTGATGCCGAGCTCTGGAAAGACAGATTGCACCGCGGAGAGAATGGCGTAGTCGCCGCAACCCGGGCACCAGCGGACTTCCTGGTCAGTTTGAAAGTCTTTTTTTGTGAGGACCGGAAGCGTTGCAGTTGTCATCTATACACCTAGGAGCTCTTCGATTTTTTGTTCGAGCTCGGACTGCTTGAACGGGCGGCCCTGAATTTTGTTGAGGCCGATGGCGTTCACGAGAAACTTGGCGCGCAAAACCCAACTGAGCTGGCCCATGTTGAGTTCGGGCACGAGAACTTTTTTGTAGCGCTTCAGGATTTCGCCGACATTGGACGGCAGCGGATTCAAGTGGCGCAGGTGGAGATGGCCGATGCGCTTGCGGCCATCGAGGCTTTCGCGCTGAGCTTTGACGGCGGCGGTGATGGCGCCGTGCGTAGAACCCCACGCGACGATAAGCAGGTCGCCGTCCGGATCGCCTTCGGGTTCGGCGAGCGGAATATCCTGGGCGACGGCTTCGACTTTTGCGGCGCGGATACGGACCATCTTTTCGTGGTTGAGCGGTTCGTAATTGATGTTGCCGGAGACGTCCTGCTTTTCGAGGCCGCCGATGCGGTGCTCGAGGCCAGGAGTTCCGGGGATGGCCCAGGGCCGCGCAAGCGTTTCCGGATTGCGTCGATAGGGTCTGAAATCGACGGGATTCGTTTCAAATTTCACCGGGATGTCGGGCAGTTCGCTGATTTCTGGAATGCGCCAGGGCTCGGCGCCGTTCGCAAGGTAGCCGTCAGAAAGAATGATGACGGGCACCATATATTTTACGGCGATGCGGCAGGCTTCCATCGCGGCCCAAAAGCAATCGCTCGGAGTCGCCGGCGCAACGATGGGAATAGGAGCTTCGGAGTTGCGGCCGAAGAGCGCTTGCAGCAGATCCGCTTGTTCGGTTTTTGTCGGAAGACCGGTGGATGGGCCGCCACGCTGAATGTCGCAAATGACCAAGGGAATTTCGACGGCGACGGCGAGGCCCATCGCTTCGGTCTTGAGTGCCATCCCCGGACCGGACGTCGTTGTGACTGCGAGCGCGCCGGCGTAGGCAGCGCCGATCGCGCTGGTGATGGCCGCGATTTCGTCTTCGGCCTGGAAGGTGATGACGCCAAAGTCTTTGTATTGCGAAAGCTCGTGAAGAATGTCCGATGCGGGCGTAATCGGGTAGCTGCCCTGAAACAGGCGCAGGCCGGATTTTTGCGAGGCCGCAACAAGGCCCAGCGCAAGGGCCTGATTACCGCTCATGTTGCGATAGAGCCCGGGCGCAAGTTTCGCCGGAGGGATTTCGTAGCTGATCTGAAACGCTTCGGTGGCTTCGCAGTAGGCGTAGCCGGCTTTCATGGCCAGCTTGTTGGCTTCGACGAGGAGCGGCTTTTTTGCGAACTTCGATTCGATCCAACGAACCGTCGATTCCATTGACCGGTTGTATAGCCAGTAGCACATGCCCAGCGCGAAGAAATTCTTGCTTCGCCCGATGGATTTGGCGTCCATGCCGAGATGATCGAGAGCCACCTTCGTGAGGCGCTCGAGTTCCACGGAGAACAGGCGGTATTTATCGAGCGAATGATCTTCGAGTGGGTTCGAAGTCATTTGGGCTTTGCGGAGGTCGTTTTCTGCAAAGGCATCCGAATTGACGATCAGGATTCCGTTCGCTTTCAGATCCGCGACGTTCGTCTTGAGCGCGGCCGGGTTCATGGCGATGAGGACGTCCACGGCGTCGCCCGGTGTAAAAATCTCATTGGAGGAGAAATGCAGTTGGTAGCCGCTAACGCCGGGGAGGGTTCCGGCAGGGGCGCGGATTTCGGCAGGGAAGTCCGGGAACGTCGCGATGTCGTTGCCGTAGAGCGCGACAGTGTTCGTGAACTGGCTGCCGGTAACCTGCATGCCATCGCCGGAGTCTCCGGCAAAGCGGATTACGGCGCGTTCAATGACTTCGCGCTTGGTTTTCGGCAGCGGGATATCAGTGGTAGTAGCCATTCCGGTATGAAACTCCCCCAAACAAGGAGGATAACACAAGGAAACGGCTAGGGATGCGGCGTGCGGTGGTGGATAACAGCCAGAAATTTGATTGCTCAAATCAATAAAGCGAATTGAAATCCGGACTCATCCGGCGGCCTCGGCAGACGCCTTGAGGAAACTGCGGCGATAGTAGAAGAGGCCGACGACCAGCAGGAAGGTGGGGACGACGCTGAGAATGGCCGTGAGCCAGTAGGGGAAAACGAAAGCGGTCGGGTCGTTGATCGTAGAAGGGAATTCGAGGGCGAGCAGGCACTCGCGGATGTAACCGGGATAGTTGGGGCTGAACTGGCTGAAGAAAAGGCTGACGGTCCAGAAAACGTGGAGGACGATGGTGGCGTCGTAGCTCCAGCGGTAGAGTTTAAGCAAGCCGACGCCGCATAGAAGGAAGAGAAGTATGTTTGCTGCCCATATCCATTGGCTCGTTTGTATGGGATAGACGCGGGTAAAGAGCATCGCGGGAATTCTGCCGAAAATGAGTGGCCAGGAGAAAGCGGCTAGCGCAGAAGAAATAATCAACAGCCACGCCAAAAGCGCTATTGGCGGTGGGCAGACCGGCTTGCTTGCGGTAAGGGGTATGCGGGCTTCCGCTCCTGAGGAGAATTGCGCTACGACACTTTTTCGCGAGAATAGAACTATCCACCAGACGGCCAGCGAGAAAACAAAGAGATAGACCAACCCGAGCTTGACGAAACCACCACGATTATCCTCGACGAGATTGGTCAAGAGACCGAAGCTGGGAGAACCGATAGCGATCAAGAGAAACAAGACAAAGAGCGCAAAGGCAGAAATAAATGCGCTTACTCCTCCTAGGGCCAGAGCTCCTAGGCGCGCCCAATTTTTAGCCTTCAAAACTCCGACAACAATCGCTACGCCCGCGAAGCCGCCAACGGAAATAACGCCAATGGCGACATAGAGGATGGTGAACTGATTACCGTTTATGCCCATCAAGTGAACCCAGAAACCCATGAGGGCCCAAAAAGCAATGTGAACAAAGCTGAGCAAAAGTATGGAGCTGGCGGCGAAGCGGACGGCAAGAGAGAGTTTGGGCATCCGAGAAAAATGTACAGCAAGTCAGGCCGGGGATTTAAGAAACATAGAGAAGAAAAATAGAAAAAAGGGTGTTGACACTTCGCTTTCTTTTCGCCTAGAGTGGCTGTGGAAAAGTAGACAGGCGCCCGCCTCAGAGGCGCCCGCTACAACGGCTCGCAGAATGCAAGTCCCTGGAGGCACCCGTGGCCCTCACGAAACGGCAGAAAGAAGTGCTGGATTACTTGATTTCGTTTGAGACGAAGCATGGGTATTCGCCCAGCTTTGAAGAGATCGGGAAGGGCCTGAAGCTAACTTCGCTGGCGACGGTGCACAAGCACATTACGACGCTGGAGAAGAAGGGTTTTATCCGTCGCGGCTACAACCAAAGCCGCTCGATTGAGATCTTGCAATTGCCGAAGCCGGTGAAAGATCAAGTGCTGGACCGCAGGGTCCAGGAATTGCCATTGGTGGGCCGCATTGCGGCGGGGCGACCGCTGGAAGCGGTGGAAGAGCGCGAAACGATTTCGCTCGGCGATTTTGCGCGCGGCGGAAATTCATTCGTGCTGCAGGTGAAAGGCACCTCCATGATTGAGGATCACATCATGGACGGCGATTTTGTCGTGTGCGAACAGACGCAGGTGGCGAACGCTGGGGATATAGTCGTCGCTCTGGTTGGCGGAGAAGACGCGACGCTCAAACGCTTTTATCGTGAGGGCGCAGGAAAGATCCGGTTGCAACCGGCGAATTCGGAGATGGGGCCGATTATGGTGAATGCTTCGGACGTCAAGATTCAAGGACGGGTGATCGGAGTTCTGCGGAAGTATTAGCCGAACCTTGTCCGGTAAGATTCTCTGAAACCTCGCTGCCCCGCCATACATCGAAAATCCAGTAAGATAGTTGCCCGCGCGCGCCTTTGTGCGTGCCCGTGAATTGAACCTGCCGGCGCGACACGCCCGCTTGGAAGGAATCCCCTTGTCGGAAAAACGTGAATCGGTCGTGATTGTTGAGCCAGACGCGAGTCAGGCCGCTGCGCTCGCCGAACTGCTCAATTCTTCCGGGTATCAGGCGAAGATTGCTGATTCCCAGGCGGAGGGTTTCCGCCTGGTACAAACATCACCGGTGGATCTGTTTCTGCTTCGCGCGGATCTGATGGACTTGCAGTGCTGCAACGCACTCGCGGAGATCAAAGGGTCGGCGGCGACAGCTCACACGAAAGTTTTGTTGTTGCCAACCGGCGGGCCGGCCGAGCGTGCCCGTGGATTGGATTTGGGCGCGGACGACGTGATGACGGTGCCGTGGGACACGACGGAGCTGCTCGCGCGGGTCCGGACTTTGCTGCGGATGAAACACGCGGCGGAGTCGCTGGTGCGGCAGGCGCAGATCGCCGACCAGGGGCGAGAAATGGCGCAGACAGCGCTGCAAGCCGTGGCTGTGACGGAAAAAATGACACGCGACGCATTTTCGCTTGAGCGGGCGCTGAAAATAGGCGTGAGCGCGCTGTTCGTGATTGCCCTGGCGATTGCTGGAATCTTTGTACTGTTCTCGCGGAAGGCGGAAAAAGAAAATACCCTCGCGCATATGGTAATCGCGCAGCTTCAGCGCGGGTTGCAAACGCAGGATCAGTTGATGGCGGAGACGAAGAAGGCGCGTGAGGAGCTGGCGAAGAGCGATTTGCAGGCGCAAAAAGAAACTTTGCAGCAAAAGTCGGACGAGTTGAAGCAGAAGATGTCGTCGGGGAATGGCGATACCAGCGCGTTGCAAAAGGAGCTTGAGGAAACCAACAACCGGTTGTCGCGTGTGCGGAGCGATTCCGAAGCGGCCGAGGGCGTCATTCATACGTACGCACCGAGTGTTTGCTTGCTCCACGTCTCGGTGGCTTTTCGCGACAGGAACAGCGGACGCGTGTTGCGCTACGGAGGAATTACACCAGCGGGCGAGCCGCTGAAAGACGGCGATGGAAACATTGTTTATTCGCTCGACGGACGTGCGCCGGAAGTCCGGCAGGATTTCTTTGGAACGGGATTCATCGTTGGCGATGGGAAGATTCTGACGAACCATCACGTAGCGCAACCCTGGTGGAAAAACGACGAGATGGACGAAGCCCTCAAACAAGGATTGCAGCCGGAAATTGCCGAAATGGCTGCCTACTTCCCGGACGAAACGGCTGGCGTCCCCACGCAGGTCACGCAGATTTCAGGTGACGCGGATTTAGCGCTTCTGCACGGCGACTTGAGCGGACTGAAGCGCCCTACGCTGCGGCTGGACAGCCGCAAGGAAGCGGCCATCAGCGGACAATCGCTGATTTCGCTGGGCTACGCTACGGGGATCAGCGCAATTTTGGCGCGAGCGGGTGATGAGACCGTCGACCAAATTTTGAAGGTGAGCGGCGGCGACCCGAAACTCGTCATGAGCGAGCTGGCCAAACGAAAGCTGATTCGGCCGCTGGTAACGCAAGGGCACATCGGCGACGTGCTGACGGACAAGATTGTCTACGATGCGCAGACGACCTCGGGCGGGTCCGGCGGGCCGCTGATGAATAAAGACGGCCGCGTAATCGGAGTAACGTTCGCCATAGTCCGCGGATTTGGCGGCTCAAATTTTGGCGTGCCGATTCGATATGCCGAGCCATTGTTGAAGCATTAGCGGGCAAACATACGGCATAATCTTTAGTATGGCGGCACGACGCGGCTCTTCGATGACCCGAGTCCGACTGTTTCGATCAGTCGCACTGTTCCTACTTCTCGTTGCTCCGCTTGGGAGACCTTCCGTCACGAGCGCGTACTCGGTGCTCTCCCACCAGGCGATTATTGATTCGGCCTGGGAAGACGGGTTGAAACCCGCCTTGCTGGCGAGATTTCCCAACGCAACTCCCGAGGAATTGAGTGCGGCGCAGGCGTACGCCTATGGCGGGGCGATTATTCAAGACCTCGGCTATTATCCATACGGCAGCCATTTTTTTAGCGACTTGACGCATTACGTGCGCAGCGGCGATTTCATTCTGGCGCTCCTGCACGACGCCAACGACATTTATGAATACAGTTTCGCGCTGGGCGCGATGGCGCACTACGCGGCGGACAATAACGGCCATCGGATCGGGACGAACCGCGCAGTGCCGCTGCTCTATCCGCATTTGAAGAAAAAGTACGGCGACACCGTGACGTATGAACAGGACAAACTGGCGCATACAAAGACGGAGTTTGGCTTCGACGTGCTCGAAGTGGCGCGCGAGCGATTTGCGCCGGATAGCTATCACGATTTCATCGGTTTTGAAGTCGCGCAGGGCCTGCTCGAAAGAGCCTTCCAGGAGACGTATAGTTTGGATTTGAAATCGGTGCTGGTCGATGAAGAAAAGGCTCTCAATTCCTATCGGCACGCCGTCAGCAAACTGTTGCCGAAAGCTACGCGCATCGCATGGCACTTGAAGCAAGATGAAATCAAAGACGATTTGCCGGGAATAACGAAGCGCAAATTTCTCTACAATTTGAAGCGGTCGAATTTCGAAAAAGAATGGGGCAAGGATTACAAGAAACCAAGCCCGGGCGAACGATTTTTGGCATTCCTCTATCTGCTGCTGCCAAAATGGGGACCGCTGAAAGTACTACAGTTTCGAACGCCGACGCCCGAGACCGAACGATTTTTTGAGGCCAGTTTTAACGAAACACTCGATCGCTACAGGGAACTTCTGCGCGACCAGCGCGAAGGCAAGGTTGGCCTGCCGAACGATAATTTCGACGTCGGCGCAGACACTGGACCGGGGCAGTACAAATTGAACGACGGCGCGCACGCCGAATTGGTCGACCGTCTGGCGGATCAGAAGTTTGCCAACCTTACGCCGCCTCTTCGCAGCGAATTGGAGCACTTTTTTTCGGACCCGAGCCTCTCGTATGTGAACAAAAAAGATCGTAAGGCTCGGGCGAGGCTGCAGGCGGCGGTTGACCAATTGAAGGCATTAAAGCCGCCGGAAACCGTCGCGGGCGCGAACTGAGAATTCGCGCTTCGGCCGCCCTCGCCAGCACACTATCCAAATCCTCGTTTTGATTCATCGAAAAAACTGCTGTAGTACCGCGCCGCTGGCGTGAAAGAATGCTCGGTTGCAGACGGAGGCGAGTTCACCCTGGTATGGCCAAGGCCCGCAAAATAGAGAAGCTGCTCGCCGCAAACCGCAGCGAAATTGCCATTCGCATCTTTCGCGCGGCGAATGAGCTGGGACTGCGGACGGTTGCGGTTTATTCGAATGAAGACCGGCTGGCCCTGCACCGCTTTAAGGCGGATGAAGCCTACTTAATCGGCGAGGGCAAGGGGCCGGTTGAAGCCTATCTCGATATCGCCGGAATTGTTGCCGTCGCAAAATCCAAAGGCGTCGACGCGATTCACCCGGGCTATGGATTCTTGTCGGAAAACGCCGCATTTGCGCGTGCGTGCGAAAAAGCAGGAATAACGTTTATCGGTCCAACTCCGGAATTGCTGGAAATGCTCGGCGATAAGACTGCGGCGCGGCGCCTCGCGACCTCCGCCGGCGTTCCGGTGCTACCCGGCACAGAAAAAGCGGTCAAGTCCGCCGACGAAGCGAAAAAAATAGCGAGGGAAATCGGCTATCCGGTCATCGTAAAAGCGGCGATGGGCGGCGGCGGCCGTGGCATGCGCGTTGTGCCTGATGAATCGCAGCTCGAAGCGCGAATCGAAGAGGCGCAAAGCGAAGCAAAATCCGCATTCGGAGACTCGTCGGTCTTTTTAGAGAAGTTTTTGCCGCGGGCGCGGCACATCGAAGTGCAAATTCTCGCGGACCAGCACGGGAACCTGCTGCACTTGTACGAGCGGGATTGTTCCGTGCAGAGGCGGCACCAGAAAGTGGTAGAACTCGCGCCGGCGACAAATTTGCCTTCGAGCATTCGCGACGAACTTTGCGGCGCCGCAGTTGACCTGGCGCGGAAGGCGAAATACAGGAACGCTGGTACGGTCGAGTTTCTTTACGACGTCGATGCTCAAAAGTGGTACTTCATCGAGGTGAACCCGCGCATTCAGGTGGAGCACACCGTTACGGAAATGGTCACCGGAATTGATCTGGTGCGCGCGCAGATATTGGTAGCGCAGGGCCACAAGCTTCACGAAGAAACCATGGCGCTGCCGAGACAGGAAAAGATTCCGCTGTATGGCGCCGCGCTACAGTGCCGCGTCACGACCGAAGACCCGGAGAAAAATTTCGCGCCCGATTACGGCAAACTGACGACGTATCGTTCGCCGGCGGGATTTGGAATTCGCCTGGACGGTGGCACGGCGTACGCGGGCGCATCGCTCGCGCCGTATTACGACTCACTCCTGGTCAAGGTGACGGCGTGGGGCACGAATTTGCCTGAGGCGTGCCAGAGAATGGACCGCGCGCTGCGCGAATTTCGAATCCGTGGCGTGAAGACGAATATTCCGTTCGTCGAAAACGTGGTGAATCATCCGAAGTTTCGCAGCGGGGAAGTGACGACAGGATTCCTGGAGCAGCATCCGGAGCTTTTCCGCTTTCCGAAGCGCGGCGACCGGGCCACGAAACTGCTCTCCTATCTTGGCGATGTGATTCTAAACGGCAATCCCGAAGTGAAAGGGAAAAAGGCGCCGGAGGTTTTGGAACCAGTGAGACTGCCTTCTGTTCAGGGAATTGAGCCGCCGAAGGGCTCGCGGCAGCTGCTGAAAAAGCTGGGACCACGGAAGTTTGCCGAATGGGCGACAAAAGAGAAGCGCCTGTTGATTACAGACACGACGCTGCGCGACGCGCACCAGTCCCTCATGGCGACGCGCGTGCGAACGTATGATTTGCTGGCGACGGCGTCGGCGATCTCACAGCGGCTTCCAAATCTCTTTAGCCTGGAGATGTGGGGCGGCGCAACGTTCGACACCTCATTGAGGTTTTTGCATGAAGATCCGTGGCAACGGTTACGGGCGCTTCGTGAACGGGTGCCGAATATCTGCTTCCAGATGCTGCTGCGCGGCGCAAACGCAGTCGGTTATGCGTCATACCCCGACAACGTGATTCGCGAATTTGTTCGGGAATCATATGCGCAGGGGATGGATATTTTCCGTGTCTTCGATTCGCTCAATTCGATTGAGAACATGCGCGTTTCGCTCGATGCCGTGCTGGAAGCCGGCGGAGTCTGCGAAGGAGCGATTTGCTACACGGGCGACATTCTCGATAAATCGCGACCTAAATACTCGCTGAAATACTACGTCGCCCTCGCCAAGCAACTCGAAAAGATCGGTGTTCACTTCGTCGCGATCAAGGACATGGCGGGACTCTGCAGGCCGCTTGCCGCGTACGAACTCGTAAAACGCCTGAAGGAAGAAGTTGGAAATCCGATCCATTTCCATACGCATGACACAAGCGGGATTAACGCCGCGTCCGTGCTGAAAGCGAGCGAGGCCGGCGTGGACATTGCGGATGGGGCGATCGCTTCGATGAGCGGCGGCACAAGCCAGCCGAATTTGAATTCCATTGTGGCCGCACTCGCGAACACGCCACGCGATACATTGCTAGACCTCCCTGCACTCAACGAGTGTTCCGACTACTGGGAGACGGTGCGCACCTACTACGCACCGTTTGATTCCGGTCCGAAATCCGGCTCTGCGCGGCTCTACGAGCACGAAATTCCCGGTGGGCAGTATACGAATCTGCGGGAGCAGGCGGTGGCGCTCGGACTTGGTCATCGTTGGCACGAAGTCGAACAGACCTTTGCCGAGGTGAACCAACTGTTCGGCGACATTGTGAAAGTCACGCCATCGAGCAAAGTCGTCGGCGATATGACGCTGTTCCTCATGGCGAAAGAAATGAAGCCCGCGGACGTACTGAAGCTCGATGAACATCACGACGTCTCGTTTCCCAATTCCGTTGTGGAAATGTTTTCCGGCGTACTTGGTGTACCGCCGGACGGTTGGCCGCGCAAATTGCAGAAAATTATTTTGCGAGGCGAGCCGCCTCTTAAGGGCCGCCCCAGCGCGAATTTGGCGCCGGTCGATTTTGCGGCTGAAAAAGGATTGCTTGAAAAGAAGACCGGCCACCCGGTCTCGAAGGAAGATTTGCTCAGCTATCTGCTCTATCCCGAAGTCTTCTCAAGGTTCGACAAGTTCCGCCAAGCCTATTCCGACGTGAGCGTTCTGCCGACACTCGCCTTTTTCTATGGCCTAAAATCCGGCGAAGAAGTCACCATTGAAATCGAAGCGGGGAAGACGCTGATTCTCAAATTCCTCACCGTCAGCGAACCGCATCCCGATGGCACACGCACTCTTTATTTCGAACTCAACGGCCAGCCGCGCGAAGTGAACGTGCGCGACAAAGCGCTCCGCGTCATTGAACGCGCTCATCCCAAAGCCGATCCCGCCGAAGCCGGACAAGTGGGTGCCCCCACGGCCGGTGTCGTCACCGGAATTGCCGTGCAAGCGAACCAAGCGGTCGATCGCGGTGCTAAACTAATGACGCTCGAAGCGATGAAAATGCAATCGAACATCTACGCGCCGCTCGCGGGTCGCGTCGTGAAGTTGCTCGTTGCTCCCGGGCAAAGCGTGGAAGCCAAAGACCTGCTGGTGACGATCGCGCCGTGAGCGCTGGACAACTTCGCAAACACGATCAAATTGCTTCCCGTTACCTGCGCAACTCGCGCGGTGTCGTCGTCTATCTTCCTCCTGGCTACGACGAACAACCCGGCCGGCATTTTCCGGTGCTGTACCTCCACGATGGACAGAATCTGTTTGATGGCCGTACGTCCTACGTACCCGGAATGGACTGGCACGTCGGCGAATCGGCGGACAACTCAATCCGGAGCGGCCGCGCGGAGCCGATGATCATCGTCGGCATTTACAACACAGGGAAAACGCGAATCCACGAGTACACGCCGACCAAAGTTCCTAAACTTGGCGGTGGCCGCGCCGATCGTTACGGAAAATTCCTGCTCAACGAACTAATGCCGTTCATTCAAGAGACATACCGCATCGAACGCGGGCCCGGACGTACCGGCATTGGCGGATCATCGCTCGGCGGCCTGGTAAGTCTTTATCTTGGCCTTCTTAAGCCGGAAGTATTTGGAAAAATCGCCGCACTCTCGCCCTCGGTCTGGTGGAATCATCGTGTCATTGTCCGTTTCGCGCAGGCCAGCATGCCGGAGCCGCATCCGCGCATCTGGTTGGATATTGGCACGCGCGAAGGTCCGCGCATCGTCGACGACGTCGAAATGCTTCGCGACGCGCTAATGCAAAGAGGTTGGCGCCTGGGCGACAATCTCCACTATCAACGAGTCGAAGGTGCCGAGCACAACGAAGCTGCCTGGGCGCAGCGCGTCCAGCCGTTCCTTGAGTTTCTATTTCCCGCCGGCTGATTGCGGCGTATACTGCGCGCCCCGAAGAATTTGCATCAAACGTAGCGCGGGTCCCCGGTGGAGAAGAACCCAATGGCTGAGCGGCCCCTCACAATTCTTTGTGTAAGCTCATACGAAAAAGGTCAGGAATTTCTGCGCACGTGCAAACGCATCGGCTGCCGCGTGCTTCTGCTAACCGTGGAAAAGTTGCGCAACGGCGATTGGCCGCGCGAAGCGATCGACGAAATGTTCTTCATGCCGGAAGATCTTCCTCTCTCCGGTCTGATCAATGCCGTAAGCTACGCCGCGCGAAATCAGAAGATCGATCGCGTCGTGGCGCTCGACGAATTCGACATGGAAAACGTCTCCGCGTTGCGCGAGCACTTGCGCATTCCGGGCATGGGACTCACCACCGTACGGTATTTCCGCGATAAGCTGGCCATGCGCGCGCAAGCGAAAGAAGAAGGCGTGCTCGTCCCGGAATTTGTTCATGTCCTCAACTACGGCGATCTCCGGGAATTCATGGCCCGCGTGCCCGGGCCGTGGCTTTTGAAGCCACGCTCGCAGGCGTCCGGCATCGGCATGAAGAAAATTCACGCGCCGGAGGAACTTTGGCCGTGGCTCGACCGGCTTGGCGACGAGCAATCCCTCTTCCTGCTCGAACAATTTATTCCTGGCAGCGTCTTTCACGTGGACAGCGTCGTCAGCGAACGCCAGGTTTTATTTGCCGAAGCGCATGCGTATGGCGCGCCGCCGCTCGATGTTTCTCACGGCGGAGGAGTTTTCACGACGCGCACGCTTCCACGCGAAGCCGCGGAAACGCTGCAACTTAAGGATATGAATCGGAACTTGATGCAGGTCCTCGGTTTGCTTCGTGGCGTTACGCACGCCGAATTCCTCAAAGCGCACGCCACCGGGAGAATCTATTTTCTCGAAATCGCCGCGCGCGTCGGCGGCGCGTACATTTCGGACGTAATCGAAACGGCCACCGGCATCAATCTCTGGCGCGAATGGGCCAAGCTGGAAGTCGGCGCCGGAAAGATGCACTACGAACTGCCGCAAACGACCGAAAATTATGCCGGCGTGATTCTGTCGCTCGCGTGCCAGGAACACCCCGACACTTCCTCTTACAACGATCCGGAAATCACCTATCGAGTGAAAAAATATCACCACGCCGGATTCATCTTGAAGTCGCGTCGCGAGGAACGCGTACGTGAACTTCTCGATTCTTACGCCAATCGCTTCGCCAATGATTTCCTCGCGTCCCAGCCAGTGCCGGACAAGCCTACTTCGTAAACGATGTTCAAGGCGTGGCCGCGGTACAGTCCTATACCTGTCCCAATGGGTAGTTACTTTCACGCACGCGACACTGATACCTTGTTTGCTGTACGCGCCGCGCAGGTTTACATTCTTCAATACCCCAGCAGCGAAGCGAATCCGCATGGGGCCACTAGTCCCTGGGGAGAAGTCCGATGTGGGGTAATCAAAAGAAACCGGAAACGCCGCAAGTCGCGCCACCGGAGCCGAAAAATTTTTCAACGAATCAGCCGCCGAAGCCCGCTCCGGCGACTTGGGAGGGAACGAACGCTATGAGCACAGATGCAATGCGACCATTGGGTGCGACGGCGGACCGTGCGACCGCACGGCTCGGACCGAGCCTCCATATTAAAGGTGAGATCTCCGGTAACGAAGATCTGTTGATCGATGGATCCGTCGAAGGACTGATTCAACTCGATGAGCGGAAGCTTACCGTTGGCGCCACCGCGAAGTTAACCGCCGACATCATTGCCCGCGAGGTAGTGG
>Ga0247682_1000026_pt1 | contig 72991 bp, 119 predicted proteins | sample CNK23_metaG_FD_190130 | JGI IMG/M metagenome (GOLD analysis project Ga0247682, IMG submission 190130) | Soil microbial communities from Purdue University Martell Research Forest, Indiana, United States - CNK23 | ecosystem: Environmental > Terrestrial > Soil > Temperate forest > Bulk soil...
GCTACGTGCTCATCGCCCTTCTCAACCTTCACGCCAACGAACAACTCACTTCGCGTTGCGGGCATTCGTGAGTAAGACTTGACTCGCGCAGGCTCACCGCGCACATGGTCGTAGGGCTCTACGTCGGGTGTGACAATCGCCCCTGCGGCTATAGTCGCCCCGTGTTTGATGTGAACGCCGGGGAGAATCACAGCTCCGGCCCCGATGCTCACGCCATGCTCAATTCGCGGAGGTTCAGCGATGTAGGATGAATTGCCTGCTCGGGGATGCCGATCATCCGTAAACACGACACCGGGGCCGATAAATACCCGCTGACCAACGGTGGAATTGGACGGCAGAAACACATGCGCGGATATTCGGGTGTTGTCACCGATAACCGATCCACGTCCGATTTCCGTGCCGCTGCCGATTGAGCAATTCTTGCCAATCTCGACATCCGCTAGCACCGTCGCGTAATGCCAGATAGTCGTGTTTGTGCCGATGATCGCGGACTCGTCGATGAAGTTAATTGGCTGCATAGACCTTCGCTCCGTTCTGTGAAACTTCCACGGTCGGCTTTATCACTTTAATCGGCATGATGTCTCGATCAAGCAAGGACTCGTAAATCTCTTTCATTCCCAACGCGGTTACGCTAATATCGGCCACTTCACGTTTATCAGCACGCGGCTCTGTATCGCCCTTCAGAATCGCAATCATTCGCTTGGCGATCTCTCGCTGATCGCCCTCCTCCACCCAGAACGAGCTGTACGGATTCCCTTTGTAGCTGATCGTCTTACAACCCGTGGCGTTGGCCTCAAGGCTCAAACGGTTGTAATCGCCATAGCGGACTAGCCCGCACATCGCGTCCACGCTTCTGAACACATTCCTGAGTGCCGTGCCGTGAAACGCTAAAGGAGATACGTGTGCGCCATAACTGGCCCCGTTTGCGTTGATGAACGGGAAGTACCAGCGGTGTTGGTCGTTGGGTAAATAGCACGCATGAAGGCACGCCTCGGGAAGTTCTTCGTAGACGAAGGGCCATGCGATAAACAAATCCAGCGGACACTTGATCGCGTGACAGTTCTCCGCCGTAAACACGCTAGGATTGCCTGACCATTTACCCTCGCTGGGGCCGGGACACCAAAAGTCCTTCTCCACTCCCATCTCGACGTAGTGGACTTTCGTGTTCTTATCCACCATCGTTTGAATGATGGCTTGATGCCGAGGCCATGAGCTAACTATCGCGTCGGCCTTTTTCAGCCAATGCATAAATAACATCAGTCCGTCTCCGTGGCCGTAACCATGCGCCCCGGACTCAACCGACGAATGGAAGATATGCTCGATTGTCCCGTGAACCGGAAACACGAGCTTGTATTTCTTTTTGGCAATCTTCTTTATCTCGTTTGGGAAATGGGTATGGGCCACGAAAATGTCGGCATCGGCGATAGTGTCCAGCGCCTCGGGCGAAGTCTCGTGCATGTTGACTAAATGGGAATCAAGGCCAAGCTTCTGCTCCGCGCCCACTAACGACTTGGCCGCGTTATGCATACCTGAACCGTTCCACATGGAAATGTGAGCTAGTTTGTAGCTCATAACTACGCCGAGTTAGCCGTACTCGTGGTGATCGAAAGCTTGAGCGCCAACGACGTAATTGCGCTGTTGGTCGTGGTCGTCAAGCTGGACGTAACCACCGAATCACTCACAGCTTTGGAATCCGCCACGGAGATGTTCAGCGAGTTCGATGCTGCCGCGCTGCTGGTGGTAGTCGTCAGACTGGATATAACCACCGAATCGCTGACGGCTTTGGAATCCGCCGTTGAGGCCCGCACACCTGCTGAACCCGCAGCGGAGGTCGCGGCAGATGTATTGATAGCATCCGACGTGGTCGCAGAGCGAGCAGTAGAAGCGTTAGTGGCCGCACTGTCAGCCTTTGACGATGCCGTAGCAGCTTGGGTAGTAGAGAACTGTGCCGCCACCATCCACGTGCCATCGTTCTGGGTTTCCAACTCTACGGCTTCACTGGTAGCGGCGAGAGCAGTGCTGAACGTGGCTCCGGCGTTGACGATGGTGAGCGTGTTGCCCGACGTATCATCCGGGCTGATTGCCACAACCAGTCGGTGATATGCACCACTGTCCAGATCGTCGTAGATGGTTAGCGTAAAGCCCGCGCTCGTACAGTTAGCAACGACTTGACCCACATTCGGGTCGGTCAGCGAGTAAGTCGAACTGATATTGATTGTTTGACTCTCACGAGAAATGGAATCTATTGGCATCGGTGTATCTCCTGTGGTTGTGAAAACGAAAAGGCCGCGTCAAGTCGGTAACAAGGAATTGTCCCTGCTAACGACCTCACGCGGCCCTGCGGACATGCGCCCGCCAAGCTAAGTTGTCAAACTATCCACCAGCACCCGCAGCGGCCCCTGCTGCTCCTTGCAGTGCAGGCATGATCTTCGCGCTAAACGGCGTCTTGTAACTCCCGGTCTGTGTTCCACTGGAACCTGTCTGCACCAACGGCGGGGCAGTGAGCGCCGCCAGATACGCATTCTTCTGATAGTTCTGATTGTTCACGTCGTACTGGCCTGCACGAGACTCCTGCCCTGCGGTCTGGTCGATGCTGCGTTCGCCTGATCGTGTAATCGCATCACGCATCTGCGGGGTGGTGTAACCGCCTGCGGGGTTCAAAAACGAGCGGCGCAATTGAGACTTGGCCTCACCCGCACGGAAGCCGATGGTTGGGTCAACCTGAAAGTTGGTGCCGCGAAGGGTATCAATATCCGCACTCGACGCGCCGGGTTGTCTCCCGTACGTTGCTGTATTGGTTGAAGTGCCCTTCTGAGTTTTGGTTGAACTCATCTCGTGTTTTCCTCAAGCGTACCCATCGAAAGCGACCTACGCGTTCCTCGATACCATCCCTTTGGAACCCGCAGGCTTCAGCCACGCGAATCATACCACAATGTTTATCAATCACCGCAGCAAAAACTTCCGTCGCCCCCCACTGCTCGAAAACCACCCGTTCGATGCTCATGAGGGCGACCAGTAACACGTCCATGTCGATGCGGCGCTCGCAGTCAAAATGGCATTCATAGACTCCATTGCCATCAGGCCGCAGGGTGACTAACGCCACCAGTCCGTCAGTGAATATTCCCACGCTCACCCGTCGCTTCATCAGGGCGAACCATTGGCGGAAGTGAGTCAGCGCGTCCCAGCGTCGAACGAGACAAGGATAGGAATCACGCCAGTGCCAAGCGGTGCGGTAAAGGTGCTCGTCGCGGTCAGGGTGTAGCACTCGGAGTTTCATTTTAGTTTTGCTTAAAAACTCGCCATCGAGCGGTCGTACTGTCATAAACCAAATCTGCCGCCTGATCTGCTGACAGCGTAATATCAGCTCCCGTAGAACACAGGAAACGATTAGTTGCAACGCTGCCAGTATTTTGATGTTTCAGAACAATGTTATTCGAGCCTGCGTTTACTATAAGATGAACCTCGCCGCTTACATTACCTGACGCTGCGCCTCGTGGCTCGAAACCGGTAACATCTCGACTGGCGTTGCTAGTCCACCTTTGACAATAAGCAGCCCCCGTATTGTAATCGTTCTGATTTGAGGTAATTTGCGCGGGAGATAACACAGGCGATGACCACGTTGCTCCCGCGTTCGCGTTATTGCGAAGACGCAATATGCCGCCATTCGTTATAGCAGCGGCCCCGTCGTCTAGCTTGACTGCGCTACGAAAGTTTATTGAGCCAGTATTCTGAACTGTATAGTTCGCAAAATTAGCGGTGCCCCACTCATGGGTTGAGTCACCCATGTCCTGCGTACCGCTTGTGCCAATTGGTTGAAACTTCCCGTTTAGAGATAGAACGTCACTTGCTTTGTCGTAGGTAAGACCCGCATCGCCTCCGAATGCTCCAGAGTCGTTAAATTGTACTTGCGTGTTGCTACCACCCGGTGACGTGCTCGCTGCGGTTCCGCTAGTTACGGTTGTCCCGCTGCGTTTGAGAAACTGACCATCGGTAATCCCAGCAATCGTCAGCGTGGTCGGCCCAGCAGTTTCCTCTATTTTCGTAGCTACGGGAAAGTAACTCATCAGACAATACTCCATTCCGTCCCAGCATTCTTAGGGACGATTGAAAAGGACGTGTACTGGATGAAAGTGGTTTGGGTAAGCGCACCGTCAATGGTTTGTGTTCCTGACGCATCCAGCGTTACGAGGTTGGCGGACGAATCAATCTTCTTGATGTAGTAGACCTTTTGCTTGGCCGTGGTAACGTTGTGGAGGTTGACCGTGACGGCCCCACCGCTTGCGTCTACCAGCAATACATCGTTCACATCGGTAAGCGAGTAGGGCGAATTAGCGACGGTGATGGTAGTAACATCTAAAGTGGCTGCGGTTGTTGCCGCCCATTTCAACCCGGTTGTTTGCGCTGAATCTACCGTCAACACTTGACCGTTAGTGCCTACGGGTAATCTAATTCCTAGCGTGCTGCTATGCGTGTACAAGTCACCCTTAGTAGTCAGCGGGCTAACCAGTGTGATAGTCGCGGGTGAGCTTCCAGCAAACGTAAACCCTGACGTGCCAATACCTGTGAGTTTGATTACGGGGCCAGTGACGGAGATGCCTGTATCGACATTAATGGTGGTGATGGCCGTTGTCCCGCCGCCGCTGGAAACGGCCACAGAAATGGAAGGCAGCACACCTCCATAATTGTACCACATTTGAAATGGGGCTAAGTCAGGATTATCCAGCTCGTTAGACATATAATTTTAGTATGGTATAATCATCGCCATGCTTAACTACTTACAAGTACCTTTTCTCAATCGGGCCTACCTGAAACTCCTCTTTAGCAAAATTGCGATCACTCCGTCTATTTCGTGGAATGGAACATCATGCTGGATTTGGACTGGCCGCACGGATAAGGGATACGGATTTTTCCGCTATAAAGCCAGAAGCACGCGAGTTCATCGCCTAATGTTTGCATGGTTAGTTCACCCAATCCCGAGAGGTCGTCAACATGGTGAATTGGATCATCTGTGTAAGCGTCCGGCTTGCTGTAATCCTATTCACTTGGATTTCGTAACCGCCCAGATTAATTGCCTGCGAAGTAACAGTCCTGCGTCTATTAACGCACGAAAAACTCATTGCAAGCACGGCCATCCTCTAAGTGGCGACAATCTACTACTAGAAAGCGGAGGCCGCAAGTGCCGTACGTGTAGAAATAAACGAGCCGCAGAATACCATCAAAAATATCCCGAAAAACATCGAGAAGCTTGCAACCGATGGTGCAGAAAAAACCGAGAGGCCCGTACCGAGTACCGCCGTCGCTGGCGCGCAAAGAATCCAAATTACTTCCGAGATTTAATGCGTAAAAAGCGAGCGGCAAATCCAGAGGCGTATAATCTCTACATGCGCGAATATCAAGCTCGGAAAAAAGCGGAAAGATTGACATAATCATCGCACCCTCACCGATGTCACGACTGCATCGGGAAACTGTCCACGTATCGCTGACAGCACTTTCTCCCGCTCCACTTCTTGAAACGGTCGGCTTTGCAGGGTATGGTTCTTTATGCTGCGCAGCTTTGTGCCCTCTTCATCCACTACCGCCACCCTGCCACTTTCCACGAAGATGTCATAGCGGAAAAGGGATAGAGGTTCCGGCTCCGGCACGCCCTGCCGCTCAATGGAAATCCGCGCATCGTTACCGTAGAGTTGGCGTAACTTCTCGACGGTCAACGGTGCAACTTCACGCGATGGCTCATCCTGCCAAGAAGTCGTCTCTAGCAGACCGCCATCCGCATTGTTGACGTGGAATCGCATTTTCATCGGCGAACACCTTGAACTGCTTGCTCTAACGTCAACTCATCTATTCTATCCCTAACGGACTCGCCCGTGTCATTCCCAGATAATCGAATTGTTCCGAGAACAGCGTTTGGGCAATTAATCTGAATCCGTGGCGATTGCGCTACGCTGGTAGTATCAGAGAGCGCGATTGGCCCGGTGGTGCTGTTAGTCCCATCTTCTAGGTCACTGATCACTATCGACTCGCCTACGTCGTAAGCATAAGCCCGAAGTTCAGGGTTAGTGAGCTTGCCTGTAGCCCGAAAGGCTTTATAAACCTTACTCCTTAACTCCTCGCCTGAATCCGAAACAGGCAAAGTCACATACCACGCATTCCCCGGCCCAGCGTCCACGCGCTTACTGTCTGTGCCGCTTCCTGTTGGGGGCGGTGCGGTGCAATCAGAATTGGTAGTGACTAGAAAGTTGTCAAAGTTTTTAGAGATGGTAGCGAAAAACGAGCCGCTATCACCTGTCAGCCCACAAAGCGTTCCATAGTTCTGTGGCTGGCCGGTATCATCATAGGTGCCTTGAAGCGTCGTATTGACATAAACCTTGAAAATACTATCGCAGCACGCGCATGAAATTGTGTCGTTATCGGCAAGGGTGATGCTAAGATCGAGAACAGTTGAGGTCGATCCTGCGTATGTTCGCTGAAGACGTAGTTGATTGGCGGAACCAATAAAACGATAGTAGACCAATCGCCAAAAATAATTAGCATCAACGTAACGAAAAACAATCCCTTCACCAATGCCAAAACTTCCCGATCCGGTGGTTGGATTAACCAGCGTGACTTTCGTGACCGCATTGGTAAGCCCCGATTCAATAACTACTCGCCCATTGGCATCGCCAAAATTCCACGTCCATAACGCCGTGTTGCTGCTGATGCCGAATGCCCCCGACACCCCTGACACCTGACTCCACGTTTGGCCCGTGGGCGCGGTGCCCAGCGATGTAGGACTATCTGCCCGATTGAAGTTGTCAGAGACGATTATTGCCATTTGCTATGTGCGCCTGCCTCCCACCACCAACTCCAGCCTATCACCAATCGTCGCCAGCCCACTCACTATCTGATCCTGATTATCCTCGCTATACTCACATGCACCGATCCAGTCTTGCTGGGGCAGGCCATAGAGCAGCCCCTGCGTCGTCCAGAATCCCGCGCTGTTGCGTCTCGCCCCGCAGTAGAAAAACCAGATGCCGTTGTTGTAAGGGTCGTAGCCCACGACTACATGACCGGGACTCCAACTTTGGGTGATAGCGTAGACTCGTGCCGCCCACGCGCGTTCAGCGTCAATCTCGTCGCCGTCACCCACGCTGCGACTTGGCCCACCATTGGGAAACCCGTAGATCATTCCATTGACAAACACCAATTGATCCGGCCCTGCAAACCCATCGTGCCAAAAGGGGCGGATAAGTATCGGCACGGCATCATCGGGCGTGGCTTGGGCAATCTGGAGGTGATTAATGGTGGGTAAATAGATGCGGCCTTGACCACTTAACGCCCAGAGAATCGTTTCAGGTGGTGAGGATGAGAAGGCTAATTCCAGCGGAGCTGCTTCAATGTTATTCGGCTTACTCGGTACGATAAATGGCCCCGGTGAAGTCTGGGTAGGATTCGTCGATGCACCCTGCCCTTGGCAACTGAAATACACTGGTGCATTGTTCAAACTGACCACGCCCTCCGCGTCGGTCGGTGCATCATTGTCAAAACTCACGATCTCATTGACCACAATCTCCGCGTCCAGCCACTCGGTTGTGTACGTCCCGCCACCCGCCGACACATCCGCCGTGGTAATCATCACCCAGAAGAACCACGGGCCTTGCAGGTAGCCTAGATTAGCCCCTATCGCCGCCACATACGGCGTCACTGCTAGCCACCATGCGTCCTGACCATTAGCCGTGTCCATCGCAGGCAAGGTGAATTGAACCTTGTCGCCTGTGGCAATGGTTACATCAGCCCGAGGCGAAGGATTGTTGTACCCGCCCGTTTGGCTTCTCGCGGGCAGAATCACCGCTGAGTACGAACCTGCCTGCATCCCTTTTGTCCCGCCACCGACAGCCGCCAGCGTCGGCGCAGCAGGCGTGTTCATGCCGAGAGGAAAGTTGGTGTAGGTGTCAGTGGCCGCATCAAACAGGGCGATGGAGGGATGACGAGCCAACGTCCACGAGGCAGACAACGGCTGACCATTCAACTGAAACACCCCCGCACCCGCGCCAATGAAACTACCTTTATCCAACGGGTCAACCCCACCCCAGCTAGACGATCCCCGCTGTGCGTTTATCGCGTACATCCGGCTCATGCGCCAACCGATAACACCTGATGCTGAACTATCCGGCGCTCGCCACACTTCTATCTCAGTGTCACTAACAACTCGCCTTGCCACCAGCGGCCATGAGGTTGAATCGTCACTCGCAATGGCAGTTATCTTCTGTCCCAGCCGCACCTCAGAGAAGAACGCCGTACCGACACCCGTGACTGTCGTACTGTCCACGGTAAGAGTCAACGTTCCAGTCAACGCCACCATATCCAACGGCTCATTTAAGTCACCAAGCCCACTGAATGTTTCCCAGTATTGCGAAGGAGGAAGGCCGCGTAAGATGAGGTTGTTGAGACGGAAGGCAGAGTTGGATTCATCGCCCGTGAGGGCTACGGTGGGCCAGTAGGGGCCTGCCTTCACTACCCTTGGTGAGATTTTGCCGCCCATCAAGCATCAGCCTTCGGGTTTGATTGCTTGCTAACCAGTCCACGAATCGCCACGGCTAGTGCGGTAACTAAATCACTGAATACTTCAGCTACGACTACAACCGGATCGCTTGCACTCGCAGGCACCTCCGGCACACTGGCAATGGTCAATTCGATGTCACCCGTTAGGCCGCTCGTTGGATCGTAACTCTGATTCGGTTCAAGATAATGAAAATCATCGTCACCTTTAATCGTCCACCAAGCGTTCTGAGATTCCAGCCCATTGCGAGTCTGAGCGAAATCCTGCCAATAGGGAACAAGGGACTGATTTTGGGCCACGGTAATATCCGCCGGATCGGAAATTGACGCACCGTACTTACATTGAGTCAACGCCACGTCCGGTACAACCCCCACACCGTTCGTGAGAGCTATCGTATGTGTTCGACGTAAGAGACTTCGCCCTTCCTCATCTGCGGCCTTCTGTAGTCCGACATTCTGAAACACCGACTGAACCAGCGATTCCATCGTCATGTCGGCATCCAGTAATGCAGACTTCAACTGGTCTATGCCTGTCAAGGCTTGCTGTAGCGCGAGGTCGATTAGTGTTTGATAAGTTGGCATGTCACGCTGCGATTAAACTTGGCCCGGCAACGGCCTGTTCACTCACCGAAGTCAGCCCTTGACGAATACTTTGCTCCACCGCATCTGCATAACCACGAAATACATTCGCTTGGGCCATAAACTCGTCGTCACGCACCAACGCACCAATCATGTCATAGCAGATGGCGTTAGCGAGAGAATCGGGTAAGGGTAAGTCGCCATTCGCCGCCACTAACGCCGCGATGGTATCCCAGCTGAACGTGCAGACCTGAACCACCACGCCATTAGGGCGCGTGTGCGTAATTCCATCCCCCGACATCTTGAATCCATAAACCGGAATCACCCATGCGGATGGGTTGTTTAGTCGTCGCCGTATCACCTGATCGGGATACTCCGTGCAAACAATCGTCTGATCGTCGGCGTCCAGCACGGAACCGTAGATGCCGACGATCGGATCGCCGTTAGCACCGACTGAAGGCATAGAATCGCCGCTAGCTAAAGTGGCCGTGACAGTAAATCCGACAAATGACCGCCACGGGTGATTCCCCGTTTCAGCGATCGCATTGGCGTACCGAGCGATGGAGGCGGTTTGTTGATCTAGGTAAGCAGTGAAAGGAAATATCGTTGACTGAAAATCCGCGCTGGTTAAAGGAAGCGTGGCGTAGGTCAGTTCCAATGCTACCGCCGAAGCGCCAACCAGCGCATTGGTTCTGACTGCTGCCTCTCGAAGTATGGTATGTAGCGCAACGCTCACTTCAGCTCCAGTCGTTTACCCTGTCAAATGAACTCTGCCGAATAGTTATATGGTCTTGAATCGTATTACGAATGTATCGCTGCCAATCGTCTTCTATGCGAGCACGATCATTCTGAAGCGCAAGGGCGATTTCCTTTCGATGGCTCATGTTGTAATTTTGATTGTCCGACCATTGGCATGAAGGCAAAACTGATTCAGCAGCCCATATTTCAATCAGAGAATGAAACTGAGAGAGCACCGGATCGGTTTCTAACGCAGCGCTACTTGCCCAGTCGCCTGAAGCAAAGGTTATTAAATACGATCCAAAAAGTTGCGGCTGTGGTAATACTCTTACCCACCGCGAACCGTCGTCTCGATAATAAAACGCCATCCTTATGGCGGTATTGGGGCTACCATCCGTGAACAGCATCGAAGCCACATTGACGGGCATACCCCAATCGAAATTTAGATCGGCTATCTCGTAAAACTCAACATATCTTTGCGGTAGAGACGGGTTGGCGGGCCAGTAGGTGAGAACCTGAATTGGTTTCCCGTATGAATTATCCAAACTAAGAAGATAGTCGCTCGTGCCGTTGCTAACATTAAGCGTGTAATCGGGTTTTAAGGCCCACGGCTGGCCTGAGGATTCTAACTGGCTATAGAACGACTGAACGCTGTGTTCAACGGCCTGCAAGATGCGACGCGGCGACGGCTTCTGTGCTAAGGGTTCGTCGCACAGTAACCGTGCCGCGCTGCACATGCTCTGGATTGAAGCCACGCATTACTCCCTACTCAGCCTTTGGGTGAAGCACTTTGCACCAGCGGCCAATGTGGAGACTCTTGGCTGAGGCTTTCATTTCCTCGCCACAGGCGTCACAGGTGAAGGTACTTGCGGTTTCGGCTGGCGTCTCACTTGGCACGTTCGCGGGAACACTTTGCGCTCCGGCTAACTTCGCTTCCAGTTCCGCGATCCTATCCGCATCGGCCTGTCGTGCCAGCGCCAGCCGTTCATCCATCTTCCGCTCGAACAACTCCATGTCAGTAACGCTGATGGATGCGGTAGTGGCCTGTTGCTGGCTCGCGTTCAGTTGCCCAATCATCTTGGACATTTCCTGCATGGGTTGATCCTGCCTTGGGATTTCGAGTTGCTCAAGCAACATTTCGGTAATCGGTGAGTACGAATACGACCACCCACCCTGCCATTCGCCCACGTGACCAGTCTTGAGTAGCCCATGCTCCACGTTCACCATTCGCATGGCCCAGTTACGGGCGTCCGCGCACATAGTCAGACATTCGTTCTTGTACTTGCCGATGTCGATGCGGCTGTCGGTGATAACGGCAGACTTAACCTGCTCCTCTAGGCCGCGTAACGTTGGCTCCACGCCATCACCGAACATGGCTGTTTCAATGACATCCAGAATGCCCGTACCCTCATCGTTGTGGCACTCGTCCCATTCCTTGCCAAGTAATACCGTGAGTTCGTCGATACCCTTGCGAATTGGGTTCATGGAGTAGCGCCGCAGGACGCGCAGGCCGTCACCGGGGAACACGGGCACGAAACCAAACTTATTCTTGACCGCATCTTCGTTCAGCGGAATCCCCTGCCATGCGACGGCCTGTAGGTCGCCCAAGTGGCGCATCGGTATCGGCTCACCGCCCAGTTCCAGAATCGCCGCCCTGCCACGCGGAATAAACCCACGTCCATAGCGAATGAGGCAGGGGTTAGGCGTCTCCTCGCCCCCTACCCGCAGCCAGCTAATCTCCGCCTTGCGCTCAGGAACGATTAAGTCCAGCGGGTTCCATACCCACCGCACGACGTTCGCGCCGACTACGCGCTTATCAAAAAATCCCACTGGCCCAAAGACTTCGGGTTTGGCTTGTTGTTGCTCGAAAACTGCGCTCATGGTTTCTCCCGTTATGCGTAAATTTGTACTTGTGAAGGTCGATGTGCTCGCCGTATTTCCGCCAACTCGTTCCGCTTCCTCACCTTCTCGTCCTTCATCATCTGCAAGCCCCAGACCTTTGCTTGCTGCAGCGCCACTTCGTCCAGTTCAGGACGGATATGGGGATTAGTGGCGGCTTCCTTGCTACGCAGGTGAATGGCCTTCTTCAACCATTTCAGCTCCCTACCGTCCGGTTCCTTGTATGTGCCGTAGCAAATCTCTCGTGATTTATCCCATGCTCGCTGACAGCACTTATTCGCATGATCGGCAATTATCCCGACGTGCGGCAACATGTTGTACCAACCTTCACGCGGTACTGGCCCCCAGACATCTTCGCTGACAGTGCGTAGGAAAGTATCCTGTGAGCAAAACCGACACGCCAACACGTGACCCTCCGACTTATCCGTATCCACCCAATGCACGAACACTTTCCCATCATGCACCTGACTCGCATCCCACTTGGCAAACACCGTGATCAATTGATCCACGCTGAACATGCGACCGGGAGTTTTGCAGTAGCGGCACATGGCAGGTACAGGCTCAACCACCTTCAACCGATACCGTGTGGCTTCCCAGCTTACGGCCAATGCTTCTGGTTCAAACCGCTCCTCAAGTATCCAGCGAGGGGGCGAAATGTCCACGTAGTCGTCGTTGCCGATGTCGATGGATAGTGCGCGGTATTTCTGCCGCCACTCGCTCTCGGTTGCGTTTCCAAATTCGTCCCACGCGATATTCTCACGCTTCAAACATTCCCATGCCCATTTCAACTGAACAATGGAATGGCCCGATGGACTGAGGCCGACTATCCGATCAATCTTCCGCTGGTACGCTTTCACGTCAAAGCTAGGCTGTTTGAATATCCCCGACGTGGCCCACTTCGTTTGATCGTTGTAAATTTCCAGCATTTAATTTCGTCGCCAGTACCGCGCCTTTACGGATCGCGCTATCGGGTCTTATGTTAGGATCACCCCAAGTGTGCGGACACGACCCCAGACTGCCCTTTGCACAGTTACAGTTGTAGCACAAGATTTGGTAGTCAGGAGATACCGCATCGCTGGCGAGTCTCGTCCAGATTCGATTTCCCTGATCTGATTTGCGCTCCTGCGCTCCATCATCATTAACATGATCCAATGTTAGAAAGTAAAACCGAGACTCGCCACAACAGGCGCACTTGTTACCATACTTAGCAATAACCTTTCGGCGCTTTTCTTCCGTCTTATTGCGACCGCGAATAATGCACTTGTGGCAAGTAAGAATTGTCCACTCGTCCGGGAGATGAAACCCGCAACTAACGCATTGTCGCCTCTCGATTCTGAGATAGCGCAGTCGAAGTTCCCTTGCTCTTTTAGCCACTTGATGTTCAGCGCATCGGCGCGAACGCGGCGCGTGTGGATTCTCACATAGCGTACAAAGACCGCTATCTCTGCGGCGTCGCACAAGGTTAAGCGCCCGCGAGCTTTCCTCTTTAGTGCAAGCAACGCACAGCCAGCCACCGCGAGGATTCGGCTCTGCGCATTTAGCGCACTTGCCCTGCGCCAGTAAAGCTGCACGCCTTTTAGATGCTTTTTGATTTGTAGCACTAAGACAATCTTCACAGCGTTCACGGCTCTCTTTTGGAGTTCCGCCACAAAGCGGGCATAAGCCTTGTCTTTTACGACGTTGATAAGTATCTTTATGCACGTTGGATCAATTCTCCTTAACCGTAGATTGATTCGACCATGCGCCGAGACTGTGATAGCAGTCGTCGGCGCTTTCTCGTTGGTCGAATTATACATCTTCACGTGCATGGTTACTAGACTTAACTAGCAGTTTGCGCTCCAATAATCACCCACTTATTCGCGCTGGCCGGGCCATAGCGAATGCAGTAGGCGGTACAACTAGACGTGCCAAGCGTATACGTTGCGCCGTTGGCTATGATCGTAATTGCACTTCTCGCGGTGGCCCCATCCTGTGCGGTGATGACAACCGGTGAATTACTCGTCGCTGCGAGCGTGAACGCTATCGTATTCCCGCCAGCAATGACTACGTTGGTAACGGAATCAATGGTTTGGCTAGTTGTCGGGTTGATGACCACGCAACCAACCGAACCAATGCCATCGCTGACGATGAAAGGATTAGTGATATTGTTTCCCATGTTTCATTTCCTCCTTACAGCCCAGCGGTGATCTGAGTTGCGTACCCGAGTTGAGCGCGTTTGATGAAAGCGGAGCCACGGCCACTGAGGGTCGCAGGGTTGCCTTTCCATCCCACAGCAGATTGCCAGTTATCGCTTCCGGTCTGGTTTGCGCCCAGCAACATACGAGACTCAAGTCCATCGCGGTTATATTTTCCGTACGGTTTCATCTCGTAGATTTTGTAGTCGGAAGTCTTCAGGAAATACACCCGATCCTCGTCCATGTCGCTGTCGCAGATAAAACGAGTATCGCCATCGGTGTAGTCACCCTGCACGCCCTTCATGGTGTCGCTGCCAGCATCTTCGCGGAGATAGTAGCCAAGGTTGTAGCCCTGCTTGCGAACGGTGGAGTATTGGCCCCACGTGATGAATGCGGTCAGGTTGTTCTTGGCATCGGTGGCATTGTTACGGGTTTGGAGCAACGCTTTCGCGTTCTCAATGGCTGCCGGGGTAAGCAACGCACCTGCGAGGTCAACCACGGGGGCATTGAGGTCGGTGTAAACGCTGGTGTCCAGCCCTTGCAACACACGGTTCTGGTCGCTGTCGAGCCAGCCAATACCACGCATGGCAAGCTGATAGCTGCCCTGAATGACGATGGGGTCGCCGGATGAAATGGTGCCACTCAGCACATTCACCGTCGCAGACGACGTACCTGCGGTGGTCACGACAAACGTGCCCCGCACCGCACCCGTTGAAGCGTTGATGCCTTGATACGTCTCGCCTTCCCACAGCCACATGGTGCCTTTGGTCTGACCGGGGGTAGTGGCAGCGGTTGTGGTGCCTGCAAGGGATTGTGAACCCAGCGCAGTTGTGGTGGTTGCCGAGTACGCCACCGCGCCATTACCAGTGCCATAGAAATACTGGTTCATGCGCTTGCGAAACGTCTCGGTGTACTGCACCATCACCTGATCGTAGGATTGAACGTTATCTTCCGTGTCGTTCTCCATTGATTCGATGGTGCTGCCTGCCCAAATCATCGGCCATGCGCTCATGGTCGGATAGACCCACATGCTCACGGTCTGCGGCCCGTTGGCCTGATTGAAGTCTGAATTATCCGGCGTGAACCATGTCATGCCAGTCGGACGGCGTGCGTAGTCGGGAAGGCGATAGCCCTTTTCGGTAAGTTTCGGTTTATCCACCGCCTTACCAAATGCCCTCATGCCCGGATCATTGTTCTCGTAGAACATCCGAACATCCTTCTCTACCGCTTGCCGCTTGAGATCGGTAATTTCACTGAATTGAACTGCTCCCATAGCGTCTCCTTTAGCTGAACATCGACGCGCCGTTGAGTTTGTTCGCCTTATCCAATTCCTTGTAATAGGCGTAATATTCCTGTGAGCCTACGGGATGGGGATTGTTCATGTAGGGATTAGCATTCCCTTGTTGAGTCGCCCCTGCGCCCGCTGGCACAAAACGCGCCGTTGCCGTCGCTAACTGACCTTCCACCTGAGCCGCAGCCCCAGCCGCCCTTTGACCGCTTGATTTCGCCAGCTTCAGCGCGTAATCATTCACTTTCGCAAGGATTTGCTGCTTCGCCCCCGTATACTCTGATAACGCTCGGGACGCTTGCAACTTGTCATTGATTCGAGTGTAATAATTGTACGCCGCACGTCGCTCCTCCCAGCGGTTTACCAAATCTGCAAATCCATTCGGTTCCACGCCTACGGCTTTTAGCTGTTTGATTGCTAAATTACGATAGACGGGATATGGACTCTGAAGATTGGCAATCACGCCGAGATTCTTTAAGTGTTCAAGTTCGTTCTGGGTTGGGTCACTTGAAAGTGTCTGCTGTGACGACACGTTTTGGTAAACGGAGTCGATGATACTTTGTGCTTCATTAGTGATGTCCTGAATCGTGGCCTCTTGAAGCTCGCGCTCGAAATCAGCTTGCGCTGTCTCTTGGGCTTTCGCTTCACGGTCACGCTGTTCCTTCTCGAATCTATCCGACGCAAGCGCACGATCAGCGTTCCGAAGGGTCTCTTCGGCCACCAGCGGCTTGGTTGGCAGTATGTCGAGCAGGTCTTCACGGCTCTCTTGAGTCAACGACTTAAAAGCGTCGTGATACTTTTCAGGAATCTTTGCTAATTGTTCACTCGTTACGACCCCCGAAGCGTGAAGCGTGTCAATGTTGCGGTAGTCGTTGACCCGATCTGGATCGAGGCCATGAGAACGGTAGAGGTGGCGGACAAGTGTATCCACCTTTCCATTTTCGTCAGGGACGGTGTAGGCCAAAAGGTCGGCAAACAATTGATTTGCCACCCCCGGACTTTCCGAATCCACCCTGTCGAGAAACGGCTTGGTAGTGTACCTGTCCCGTTGCTCTATTCCGTTTTCAACTACCGGACTGTGCAGCAACCCGACTAATTCATGGGCAACTTGAGCTTGTGCGGGGTCGCCAATAGCTTCCACCACGGGCTTCCACGGCTCAAATGCCTTGTACTCGTCGATTTGCGGCTTGACACCTTCGTAAGCGGTTCTGAGATTTGCGAGAGCTTGGGCATACGGCACTTTTTCAGCCGCTTGCTTTTGCAACTCCTCAAGGGTTGGTACGTCCTTTAGCGGATCGACCTCGCCTTGCGCCTCAGCCGCTTGTGCTCCTTCTTCGACGGTTACGCCGTCAGCGGTGCTTTCAGCAGAAGAAGACTCCATAGATGCTGGTGGCGGGTCAGCGGCAGCGATAACTGCGGGGTCAGGAGTAGCGACCCCTACGCCTCCACTGCCCTCACCCATTTCCATCTCAAAGAGCGGAAGCAGGAACGACAGTAGATTGAGTTTGATTTTCATAATGTTTTACGGCCCAATGAAAAAGCCGCATCGATCTAACAGCGAACTGTTAAACCCATGCGGCCCTTCCCACATTCGCGGGATAAAGCTAAGTTGTCAACTCACTTGTTAATCTATTTAACTTAGCGACAGCAGAGCAGTCTCCACACACGGCCAATCGCTTACCGTTCGTCGGTAACTGCAAGATTATTTCCACCGAACGCAACTGCCTACACCCAAAACAAGTCGCCTCAACATGGTCAGCGCAGAAAATAACCTTAATCCGTTGCGCGTTCACGATACCCTCACAAACTCAGACTGTACTTCATTTCGCTGGCTTTTTACAATAGCAATCTTCTCTCGCGCTATCCGTCGCTCAAGGAAAGTCACCGTTTCACGGATGCTATGCAAAAGCTTTTCAGCTTCAGACAAATCAGAATGCCGAGCAAGGTGCTGTAGCGTCAGCTTCGTCCGTGCCATTTCTAGGCTTGATTCCATTAGGCAGCCTTTTCGTGGCGCTCCATATGACATGGCCGACATAGCCATTCAACCAAGCGCGGGTTACTGTAATCAGGATGGTGCATTTGCGATTTATCGCTGCCACAATCAGCGCAAGGCTCTTTAATTAACTTTCCCCGTTTTAAGAGCACCGCTGAATAGCTGCGGCACCGATCTTTTACCTTTTGCGTCTCCGTGAGCGGATGGGTCTTACGCCAATTTCGTACATAAGCAGCCTTGCACTTGCGACAGTACCTATGAACCAATTCTCGCGGGCCACGGCACGCCGAACAAATCCGTAATTTCATTCCTTAATTCTACCAGATTCGTTGTTACTGTAGAACTTTTTTTAACGGGTTCCATCATTTCTTTTTCGCGGACGGCTTGGGCACCGCCTTCGGTTTTGGTTTGGCCTTCTCAATGCGAATCTTATGGTCAGCCTCTACCTTCGCCTCTTCCAATGTTTGCTTGTGAGTCTTATCGGCCATTGCCGTTTCGTGTGCTCTATCCGCCGCGTTCTGCTCAGCTTCGTGCTGCTGGGTGGATTGCTCTTGAGCGTACTGAAGCTGCGCACTGGGATCAGGCTCTGTGGATTCTGGCTGTTGACCTTCCTGCTGAGCGTTCAATTCTAATGCGTGAGCGCCGATAGCGGCAGGGGCAGCATGAGCGGCAGCAACCGTGCCTGCGCCCATCGCCCGAGCCGACTCCTGCTCCACACTGCTTTGAAACATTCCTCTAGCTAGCAGAGAACAGGCCCGGCGCAACGGCATTGGACTGTTGATTAATTCATCCCAATCGAGGGCTTCAGCAAACCATTTTGCCTTCTCGTCCAGTTTTAACTCTGCTTCATCAATCGGCGGATCGATAGCATCAATAAGCACTTGAGGATCAACATCATCAGACTGCTGTACCTGCATAGCCTGCTTCATCTGATTCAGGCGCTTACGGCATAGCTCACCAACTGCGTCATAGTCATCAGTATCCAAGTCTACGTCAAACACATCTTCCAGCTCGCTGATCATCTTGGCATTGGCTTGCTGTAGCGCCGCGTATCCTTCCGCGCCGCCCAACACGCCAAAGAATTGCGTGAGATTCTTTTGCCGCGTAAACGGGCCTTTGGGCATTTCGCTGTTGCGGACGACCTCGAACACTAAATCGGCCTTCAAGTCCGCACCTGACAACTCCACGCCTTGAGTCTGTCCGTATCGCCCACTAAGCGCAAAGTAACGAGGCAGTGGAAAGTGTTGGCGGAACAAGTTGACGGTAATCTCTGCGCCACGTTTGCGAGCGTCAGCCTTAATCTGAAATATCGGCTGGTTGATGGAGTCGGCATTGCCCTGATCAATCTCTGCGGCTGTGGCCGTGGTGTTCGTTGCCGTAATTCCCGGTTCACCCTGCTGGTAGTCACTAACCATGCTGGTTTTCTGAAACATTACGTTCAGGAAGTTCTGGGCATAGTTAAAGAATTGTCCCGGCATGGCGGTGGGTTGGAATTGGTAGATAGAGTCGGCTAGTTTACGGCCCTCCGGCAGTTTGGTTAAGTCAAACGGGATGTTAGTCCGTGGCGTGCCAATGTACTTCATCTTACTTCCCGTCCAGATTTGGTTGTCATAACCAATGGCCGGAGTGTAGGTGGATGACATGTACGAGAGAGCTTGATTGTTGAGCGTGTTGAACTGTTTTTGGATTTCCACCGTGTCGGCTAATCCGCGACCACTACCTGTCTGCGTTTGAGTAAACCATGTGCCCGATACGATGTGATCTTTATGCCTTTCAGGGTAAATTGCCAATACCACCGCCATGCCGTTTAGGCCCACCGCACACAGGCCATCGGGAAATACATCGGTGAGCTTACCTTTCGGCAACGTTGGCCCATCCACCGTGGCTTCATCACCAATCAGGTTAATATCCGCATAGCAATCCGGCGACATCCAGAACTCATTGAAAGTCACCGTATCACCCTTACCGCCCTCTTCGTCTCTAGCATGGCGTTGATTGCCATAGTTCGAGAAGCCTGACATTGCACTACCCTGATGCCCCAACGCCCTCAGTACCTCTAACCCGTGATCACGATCAGAGTCTCCTTGAGGCAGTAACACGTTTCCAAGCACGCGAGTAATAGAGCCTTTAGGAATTTCCTGATTGTACATAAACCAATCGGAGTCTTCTGGCCGTTTCGCCAAATCCCAGCGGCAAGCAGGCATGGGTAATAACTCACAGACCAGATCACCAATCTGCCGTCTCTGTTGACCCGTCATGCTGTGGATGTCGTCGCTGGCAGGTGGCGTAACACTGACAGCAGTAGATCGGCAGTTAGGACATCGCGGCTCAGCGGCTAATGGCCCATTACCACCTAACGCGCCTAACGATTCATCACCGTCGTTCATGAATTCAGTTGCCGTACCTGCGTACTCACAATCACCACATAGTCCCGCGCCCTCACCCATTGTCACCGACTTTTGCTCAAACACATCCTGCAATACCGTCATGCTGATTTTGGCATCGTCAAGCCGATAACGGTCGATGTAAGTGCCAAATGTCATGCCCATTAGTCCTTCTTGCTGGGAAAACCAATGGTTGTAGAATTGACGTTCGTAGTAGTTGTTGATGGAGTCAGCGGACTTCGCGGCAGATGCGCAAGTGTCAAGATTGCGACCGGGACGGATGAGGATGTCAGGATTAGAACCTTCCCATTTGGCAAGAAGGTTCTGCTTCAGATTGTTCATGACGTTTAGAGCGCGGCGATCTTCATTGCCACTGGTCATAGGAAGAACGCCCCAGCTGCCATCGTAAGGGTTGCGAGCTAAGAACTGCTTGCCGTTGATGTAAAGGGAGGTGAGTTGACCGACGTTGACTATCTCACGGAAGACGTTTTTATCCTTGCGATGGAAATGTTGAAACCTTTCCGCGAGAGCTTTAGCGATGTATGAATCTGGCCGTTTCCCGCCACGAGACAATTCCAACAACGGTTTCGTAGGCGCGAAATTCTGATACGGAACAATCTGCGCAGGGGATGGTTGGAGTTCAGCGGCCATTGCTATTCAGGGATGCGGGCAAATATCGGAGCGCCATTAACCATGTTCTTACATGAATTTACCTCGATATTTGAACCATTCACCCGCAATACCTTCATCTCGTGATAGCGCGTTTTAGTTCGCATTCGAGGTTCAGCAAATCGCTGTGAGATGCGCCAGAGCCAATGCCAAGAATCCTCTGCATGATTATGAAACCACATTAGAACTCGCCAGATGATCCGATGATGCCACGGCCACGGATCGCGGCCTATCGGAACTTCATAAGGTGAGTAAAGCTTCCAATGTGTTTGGCCTTCAACCAGTGACGGCATTGTTACTTTCATCAAAACTCCACATCAGGCATTCCGACAGGAGGCCCGAAGTTATGCACATGACCATCTTGACAGGTTACACAGACAAGTTGATAGCAAGTAAGGCAATAGGTAGATACGAACGTAATAATAGTCGGCAGACCACAAACCCCGCACGGTCGTATGTTTTTTGATTCAACCACACGGGCAAACGCCAAGTTGGACTCAACGTGACGCTGATGCTCAAGTAATTCATTTGATTTCATCATTTCCTCAAGCCACGGCCATGCTTTAGGATAGGTGTTATTCATTGTTCTGCTTCATACTCAATCGGCAACCCCTCACCCCGCATCTCAGCTTCCCATCGACGTTCAGCGTCCTCTACATCATGCCCAGCCTCAACCGCGCATCGCTTGTAAAACTCTAACTTTGCGTAGTCAATTTCAGTCGGCTCATGGGTATAGCCCTTGGGGTGGCCCTTGTTGGGTTCGACCTTCGCGGGCGGCTCAGTGTCAAGCGCATACCCGCCCTGCTTGGTGACGAACCGAGAAGTTAGTTGCAGGATGGTCCAATCCTTCGCGGCCCGTTCCGCGTCCAGCCGCTTCTCTGCATCGACAGCACGCCTGAGAGCGGTGGACAACTCCCGCTCCAATCGCTTGAGTTCACGAGAAGACAGCCACGGCATAGATAATTATGCTGCGCATCCACCTATCCGACGCAGGAAACCAGAAAGAGACGGATGCAGCGAACGCGCAGCAAGTCCTCACTCTGGGGGATAAGCTGCCCCACTGACTACGTTTTGGTCGGCGTAGGTCAGGTTCACAAGCTGAGCGCCAGTAGTCAAATTAAGTATCCGAGCATCGGACAACTCCGTTGAATACAACCCCAGCGTGATGCCAAGATTAATGCAATCCACCATCGGACGCTGATCGGCGTGCAGCAATGCACCTGCCGCCGTAACCGCGTTTTGCAACCCTTGGTTTGTGTTAGCGGCAGCGATTGTCGTGTTATTTAAGAACGCAGGTGCCGCATAAGCAGCAAGCGAACCTTTGCAAACGCCACCGATTTGTTGCGCCGATAGTTGTTGGGCATCTATGTGGAGGCCCGCAAGCTGTGCCATTGATTTTCTCCCTTGTTATGCGGCTGGGGCTGCTTTTTTAGCAACGGCTTCCGCTTCCTTGTCCTGTCGGCCCTTGATCCGAATTACTTCTTGCTCGAATCGAGCAATCGTAGAGTCACCGGGCGCGACCGAACCGCCCTTGTAAATCGCTTCAGCATGATAGACCAAGTCCCTGCGGTGGGATTCGAGGCTGTGTGCGAAATCAGCATCGCCGCCCTCAACATTGCGAACCTTATCCCATGCCTCAACCGCCGCGACCGCACAGCCGGGAATTGCACTGTGAGCCACGGAGACTTCAGCGGTGTGAGCGGGTACGTCAACGCTGACTACGGCGTGACCGTCCTTGTCGTCTACTTTGAGGGCCGATTTGCCCTTTGGTGATTCTTTTACGTTTGTCATGGTTTGATTTTCTCCGGTGATGGGTATCGAATTTTAGGTCGGCGCGACTTTTTCGCCTCACTCATCGCAATCGCTACCGCCTGCTTGTTAGCCTTGTCTGCGCCGAACTTTGCTGCCGTGTGGGCATAAGTGTTGCCCGTATGAAGTTCTTTGATATTAGAACTGATTGTGTTTTGCGATGAACCGGGTTTTAATGGCATCGATCACTCCCAACGTCGCACGCGCTCACCGTTACATCGAAAGCGCGGCTTGCTTAAAATCATCGAGATACGGGTCAGCGCCACTTCGTTTTGATCCGCACCATGTCTCACTGCGTATAATAACATCTCCGGTGTAGGGAGAGGCGTTAAGGTTGAATCTGACGCTTGCCACTTTTGACCTTCAATCATGGTTTCATCCTATCAGGTTTCGGAAACCGCATCTTTGGTCGCTTCGGTGTCTGCGACCCACTCACCTTCAACATCTGTCTTGCTGGTGATGGCAACAACTTCGCTGGACTATGCTCACCAATCGCCATTGCTTCATCGAGGGGCTGATTCATTTGGTGCTGCATGGGTTGCGGAAATCCACCGTGACCCGCCACGGGTTGACGTTTCAATGCGCCGATGTTGCTGAAATTAACCGCCATTGCGTTTCACGAAAGGCACGGCGGGAAGACCACGCACTAAGCTGTCAACCGCGTCGCTTAGGTTCTGTTGCAGCATTACAACGTCATCACTGTCCGACACCTGCTCGCTGAGATAAAACCGTTTCACCGCTGCGCGTAACACGGCATTTTCAAGACGCTGAACCTCGCTAGCTGCCGCTTCTATTTCCACCATCGAAGCAAATGTACGCGCAAATGGCGCGGGCGTCAATCTTCTTCTTGATCGTCGATGCCGATGGGGCGGTTGAACTCGTCAAACGTGACTAACTTTAGATTCGTTGCCCGACGTTTCGCTCTGGCCTGCTGGAAGTTATAAGCCATCTCCAATTCAGGGGTCAGACCGTGTTCGTAGGGCGAGCGTTTCAGTAATTCTTCGTAGCGGTAAGGTTCAGGGGTGGCGATAACGACTTCCTCGGCTTCGGTCAGTTGATCCGCTTGAACGCCAAAGGTCGCCATCAGCCCACGGGCGCTATCGACCCAATCGTCATCAATCTTCTTTGCTCCTGCGTTACGATGCGAGTATAGCGGCATCTCAAATCGCGCCCGCGCTAATCCACCTGAATCTCTCGCGCCTGTGACGCGGAGTTTTAAGTTACCATCAATGTACAACTCGCCCTGACCATTCTCCACTACGAAATAGATTCGCGGCTTACCCATGAGTGGTTGACCTGCCTGCGGGTGTCCCGCCGGATACCGACGAAACGGATGAGGCTTAGAGCGGTCAATTTCAAGTAAGTTTTGAATCTGTGGTACACCGCTACCCTTTGCCGCTTTCCATTTGTTAAAGAATAGTTGAAGGTCACTAGGCAGATCGATTATCAACGTGTTGCGCGCCGCTGATGCTTCATGTGACATTTTGGACTGTTCGATCTGGCTCTCAACGATCCGCATCTCAGATTGAAAGGCTTTAACCGCTGCCGACACCCTGCCGGGACTAACTAGCTCCGCTTCCATTGATGGATCGTAGGGAAACTTTGGCAGCACTACCTCACCGATAACGAAGTGAGAATCATCATGCGGACAAGTCTTATCGGGCCGGGTAATGAAACACACCGACGAGGGATGTTGTCTGGTAGTCCCCCAGTCAAATCCACGACCCTTGTGCCACCGAGCCGGAATAAAGAACCCATTCTCATCCTTCATCGGCACATGCGGAAACCCTGCGGCCATCTCACTGCGGGTGATGATGTGGTAAACCTCATCCCATTCACGGAAATCCTTGTCGTCACCAACCTTAGTGACATCTTGCTGGCATTCCCTTTCAAATAAATCTTTCCCAATCTGGTTTAGAATAGATTCGCAGTAAGGAATAGGTAGCGCGGGGTCGAATGGCTCTCCTGCTGTAATCACCCAACGCTTTCCACCGCTGGGCATGTCCACTTTTTCCGCATCGTACCATTTCATTAGCGGGTATGGCCCTTTAGGGTCATGGTCGATAAGCATGTCCGCTCGGTGATCCATAATTTGCGAAACAATAGAATCCCGATGAATTAAATTCTGGAAAACCACATTCAGCGTGTTCGCATAACCAGCAAGAAGAATTTCGGATTTAAGCAAGTCGAGATTCTTGGCAATGACATCAGGCGACTCACCAAGGCTATCAATGTCGTCAAACACAAGCAGGTCAAATCGCATGTCATCTTCAGACTTGAATCCACGATTTGAACCCTGCAAAGTAATTGGCACAATGGTCTGTCCTGCTTCGGTAACGAGACGATCCTGTGACCACGAGTTGAATGCATTGCGGTACTTTTGGACTCGGGGCTTTAGGTGGGGATAATCTTTAAGCAGCGCGGAATTTTCCAACTTGCGCCGAACGCCGTTAAAGTGCTGAGTAGCCTTAGCGTCTGTGCCGGAAATGTAGCCGATAGTTTGCCGACGCTTGCGAGCGAGAATGGATACCAGCCAAGTCTCCGCTGTAGTCGATTTTCCGGCCCCCCTTGGCTGACATTCTATGCGCGGGCGATAATAAACATCAGGCTGAATACCCCATCCCCAACTCCAGAAGTCGGATTGGTAACTAGTAAAGTCGCGGGTAAAGGGCTTTGGAAAATAATGCTTGACCCATGCTTGCCACCCCTCGGCCTCCAACGCCGCACCTTTGGACTGCGGGCCTGCTAACGCCAGTGCTTTGGCGACCGTTGCGGCTATGGTCAGGCCGGATAGTTTGCCGTTGGGCATCGGTTAGACCACGTCACCGCCTACACTGTTTCTCGGTATCGGTGAATCGTAAATGACAGGTTTTTTGGTTTGCTGACGATTGCGGAATTGGTTGCCAAAGTTGAAGGCTGATGCGCCGAGTTGTCCAGCATCGTTGCTCTCTTCAGGTGGCGGCTGCGAAGTAAACTGCGAGAAGGTCGGCGCGGGCATGGCAGTGGCGGTTTGCGGGTCGATGTAGGGAGCGAGTGATACGTCGGCTAGTGCGTTGCGTCGTGGTGGTGTCATTGTCGTCCCTCTATGGCGCTGCCGCTAGCACCGTCCGTGGCTGTCGTGGTTTCGCGGCCTTGCGTGGCTGAGTTCTGCGGTACGCATCGGCAACTTGCTCGGGAATCTTACGAATCGCCTCAGCCTTGTCCTTCTCGCTCATCTTATCATAAGCCGAGCTACTTACCAGTGCGTCTGTTTGTTGCTGGATGTTGTAATTCACGGTTCGTCGTCGTTGCTCGTATTCATCAGGCGTTTCGTCAGGTTGAATTATCACGCCCTTTACATTGACACCCAACCGCTTCATTTCATCGCTGCCTTTAGATGGTTGGTTATTGAATACAGGGCTGATATTGAACGGCACTTGCTGCCGCAATCCCGGCACGCCCATTTCCATTGCTTGAGTGAACCCTTTGGGCCTACGCCGCGCTATCTCTGTTTCCTCTTTGTCGGTAGCTTTTGCTAACTCCTGCATGATTTGCGGTTCGACCCTCGCGGCCAGCCATTTACCCATCTGCGTTGACATCGTTTCGCCGTTCTTTAGCGAACTCACAGCATCGACATACTCATTGAGAAATGGGACTTGTTGAGCGGTGCCCTTTGCGCCAGTCGCCAGCCCTGTGCGTACTCGTTGCCCCAAACTTTGATCTTTATTCTGTGCTACTTGACTCTGAATCTCACGTTTCAGTGTGGAGGTAAATTGCGCCAACTCATTCGGCGGACTATGTAGCGCCCAATGCGGGATCGTCACAGGGCCGACCTTCACATCACCGGGTTTCACTTCGTTCTTATCACCGGCACCGCCATAGTAGCCGCCTAGTGCCACTTTGCCTGCGCCTGCGCCGCTCAGTCCGCCTAACGCCATGTAAATTAGACCTACAGAACCGCGTTTCAATAACCGCATGGTCTTGTCTGCGGCCTCGGGACTGAGTTTGCCCATTAAGTCAGGGTTGCGACGTTCTAACTCTTTTGCCGCTTCAACTATCGTGGCGTCCATGTTATGCGTAGATGTCTCCGCTACCGCCCGTCGTAACCGCACTTCACTGGCAATGCCGCGAGCAATGCCACGGGGAAGTCCTAAACCATATTCACCGATAAGTTGACCAAAGAGATAATTTGACGGTACGCGCTCCACGGGTACGAATATACGGCTGACATCTTGCCCTTCCTTGCTTAACATTCGTCGCCCACCGCGAACCATTCTACTGAACGGGTTATCGCCCAGCATCATGATTTCTTCCGCGTGCTTTGCGGCAGCGTCGTCAATCCACTGCTTCACGTCAGGATCGTTAACGTCCATTCCCTGCTTTTCCGCCCATTGACGATTCTGTACTTTAGCGCGAGCGTTTTCACCCGATCCGAGAATGTTCTTTTCGGCCATGTGAACACGCCCCGGCACGGCAAGGACGGTTCCGGCTTTTGTAGGAATTTGAGGATAACGCTTCCCTGCTTCTAACGTGAGCGAGGTTTCGCCTGACATTAACGCACGAGGTATGTCTTTGACACCGCGACCAATCCCACGGGCAAATTCGGCTTCTGACTCGCCACTAATTCGCTGCCCATGACGCGGGGCCATTTCGGCGGTACGGGGAAACAATTTGCGCGCACCTTCACCTGCTACTTCGCCCATGTACTGTTGGGCGGCTGACTGGCCTAATGCCGATCCAATCTTACCAATGGTACGGGTTCCGGTGAGTAGGCCAGCGCGTACACCTGCCGCTGTGTAAGCCAGCCCTTTCTGAAACACATTCTTGTTCCGCCAATCAATCACATTGCCTAAATTATCAATCTGCGATTGCAGGATTTTCGCGTTACGTTTAGCAACGCGCACCTCGTCGGTTTCAGGCGTGACTTTCTGTTCAGGCTTAACGGCCCGCTGACCAGTCTTCTGCATGTCGGTCAATTCAGCCTGCATGTCACGGACTTTACCCGCCCATCGCTGGCCGCTGGCCTTCTGTACGTTCAAGGTCTTCCGTGCTTCGGCTTCGTATTCCGCCCAGCTACCCGTTGCGCCGTAGAAGGATGCTTTCGGCTGCGGAGCTTCACGAGCTTTGCGCGCCGCGTCGGCTCGCATGTCAGTGACGATCTGGCGAAGTGTGGCTCGTTCTTTTTCTGCGGCTCCGATTTCAGGCGACCACAGTGACCTTGCACCTTCACGAACCTCTGGCTTGACCTTACCTGATCGAATCGCTGCCTGATTCTCAGAGATAGACTTATTGAGTTCGGTTAGCCGCCGCTCAACTGCCTTCTGGTCAGCCGCAGGATCGCTAATCAGTGCCGCCGCTTTCTCTAGCCCCGCCTGCTCGGCTTTCAGTTGCCGCAGTTCGCTGTCAGGGATGACTTGTTGCCGCCCCTGAACCTCTTTCTTGCCGCTCGCTATCCATGACTTCAACTGCTCAATTCGATTGCGGGTGGTCTGTTTCGCCTTGTCCAGTGGAGTAGCCTGCTCGGTTTCAGGGTTATAAGGCTTCTCACCTAACTTCACCCCTTGCTCGCGCATAGCGTCTTGGAGTTCACGAAGGGCGCGGCGCTGATCTTCGGTGGGTTTATCACGTTGTTGGCCCCGGCGTAACGGCCTGATTCCTTTTTCCACGACATCAGCCTTGCCTGACGTGGAAGCGAGAATAGATTGAACTTCATTCAGTTTCTTTTCTACCGCGTCGGTAGTTGTTTTCTTGATTTGTCCATAGCCTGAAATAAGGTCACTAACTTCACGCTTTGAAAGATCAGAAACGTCCTTTAAGTGAGCATGGATAGAATCAACTATGTCCCCTGCTTTTGTAACGCCATCTTCGATGTAATTACGCGCCAAGTCTCGAACTACCCGCGCCATTTCCCCTGCCTTAGCGGGATCGAACTCGCCCTTCTCACTGTGAATAAATTCAGCAACGGATCGGGAGCCTGTAAGTTTGGCGAATTGCTGTTTTAGATCGGCGCGTTCAGTAGCTAACACCTCGCGGGTTCTCTGTCGCGCTTGGGAGCGCAACTTCATCTTGTATTCACGGACAAACTTATCGGTCTGAGCAAGCGACTGTTTCTCGCCTGCACCTTTTTCCAGATCGTCAATGCGTTTGTTGGCCTGCTCTAGTCGGGAAGTGAGATCGTCAACTTTCGTTTGAATGTCAGGTGGTAACTCGCGGCCTTTGTTCAACGCTTTTAGTTTAGCTGTAACCACCGCACGGGAATAGTCACGGTTGATTAACTCACGGCGAATTGCCAGCCCGCGACCTTGTTCACTACCAGCACGATAGACCGCTTCATCGTTCGCATCGGAAGCGGCGTCTAGCTGCTTCACTTTTTGATAAGCATCGGCAATTTTCTCTTCATTGCCTGACTTTTCCGCTGCGTCCAATTCGGCTGCTGCTAATTCCTTGCCGTTGCTAATCCGCATCCGGTCGTAAAGCAATGCCATTGATTCTTTGGTAGACAGCGGACGAGGTTCTTTCACGATGCTGGCTGCGAGTGAACGCGGATCAATATCGCCGTTCCGCACCGCCGCAACGCCTTGATCGAAACTCTCACCATGCGAGCGACGGGCTTTGACGAATTGCGGTAGACCTTGCAGTTCGCGTTCGGCTTCTACGACGGCGTGTTTAATCGACGTAGTATCAGGTAACGGCTCTGGTGTCTCTACCTTTGCAGTCGAAGGGATGCTTTTAGAGCCTCTAACTGACTCGGGCGCAATGTCAGTCCCCAACTCACTAACTGCCCTGCCTTCAATAGTCGGCCCTGCCTCACGTACCGCCCTGCCTTCCGTTTCAGGCGTGGCGGAACGCGATACCACACTGGGTACACGTTCGCTGTCAGTAACGGGCAATGATTCGTTTGTAGTCCCTGAAATTGGTTGCTGTTCTCCACTTGATATGTCAGTCCTTGCATTTGGTTCTCCTTTAGTTTGCGCTTCTACTCCACCTAGAGGCGGTGCGATCTTTCCCGCTTTTATTAATTCTTTATATGCGGATTCGGGATGTCTGCCAGATTCCCCCACCAGTGTTATGTTAGACGGATCAATTCTACCTTCTATATTTGCATCCTCGGCAGCGAGAGCATGGGCCGGTGATTTGACTCCGAGCGCAGATTGCTCAGGCGAAACTTTAAGATCGCCTTTCTTGATGCGAATCGCTAAAATTTGCCGACCATAGCCGGACGCCCCGTCAGGTGTAGCGGCAACGGTGACGCCCCTCGCCAATCCACGACCGGGCGCAAACTCTGCGTATTCGCCTCTATCGTATCGTTCACGAGCCAAATTAGACGGCTTCGCAGATGTATCTATACCTTCTTTTGCAAACTTTCCAGCCGTGGCTTTATCGGTCGCGTGGAAGACGTACATTGGAGTATCGTCCGGCAATTTATCAAGACGTTGCCCTGCCTCATATACACCCTCAGTTCCGCGCTTATGCGTCTTGTAAAACTCATCTTCCGTTATGGACTCAGGTCTACCTACTTCACTCTGAGGCGAGGGAGCGGCGACTGATTCATACACGGGAATAGTCTCGCGGTTTAGGATTTGCGCGGCGCGAATTCGATGACTGCCTTCTATTCCACCGGGGCCGATTACGATGGGTTGAAAGCGACCAGACTCTTTAATGTCATTGGCTAGTTCTTGCGAATCCGATTCAAAGCCGGGTTTCGCTGCGGTGCGGGCATCGGGAGTCAATTCAGAAATAGGCACATCACGCAGCCGCCAACGCACATCTGTACGGTTAGCGATGTATTTTCCTTTAAAGTTTTGCAGCGACTCTAAAGCGTCTTGTTTAATCTCAAAAGGAAGTTCATCGGTTCCGAGAGTGCTAGAAACTTCCTTCTTAACGCGCCAATCCTTTTGTCCTACAAGATCGATACCTCTCTGCACGTCTTCAGGCGTGGAAGCCGTCACGGGCGCGGCTCCGGCCATCGGTGGTTCTACTTGCGGACTACTAGCAGGTTCATTCGGAGGTAGACTTGTCTCCGTTTGTGGCGTTACTGACTGAGAGACTCTGCGGTCTATTACTTTGAACGGTGCGTTCTCGGCTGCTTGTGCAGCTTCGTCAGCGACTCGGCTATCTATCGGCTGAGGCTTAGCGCGAACAGGTACGGCAATCTGATTCCCCGCTCCTGTGCCCTTAGGTCGCTGGATAATATGTTCTGTGCCGTCTTCTGCAAGTACGCGAACCTTTCCCTTCCCTGCTCCAGACTGATCGGCTGATTCCGTGACTAATCCAAAGTCTCGGTGTTGCCAACGGTTTAACGTACTACTTGATTCAGAGCGATCAATGCGTAATGGTTCGGCTTGGGCCGTTCCCGCTACGATAGGATTCTCAGGCTGAGGTAATATGGATAATCGACCCTGAGCACCTGCAAGTCTTACGGCGTTCTCTGTGCCTTCTGGCGCGGTCTGAGGTACTTCTGTAGGCTGTGCGCCTTGAAGGTTCGCTCTAACGCGTTCGGCGCGAGCATCTGCAATCACAGGAGCAATGCTCGCCTCGGGCGGCACAACCTCTGGCGGACGTGCTCTCGTGCCTTCTGCAACCAGTCCCGGCCCTGCAACCATGCCTGCATTAATTGCACCAGATTTAAGGGCCTCGCTTACTGGTTTACCTGTCGCTAGATCTACGCCAGCGGTCGCCGCACCTACCTTACCCGCATGGGCCAACGTCCCGCGCACGCCGGGAGATGATTCAGGAATCTCAAACGCCGCGCCTTGCAATGCACCCTCAGTGACGGCAGGCACCACGGGACGGCCCATGCCCTTAGCACGTAGTCCACCGCCAGCGGCGAAGGTAGCAATCGGCGGTACGCCAATCGACATCAATAACAGTTCCGGCGCGGAACCTGCAAAGCCTCCGAGAATATCTTGAGCCAGCTTCGATGCTTGGCCGCGATCCTTACTTTCCTCTTGTGCGGCCTGTGCGGCTGCGACGGCGCGGATTCGTAACGCATTGGCTGTCTCTTTGGCTCCAACGGTGTTTGCGCCGCCCGCCATGAACTCCGCGAGACTAGCAGCACCCTTTCCTTGTAATTCAGTCAACCACTTGGTCATGCTAGAGTCTTGAATCTGTTTACGATACTGCGCGACCTGATTATCAATCTCGGCTTTGTTCGCTTGTTCCCATGCGGCCTGACTTGCGGCTTGCTGTTCGGCAGACTTTTCGTTAGCGACTCGTTCGAGTACGGCTTCGTTCTCAGTGCGGCGTAGTGCGGTAGTTTTGGATTCCTCGGCTCCCGGTTCCAACCCGAGATGCTTTTCTAACGGAGTCTGTTGTGCTGAAACTTGCTGTTGAGCACGGATGATTCGAGATGTTTCAGGATCATCAATTTGCCGTAGTCCGCCAACGCCATTCGGTTGAGGCTGGCCCATGCCACTAACCGGAGCCGTGGGCGTTAATCCTTGCCCGATGGTTCCGCCGCCTCCCCATCCTTGTTGCGCACGACGGCGCATAGGAACAACTGTACCTTGCGCACGGGCCATGCCTGCACCCCTGCCGCGAGCCTCAGCCAGCACAGCGGTCTGCGCTCGATCCATTGCCGCACCCTTAGCTTGTACGTCTTCCTCTGCGGCAGCAATCGGGTCTTTGTTTACCAGCCCACCGCTTAAAATGTCAGGCTGTTGCGTTGCGGGTTGCTGAGGTTTTACTACCAGCCCACCGCTGAGTATCGGGTCTTGTCTTGACTGTGCCGCACCCGTGGCTTTAACGTACTGCGCGGCGGTCATGTTGCCGTCAGAAATGTTTGGTATGCGACCTGTACGCTCATAGGTTTGCTTAGCTCGTGGGCCACCAAAATAATATAACCGTCGCGCTACTGGATCGTCACCACCTTCCGCAAAGTACCGCAATCCTGCCTCAATATTCTCATCGGGATTCCTAAGATTGTACCGCCGCCCTCCAACAGTCCGAGTCGTGCCACCCCGAACATCCGGCATCACCTGACCAAATCCTTGTGCGCCCTTAGAACTATCCCGTACGTTGACGTTATGACCAGACTCGACTTGAGTAGTTTTAAGGTAATCTTCGGCAACGTCGGGAGCGATATTCGATTGCGTCGCAATGCGCCTTACGCGATCCGCAGGATCAGCGGAGCGAGGCACTAAGCCGCCAGAGAGGATGTCGTTAGGATCGTCAGGCATAGCGTCAACATCGGAACGGTTCTCGAATTTCACAAAATGCCTTATCACGCGCTCGGGAAAGAATACTAGCCGTCACGTCCAGCTTGGCTAACTCCTGACACGCACCGCCAGTTTCGCAATCATCATGTTGCATTGCGTACTCTTTACAGAAATCAATCGAGTCCCAGTTCTCGTCATCCAATACGACATGCCAACAGCAACCCGCCGCATGGTTAATATAAATCTGCTTGATTAGCTCTTTCGCTTTGGGCGAAATGTTAACGCGCTTAGGTACTGACATCAGGGGATCACTTGGTAACGAGCCGCTTGCGCCGCTGCGATGGCCTTCGGTAAGTCGGCCTCTTGTCCTCTATGCGCGGCTAGCCATGCGGACTTTGAGAATTGGTGAGTAGACGGTGACGGAATAGACATCGCCGCTCCCCGTGTCGGCTTCTTATTCGCCTCTCGATTCTGCTTGTCGCGTTCAGCGAAGGCTTTGTCGGCTTCACTCTTTTCGTACTCCGCATCCTTACGGGCTTGCGTGATGGCGGCTTCTAACGAGATACGACGAGGGTCGTCAGGCGATACAGCGCCCAAACCTTTAAGTTCAGATGTATATTGATTGACTTCATTTAACCGTTGACCATATTTCTGTGAATGATCATTGCCGCTACGTTCAGCGTCTTGTGCAGCCTGTTTAGCCGATTCCTTTGCGGCATCGTCTTCCTCAATCTTACCCGTGCGAGTGGACTCCGTGGCAATCAACGGCTTATCACCACGCTTCTGATCCTCGTACTCTTTGCCGTTCCAGATGGTACGGATGGCGGTGCCAGCGGGGATGCCGTCGTATTCGCCGTCAGCGACGATGCGGGTGGATTCATGGGGCGTGGCGCTCTTGCCTGTCGCGCTCTCACTGGCTCGGTGATGCCGTTCAGTCTCGGTGATTTCCTTTAACTTGTCGGCTGCGGCCTGCTTAATCCTCTGGTCTTCCAGCCTCACCCTCGCTGCTTCTATCGCTGGCCGCGCCTGTTCACCTGCTACCTTAGCTTGTTCGCCTTCAATGCCGAGTTGCTGGCCGAGTAGGGCGGTGTGGCGCTGTAGGGCATCGTTGGCAATTTGACGGTCTATGGCAACGGGTTTGACGCCGCCGACAATCGCCCCACCACCAGCGGCTCCAATTAACTCTGCGACTGAGGCGTTGGGATGTGTCTTGGAATACTCGTTGATATTCACCAATGCACCCTTGCCAATCGACTTCAACGTATCCATGAACCCGTGGTGCATTTTAGGGGGCAGGATTTCACCGCTGGATGTCACCTTGGATGATGGGTAGTCACGTACGGCATCACGTTCGGCATCTAGCACGGTGGCTGAGCGGTCGCTGCCAGTTAGACCGCGTGTGTCCGTGCCAATGCGGACTTTAATCGGTGGCGTTTGATAAGACGCGGGGTTCACCGGCCCACCTGCGGACGTGGGATTGGATTCAGGAATGGCTGGTAATGTGCCACGAGGATGCTGACCAGCGGGTGTGGAGTTGTCAGCCAGTGGCACATCGCCCTGCGGCTTCATTAACCCGGTTAATCCATTCGCCCCGTACGCCACTCGTGCAGGCGGCGGCGCAAGCTCGTCTACCGCCACACGTTTCGCCGCAGAGAAGTCATCCGGCAACTTACCCTGTGGCGCGGATGCGGCCATGAGGGCGAGTAAACGCTTGCGAGCGGCATCGTCGGTGGATAGGCCATCGAATAACGGCATGGGCGCATGGTAGCACTAGGCGGGGGATTTGGGAATAGAAGATTGCTCGGCCTTCTCTCTAGCAGATATAAGAGCCGACACAGCCCGATACAGTAATTCTGTTTTATTCTCGCAATCATCATCAACCGCCGCCCATGTTTCAGGCGTCATGCCCGCCGTGTTGGCTTTAAGCCATTGTATCGCCGCCTCAACAACCTTTCGCTCCGCATTAGCAACCGTTAAATCAAGCGCTATGGGCGCAAACTTATCCGTTCGCATTCCCTGACGAGGTTTGGATGTGGAGATTTCGTGGTTGATGCCGAGTGGGGCGACATTGTCATCGTCTATCGTTGGAATACACATTGGCTTGCCGTCAACCATTCGGACATCTCTTGCCGCTCCCGCCCGCAAATGTCGCGCATACCTCTCGGGGATTTCGGGGTAGGGGTCGGCGGCGTCGGACTTGTGAGACGTGCTCCGACTTAGATTGATGTTCTTGAATACGGCGCTCTTGTCCACCGATCCACCAACTCCCACATAATGCCCATCGTGCCCTGATGCCCTCAATCCCCACGATCTTACCAACTCTCTCCGCTCCAAATACCTTTGATACGCCGCCCACTTGCGATTCACCTTACGGGCGAAGTACGCGGCAGCTCGCGCTTGCAGCCAATGATTGCTAATCCACCCACACCACCATGACGATGCGCCGATTTCGTAGTCGAGGAGTTCGGGTTTGGTCATGGCTTCCTCCCCGCAATAGCAGCCGCGCACTGTTTCTTAATCTCACCGCTCAGCCAGATATGCTCGCTGAATAGAAGCAGAAAGATGGCAATAGGAATCCACCAACCAAACTTCCACGCGAGAATGCCGATGCCTGCCGACCCTGAGAGGAGTTGAATCATTGCAAACTTAAAACTCACTTTTACTCCTTCCCTGCGGTGGGGTTGGTTGGGTCGGTGGACACATCCCGCAATAATCCCGCTACTTGTTTATTCAGCCGCGCTAATTCTTCTCGCTGACGATGTATGATATCAACTAGCGTTTGATATTCTTGATGCTGCTTCCGAAAATATCGCTGATTTTCAGCGAACTTATAAGCGGCGTGGCGCAAGTAGTAGCCCAAATCCGGGTAGTTAGGACATCCGGGTTCAATCGCTGCCTTCAGGAGACGAACCTGATCATGCAATGACAATTCTGATTCACCGTCCCAATTTACCTTAGAGTGAGCATAGAATAACCGAATCCAATACTCACGATCCGTTCGTAGTTGCTGAACGCTTGGCAGGCAATCAGCATCTTCGCTCAGAACACCCGCTGTGTCGTATCTGATTTCTAAGGTCATTTCTCCCCTCGTCGGTCGGAAGGTGACGAACCAAGCAATCGTCTTATATCGCTAGCCGCATCACGTAACTCGTCAAACTGCGAGTGTTCGATAAAGGCTATTGAATTATCGTCCGACTGTCCCGCAGAGGCTAAACTCTCCGCTGCTTCAAGCAGTCTTAATTGCGCTTGTCCTAATTCTGTTTGTTCAGGCATAATTTTCTTCTCCCTTCCTCACGGCTGGCAAGGTGGTGGCGGATGGTTGGCCTCCGGTTTCAGCCCTAACACGCGAGGAGATTCACGTCGCGCAGCGCGTTCAAACCACGAAGCAATAGCCGCCGCATTTCGATCTTCGGGATCGTAGATGCAACGAAAGTGTCGAAGCATCTCAGGCGGCAATGCTTCCATGTGTTGCGGCAATCGCCCCGACTGCGAACACGTCCAAAGTTCAAACGCGGTCAAGTCCGGCAACGGATCAAAGCTGAAATAAATTGTGTTCACTTTGTCACTCCACCCCTCCCTTCCGCGTGCTCGTCGTCTCTGGTTTCAGCTCGTCGTAAAACTCAAACTCGATACTCTGCACTTGCGCGGAACCGCCCACAGACGCAATCTTGGTCGTTGAACGAAATTGCCGCTCTCTAAGATCGTACTTGAGCGACAACGCTCTAGCGAGAAGTTGCAGGGCTTCGTCGTACGTTATGGTGATTTTCATTCCTCTCCCTTCCGCTGGTGCGGCGGCGGCCCACCCTGCTCCATTGCCGCATCCGTGTAATCCGCAGTTTCCAGCACCATCAGGCTTGCGCCACCTTCTAGTTCAGCCAACCGTTTCACGTAAACTTTAAGCAACGCCTCTTTGTTCGGATGGGTCAAATACACCGCATCCCAAAGCGCCTGAACTTCGCGCTGTAGCCGCAACGCACTTAGCCCGATATGCGCATAAACGGTAGTTGGCACTTGTACGGTTTCGTTATCGTTCATATCCCCACTCCCCGTCTACTCCCTCACTCGTGATGTGGCTCAATCTCCGAAGTAGGCAATGCTCGTTTAATATCCCAAGCCAACGAATGCTCGGCGTTCTCAATCCAGCCCTTCCCGCATTCAAACCCTCGCATGAATTCGGGATCGTCACTGTCGAATGGCATTAGCAGTTCATTCATGTTTAACCCTGCCCACCTTTCCGCCGCGACTCAACCGCCGTCTGCTGCCGTAGGGGAGGTGGGTGGTCTTAGCGTCGCATTATGCAGTTCGCAAATCTCTTCCGCATGTTTCAACCATTCTTCAAACTTCGCGTTGTCGAGTTCGGGGTACGGATACCGAGCGATGTACATCTTTTCGTCGGCCCATCCCGTCTTAATCGTGTAGCCATCCATACTGACGCGCCACTTGCACGGATCGTCTATGAAGTTTGCGCCGCTTGTCATTTGCTTACCATCCAAAATGCCGTCCGATTAGTTTTTCAACGGCCCAATTCGCCCACCAAGCACCGATAGCGATACCCGCAACCAGACCGCCGACAAAAGCAGCAATTAGCCAAATCATGATTGATGAAACTTTCCGACTTTAGATAATTCCTCAAGCATGGATTCGCTGATGTTGTAACGCTTAATAAACTCGTTGCGCTTATGCAGGATCGCCGCAAAGTCCGCGTCGATTTCACCCCGCAAAAGCAGCAACGCATCGACCGCTCGTGCCACTTTGGTAAAGTCGTAAGGCTTTCCGCTGTATTGCCCTTTGCGCCAATTTACCGCCTCTGCGATCACATCTTGCTCTGCGCGATGCGGCCTACATAAATCAGCCGGATTGTCAGCGTCTAGGTCGGTTCCGCATTGCTGGCACTTCCACGCGCTCATGAATTCGTCCTCATGAACGTAAGGCAGCCAAGACCGAACGACACCGAACCCGCAGTACGATTATCAAAACGAACGCCCCACTTGAAGCCACCGTGACGCCAAAGGCTAAAACGCCAGCGTCCGATCTTAAATCGTTTTGGCGTTCGCATCGGCGGCGCGAGAGGCGAGCACTTGTGATCCTCTTTAATCGCGCCGCACTTGCCACACGCATAAGTCGCCGCTTTGTACTCTTGAATCGCACGGTAAGCATCAGAAATTGCGACATGCAGCTTATCGTCAAGGCCGTGTTCTTCGGCGGCTTCAACTAAATCCTCAAGCGCCTCACACAGAGACTTGCAATGCTTCATCGACTTCTCGAACATTAGCATCAGAACTCGATCTGATTCTGTTGGCATATTCTCTCCCTCAGATGCGCGTGTAACCTTCCTCAAACGCCTTCGCAGGCGAGTAGGACTTGTAGCCGTCTTTGTAGACCACGTAGTAACCGCCTGCTTGCGGGTTATGTTTCCGCATGTAACCGTCGCTTACTCCAAACGGCGCAAACCCTTCGTCGTCAGGCGTGATGATAGCCGCATCAAACACCGGACTCTCTTGTTGGCTATCAAGAATCTGTTGCAACTGTTCCACGGTCGGCACACAGCGTTCAATGGATTTGATTTTCAGTGCCCAGACTTCTTTATGGCACAAGTAACGTGGCATCTCACGAACGACGCCCGTTGAGGCTGCCGCTTGCGCTGCGTCCTGAGCCATAAACCGCCGTTGAAATTCAGCCATGCGATCCTGAACACTGATTTCTTTGAAGTAGTCAGCTTCCTCTTTCGTCAAGCCAACATCCCCCGGCCTTAACGGTCCTTCGTAAATCTCACCACTCATCGGACTTCCCATTATCGTTTTCCTTTCTTGTTGCCATTCCGCAACGCCCGCTCAAACTCCTCCACTAACTCGTAATTCCAGTCCCTCCGCCCCGCCTCAAGGTCGCTGAGGTAGGAGGCCGTGACGCCCATACGTTCAGCCACGACCTTCTGGGCCACAGGGATGGCCTTACGAGCAGAGGCCAGCGATTCACCTGTGGGTAGACCGCCCGTGCCGCCACAGCGGGGGCAGGTGTTAAACTTATAGCCATTATCGCTCATAGATTTCTCCACCAACATACAACACGACTCCAAACTTTACGCCAAGGAGGTGCAGGTAACGCAGTGGCAAGGCGATCAAAACTTGGTGGTGGCTTCCAACCGTCAGGCGTGATTATCCAAGCCGACGTTGCCTCGGGTGGTTTCGCTGGTATCCACGTGCCATTGCCAAGCATTATCGGTGGATCGTAATTAGCCGTCTTGATAAAGAGTTTCTGGCGCTCTTGAAATCGCATCCCCGGCGCGAAGTAGGCGCGATCATCGTCTGCCGTGTCAGGGTTTTCGCCCTTCATCCACGCCATCAGAAACTTGTAATTCTTGAGACAACGAGGACAGAACAACAAACCGCCCTCGTCTACTAGCGACTCATTCGGTTTGAGACAGGTTCGGCAAACGTCTTCGGTTGATGCTGGTTCACTCATGGCTTAACCTTTGCTTTGGCGTTACAGTCAGGGCAATGCTGATTCCTTGCGTCCCGGTGGAACTGACAGCCGCCCTTTACCTCGCCGGAACAGTAACACCCACAAGGGCCGCGATTCCCGTACTGCTTGGTCACAGTGGCGCGACAAGTTCCATTAGTGTCGAGATTCAAGTCGTGCTCGCAGTCAGGGCAGACGGCGACGGGCTCGTTGGGCCACTCTCGATTCTCCACAGCGTTCTGGTTAGCTGTTACCACGGCCAATGCCTCCATGCAAGCCTTATTCCGACACAGTACATAGCCGGAAACCAACCAAAGAACCAGACCAGCAACGACGGCCAATACCATCGGGTTAAAACTGTGTATTTCAGCAGAATCGGCATTGGCGCTACCGCTACAATTGCCGTGGTTAGAACAGTCAGTATGAACATCACGAATTAACTTATCATAGAATTTGTGAAATTGCAAGGGTAGGGATGGCAGGTTATTTCTTGGCCGACCGTGACGTTATATTCACCGTCGCGCTGGTCTTCCCGTTGCGCCTCTCAACCTTGATCGTCCCCTGCAACGGCTTCTGTGGCGGGTTGGACTTCCATAACAGGGGCGTGATGTCGGTTGATTCGCTAGCCAGCAACTTCTTGGGTGGCTTCCGGTCGCGTTCAGGAATGTTTGCCGACCTGTCCATATGATCACGCATGACTTCCTGCGAGGCATCCATTCGTCGCTGAAGGTCGGCCACGTCGGCCAGCCCTTTACCAAACACCCCTCCCGCGCTCAGGATATGTCGCAGCGCCTTGTTGTAGGAGCCGTGAACCTCACGGGCGGCATTGAAAGCCTTCCACGTTTCCTCGTCCAGTACGATGCCTTTGGAGATGTATTTCAAAGTTCCCTCTCTAGTCGTACAACCAACATGATTGCGGCAGATGCTATAACGAGCAGCAGCCAGAACGCTAACATCTCTCGACCAGTCGGATTGGCAACGCGACTTCCAAAATTCAGAGCCACGCCCGCCATGAATATCGCTAGCGTAACAAGTACGGTTTGAAGTAGAAATTTCATTGGATACATCTCACGGGAACGTCGTAGATGAGGCCGAGTTCCTCAAGCGACGAATCGAATAACCAGAGTTCGGCAGGGTAGGCTTTCTCGGCGCGATAACCATTCTCCGTTTCCACTACGCGGCCCCAGAGGGAGACTTGGCCGAGGACTTTAATTTCGCCGTAGGACGTTCCAATGGCAGCAACCAAGCCGTCCAATTCCTTGAACGCCCAAACGCCGCATTGACATTCCATCGCGGGCGCGGGGTGAGCAGCGGAGCGAGAGTCACACTTGGCATTCACCTGAGCTTTTGGTTCCCATATGTGCTCAGTGCCAAGCGCCTTGAGCCGATAGCCGCCATTGTTGACCACGCGCCACGCTCGCCATGCGGTGATAACTTCCATCAAGTCGGGCATTCGCTCGGCAACTTTGTAGGGTTCCGCTTTCTTAAGAGATTCAAGTTTAGCGGCATCCACGGCGGGCGTCTTCACGATAGGCTCGCCCCATACATTTGCAACCCATGAGGGCATCGTAGGCGGCACCGCAGGAGCAGCGAACCAGTTAGACGATAACTGACGGTTTCTCAGTTCGTACATTTCCCGCTCGTATCGCTCCCGTTCGTACCGTTCACGCTCTTCTCGCTGTCGCTGCTCTTGCATGAACAGCAACGCCTCCCTGAACTCTTGCTCCTGATTCGCCGTCTTTGGATTTGCCATCACATTGTCCCTGTAATCCGGGAAGGCTATCTTAGCCAACCCACGCTTCATCGACGCCTGATCGCGTTCGCGCATCTCACGCACTTTCACCATTTCAGGTGTCTCAAATCGTTGCCGCTTCGCCATCACACCTCCACAGGCTCCTCAATGGTATTCGGCCACTCCATCGGCTTCTCCGCTGGCTGCTCGCTTGGTTGTCGCAACGGCTCCGGTAGCTCCAGAGGCTCACAAATAATTACCTTGACAGGTTTACCGATTTCCATGTTCTTTGTCCTCCACCCTCATCCTACACCATGCACCCTGCATTGTGTCAAGGACTTTCCTGGATTATTTTGGGTGGTTCGTTGGTGAGGCATTATTCGCACGGTACCTATCTGCTATGCCCCCGCCGTCAATCGCGGGTCTACCCGGTCGCTGTGACGGCTGCGACGCCCCCCCCTACTCACAATTATTTATGGTGGTGATGCGCTCCAATAAGGACCGTCCCCCGCGCTTTAGTGGGCACCTGTAAAGCACCTACGCCAGCGCGAAAGGGCACGCCACCTGCCTCACCGGGCAGGTATCTAGCAATGAGGGCGGGGAGAGGGGTCACTATTCACGCGGCAGACCAAACAACGGGGCCATCTGTGCCACCGTCATGCGCTTCTTATAGATAGGTAGGATGCGTTGGTCAGCCTGTGCGGTCAGTTGAGCCAGCGCCAGCCACACATACGCTGCTGGCTCACGCTTGCCACACTCCCAGTCGCTCACCGTCTGCTTGCGTCTCAGGCCCAGTGCAAGGGCGAGTTGGCGTTGAGAGAGGTTGAGGGCGAGGCGGGCGGACTTGACGCGAGTTGCTGATGTCGTATCAAGCTCGCACTTGCAACTACACAGAGCGCGTTGATTGCTATCTGGCTGATTAGCAACGTAAGGTCTACCATGCAGACACCATCCGTTAGCGTCAACGCCATCGGCATGGTTGCATTTTACGCAACTCATTGGCTCTTTCCTCGCTTCGGAATTGAGAGGACTACGGTTACTTTAGTGCCTGCTTTTAACCCGGCGACGCGACCATCCGGCACGATATCCACGCTAACTCGCCAAATCTTAAGCTCGCCGCTATGCTGATCGTAAATCGGCTCAACGTACCGCTCAAACGTCAACGGAAGTTTATGCTTACGGTTATATCCCATACTCCCGAACGAGCGAACTAATCCGAGACTCTTGTGTTCCCGGCTGAAATGCTAACGGATGCTCGATTTCAACCAGCCAGCGGTCAATTAAGTCTCGCTGCGCCTTGTTCATGCGAAAGTAAGCATCGGAAACAAACCGACCATTCTCGTACTTGGCGAGATAGAGACAGTCTGCCAGCACTTGCGGCATGGTTGACCGCGCAACGTAGTCATCGGTGTAAATCTCTTCAATTGGCCGTAAGTCTGTACACATAGCTTCGTGCCCTTCCATTGGCTGCGAATTGGTTAAATCTCACCCATCCTACACCCGTACCGCAGAGCGTGTCAATGGCAGGATTCTGCCTATTACGCTTGACAACCAATTACCTCTACCTATATCGTAGACCTATGGCTAAACCTAAAGCTAAACCGCAACCTACACCTAGCCCTACACCTAAATACCAATCCTATACCTACAGCCTACACGTAGAGGTCGCGGCCAAGCTCGCCGCACTCGCACGGCAACACGGCAGTGTCAACAAGGCTCTGAGGGTTGTCCTAAAGGTAAAGGGTTAGGTAGAGGGCTAGGTACTACTGATTCCCACCATCAATCGGCGCGGCCTCAGGGTGGGTGAGACTATCCCGTATACTTTGCTGGAATTGCTCCGGCCAAGCAGCGATGTCGGCGTATGCGGGTATCTTGCTGAGCGCTGGGTAGAGTTGCACTGCGGTTTGTGATTCGGTGAGGTTGTCGGCAATAGATGCGTCTTGGATTAGTTTCACCAATGATTGAGCTGTAGCATCGCGTTCGGTGGTGTCGGTAGACTCTACCCGATCCACAAACAGTTTGTTGGCTTTTCCTGAGAGTTCTAACGCTTTTAACTTTCCTGCTTCGCTTACTTTCTCACAGGGAGCGCGAGCCATTGTGGACAGCTCTTCGAGTATTTCATCGGCTGAGATTTTTGCGGACATAACGTGCTTCTCGATTAAACGGATACAATTAACATTAGATAACAGCCTGTGAGCGATAACATTCGCGCTCTTGCGTTTATCTGTCCAGCCTAAGTTTAGAACCGCCTGAGTGCCGTTAAAGCCCACAGAAACGTATTCTGGGGCGAACTGGCGATAACGCTTTGATGCTGGTCGGCCATTCATTCACGCCATAACTTAGCACTGAATCGCTGAAATTGGAATAGTAGCAATTCCCTGCCAGTGAAAATAGGCAGTTTTCTGCTATACAGAAATACAGGATCATGCCTTGCAAATGTCTAGACACGTGTCTATACTCTGCTCATGTTTGACCAGATGCTTAAAGCGGCGCGACTTAACTTAGGACTATCGCAAGAGGAATTGGCGCATAAGCTAAAAGTGAGCGCGCGAACTGTTTCCAGATGGGAATGTGGAGATGTGAAACCGTCAGCCCCGGCTATCGCGATATTCGCGGTTTATCTCAATCGAGCGCCGCAAGGTTACATGGTAGCGTTTCCAGCTTCGATTGCTCGTGAGTATAAGCGATTAAGCATAAAAGCTGGCGGAAAGATTAACAATGATGTCAAGCACGAACGATTGCCGCGTCCGAATACTTTAGGTTGTAGCGATTGTAGCAACACAGCGCGAATTTACGATCATCGAGACTATTTGGCACCGTTAGACATAGAACCTGTTTGTGACGGCTGCAATTCACATCGAGGCATGGCAATTAATACTCTTCTCGCGCATGAAGATTATTGGCAGTCGTTTGATTGGAATGAGCCACCAGCGCAAGAGCGGCATCCGCAATGGAAAGGTCAGACAGATGCGGTGAGGAACTATCGGAAGGATGGCAGTAAGTAACTGCCTTGTTAGTCAAGTCACTGGTCTGGAGGGCAATAATGGAAACACCAATTAGCGAAACGCTTGAAGCAATGATTGACAAGCACGGCTTGTTACACGTGCTCACGGCTTTAGAGCTAATCTGTGGCGAGAAGGCTGAACATATCAAAGTCAACTGGCAAGACAAGGTTACTGCAAAGCCGTGGGAAAGAGCATCGAATGCGCTTTATACGGCGGTCAGGAAAATTGACGATTTAGGGGTATAGCAATCACGTCTTATTCCGGTTATCAACGGCCAGATGGGAGAGGGAGAGACGATGGCGAAACTTACCAAACGAATGCAATCTGACCTCGCTGGTAAAGAGGCAGGGATACATCAAGCGCGGCGCGCTTACGAACTGGCGCAAACTGGATTAGACATTGACGATCCTGATTATTACCGAAAACTTCACAACAAGGAAGGATTGATTATGGCAGGGCAGCAAACATCATATGAGCGCGGTTTTTATGACGGGTCGCGCGGCCTTACCGCTGCGTATTATCCCCAGCAAGAGGGAAATCCTCATGACGAATACCAACGTGGATTCCGAGAGGGTTCCCGCGAACGTAACAAGTTGAATAGCCGCCCGATTAATACAGCACTCAAACCTTCGTTTGAAATTGGCTGTGCCGCTCACGGCTTTAAGTTCCGCGAAGGTTGTGACGCTTGCGGCGCTGAATACCTTGACAGCCAGCTTGGCGAGTTTTGACCAAAAGGCTATTCAGACGATGACGCGTAACCATCCACCATCCACGGCTACGAAACGGCAGGGAGAGAAATCAATCATGGAATTACCAAGTTGGATGTATACACAGATTATCACTGATTCAAGTGTCAAGGCCGTGTGGTGCTTTTGCGGTGCACCGGCGCTTAGTTACTGCAATGGATCGCAATTCGTCTGCGATGGTGGCGGCCACTTTGGAATGCCAATGGTGACGCTCAAGCCGCGACCGGGAGCGCAGAGATTCGTGGAGGCTGCGTGTGCGTCGGCTTTGGCTAAGGCGCGTGGCGACTCGCTGAGAAAGAAACCAAGACGGCGACGGGTGCGACCATGATCGAAGCTGCCATGTTCACGATATTTCTCTACAACGTGGCGGTGAGGTTGAGGCGGTATCATGGGGAGCTATTTCAATCGAGGTAACTATGACCAAGTACAGCAAACCCAAGTGTCCCAAGTGCGGTGAGGAGCAAACTTTACGTCACCGTCTCTATTCAATCTGGCATGAGTGCAAAAAGTGTCGGCATTCATTTCAGGCTAATTGCTCGCCGCATAAGCATGGCGGTTGGCTGAGGTAGGCGGCATAAGGAAGGGGGCGACAGCCATGAGTAACGATTTAGACCGTGAATCACGTACCGAGTTAATGGCGGACGTGGACGTGGCGATGGAGTTGACTGGCGGACATGACAGCGACATCTGTACGCAAGGGACAGACGGTCGGCCATGCTGGATGTGTGAATGGGCCAATAGTGCGGAACGACGGCAAGCGCTGAAACAGTTAGCCGAGGCGGGTGTGTTCAGTGCGCGACCTTCCACTATGTCCATCCACGACCTTGCGGCGATCCGTCGCGCTATCCTGACGGTGATTGATCGTGGAGCGTGCGTGATGAACAGAGACGACACCGACATGCTCGCCGCTGCACTGGCCTGTGGGTTGTTTGTGGCCGTGGCTGCGCTGGTGTGGTGGCTGGCGGGATGATAATCGCGCTTGACACTGCCTGCTAAGTAGCCCTACAATAGGCGTCTAAACGCGTCCTAACGCGTACAAGACGGGAGGGTTCACCATTGCCACGCAAGCGGGTAGAGTTGAAACAACGGGAGTGCAAGAATAAGGGATGCTCGGAGCGGTTCAAGCCGACGCGTCCACATCAGGAGTATTGCTGTACGTCATGCCGGAGAGAGGCATGGTTTGAGCGAACTTACGTTAAGCGGAAAAGGTGACAAGTCATGACAAAGCCAAGATTCGATGTGGGTGATACGGTTTGGTACGTGCAAAGTGGCACTAATCAGCGGTACGTCACGTGTCCTGATTGTCTGGGCCAGCGCGTTCTAACTGTAATACTCGGTGACGATTCGCAAGTGTCGGTTAGTTGTACGTGCTGTGAGCGCGGGTATTTAGGATCGCAAGGACAAGTGTTGGCTTACGATTGGCACTGTGAGGTGTTGAACGGCCCGATTGTAGGCATGGATGTTGACCATGAGAGCGTGAAATATAAAGTTCAGGTTTGGCACGTGGAAGGTTCATATACCATCCATCCCGATGCTGTTTATGCTTCCGAGGAAGACGCAAGGGAAGCAGCGGTCAAGGTGCTCGCTGATCATAAGGCCGACGAAGCTCACCGTTTCGCTAACGTGAAAGACCAAAAAGGCCGTCATCGCTCATGGGCATGGAACGCAACCTATCATCGCAATTGCGCAAGACGAGCGGAAAAAGAACTTGAATACCATCGGGGCCGTCTGGCCGTTGCGAAGACAAAGGCAAAGTTGCCGGAGGTTGCGCCATGACCAAACCATCACCCCTGCGGCTGGCGGTCACACGGTACGAGCTAACCGACCCGGAAGCCGTGCTGCTTGACGGTCAAGTACGCGACACCGTGCAATCTTTGATAGACGCTGCAAAGGCCAGACTATCAGCGATTGGCCTCTATAGCGATTTGTCCGAACGTGAGGCCGGGTTCGTTGCAGATGTAACAACCGAAGCGCATACCCAGAAAATCCTTGCTCATGGTTGCGAATATATCCGTAGATGCCCGGTTTGCGAAAAGGACGCTGGTTATCACATTCGCACTCGTTCATCCCGCAACGGTCGCAAAGGGCAACCAGATTTTTCCAAGCCAAAGCTATTTCCTGCGCTTGAGTTTCATCAGAGCTTTATAACTATCAAGAATCGCGTTGCGCTTGGCTGTTGTCAGGATTGCTTTGCTCGCGTAAAGCCGTATCTGGCTGACGCGCTAAAAGACGTTAAGGCTCAAATTCCCTCGAACGTCACAGGGCATAAACCCACCTATCTGCGCATGACTTGCACAAAGTGTTCATGGATCGGGCTGGAAAGTGAAATGGGAAAACTGCCAGCCATAATGGGAAACGGTTACTATCCCGGCAAGTGCCCTTCGTGCGGTGCCGAGAACCAGTTATTCTCAAGAAACATCGAAGCAGTTAGCCCAGTTGAATACGCAGTTGTACCAAACAAGGAAGGACGAGACTGGTAATGTCTAAACCTACTAACAGACTGCGGCTGGCCGACAGCGACGACCCGACGACTCCAGCGGATATTGAACTAGCCCGAATAGCCCAAAGTCACCGGGAATGGTGCGGGCCGAATGGTCTGGGTTGGAAACCTTATGTCGGGCCAACGGGGAAGTCAGCCAATGACGTTGATGAGATTGTGGCGCGACAGTACAGGGTGGTGGCTGACCGTCCGGTGCCGTGGGTGCGCAGAGCGTTGAGGAGGATTGTCAGATGGATCAGATAACTAAGCCAGAAGTAAACCCTAATGCAGTATGGGATAAATCTCGATGTGACGAGCTGCAAATGCTTGAACGCCTTGTCTATGAAACGTCCATGATTAACAACGGAGGCCGCTGCTTGGAACGCATTGCCGAGTGTATCAGCATGGCGCAATCGCTTAGTTACACGGAACTCAATTCACCTATGCGGGTCAGTTTTCTGCAATTCCTAAGCAACCTTGCCATCAAAGACAGATTTTGGAGACCAACCATGACTACCCACTGGCGCAGCAATCTCACCGACTGGTACGACATCAGCGAGAGTGAACGGGATGAGCGGTGTGATGACCCCTGCCTGCCTGAACCGTGGGAACTGGAGGATGATGGCGATGATGAAACCGACGACTAGCTTCAGAGCCTCACGGCTGACAGGTGACGTGAAGGTTTGCGTCATGCGGTTATCAAGCGAGGAGTACGCGGACGTTGCCTTTGCCGACGACGGCGCACCGCTGGCTGCACAGTTTCCCGACTACATCTATGTTCTCGGAATCAACGACATGGACAAGATATTGGAGATTGCGCCCGTACCGACCGCTGGCATGTTGGAGTTGTTTCCTGAGTTGGCAGATTGGGCGGTGATGCCATGACGAATGCTGACCTCTACCGATTAGTCCGCAAATCTCCCTTCCGCCGCCTGCTGGATTGGCTGGTGGGATGGTGACGCGACATTAGTTAGTACACACGCGCGCGTAGACACAATTTGAAATTCGTGTTTAACAAGACTAAGTAGCTGATAGATAGATAGATAACGATTGGACAGGGCTTGGACAATGGACGGACAAACTTGGACAGTGTTTAACACCAAGACGGAAAAATGTCCAAGAATGTCCAAGCATTGTCTAACGCCTGTCCAACAGCTAAGTCCTTAATTATCAACGCTAATTGGGTGATCCTCTGCTATTTTCAGAGGGGGACGGTCTGAGCGTTCATAAACGCCAGCGTCCAGCGGAGTGAGAACTTGATTTTTTACGCAGTCCGTCATGGCGCGATCCCCGGTCTTTTCGCTCACGTTCAAAGCCTTCGCCCATGCGATAATTTCAGACCGCAGTACCACGCTTCCCGCGCTCAGAGCCTCGATTCTCAGTTTCAGGGCCGCGCTTGGCTTGACTGAGGCAAGGGGCACTAACACGCCGTTGTTTCCAAACACGTAGCCGTGAGTCTCAGACGCCGCATTACGGGGCAAGATTTTGACTTTGATGTTGCCTGTGGATTCTTCCAGTTGAACGGTGATGATCGTATCGGAGTACGCGCCCCACGCGACCGAGCCAAGGATTAACTCTCGGGAATGCTGAAAGCCTTCGTCCAGTTTCATCTTTGGCGAGTGGGCGATGCCGAGGATTGTTATCTTCCGTTTCGCGCACAGCGTGGCGCTCTTTTTCAACAGTCCAGCCACGGGCGCATAGCTGTTCCCTTTGTCGCCTACCAACGTCTGATAGCCCTCCACGATAAAGAACTTGGCGTCTGGGTAGACTTTCAGGGCCGCGTCAATGACACCTGCGATGGTTGCAACAGTGGATTCTATATCCTCTTGGCAGATAGTTCGAGTGATGATGTCGGCTAGTCCTAGTCGTTCCAATGTGCGCGTGACAGATGAACGCGAGCGGTCGAGGCTGATATAGACGTAAGGAACGGGATGCGATTCGTGACCAAATACCGGATCGCCGTTCTGCCAGTCGGCTAGAGTCTGGAAAATGAGCGTGGTCTTACCTGAGCCGGACGATCCGCCAAGCAAGTGGATTTCATTCGCAGGCAGTATTCCTTCTATAAGGAACTCAGGTGAATCAGGCAAACGCTACCACTCCCACGGCTTGCGCCGTCGATTCTTCCGATTATGCATAACGTTATCGGTAGGCTCATAGCGCCTGATCATGTATTGCTCTACGATGTCCAAATCTTGAGGCTCAAGAGCAATCCACGCGACGTGACAATCGGCTAAAAACCATCCTCGCTTCTTACAGCGACGGCGCAAGGACGTAGCCTTACCGATATACATGATGCCGTATTTAGGGTGAATAAGAATGTAGACGCCTGAGCGATCCGGCAACCTGCCGCATAAGGCATCTATGACCCGCCGACTACCGAAACAAACGGGCTTGCTGAGAATCTCACGCAGCCTTTCGTTTTCCATTTTTGCGCGCTTTGTAGCGGTCGATTTGAGATTGCTTGATAAGCCACACGCCGCCAATGTTTACCGCTTCGATTCGGCCCGCAATGATTAGCTGGCGGATTCGACTGTCGGTAACGCCTAGCTGTGCGCCTGCTTCTGTGGTGGTTACACGTCCTGCAATCATGGTTGGCAGTATACTTTCATCTTCGTTAACCTGTCAACCGAAAACTTTCTCACGCAATCGTTAACTTTTCTCTTGACACCCACTCCCCGCCGTGGTAAGTTGCTGGCACGATGAAAGGAACAATCGAATGTATCCACGAACTAACTATGAAATGACTGAGGATGATTTGAAAGCAATCCTCGCCGCGTGCAAGCCCACGCCCGTCATGTTTCTTTCCGGTGGTACGCCGATGGGGCCGTCTCAACAGGAGAACGCTAATCGAGCATGGGCGGAACTCGGCAAACGCATGGGCTTCGATTATATGACCGTGCGGCCCGTTGCAGGTAAAAGCCAACGGTTCTTTACGGCAGTGCCTAGCGAGACGGAAGCGCAGTGCACCGAACGGCTAGCGCGTGAGGCCGAGGAAAAGCGGCAAACGGAAATCATCAAACTCCAAACCGAAATAAGTGAGCGACAGGACAAGTTGGCCGCGCTAGAAAACTTATGACTAACTATAAATGGTACATCGGCACTATGAACGATGGCTTATTCATTATCGATCAGCCGCCACAGCCAGCACCAATTGACTACGCCTGCGGAATTGACCACGACGTTAATGTTATCGCCGCGATGGGTAACGACCGCATTAGAACAGAGGCTATTGTTGCGGCGCACAATGAAACTATCGGGCGTTGCGCAAAGTGTCAAATGCTCATTGCTTGCGAGCATGGCAATCATTACGCGGTAGAAGAAACTTAACAGCTGCACTCCACGCCGGGCGTATGGTGGATGGCGGAAAGGGAGAACAAAATGAAAAACTGTCGTGCATGTGGGATTAACATTGACGATGATGAGATTTGCGACGAGTTGGGCCTGTGCTCTCTGTGTTCTGAATTAAACGTGCTAGCTCAGGACTTTGGCTATGACGAAATCCGACGAGTGTTGCCGATGCTGGAAGAGTTAGGTAGCCGCGAGTCTGAAACTTTAGGTGAGTCGAGCGTGGCGTAACCGCCGCCGCCCCTCAGCGAGCGGGGTGAAGGATGACGAACGGAGAGTTGACATGGTAAAGCAACGATTAAGAATTGGCAGTCACGTAAGACTCATTCGGACGCCAAAAGCGGGAACGGCCAAGATCGTCAAACGTCTTAGTGATATTAGAGGCGGTGTGGTGCTGGATAGTAAGCTGGACGGTTTCCGATGTTGGAATATCCAAGACCTTGAGCGCGTGCCCCAAGACAGGAAGGTTGCATGAGTGAAGTGAAGGACAGACCGCCGCAACAGCATAGTTTCGTACCGGGAACGGGTACGGCACGAGATAGCAATGAACCCGCGTGCGCAGTGTGCTTTAACGAGGAATCGTTTATTTACCATCAACAGCTGCCGCCTAATCAGTGCGCGGACTGTCAGGCAGGCGGATATTTCCACATGGGCAAAGGCAACGTGAATTTAATTTACCTCTGCCCTCGCCACGCTGCGGTTGACGAGCTAGTAGAGGCGCTGCAACGAATTGCCAGATCGCCCGATCACTTAGGCGCGGCATTCGTCAACGATTTTGCCGTTAAGATAGCTACCGCTGCTCTTGCTGTTATTGAAAGGCAAGGACTATGAGTGAAGTGAAGGAAGTTGCGCCACAGCGTAAATGGTATTGGAGCGATGCTGGTTATCCCTTGCGTTTCCGAATGCCCGAAGAGGTCGAAACATGGCATCCCAGCGTTGCCTATCCGGTTAGTCAACCAGAAGGGATATTTACGCGAATCTTGTGGCCCTACGGCGCTTTGTACGACACGAAATCAGAAGCGTTAAGAGCGGCGATTGCTGCGCAAGAGAAATGCGTCGAACAAGCCACTGACAGACTGAACCGACTCCGCGCTGCTCTCGCCTCAGTTACAGAAGGGAAGGGTGGGAAGTGAGCAGTTATTGTCCTGATTGTGGTGAGCGAGCTTGTAATCGCGGAGTCTGCTCGAACTGCCAAGAAGAATTGTATATCGCGTCATTTCAAAGCGAGTACATCGACGAACCATTATCAGATGAATTCATGGACAAAGCCGCCGAGCAGAGAAGGTATTTGAATCAACGCGAAATGGAACGGGAGCCGAAGCAATGAGTACAGCAATCACCCACATACACGCCGCCCTAGACCTGAGAGCGCGAGAACTGGTGGAAGCGGCCAGAATCCGCCAGCTTGAGGAATGTGAGATTTCAGCTTTAGCAAGCCTCTGCGATCCGCCAAATGCCGAAGGCTGGATAACCTCTGAATGCCACGAGTGCTTGGAAATCGAGACACTGAAAGGCTCGCAACGGGAACTGGCCGAGCATCTCTACAACGCAGGATATATGGTCTATCACAGGCAGATGATTTGCCGGGAGTGTCAGGCGCGATGAGCATACTTATCTGCAACTGCGGCGAACCCGCTACCAGCGAACGAGACGACGGAACGCCGATCTGTGACGAGTGTAGGCCGAGTCCGACCCCGTGTTCCAAGTGCGGCAGACCAACGACATTTGATCCGACTTACGGCAATTTATGTTATCGGTGTATCAGGGCGGACAATGAGTGAGGGGTTGAGCATGGAGAGTAAATCACCAGAGCAGCCGTCTTTCTTCGTTATATTGTACTGGAGCATCTTATTCTTGAATCTACTGTTGATGACGGTTTGGGATATCAAGCCAATGCACCGAGCGATTGACCAGATCGAAAGGATGGCCCCGTGCAGTCAAACAAAGTGAACCCGCAATCAGGTGACAAGCGCGAACTGAATCGCATCCGTCGTAACATCAACGATCCGTCTCATTACGGCAAGGTGGTTAATGGTGTTCACACTTGGGACGTGGCTGAAATCTTCAAAGACTTTCGCGCCGTGATTCAGATAGCGCGTCGGGCGCTTAAAGCAAAGGAAACAAAGTGAACCAATCACCAGAAGATAGTCAGGGAGGGCGACCCGTGAATGATGGCAAGTTCTATGTAATTACGCACGGCCCGTCTCAATCTTATGTTTCTACAGTTCACACTTCAGACTGTCCGATGTTTAAGCGTTTCAGACATGCGCACGTGTGGGATCGAGACCCGCGCCGTGAAGATAAGTTTAATAAATATCATAGCTGTCCGCGTTGTACGGGTAAGACTGAAAACAGGAGAGATAGGTATGACCCCTCAATCACCATCAGCCACCACACCGGCAGTGAGGGCAGCGGAGAAAGTCGTTGACGATATTGATTTCAACGGGCCGTCTTCTTATTCCCTGCGCCAGCAGAAGGTAGAGCATTTTGCATCTTTGATTGATGTGGAATTTGCCGAGGTAATGGACGTGCTGCGTGAGGCGCGGAAGTCGGCCTTGATTACTAGATACGCTCGTATTCCGAATAGTTCTTGAACAGAATGCCGTATGTGTAAATGGAGCGGGAGACACGCCTGAGACAGTCGGCCATAGCAGTAGCTGTTGGGTCAGCCAAGGCGCAGAGATTATTGGAGGGCGAAGAATGAAACTGGAACAATTCTTAGATGAAGTTACGCCAACTCCGGTCGTTTCAATAAGGCCGGAAGACTACTATACGGTTCTAATCGAACGCAGCGGTGCGGCAGACGGAGGAAAGTTAAAGATGTCGGAAATTAAAGCACTCGCCCTTAAAGCGGAAATCCGTGATGCCGTAGAAAGCGGCGACAGCGGTGCGCTAGTTGACGTGCTAATAGAAATCGTGGATTGGATGGTCGAGTTTGAGGATGAGTTAAGAGGAGATGTCGGCCTATGACCACCCAACCTGACCAGCGGCAATGCGTGAAGTGGAGGAAACGATGAGTAGTGAACCAAACAGCCAATTAACAGCCGAGCGCCCGGACATCTGGGATCGTGCCGTCACTCTTGCTACATCGGTAGAACCACAGCCACGGCGGGAGAGTGAACGGCAGATTCGTTGTCACAGTCCACTGTGCTCGTTTACTTATTCACCTCCTGATTGTGAGATGTGCGGCGGAACTGGTTGGCACTTCTGCAACTGTCAGAACGAAACATGGAGGATCATCAATCAGAAATGGAGAAAGGTCGCCGATGATCCATCGTTATTGACGAAGGAAGAGGCCGATCTGGTTATTGGAGCAATTCCGTTAAATGCACTGCCTCGGCAAGAAAAATGTGAACATGCTATTTCACTGACTGAAGACTACGTGGGCCTGACTAAAGATTGTCCGATACATGGCGTACAGGCTATTCGTAATCATCCACGCAGACTCCGAGCGACGGAAAGCGAAACAGCTCTCAGCCGAGCAGGAGGATGAATAAATGGCCGATCTGTTAACAGAACAACTTTATGGCGAAGGGGCGTTTCGTGCCATCGGTAAATTCATCGTGCATGGAGATGGGCCGCACAAACGCAATGTTCACCTCTTCGCGGGAGTGATTGCCGGGGATGCGCCACAAGGAGCAGACGGTAATCATCAAATGTGGGAGTGCGAAATCATCGTAATTCCTCGTCGCAAATTTCGAGACGACGGACGATTCAATGGTCATCGCATAGACCAATTACTTACCGGGCACTTTGGCGATAGGGAGATGTGGGAACAACCGCCATATTGGGAGAAAAACGATGTCTGAAATAGACGAACTCAAAAAAGAGATTGAGCGACTAACCAAAGTGGAAGGTCGCCAACGAAAGTTGATTGAGCGCAACCAGATACTTGAACTGGAACTTGCGCGAGTCGCCGCTCCCGTCGCCGCTAGTGAAGGGGAGGGTGAGTACATTGAGCACGAATGCTCGCATCAAACGCTAGCAGAGTGTTGTGAACTGTGCGTACAGAACGATCAGATAACCATCGCCAATCTGTCAGGCAGAGTCGCGGAACTTGAATTGCAACTCGCCGTCGCTACCGCTTCCAATGGCAGCGAGGTTGTTCGAGACTCTGGAAAGGTGGAACAAGATGCGTAGTCCAAAAGCAATCAAGCAATGCGCGGAATGGCTGAGATGCTGTCTCAGCATTGGATGGGCGAAAGCCGATCTTGATGCGCTTGAAAGTCTGTGGTGGCAGTATCACGATGAGAATGGAGAGTTGAAATAGCAATGCCTGAGCCTACCCCAGAGATACGGGAGAAGGCGGAGCAACCTGATGCGATAATTTCGCCCATACCTGACGAGCTTTGCCCGCATGTTGAGCTAGGCGAGGAAATGGTGGGCGGGTTCGTCTTTGATGCTGAGAGTCCGAAGGTGAGTGTTGGCATGTGTGCCCTGTGTCTCACTACCTGTCAAGCGGAGTTCGTGACCGCAGAGCCATTTCATCTGTACCGGAGAACACAATGAGCGAAGACTATGATCGGTTGAAAGCTCGCAAGGATATGCTGGCTGAAAAAAGAACAACGTGCCGCTATCGTCCCGCCTCCACTCCGGCACTGGCAGATGAGGAGATGGATGAGATACTGGCGAGATGTGAGAAGGCGACGCCTGATCTTATTTTACCTGAAGACGGAACATCAGTGACGGCTGAGCACCTTGTGGGGCCGATTGCCGAGTTCTATATTGTGGGCGCAAACGTAGCAGATCGGGAAACGCTTATAGCCCGAGCGCAAGCCAATGCTCAGTTTTATTTTCATGCCCGCACGGACATTCCCCGCTTAGCCGCACGGGTGAGGGAAGCGGGGGCGGAGGCGCAATCCGCGTTCAACCAAGGCGCGTGCGCGATGGCAGAACAAGCGGCGCAGCATGTCAAGCGGAAAGCCGATGAATGGCGAATAGTGGCCGCTGAATATGAGCAAGCAGGACGCAGCGGAAAGGTACAGCGAGAACGTGCGCTCGTATTAGACGCTATCGTTGAGGAGATTCGATCTCTTCCCGTTGCCGCTGAACTCGCCCGCCTCACCCCAACCAGAGAAGCAGCGGAGGCGAAGGCGCGGGAAATCGTCAGTGATGTAACTAACAAGTACGGCGCGATCTATCCAACTCAAGATTTAGTTGACCGCATTGCCGCTGCGATCTCAGGAGAGGGGATGAAGTGAAAATTAAGTTCTACGACGAGGAGTTACCACGCAAGCCGAGTGAGGATCATTCCGTATGTCCTTATCGCCTGCGCATTTTGCTTTGATGCGGCAGGGAAGCATCCCTCGCGGAGTCTGCTTAGCGGGAACGCAACGGATTGGCTGATCGCCCTTCTGAAAATAAAGTGAAATTGGGTATTGACACGCTCACTCACACATGTTAATCTTTGCGCCCATGACGAAACAAAGACCACTTTGTAGTAATTGCGGCAGCGGTAATTTAGTTTACCGCGAGAGAGATAAGACCTTTCTCTGTCGGCGTTGTGGGCAACGGTTTAAGGGCGTGCAAGCGCGCACTGGAAAGAAGGCGGGGAATGGCTGACTGTTTACGACCAAGCGTGGCGTTGCTATCGAAGCTGGGGTCTATCGTTATCCACTTGGACGAGGCGCTATCAAGTGACGGCCACTACTTTGACAAGGTTTCGCTTGAACAGTTACAGAGCGATCCTGAAGTGGCTGCGTGGATTAAGTCGATGGACGCTATGGCGCTAATACCTAAAAAGAGAAGTGAGACGAAAAGGTAGATAATGGCAACGGCAATGGGCCTGCTGCGGCGACTATTCCACGAACCCTGCGATGAGGTGTTGGTTGACATGGCCTTTGACGACCGTGGGATTTGGCTATCTTATGAATGCGCGGTTTGTCGGACGGTTCGTAAGTATTATCTGCTTGGAGAGCGGCGGGGAGAAACGAAGGTTGAAAATAAATGACAACAAAAGCACAACCAGCGGTCGAAACAGCCGACCTAGCCATCGGCCAACCACAACCCTTTGATGAGTCGCTCAAGATGGCGGCGTACGGCGTCACGGGGGGCCGCAAGACGTTACAGATTGGTCATCTAATCGAGACGTTTGGCGCTGAGAACGTCGGCATAATCAACTGCGAGCATGGGTTGGGCACCATCGGCAGCTTGACCGACAAACGCTACGTGTACGTCGCGCACAACTTGGCCGACTTGCGTGCTGCGTGGGGTTGGGCTAACGAACGGTTTACAGGCCGCGACCAATGGGTGTGCGTGGATGGCGGGTCACGGGCGCTCGACTGGATCAACCACGCCATATTCAAGGGTGCGCAGGATGCGCTCGAAGGGTTGATTGATAATCCGCAGCGTAACCTGCTCGACGCGGACATCCGCAAGTACGCCAGCTATGTGAGCAAGGATATGGATTTGAATAGCCAGCAGATGTGGTGGCGCACGGGGTACGAGTGCTCACAACTACTCGACGCGTTCATCAAGATCGGCAGCAACATGTACTGGACGTTTTGGGAAGATCAGACCTCCATCAGCCAGTACGTCAAGGGTGCGCCGTGGATACCTGAGACACCGGGCAAGGGCGCGCTGAACGCGGTCAAAGGGGCGTTCGACTTCATCTTCCGGCTGGTGCCGAGCGGCGACAGTGTGACCGCCATCTTTCGCAACCCACAGGGTAATAACGCCAATTACACCAAGACGCGGGATGATTGGCGCGGCGGTGTTAAGCTGCCCGATACCATACCGAATTTTAATCTGGGTGAACTCGTGAAGCTCATCCGTCCGACCAACAACCAACCAACCGAATAAGGAGAACCGAAACGATGAGTCAAGTTGACTATAGCGCATATGATGATTTCCTGAAAGATGCTGACAAGGACAACCGGGTGGGTGACCACGAGGCGGTCATCAGCTCGATTGTGGATGACACATGGCCTTCGGGTGACGCCCGCAAGAAGGTGATGTTCACACTCAGTACGGCCAATAATGCCGTGGCCGACCTGACCATTAGCGATTTGCCGTCACCTGAGACTTTAGCCGCAGAGGGCGCGGGTTACGATGCTGGCAAGAAGAAAGCTATCGCTAGCGGCATCAACATTCGCAAACAGCTTGCGACGCATTACGGCAAGACCACGGACGATCTGGCCGAAGGTGACGGGTTTAAGGTGAAAACCATTAAGACCCGCGTGGACGCCGAGGGTAAGGGCGGATTCATCCGAGTGATCGCCTTTCTGCCAAAAGACCACGCCGTCAACGGCAAGAAGTCGGATATTCCCTTCTAAGGAACGCCAATGCCAATCACCGCATGGGATTGTCCTGAATGCCACCGAGCAGCGCCGCTTGACCATTACGAGTCGGGCGGTGCCTGCTCGCTGGCTGTTCACCCGGATTACGTGGCTGCGGTGCTGGCGGATAGCGCCAAGCGGGCTGATAAAGCATGGCCCACGGTAACGATGGGGCTAGGTTGTGTTCGGGCCGCAGCCATCCAGCAGGACGAGGATGTATCTATCAACCCGCTGGACGTGAACGCTATGCTGACGGGTAGCGCGTGGCACGCGGTAATGGATCGTGGGGCACCGGATAACGAGGTAGAAGTCAGCGGGCAATTAGGCGGTATGGTGGTCACGGGCACGATTGACCGCGTGCGCAAACTAGCCGATGGGCGGGTGATTATCGAAGATTGGAAACATGGCAATTGCTTCAGCCGCAAGTACGCCACGGCTGCTAAGCCGGAACATGTGGTGCAGGTGAGTTTGTATGCCGAGTTGTACGCCCAGATGTACGACATTAAGCCGAGTGCCGGGGTTGTTTGGTATCACTACACGTCATCACCCGCGCTGATACCTCGCGCCGTGGAGCTATGGAACGTTGAGCGATGCTTAGCCCATCACCCTTACGACGCCGATTGGACGGTCGGGCAACTGCTCCGATTGGCCGATGACTACGATAACCGTTGCGTTCCGGCCAAGTGGCAGGACTTGCCGTTGGTGGGCGCAACCATCAAGTTTGGTAACAAGACGGGTTGTGAGTATTGCTCGGTTAGAGCGATCTGCATGACCGCTGCGACGGGGGCACCGTTCTAGTGGCTGACTTCCCGCGCATTGTGGTGGACACTCGTGAGCAAATACCGCTGGACTTCGGGGCCGACGTTCCAACCGTGCGCCGCAAGCTCGACAGCGGGGATTACAGTCTCGAAGGATTTGACAAGTACGTGAGTGTCGAGCGAAAGAATTGGGCGGATGCGTGGGGGTCGATGTCGGCTGGTCGTGGGCGGTTTGAACGGTGTGTTGAGCGGCTGGCAAAGCTCGATAGAGCAGCCATCGTCATTGAATGTACGCTAGCGGGCCTGTGCGAGCGACCCATGCAAATCCAGCGGACGAACGCGGCCAGCGTGGTTGGCGGGTTTATCAGTTACAGTGCGCAGTACGCCATCCCGGTGTTCTTTTGTGGTAATCGAGAGTTTGCCGCCCGAGTGACTCTGAGATTCCTAGCCAGTTGGCATAAACACCGACGGCTGATAGCAACGCGGAGATAGAACGGCGGTTGGCGGACGCGCAGGCCAATCGTGCTCAGTTTCACGTAGCAGATTAATCCACCTATGACTTTGGGGAGTGGATTGCGGGGCGTGAGGCGGAAACATGCAAGCTAACAGAACTATTGTAACGCGAGTGAAAGCCGCTGTGAAAGCGGGCATTCCCGTCACTGTGGACGGCTGGCTGGTTCGTGATGCACGGATATTTGAAGGTGAAATAGAATTCGACTGGGCCGGGACGCCCGAGTCGCTATGGACTGCCGTTCAGCCGAATTTCATGGCGACCGTGGACGGGAAGTTGGTTATTGAAACGGATTAAGGGTTCCCCGCCCACCACCCCACGGGCCAGTCTGACTACCAGTGAGTTGCTATTGCGCACGGTCAGTCGGCGGCTTCGTTCCAAGCAAGGGGTGGTGGGTGTGGGGAATAAAGGGTCTTTGAGTTAAGTTTGCGGCGGTCATAGAGGGCGGTGGCATTGAAAATATGAGCCGACTCACCGTTGAAAGTCGGAGCGGGGATGCTACCGAGCGACCTGACTCCGCGCAAGGAGCAACGGAACTGGTGGGGTCTATCGCAAGGTAGCGTCGAAACTTATTACCAGCCGTTGCCACTGATATTTGACGGGTTTGCTTGTGCGGCGGTGTGGATGGCACACACACATAGCGGGGTTAAGGGGACTGCGCTGGATGCGAGAACTACGGACAAGTAGCGATCAGGCCACGTCAAAGGCTCGCGAAATAGTAGCCGTATATCAACAGAGCCAGCATACAACCAAGTCGGTTTCGAGTCCGGCCCGCACAAGCAATTCAATTTGGTAGCAAGCCAAACGGGAAGTCGGATATTTGTAGGTGGCAAACCCGTAAGCGCATCAATGTACGGCTATAGGCCGAGTGACCGACACAAGGGGTCTAAGGTGCGCGATAAAAGTCGAAACCTTCTGAGGTCTGGGGCGAACCAAGAGCAGAATCGCCTCTCTAATTTCTGATGCAAAGGAGAAACAGATGAGTCCCGAAACTGTAAAACAGCAACGACCCTGCTTTATGTGCAACGGTACGGGTCAAATGTGCGATATCTGCGGTGAAGCTGAAAACGTCTGCGACTGTGATGATGAAGCGATTCTTGTGGATTGCTCGGACTGTGAAGGCTCAGGAATCGCGTCAGCAGATCGAGAGCAATTAAACTAAAGGAGCCACCACCATGACCCCCACCGACGACGACCTCAGCCGCAAACTCTGCGGGCTGACCAATGCGGAAATTGTGGCGAGGCATCTGGCGCTGCGGGGGAGCAACGCGATGAGGTATCCACGGGCGGAGAATGCGTGCGTGCATCGGTGTAGCGCAGGAGACTGCCGTTGCTTTTTATTTCCACATGGGCCAGAGACGCCACATGAGTTCAGTTCAGGTTGTGGTTTATCCAGAAAGGAATAGTAAAGGCGTGGCTGGAAGGAATAAATGGCAGTTACCGGAATCGGCCATTACCGCCGACGCGAGGCGACGACGAAAGTGGCTGATAACCGAAAAAGGCAAGGAGTACCTTCAGAAGCGCAAGATTGCTGGTTACAACAAAAAGTATAATGACGCCCATAGAGAAGATGCCCGCATTAGAACGGTGGCATATAGGCTGCGATTCAAGATTGAATGCTTTACGCACTACTCAAATGGGCCAAATCCTTTTTGCGCGTGTTGCGGGGAATCGGATATAGGAGTGCTTTGTTTGGATCATATTAACGGCGGAGGTAATCGACATCGGCGTGAAATAGCAAAATATTTTACCATCACGCTAGCCCGAAACACCTTTCCAGATACGTTGACGAGTTCACCTTTCGACTGAACTTCGGCAACGTCAAAATCCATACTTTGAAACGGCTCGATTCCTTCATTGCCGCCGTTGCTAACAAACGAATCACTTACGAAGAACTGACTGCGGAGGTCTAAATCATGCTCTTCGATTTCATCACTGTCTTTTGGTTTGGCCTCTGCATCGGCTTTGTTTTGGGCTGGTGGCGTCACGCCGTTCGGAGGACTGTATGAGTAAAAGTGTAAGCCAAAAGAATCCGGGACAACGTGGGGCAAGCGCGGTAGTTCCGTCGTGGCTCTTGGAAGAGCAGGACGAACCGCCCCGAGAAGCGACCTGCGAATACTGCGGACGAGTTTATGAGCCTGAATCCTCCACAGCAACGCGCTCGGAGTCTTGGTGTTCCGATGTCTGCGAGGATAGGCATTGGGAAGGCTGAATGACGAAGAAACTAAAAACCCCAGAAGTCTTAGATCGGATCGTGGATCGGGTGTTGGCCTTTCGCCCGAAGCCAGTAACAACCAAGGCCAAAAAGCGGAAGAGAAAGGCAAAGAAAAATGCGCAACAAAAGTAGAGGCGTGAAATTGCTCGCGATGATCAATCAATCTCCCTGGAATGAGCTTATCTTGCGCTCTGGGGAGCGCATTGAGTCGGGCGGCAACGTCATTAAGCACCGGGGCTTGATCCTTTTGTACACAAGTAAGTCTCGAATGGACAGTTACGGTGCGGACGAGTTGGGCGGCTACAATGAAGACGCTCTGGCAATGAAGAATCTGCGCAACGTTGAACTCGACCCGCCGCGTGGAGTTATTGTTGGTGCTGCTATCTTGAAAAACTGTCAGGGTGAGCGGGGCGAAGTCGAATACGACATTAAAGGTGCGCGCCGGTTCCCTAAGCCCGTGGCTATTGTCAATCGCGGCCCCGTGCGTTGGTTTTCCATAAAAGTTAACGAAGCACTTGAAAGCCAGCTCCGCGCTGTTGGAATGTGGCGTGAAGCGACCAAGGCGAATAGGGTTTAAGTAAATAGCCGATGAGCCAACAGGACTACAACGAACATTACGACGCGACCGCCGCAAAGGGTTTGTGTTGGGAAGGCGACGGGAATCCGCAATTCGTTCAAGACGTGCTCTTGCCCAACGGCGAACGAATGAAGGTCGAATCGCTGTGGTGCGTGGACTGTAAAGTCCGGCAAGGTGAAATTGTTGAGGCTGGTAGTTCATTGCTATGCTAGGGAGTCAAGTATATAATTCCCAAACGGATGGCCCGACGGCTATCAGATTCTCTGCTACAACTGTAATAACGCAAAAGGCACGAAAAGTCACTGTCCGCATCTTGACGCTGTCAATTTATTAACCGGCTTGACGGCATAACACACTAAAGGAGAATCAATGGGAAAGAAACGACTAACACCTAACCAACAACTCATGGCATTCGGCGCAACGGCCGACCGTGAGGCGCTGAGTACGGCCATTGAATCGTTGCGGGCTATTTTCGATGCACGGTTCGCGGCGACAACGATAAGACCACCGCGTAGGAAGCGGGCCGACGCTGGCACCAAGCGGGGCGAGGGGAAGGCGAATGGTGAGGCGAGCAGCGTGGAGGCGGCGTGATGGCTGACGGGTTGTATCGCGTGACCACCAGCTTTCTGTGCGCCGGATTCGTCATTGAATGTGGCATCGTGACCATGTGTGCGCCAATTCTACGAGTCAGCAAACTCAAATACTGGATTTCTATCGCTGTCTGGATTGCGCCATGACGCAGCAAAAAGACCGCCAACCCTGACGGCCTTCCCACTGCTTAAAATGATGGGATTCGTGACGGCGGCTAAGCAGGTGGTTCCGCTGGCGTACCTGCCGCTACGGCATCTGCAAGCTTCTGATCTTCAGCACCCAAAGAATCACTCAGTGCTTTCAGCTTCACCGGGTCGGTGCCTGCTTCATCCAGTTTTGTTTTGAGTCCCTGAATCAGCGTGATTGCCGATTCGATTACGTCGCTATTGGCGGCGACTTTAGTTTCCTTTCAATTCTAACAAACCAGTTACTTAGGTGTTCAAGGATTGGTTCGACCACCAGCCTCGTGGCTATAGGCCGAAACCAACGGTGGAAAAATGGTTCCTTTAGGCTCACTAATCCTCTGTGTCGGGTTTTTGGGTTAAGTCTCGCACCTGAACAAACTTCATTGATTCGATGAACTTATCAACCGCACGTTTGCACGATGAACGGTTGGCATAAGCCTCGCCAGAATCAGCAACGATCTTCTTGATCTTCGCTCGCCAACGGATGCCGTCTTTTGCTTTGTAGATTTCAATCACCATTGGGTTCTATGCCTCGTTCCTTTCCTTTGTCAGCGTCGTATGTCACTTTGGCAAATGGCGTGAGATTAACTTCAACCGTCTGATCACCATCCCAGAAGCGCATGATGTATTCGCGCGCGTCATACTCGCCTCGAACGAGAAATTCAAAGGTTGTGGATTGTTCACCCGCCATTTTCAATTAACGCTACTTCTAAATTCGGGGAAATACTGTATTCATAGCCGGTTGGCTGAACGGCGGTAATACTCCCATCGGCCTCTTTTTGCCATAAAATATCGGCTATGCCAACTATGACAAATTGGGTGCCGGGTTCTATTTGTGAGAAGGTCATTAGAACTTGCTCGCCGCAAACACCGTCTCAACCGCTGATGGACTGGTCATACGCTGAACCATCGCTTGCTCGGGTGTTGACGCCGACGCCATGAGCGTTGCCGGAACTTGCGGGACCAGCAGAGTTGCAATAGTCCGCGCCGCCACACTTGCCACTGCGAAGATGATCTTCAGCGAGGGATTTCCGCTCAATCCGACGTCGTTGGCAATCTGACTGATGAACCCTACAAGGTTTTGGAATATTGCATAGGCGCTGCTAAATTTCCCCGCCTTATACGCAGCCAGAAACTCGTTAGCTACCGTCACGGCTTTGGCAATCGTGGCCGCTGAACCGGGTAGCAAAGGGCTTAGCTCACTGAGAGCGCCCGTGATCGTGCTTACCCAGAAGGCGATGTCTTTGACCTTGCAACTGACTTGCGTGGCGACCAGCACGCCAAGACCAGCGCCCCCGGTCAGTTTCATCATGCTTCGTCTGTTCATATTGTCCTTTCGTGCGAGGGAAAGAGGTTTTTGAACCGGCAGATTAGATTAGGAATCCACGATCCACCATAGGCCGGAATCGTCACCATGAGTTCGCCGTCTAACCTAAGATTCAGCTTCTTGCAGATAACGTCCGCATCTTCCCAGTCAACGGCAAAGAAAGTTAGATTCCACCATGAGCCGTTGTGGTAATAGGAGGCGAGAAACTTTGTTTTGGCTTCAGGCAAATAGAACCCTTTCAGTTAATTGAAGTGCGCGGCTGTTATCCAAACTTAGATCGTGCGACCAGAAAGTTTGTTTAGGGGCAGGCAAGCAAGCGCAAGGCATCGCGCCGTATCCCCATCCGCAAGCCGGACATGAGACGTTCGCGCCGCAATCACATAGCTTAATCATGTTGCAGGGTTCAGAAGTTCCTCGCCGCAGAAACGCATTGAACTTGCCGTATTCAGGGTGATAACAAAGCGGGCCATCACTCAGATATGCTTTACCGACAGGCATTCAGCAAGACTCCTTTGGTGGCAGACTGTACCCAGCGAGGCAGTGTGTGAACATGCGGGAAGTATTCTATACCGTTGAGGGAGAGAGCACAAGACCTAACCTGCGGATTTCAGCGTGCCTATGATCGTGATGTTTAGCGCATAGCCACCTTACGTCTAAAGGCTTGCTGTAGTCTTCATGGTGAGCTTCTGCTCTCGCTTTGCAATTCGCAATCTCACATGGCTGGCGCTGCACCTTTCCGGTTCTTACGGCCTGTCCGGTTTGGATTCTTACTTTATGCTCTTGAATCGCAGCACGGTATCGCCCAACTTTTGCAAACACAGGTATTAAATAATCGGGGATTTCATAGGCTTTGGCAGCCTCGTAAATCCTCACAATGGCTTGTTGGTGGACATAGATTACGCGCTGGCGCGTTATATTAAGAGCGGAGGCAATAACAGTGGCGTTGCAGGCAGCCTTACCGTTCAGACCATAACGCATTCTGATAATCGTTCGCGCTTGGGGCGTCACTAGGTATAGCCACTTCCTCAAAACGCGCTGCATATCAGCCGTACGATACTCCTTGAATCCTTCTCGAATGAATCGTCGGATCGTTGGTTCGTAAGAACGACACAGTAAGCAATAAGGAAGGCATGAAATTTCGACCGGGCGCTCGCACTTCATGCAGATTCCAGATCGCCTTCTATGCGTCCGACGCTTGGCAGCCGAACGGCGCAGCGACTCTAGATGTTTCGCGCAAAGAGTGCGAGGACAGTCTGTGAGGGTAACAGAATGAACCAAATCAAAGAAATCGAAGTTAGTTGGGAAGACTACAGCCAATGTGAGGGGAGAGGTCAGGACTTCCCTGCATCCAGCTTCATCAAAGTACGTTCAGCCTCCCTCACTCTCTATTCCACCAACGGCACCGTAGGTGGTGGTGGTTGCACCCGTGGCTTCCTCAGCATCTCTAACTCCGCGTGAGCCTGCCTGACCGCCTCGTTCAATACCTTCTCCCGGCCTGCCGCCACGCTCAAATCCCATTTCAACTGAGAGATTTCCTTTTCATCCCATGCGTGTTGGATTTTCAGGTTAGCGTTCTGTTCCGCAAAGTCGGCCAACTGAGTATGAGCCTCAGCAATGATGCGCGAGTCAATCTCTCTCGCCTCAGCCCCGGTTTTATAGTTCAGGGCATCCGAGCGAGTAATTTCTTGACGGCGGGTAAAAAGACGTGTCAATAGTGCGGTTACGGCATTTGACACTGGTATTGCTAATAGATATAGAACAGCGACCAGCGGTGAGACAGAAGGTAGCGGTGGGTTTTCCATTGAACTCGCATCTACGTCACTGGCAGTTTATTGCTCTCCAGAAGCGGCTTGTTGCGTTCGACTAACGCCGCTAATTGAATCATGTCTAAACGCGGTACGCCAATTTCATCCGGCACGGTTTTCTTCTCGTACATACGGCGCACCTCCGGCGATGAATTCGGATGCACTTGCTCGGTGTTCACTGTAGTAGATGGAAGTGAGGCGTTCAAGGGAACTCGAATCGCGTGACCAAAGCGATACTTCGCGGCCTCTTGTTCGCCTTCCCAGTCTGTCTCGTAGTAACCTTGATCCTCCGTCCAGCAGAGACGGCCTGTTATGTCACGGCCATTGGGCGGCAACAAGTCGAACAGCCAGTACGAGAATTCATTGAACGGCAGAAACACAAACCGAAAGTACGCCCGTTTGAGCCATGACCCATCCACGTCGTACTTCCAATCCACTACCCGCCATATCCAGCGAGGGCGCTTATCCACCGCCGCCGGGGTCAGGTGGTGGTTGCGGCGGGCCCGATCCGACTCCTGGATCTGTTGGGAGCGGCGGGTCTGTGGTTGTAACGGGGCGACCGTGGCTTGGCTGTTCATCCGTACTCTCGCTTTCTGCATCCTCGAGATCATCGGTGTCTCTTTTCTTCGTATCACTCATTGATTCAAATTCTCCCTCTGTGAACTTCTAACTGAGTATAGCCTAGCGTGATGGGGTTGCGGAGATTTTTTTAGCCGAGTGCGACGGCCAAGACATAAAAGAACATGCCGGCCCACCCGACCGCGACTCCGCGTTGCGGCCATGCTCCCGGTGCTGCTGTCCAAAACCCTCCACTGATAAACGCTGCGAAGAACAACAGTATCAGTGAAATGATCATACAAATGAGCGACCAGCTTGCGCCGCCTAGTGATGCTGTGATGAGTAACATGGTCGTTTCCTCCCTGTGTCTATCCCTTTTTCAAATAAGCCGCAATCGCGGCTAGTGCGATGATAACACCAAGTATCCAAGTGATGAGTTGCTGTTGGGATACGCGACCGCCCTTTGCTCCAATAGCCTCACTCTGCTGTGAGCGTAGCGTTGCAACTTCTTTCATGGCCTGCTCAAGGGCCGGGTAGCCCATCGCGCTCTTACCCTCATTGCGATCCATCCGCGCCTGTAAGGCGTCAATCTTTTCGGCATTGCTTTTGTACATTGCCTCTGCTTCTGGGCGAGGCATCAAAGTCCGTTCTCTATCATTCATAGCCCCACGCCATTCATTCGCACTTGCTCGCCATTTCTCGGCGTTTACCTCTGCTACCATGACGGCCTTTTCCGACGATGCTAACGCGGCTGCCGTGGCCTCCTTCTGAGCTGTGAGGGCATCTTTGACGGCCTCTTGTTGAGCATCGAATCTTTGGTCGTTTCGTAAGTCTGCGGCCCTGTCCGCTTCTTTAAGACGCTTCTCTGTTTCAGATATCAGCGCAATCAGGTGATCCTTTAAGGTGTCCACCGTCCAAGAAGATCCGCTTCGTGCTGTTTCTCCGTTCATAGTTCACAATGCACCTGATTTCCTACCACGCAGCTCCGCCTATCTTTCCGCAAACTGCAATCACTGCGATACAGATGGCCCACACGATTGCTGTTTTGAGGTTGCGACTCATCGGTTAGACCTCGGAATGTCCTTTAGTTGATCTTGAGGTCGAGGCGCGGGATCGTTACAGCGACATCGTCCGCCTACACCACAAAGAAACTGTCCGCACGGAACTTGTGATCGAACAGACCGATCCAGCCGATCCGCTGCTTTCTTCATTTCGCATTGATACCACTCTCGATATGAATCACTCACTGTTCAGCCTCCCTCACGCTTACCTGACTACCAAACTTCCGGTACTCGCTTTCCGTTACTTTCCAGCGGTAGCGAATCATGGCGTCACAAAAGTCGCATCAGCAGTATACACCGCTACGCCCGATCCTTTGGTAGCAATTAAGCGAAAGTGATAGGTCTTGCCGCTGGTCAGTCCAGTGATGTTGGTCGAGACAGCATGTGAACTCGAATCTGATCCCACCAACACTGCTGGCAACGGCCCGCGATGTCCATAAGCCGTATCTAATCCCCATTCAAACTGATAATCAGTCACATCGCCTTGTGGGTTTACTGCTCCGTTAAGCGTGGCCGTAGTTGACGTAATGCTGGACGCTGCGCTGGTTGTAGCCGTTGGAGGTGTACTCGGTATCGTCGCGTTCGAGTAGTCGCCCCAAGCAGTGTTGATGGTCAGATCAGCATTTAGCTTGACCATTGAAGAGACTGAGCGCGTATCGCTGTTAACATGGCCTCCGCAGATCACCGAGCCATCGTCATAGACCACCACTCCATGCCCACCGCCATAGAAGACAGAATCTAATCCGTTGTCACCTTGCGGAACGGGCCGAGCGAAACCACTTGTCCCAACACTCGTATTAACCGTGCCGTTTGAATTGTAAGCAGCGACTATGAACTTAGTAGTAGGGTTAATGAAACTTCCGGTCGCATCGCCAGTTTGTCCCAGAATCAAAAACCCTCCACTGGGTAACGCCACCATCGCCCCCGAACTCTCAAAGCCTAGCGAGAGGCTCCCTGTACCAACCAGTGTGTAACCAGAACTTGATCCAAAGCTAGCATCCAGTGTTCCATTTGCGTTCCATCGGCCAATTCCAAAGGCCGCGTGACTTGCATCTGTGTTGGCGTTCCCTCCGACTACGATCTTTCCATCGCTCTGCTGAAATGCCGCTTGGGCTTGCGCCAAAAGACCAGCGGGAAAGTCTAGAACGGCGCAGTTACTTTCAAATCCCTGACCGCCCCAAGTTGGGTCAGCTAAGCCGTTTGCAGTGGTGCGAATCAATAGCCAGTAATAATGATTTGGTGAGCTATTAAGTAAGTGAGTGTATCCAATGATTAGCACCTTGTCATCACTCTGGATAAGTATTTGAACTGGACGATCATCACTTCTCTGATCGAGGTCGTATACCCAATTATTCCAGCCAGCGTTAAAGCCACCATAAGGCAAGTCAGGAGTACCATCGGTATTTATTCGATGAAGCCTGAAATCAAATCGAACGCCACCCGCCTCGCGCTGATGGGCATCCATCAAAATGATCTTTCCGTCAGATTGCAGTGCGAGGTCGGTCTGCGAAAAATAGCTCCCACCATCACCTAAGGGAATCACTAAGTAGCCGGGAGTGTCGTTCGGATTAAAAGTCCCGTCTAGCTGTCCATCTGTGAGAACGCGAGCAACTGCAAGCTTTCTGGTTCCATCTATGCCTGAATAAATCTGCCCACCGATAATAATCTTGCCGTTTGCGTCAAGTTGCCCTGTTGGCTCTTCAAAGTTGTATCCCGGGATCCTGATTCGGACTACACCATCGCAGCCGTAAGACTTGTCGATTTGGCCGTTGGCTAAGTAGCGCCGAATGATCCAGCAAGTGTCGTTTGTTGCCGTGATTGTCCCTCTGCCGCTGTCGCCAAACTCCCCCGTGCCAATCGTGTAAAGCAACCCGTCCGCATCCTTCAACACCCGCAGCGTTTCCGCCCACGGGGTAGCAAAGGTGTTATAGTCTTGATAGAAAACACGGCCAGTGAGAGCCGCTGTATTTCCTACTGTAGCGTTGCCGTTAAGCACTACCTTACCCATTAGATTTGGCAATTAACACCTACAACGGTAGCTAGCTTGATGTGGTTCCTTCTATCCAAAGGTTGAACTTTCCAGCCGTGACTGCGTTTACAGCAACAACTAGCGCGGGTGATCTTGTGCTTGTGGTTTTGAGCCATGATGCAATAGTCCCCAAAATCGGAATAGTGACCTTAACTCCGGTTGCTGACCACGGAACGCCAGCAACAAGAGTAGCGATAACTAGATCGCCCGCACCTTGCCCAGTAGTCAACGCTCCAGTCGAGCCTGCGCCACCTGTAAGACCGGAGATTACATCAATGAAGGCGTTTTGCACGATGAAATTGTTTGGCAGCGGGCCGTTGATTTGGGTGAGAGGAATCGAGCCGGTCGATCCACCTAGATCGTCAAACGAATAAACGAACTAATAGATGGATTTACCTACACCATTTCCCGTCTCGTAGAGTTTTGTCGAATCGTTAAGAACGAGTGATTGAGTCGCCATGCTATCAGCCTCCTGTGTTACAATAGGCAAGTCGGCATGGCTGTTTGAGAGCCATACCGACCCATCATTGACCTGAACAGGAGGCCAACTTGCCTAGAACTAAGCATACCACACAATATGACTCATACGCGCACGTATAATACGTGGCGCATGATGATTCAACGCTGTACCAATCCTAAGAACCCCGTGTTTTCCCTTTACGGCGGACGCGGCATTGCGGTTGATCCGAATTGGCTTATCTTCTTGAACTTCTACGATGATATGGGCGAAGCGCCGACAGGGTTGACGTTGGAACGCAGAGACAACAATAAAGGGTATTCTAAGAGTAATTGCTATTGGGCTACACAAAAGGCGCAAAGCCGCAACACGCGACGCAATCATTTTATAGAATTTCGCGGAGAAACCTTGTGCGTTTCGGCGTGGGCTGAAAAGTTGGGCATTAGACCAAATGCGTTGCAGGGACGATTGAAGAAATGGCCCCTTGAAAGAGCGCTGACAGAGAGCAAAAACGTGCCGCAGCGTCTTTTTGAGATGAACGGCGCGAGTAAAACCCTGACCGGATGGTCTAGTTTTTACGGCATCCCCTATAGTAGTCTGTATTACCGAGTTATTCATCAATCTATGTCACTGACTGAAGCGGTCACTAGGGCTGTTTGTCCGAATCATCGAGAGTGAGAACACTGATTGCCATAAAGCTACTTCCTTAATTGATTACTATGAAGTTGACGCGAGTTTCTGCCGATGGGGCAGCATTGGGAAACAGAGTAAACGATCCACTCCCGGCTACCGCTTGCACTGACTTCATCGTAGTATCGTTTGTTCCAACAGTTGCAATGATTATGCTATTAGCAGTCACAAGAGAGTTGGTCACAACTAGAGAAGTGGCAGCGGAGGCGAAGTTTACGGTGCCCGCCGTCTTGTCAATTGTTTGCGCTCCCGTCGTTCCGGCTGCTGTGATTGTCTTGCTTACCTGAACATCGCTAGTGGACTGGAGCGTGGCGACTTTAATTGTCCCTCCAAAATCCCCTTGCGCGCCTGTGCCTACTCCAAGTATGCCAGCAGAAATACGGGACAATCCTATGTCAAGTGGAACATTTGTACTTATATTCGTTGACGAGGAAAATCCTATAACGTGAATACTGCTAAGCGCAAACATTCCCGTCCCTATTCCTACTTCGCTAACAGAACCGCTCCTTGAGAAAACAATATTGTTATCAATTCCAGCTATAGTACCAAAATACATTCCAGGGCCACCATCGTTTCCGTAAATAGGATGAGCTGCTGAACCTGAGCCAGTTGCATCGACAATGGTTGTCCAAAATCCCTTGCCTTTGGGACTAGTAATATTCCCTGAGTTGGCTACGTTTCCACTGCTAATAGAAAAGGGACTATCAGCAAATGTCCCCGCGTTGTTGTACGGGATAAAGGTGCTGGTTGGGTTAACGCCACCACCACCAGTTGGAGTCGCGCTTGTCCACGTAGTTCCGTTTGAGGTGAGCACGTTTCCGCTTGTACTTGGTGCAACAATACTCTCCGCCATCACGCCAGCGGAGTTAGTCAGCAGTCTCACCCCTGTCCCCGCTGCTGCTGGATCGACAATGGCGATCCCCCCTGCCGCTACGTCTGTCGGTGCATAGTGGCTGACTGCGTTGGCAACCAGTGACGGAGCCGTACCCTCCTCCAGCACCAACGTTCCTGCCACCGCACTGCCAACACCCGTGGAGATTGAACCCGGCGTGGAGATGTCGCCAGTGGTGTCAGCGATGGTTACAGCGGAACTCTGCACGGTTGAGCCGCCTGTGCCGTCTGCACGGATTACGGCGTTATCCGTTGACCCTGTGGAGCCGCCGATGCCGCCACTGCTACCGTTCGCCGCTGCCGTCAATCGTCCCTTCTGATCCACTGTGATATTAGCCGATGTGTAGCTCCCCGGCGTCACGGCGGTATCGTTCAGTGACACTACAGGTGTGGTCGTACCCGTTGCCACGTTAATCGGCGCAGTTCCCGTAACGTTAGTTACGGTGCCACCGCCCCCTCCTCCACCGCCTTGAGGCTGAGGGCCGGGGAAGCCCGCTGATGTTCCCGGCATAATAGTTTCTCCTTTATCCAATGAATCTGAGATAGACCGTAACGGTAGCCGTGCCCGACGCGGTTGGGCTGTATAGAAATATCTGTCCAATTGGTATCGTGTTGCCGCCCGCACCCGTGGCCGAATCGGTGAAATACGTGCTCGCCGCTAAATCCCCGCCATGTGTATCATCCAACTGACTTGCCGCGCCAGCCACTTTCAGCGCTTTATCTGAAATGAAATTCAACGACACGCATTGACCGGGTAGGTTAGCTGGAAGCGCGTAGTTCAAACTGGTATCCGTAACAAGGTCAAGTAGCGACCGGGCCGTTGCCGCGCCGGTTAAGCTCACTGAGTTATAAAAGATTTGTGGTTCTGCCATGCTCTCTCCCTTACCCTGAATTCGCGGTACTGGTAGTGGTTGATAATTTCAGCGCCAGCGACGTAACGGCACTATTCGTGGTCGTGGTTAGTGTCGATGTCACTACCGAGTCGGATAGTGCCTTGGAATCGGCCGCGCTTGCCTGTGTTCCCGAACTGACACCTTTTGAATCCGCCGTAGATGTCAGTGTACCCACCGATACAGCGGTAGAGTTTGCGGACGACGCAGCCAGCCCCGATGACACTCCCTTGGAATCAGCAGTAGACGCCAGCACCGAATCGCTAACCGCCTTGCTGTCCGCCACCGATGCCCGCGTACCAGCTGATACGCCCTTGGAATCCGCCACCGACACGTTCAAGCTGGTAGATATGACCTTGCTGTTGGTCGTGGTGGTCAGACTGGACATGACCACTGAATCCGACACGGCTTTTGAGTCGGCAACTGAAATGTTGACACTGTTTGACCCAACCCGTGAATTAGCCGTGGAAACGGAATCAGAACCAGCAATAGCAGGATCGTTCTGCCCGAGAAATATCGGGAAACTTGCGGAAACGGGTGGGTAAGAAACGGCACCAATGCCCTTGACCAGCATGGTTGCATTCGGCGCGGGCGAGAGCGTGCTGAAGTACGCCACGGTTTCAGCGGTTGTCAAAAAAGTAGACGGCGGATTCGCAAGGGTATTGGCCCCGGTATTATAGATTGTCAGTTGCGCAAAAGTGATCACCCCGCCGGGATATTCCGCCTCAGACGGAATGACCCATTGACTAAATAGAAAGTCCTTGCCGCTATTGCCAGAGAAGAATTGTGCGGTACAGTTGATTGACTGAGGGTTCTGTACGTTAGCATCTAAAGTGGTAAACACGTCCGTTGCTGCCACTGTGATTACATTAGCCGTCACCGAACAAGGGAACTCGATGTAGAAATTTTTAGACGCACCCAAGACGTAATTATTATTCACGTCCAAGAAATCGCTGTTATAGGACAAGCGTAAAGTCAGCGCTGGAGGTTCGCTCAGCACTGAAGTTGGGTACGCCTGAAAGGTGTCTAGAGTCAGCATTACGCTACGTGCTCATCGCCCTTCTCAACCTTCACGCCAACGAACAACTCACTTCGCGTTGCGGGCATTCGTGAGTAAGACTTGACTCGCGCAGGCTCACCGCGCACATGGTCGTAGGGCTCTACGTCGCGTGTGACAATCGCCCCTGCGGCTATAGTCGCCC